>Ga0126383_10002758_pt1 | contig 11428 bp, 11 predicted proteins | sample PanSoiMetPlot_35_FD_96882 | JGI IMG/M metagenome (GOLD analysis project Ga0126383, IMG submission 96882) | Tropical forest soil microbial communities from Panama - MetaG Plot_35 | ecosystem: Environmental > Terrestrial > Soil > Tropical forest > Bulk soil | place: Panama | collected 2016-02-17
AGTACTGATGGCAGCAGCTCTGTTTACTGGATGGTCGGCTTGGCAGAAGAAACGTGAGCGACAGGCCGAAATTGCACTCTACGAGGCGACAAAACTAATAAATGTAACCACACATATAAACAACCGTTCGCAAGCTATAGAGCAGTTGCGCAAGCTGGTAAATGACTATGGGGGTGCGCCAGCTACCGCTTTGGCCTATTGGCGTCTAGGACACCTATACTTCGAAGAGGGGGAGTATACTACTGCACTCACGGCCTATAAACAGGCGCAACAGCGATTGACTAAAGCTTCTCAGTCATTCATGCTGGCTTTAGCCACGTTAGATGTTGGATATGCGCAGGAAGCCAGCGGCACCTGCGATCAAGCTATCAACAGTTTTGACGCTGTATTACAACTACCTGCACACTGGTTGCGTGGGGAAGCCTATCTCGGCATAGGGCGATGCCATGAGAGTACCGGGGCACGGCAAAAAGCCAGAGCAATCTATGAGCGTGCATTATCAGATGGGGAAATTAATGAGGTGACACGCCAAGCCATCTCTGAACGCTTAGGGTTTTTGCAGCCTTCCACAGGAGAATAGGAATAGCACTCCAAGGCAAGTCCTAAACTCCTCATAATCGACTTCTGATAAGAAATATTATGTAAACTTTCGGTATCCTACTAGTTGCTTTTGTCCTCTCTGCTGTGTTACCCAATCTTTGTTGCCTCACGTTCACGGATAGCTTCCTTATGACTGAGGCGTATACGACCATTTCGATCAACCTCTAACACTTTCACCAGAAGTTGATCGCCTTCCTGGAACTCGTCCGTTACCTTGTTGATACGCTTATCAGATATCTGTGAAATGTGCAGGAGGCCATCAGTACCGGGAAAAATTTCAATAAACGCCCCAAAGTCCATGATCTTGCGTACAGTTCCCAGATAGATCTGGCCAATCTCGGCCTCTTGTGTCAGCTCGCGCACCATACGCACTGCGGCTTGAGCCGCAGTCTCGTCTGGAGAGGCGATAACCACCGTGCCGTTATCTTCAACATCAATGGTGACCCCAGTAGCCTCAATAATACCACGAATAGTTTTTCCACCAGGCCCTATCACCTCGCGTACTTTGTCTTTATGCACTTTGAGCGTCACAATACGTGGCGCATACGTCGAGGTCTGTTGGCGTGGTGCCTGTAGGATTGATTCCATGGCTTGCAAAATGTGTAACCGTCCCTGACGCGCCTGTTCTAGCGCCTGAGCCATAATCTCCCGGGAGACCCCGGTCGTTTTGATGTCCATCTGAATAGCGGTGACGCCTTGCATCGTACCCGCGACTTTAAAATCCATGTCGCCGAGATGGTCTTCAAGCCCCATAATGTCTGACAGAATCGCCACCTTATCACCTTGCGTAATAAGTCCCATAGCGATACCAGCCACGGGGGCTCTAATGGGTATTCCCGCATCCATGAGCGCCAGCGTACTGCCACATACAGTTGCCATAGATGACGAGCCATTTGATTCCATAATATCTGAGACGATACGTATCGTATACGGAAAAGCGTCATGAGAGGGTAATACAGGGCGCATGGCTCTTTCGCACAGGGCGCCATGGCCAATCTCCCGCCGCCCTGGACCACCTAAGCGCCCTACTTCTCCAACGCTAAAAGAAGGAAAGTTATAGTGCAGCATAAAACTTTTGGAGGACTTGCCTTCCAAGTCATCGACTAGCTGCTCATCGGCTTGAGTGCCGAGCGTAGCTACGACGAGAGCCTGTGTTTCCCCACGTGTGAAGAGAGCTGAACCATGCGTACGTGGTAATAGAGAAACACGGCCACTGATGGGACGAATGTCCGTAGTCTGCCTGCCATCGGCACGGCGTCCTTCTTCCAGAGTTTGCCGACGCATCTCCTGGCTTTCCAAATCGTGGAAAATGGTCTTAATGGCTTTGCTGCTCTGTTTTGCGTCTTGGCCCTCCCCTGATTCTCCCAGCAACGTTTGCATGACCTCTTGCTCGAGGAGCTGTAAAGCTTCTTGACGCTCAAGCTTACCCTCAATCGCTAGGGCTGCCTTGAGACGCTCAGAAGCCATGGCGCGCACTTGCTGTACGAGAGTCGCATCCTGCACGGGAGCCTCAACAGAAATCTTGCTCTTCCCAAGCATACGTTGTAGATGCAGTTGGAGATCGATGCAAGGTTGCAAGGCTTGATGAGCGGCTTCCAACGCAGAAAGTATAGTCGATTCTGGTAATTCGTTGGCTCCACCTTCGACCATGACGATAGCCTCACGTGTGCCCGCAACTACCATGTTGAGCAGGCTCTTCTCAAGTTCTTTGTATGTCGGGTTCACGATGAGCCGGTCATCAAGATATCCCATACGTACAGCACCAATCGGGCCTAAGAAAGGAATATCTGAGAGCGTCAAAGCAGTGGAAGCAGCAATGACGGCGACGACATCCGGGTCGTTCTGCTGGTCTACAGAAAGTACCATACATAGAACTTGGGTCTCTTTGCTATAGCCATTGGCAAAAAGTGGACGGATGGGACGGTCGATAATGCGTGAGGTCAGAATTTCCTTTTCGCTTGGCCGGCCTTCACGTTTAATGAAACCTCCGGGGATTTTACCAGCTGCATACGCCCTTTCGCGGTAATCAACCGTTAAAGGGAAAAAATCCAGCTCCCCGCGATCTTCTAACGCCGCAGTGGCAGCTGCCAATACCATAGTATCGCCATAACGGACTATAGCCGACCCATTGGCTTGTTTGGCGATCTCTCCTGTTTCAATAGTCAAGGTACGTCCGTTAAGGACACAATTCATAGCTTGGTGATTCAAAGGTATTCCTCCACACAGGCTAGCATCTTGCCTTAAAGCTGCCTGCTGTTGCAATTTATCGGCGAATACCGAGGCGTGTAATGACACGCTGATAGCGCTCGTGATCCTGTCGTCTCAAATAATCAAGTAAACGGCGACGCCGCCCTACGAGCTTGAGCAACCCACGTCTGGAATGATGGTCCTTCTTATGAGTTTTGAAGTGTTCGGTGAGATAGGTGATCCGGGCGCTCAAGAGGGCAATCTGAACCTCTGACGAGCCGGTATCGATATCGTGGGTGCGAAAGTCAGCAATAATCGTGTCTTTCTGGTCCTTTACTAGGGGCATGAGCTTACTCCTTTGTAGATTGTATGCCACAAGCCGAAGGCTGCATGGTGTCTAGAAGAGTAGAGACAGCTCCTCCCCCCGACTGGGCACGAAGATAATCATATTGTTGCGAGGTCAGGGCGAACGATGGCAGAAAGGCCAGTGCTTCCGTGACAGGGATCAACACTTGCGATAAAGTTCCTGTGTGTACATGTTGTCGCAGAGCGTCAAGCGAGCATGCACCTTGAAGAGAAAAAGGACCCACACAGCAACGCTGAAGATGTACTACATGCGCTCCACATCCCAAAGCGAGGCCAATGTCTTCAGCCAAGGTGCGGATATAAGTCCCTTTGGAGCAGGTAATACTGAGCGTGAGTTGGCTCTCACGTTGCTCCAGGAGTTCAAGATGTCGCACAAAAATCGAGCGCGCTTGACGTACAACAGTTTGGCCTTGTCGGGCGAGACGATAAAGGCGCTGCCCACGATATTTCACGGCTGAATACATAGGAGGAACTTGTTGCAACGGACCTTGAAAGCGGTCTAAAACGTTGCAGATGTGTATACGTGTGAGAGATGGGACCTCGCACTGCCGTGTCACCGTCCCCGTCGCATCCTGAGTATCGGTACACAGGCCCAATTGAATAACAGTCCAATATGTTTTCTCGAGGATTTCAAAAAAACGCGCAAATTTTGTTGCACTATCAAGACAAAGTACCAAAACTCCACTTGCGTCTGGGTCTAGTGTGCCTGTATGACCGACGGCGCGTATCCCTAGAATACGGCGCACAGCGGCAACTACATCATGCGATGTTATACCTCGTGGCTTATCAAGGGAAACAACACTATTAAGCATGCGATGTATCACTTTCCGTTGGTTCTACAGGAGGCAATGGGATGAGGTCATGTAGGATGCGAGAAATTCTGACGCCGTATGCAATCGTTGTATCAAGTTTAAAAGTGAGTTCTGGTGTATAGCGTAATTTCAAATGTTTGCCGAGTTGACCACGAATAAAGCCAGCAGCATGTTCAAATCCTTGCAGGGCAGCTCGTTGTTCGGTTTCACTGCCTATCCTGCTAATATAAATACAAGCATGACGTAAATCAGAGGATACTTCGACTCGGGAAATCGTCGCCATGCTCAAACGCGGGTCCTTCAGCTGACGTAATAAGAGATGGGCGATCTCTTCCTGGAGTAGTTCCCCTACGCGTGTTGGACGATATCGAGTCATAATGCTTTACCAGATCTCGATATGGTAATCGAGGAGATCAGCGATATACATCGCTTCAACGAAATTTACGACCTTGCTGAGAATGCCATTGGCATGATCCTGAGCCGTACTCACCACCGCCACACCTAGCACAGTACGTTGCCATTTATCATGATAGTCTACTTCTGCAACAGCAACATTAAAGTTATTTTTAACCCGCGTAATAACGCTCTTGACAACTTGTCTCTTCTCTTTGAGGGAGCGTGTTTCCCGTAGACGTAGTTCGATGGTACATACTCCAACGATCATAGTGTTCTGCGCCTCTGCTCCTCTCATATCAGTTAAAGTTGAGGAGCGACTTCCTCGAGGATGAAAGATTCAATCACATCGCCCTCTTTAATATCCTGATAACGTCCTAGCCCAATCCCACATTCAAACCCTGCCGCTACTTCCTCAACATCTTCTTTGATACGCCGAAGCGAAGCAACCCTGCCTTCGTAAACGACGACACTGTCACGGAGCACACGCGCTGACGTGTTACGTCGAATCACGCCTTCTCGGACGTGACACCCTGCAATCGCTCCGACACGTGAGATATGAAAGAGCAGCTTCACTTCAGCACGCCCAAGCATCTTTTCGTTATACGTCGGCTTCAAGAGCCCCACCATGGCCTTCTCTACATCAGAGATGGCTTCGTAAATTACCGTATATAAGCGGACATCGACCCGCTCCTGCGCTGCAAGCTCTGCGGCTTTTGGGATAGGACGGACGTTAAAGCCAATCACAATAGCATTCGACGCTGAAGCGAGCATGATATCCGATTCAGTGATAGCACCTGTCGAACCGTGAATCAAGCGTAAGCGCACTTTTTCACTCTCAAGTTTGGCAATAGCATCCCAGAGCGCTTGTACTGAACCCTGTACATCACCCTTAATAATGAGATTTAAATCCTTGACTTCTCCAGTGGAAATACGGCGGTATAAATCATCGAGCGTCACCCGGTTCGTCTGGGAGAGTTGCTTGGTCCGCAGCTTCTCTTGGCGTATGCTGCTGATATGGCGCGCTTTCCGTTCGTCCTCTACCACCGTAAAGGTATCACCTGCAGCAGGAACATCGGCAAATCCAAGCACTTCTATGGGTGTCGCTGGACCTGCTGCGCTCATTTTACGGCTACGATCATCGAACATGGCACGGACACGACCATAATGTACACCGGCCACATAGGCATCTCCGACGTGGAGGGTCCCCTTTTGGATCAAGACAGTCGCCACCGGTCCCCGTGTTTTATCAAGCTTAGCTTCGACAATAGTGCCCTTGGCAAGCTGATGTGTATCAGACTGCAATTCGAGGATTTCAGCTTGCAGTAAAATCATTTCAAGGAGGTCTTCTAGGCCGATTTTTCTCTTTGCCGATACCTCTACGAAGATCGTGCTACCCCCATATTCCTCTGGAATCAGCTCAAGCTCAGACAGCTGTTGCTTCACCCGATCAGGGTTGGCGTCCGGGAGGTCAATTTTGTTAATGGCTACAACGATCGGTACACCAGCCGCTTTGGCGTGTGCAATGGCCTCTCGTGTCTGCGGCATAACGCCATCGTTCGCAGCGACTACGAGGACGACAATATCGGTGATTTGGGCCCCACGCGCGCGCATAGCAGTAAACGCCTCATGACCAGGAGTGTCCAAAAAGACAATCTTGCCCTTGGGCGTTTCCACTTCATAAGCCCCAATATGCTGTGTGATCCCTCCCACTTCGGTCGCCTGAATGTTGGCTTCACGGATAGCGTCAAGAAGTGACGTTTTCCCATGATCAACATGCCCCATAATCGTAACCACAGGAGCACGCGGCTCCAAGTCTCCTGTCTCAGCAATGTCTTCGGGACGCTCGAGCGCCTCCTCTTCCGAAATCAGGAGCACATCTTTCCCAAGTTTCTGGGCTACAGCATTCGCCACATCCAGACCAATGACCGTATTGATGGAAGCCACTGTCCCTAAGCTCATGAGCTGCATCAAAACGTCCTTGGTCTTGAAATGCAATGTCTCAGCGAAATCCTTGACTGTTACAGCCTCTGGAAGACGCACTATCATTGCTGTTAGTTCTGGCTGCGGCACAGGAGGAGGAAGTTCGACTGAGCGGGGGGTAGGTTGCGCAAGTTGGGGAGAGGGCATTTCAGGACTTTCTGTTGCAGAGGAGTTGGTGACGATAGCAACCTCCTGAGGACGATACAAATCGAGGACGAGTCCGGCGGTCTCTTCATCCATTGTGCTCATATGACTTTTTACTTCAATCCCTTGATTCCGTAGCTCTTCAATCAGGCTCTTACTTGAGATACCTAAATCCCGCGCTAATTCATAGACCCTCATACCTGCCATGCGATATCCTCCGCACAAAACTGTGAAATATCTGCATAAAAAGCTCTGCTTAGGGCCAGCTGACGTGCCATTCAGACTCTCTTACAAACAATCGACAGGCGCTCCAGCGAGGTCAGTATGGCACACAGGAATTCCAGGAAGTGCGGTGCTATCAATCCAAGAGCACTTCGGCTCGGCTTCCCAAGTATGTGGCCCAGTTCCTCTTTGGTTAAGAGCGTCACATGCGGCACATTGTGTTGTACACACCAAGAGCGGTATTCCTCAGCTCGCCCTGGAGCAATGTCTTCTGCCAGGATGACATACAACACATGACCTTGCGTGAAGGCTTTCCGCAACAGTGCATAACCAGAAATAACCGCACCAGCTTTTTGCCCCAAGCCCAGGCATGCCCGAAGACGTTTGTAAAGCAAACTCCTGACCGCCTCATAAACTGTATCAAAATCTGGTACTATAACAGACTGTCTCAGCGCTAGAGCCAGCTTGGCAGGTTTGAGCGCTTTGCGCAAGCATATGGCGTCACAACAAACGTATGCCCCTCGCCCTGGGGCGTGCCCTGAAAAATCCAAGAGCACTTCCCCTTTGGGGGTGCATACAAAGCGCAGTAAGTCATACGACCTTCGCTGTGCTCTGCATCCTATGCAGGTCCGCTCAGGAGAACGTCGGGCGGGCACTTTTCTCTGCTCCCGCTGCTGACCAACGTTTGTCTCATCCATGTACCGGTCACGACACCACACATGCTACGAGGGAGAACCCTCTAGAATAGGTAGATCATCAGTATGTGCAGGAGTATCCGTAGCAACGCTTTCCAGAGTAGACCCGCCCTCTCCTGGCGCTTCTGCAGGGCTAGAGGCCGGGGTAGGAACTTCCGCGATCATACGTTTAGAGACAAAAACTTGCTCCGCACGACGCAATGCTTCCTGCCGCTCGCTATTCGACTCGGCCTCGCTTTCACTTTTAATGTCAATTTTCCAATGTGTAAGCTTCGCTGCTAGACGCACGTTTTGGCCACGTTTGCCAATCGCTAATGATAATTGATCATCAGGGACAATAACTTGCATCGTCTTTTCTATGTCATTGACATATACCCGTGCAACTTTCGCCGGGCTCAGCGCGTTACGTACATACTGGACCTGATCATCAGTCCATTGAATAATATCAATCTTTTCTCCGCGCAACTCCTGGACGACAGACTGCACGCGCATTCCTTTGAGCCCTACACACGCACCAATGGGGTCGACATCTTTGTCGTGGGAGACGACCGCAATTTTGGCACGTCCGCTGGAATCGCGAACCGCGCCTTTGATCTCGACAATCCCTTCATAGATCTCAGGCACCTCCATCTCAAAGAGCCGCATGAGAAAGCCTGGGTGGGTCCGTGAAAGAATGACTTGTGGCCCGCTCGAGGCCCGCTTCACCTCTGTAATGTAGGCTCGGATGCGATCGCTACGCTTAAAGGTTTCTCGAAAAGATTGCTCGCGGCGTGGCAATAGACCTTCGGTCTTTCCCAAGTCTACAATCAGATTTCCTTCACGTTCGATGCGTGTCACTAAGCCGTTGACTAACTCACCCTGGCGGTCTTTAAAGTCACGATAGACCATATCGCGTTCGGCCTCACGCACCTTCTGAATAATGACCTGCTTCGCGGTCTGGGCTGCAATACGGCCGAAATCATCGATATCATGCTGGACTTCAACGAGGTCACCGACCGCCGCATCAGGCTGTATGTCACGTGCTTCTTCGAGACTAATTTCGAGGCTATCGTCAATGATGTCGTCTTCATATCGCACGGTTTTGGAAGAAAAGAGAGCAATAGCACCGGTTTCTTCATCGAGACGCGCATTGATATTGTCAGTAGCACCAAAACGCTTACGCGCTGCTGAGAGGACGGCCGAAAGGACCGCATCAATCACTACAGACTTCTCAACGCCCTTCTCACGACTAATCTGTTCGATAAGATGCAGCAGTTCCTGATTCACCTACGGCATACTCCTCTCATCCTAGTGTGAGCTAGGTTTAGAGTCTTGGGCAAACGCTCTGCTATTTGAACTCCAACTCAATAATCCCATGGTCGATCTGGGCAAGCGGAATGGTCAGCAGTGTATCAGGGAGGACGTGCAGGACCAAGTCACAATTAGTCACCGCCACCACTCTTCCTATGTATGTAGTCTTACCCATATGGGGGGAGTGGAGAAACACCGTCACCAGACGCTGACGTTGGCGCTGGAAGTCGCGAGCAGTACGCAGGGGTCTATCCAACCCCGGCGATGAGACCTCAAGTACATAGGAAGCCGCAATAAGGTCTTCTATATCGAGCATCTGCCCTATTTCAAGGCTCAGCCTCCGGCAGTCTTCGAGTGATATCCCGCCCTCGGCATCCGCAAACACCCGTACCAGCCACTGCCCTTTCCGTTGCTGGAGATGCAGCTCAACCAATTCGAATCCCTGCGTCTGAAGGAGTGGCTCAACTAAATCCACCACGCTTTGGTGTAAGAGCTCACGGTACATGTCCAACCTGACAAAAGCGAAAAAAAAAGTGGGCACTCTGCCCACTCAAATGAAGTGGATGTTTGACCTTAAGTATGACAAAGCTCCTGAGTAATTGCAAGGGGGAAAGTCCTTCTTACCACTCAGGAAAATTGAGCGCCTACCGTAGACGCTACATGCAAACTGCAGCACTGTAGCAGTGACGTTTAAGGGAACAAACCGTGAATGACATTATTGTAAAAAATGTCTGACATCATTGGAGAGGGCTAAAAGTATTAAGGCTGCCAGAACAAGCAGGCCAGCCTGTTGGGCAATCTCTCTAGCCCGTATACTTACTGGTTTCCCTTGGATAACTTCAATAACAAAGAAGAGCAAATGGCCACCGTCAAGGACAGGGATGGGCAGGAGGTTGAGTATCCCCAGGTTGACACTAATAAGTGCTGCGAACAAAACTACACTCCGCCACCCCTGCTCGGCCTGACGACCGATCTCGCGTGCAATACCCAAGGGGCCCGAAAGGCCATCTTTCAGAGGAATAGCTCCAGAGATAAGCTTACCGAAACCTTCCACAGTCAACTTGGTTATCTGCCACGTCTGAGCGAAACCCTGTCCAAGCGCAGTCAAGGGCGCGCTACGCTGCAGGCGCCTGCCCTCCCCACGTAATTCCACCCCAACACGCCACTCCCCTGATTCGTTATCCCTCCGGGGCGTTAAGGGGACGGTAAGCATCTGCCCAGCACGATTGACCTGCATCTGCAAGACCCGCCCATTACTGGCTATGATTTGGGATCTGAGTTCATCCACACGCTCTATAGGTCTGCCATCTAAAGCCACCACTGTGTCACCGGTTTGTAGGCCAGCTTGTGCTGCGGCAGACCCCTCGAAGATCTTACCCAGGCGCACCGAGGTCTCGACTCCGACTGGCATACCCACCAAATGGATAAAGGCAAGAAGCACAATGGCAAACAGCAGATTAAAACCAGGGCCTGCTGCCACAATAGGAATACGTTTCCATACTGATTGGTGTAAGAACGAGCCCTGGCTATCGCTGACGGCCTCATCGGGCTGCTCGCCATGCATTTTGACGTATCCGCCAAGAGGTACGAGCGCTACCTGATATTCCGTGTCTCGCCACTGCTTGCGCCACAGGGGCGGACCGAAACCGATGGAAAAGCGCTCAACACGTACCCCAGATTTTTTAGCCACAATGAAGTGACCAAACTCGTGCACCACAATAAGCGCTCCGAGTACAACGACGAAATACACTGCAGAGTTGAAAAGAGCTGCTATAGCTAGTTGCAAAACCCATCCTCCAGCTGCGAGAACGCGATCGCCTCTTGCGTCATCGCCCCTACTTAGGTCCTGTGAAATCCGTGGGCGTCAATATCTCTGTATCCGAGGGCAGGACCAGCTCGAATGTCTTGGCCGGTAACCTGGGGTGGACCTTGAGAGAGGATAGACGAATTTCCGTTAAGTTGCCAATGCTGTCATGAATAAGGAGTCTTTCAACGAAAAAACTCTGAGTATTCACCGCGATATGCAGCTCTGAAAAACCTGCCTGGTGCGATCGGGGCACTAAGACAAGGTACGCTAACTGTGCATCAGAGCTCGCTAAAGGGGTTACCTCAAAGGTGTCACGGAGCTTGCCGATACCTGCCAAAAACAGCAAAGCGACATTCGTACGGTTGTTTTCATCGACCATACTCTGTAAGAGTTGGTGCCGCTTGGGGGTGTAGACACGCAGGGTAGTGCCATCGTACAGGATCGTCTGTGCATCTGGTTGAGTATATTCCCACCGTATAGCATGGGGTTTTTCAATATACACATGACCGGCAGATGTCTGCTGGCGATTGAGAGAAGTTAACGTGGCCACTTGGATAAAGTCAGCCGTTAAGGCACTGGTATGCTCATAGGTCTGTTGTACCTTATCAATCAATGTGTTGAGGTCAAGAGTCTGACTGAAACTAGGGGTGCTTGTCAGATATACCCACAGCGAGATCAGACTTCCTATGCAGAGAAAAAGACTTCTCTTCTCCAGAGACAACCTCCCCGTAAATATAGTCACTGATAATGGCCTGCGAAACGCTTTGATCATTCTGTAGAACGCGGCATTACGGCACGCAGTTTTTGCACCAGGGCAATGTTTTCGGTGTGGCCCGTCATATTCGCCCGTACATGTCCGCGCAGCATCCTGCCTAGCAGATAAAAATCTCCTATAATATCAAGAATTTTATGGCGGACACATTCATTAG
>Ga0126383_10002761_pt1 | contig 11425 bp, 12 predicted proteins | sample PanSoiMetPlot_35_FD_96882 | JGI IMG/M metagenome (GOLD analysis project Ga0126383, IMG submission 96882) | Tropical forest soil microbial communities from Panama - MetaG Plot_35 | ecosystem: Environmental > Terrestrial > Soil > Tropical forest > Bulk soil | place: Panama | collected 2016-02-17
GATAGTGGAGACTTGTGGGTCGACCCATTCCTAGGCTCTGGCACCTCAATCGTGGCGGCCCACCGCACGGCCCGCCGTTGCTACGGCGTCGATAACTCGCCCGCCTACTGCGAGCTGGCCCTCAGGAGAGCGGAGGCCGAGGGCATAAGCCCCGTCCAGCTTATAGATAGGAAGGAGGGTCACTAATGGGTGGCACCAATTCGGGATACGCGTCCTCAAATCCGGGTAAGCCTAACTACCCCACAATCGAGTTTGAGGGGACCGATGGGCGCATCTACCACATGGAAACGGGTTGGGAGGACGCCTTCATCACCTCATACGAGCGGACCGGCTCCGTCCCGGTATCGGCGCAGCGGGCGCTCATCACCCCAAAGACGGTCAGGCGCAGGAGAGCGGTCGACGCCCAGTTCGCAGAACGCATGCGAGAGGCCCAAGAGAACGCGGTCGAACTGCTGGAGACCGCCGCCTGGAACCGAGCCCGCGATGGCGTCGTCAAGAAGAAAGCCATTTACTTCAACGGGCGGCAGGTGGGCGAGGACGTAACCGTGGAATATTCGGACCAACTCCTCATCTTCCTCTTGAAGGCGAACAAGCCCGAGAAGTACCGCGAGAGCGTCAACCACACCGTCGCTGTGCAGGAGCAACGCAACAAGTTGCAACTGTGGGCCGAGGGTGAGGGGAACGACGCAGCCACCGTCGCCGCCATCCTTGCCGACTTCGACCAGGGTATGCAGAGGCGCTAAAGTATGAGCGTCCAGACCCGCTATATGCGCTCTCAGCCCGGGAGGCCCCCCGTCAAGGGTCCGCCCCGAAGGCGCGCGCCTAAGCCCGAGCCCGCGCTGGAGGAGGTAGCGCCCCCGTCCCCACGCTCCCCGCCCCCACCCACTACTCCTACCGATGGGCCGCCCTCGTTGCCATCGTTGCCGCCATTCCCGGCGGCCCCCGATAGGCGCAGGAATATTGCGCCCCCTTCATCGGGCTACCAGGACCCGGCGGTCGTTGCGCAAATCGTCATGGCCCGCGCCAAGTACCGAACCCAATTCGCCAAGGGGAGACTGGCCGAGGCCATCTATAAGCGCCTCCCCATCCCCCACGACAAGCAGCGCCTCATCGAACGCTCGCCCGCCAAGCGTAAGGTCATATGCTGCGGCAGACGCGCCGGTAAGACGACCGAGGGGGCCCGCGTTGCGGTCCTCAAGATGTGTGAGGGGCGGCGCGTCCTGCTTGCCTCGACAACCCAGGAGCAAGCCGATACCTTTTGGGAGAAGTGCAAAGAGTGGCTCGAACCCTTCATCACGGCGGGGCACATCGAGAAAAACGAGACCAAACGCATCTTACTCTTCTCCCTGACGGGCGGGCGCATCAAGGTCAAGACCGCATCCGACGCCGATACACTGCGAGGCGATTATGCCGACTTCCTCATCCTGGACGAGTGCGCCATGCTCAATCCTAATGCGTGGAACGAGGTTGGTGCCCCCATGCTTCTGGACAATGACGGCGATTGCTGGTTTCTATCTACCCCCCGCCGTCGCAACTGGTTCCACGGTTTGTACCAGAGAGCTATCGGGGACGAGACAGGCCGTTGGGAGGCTTTCCACTTCACTAGCCACGACAACCCTCACCTCTCCAAAGACGCCCTGCAAGAGATTACGCGGGAGCTGACCGACGAGGCGTACCGCCAGGAGATACTTGCCGAGTTTTTGGCAGGGGAAGGGGCGGTCTTTCGCAACATCATCGGCTGCATGACCGCCCCCGATTTCCCCATACCCGAAGAGCACGCCCAGCACTACGTCGTCATGGGCGTCGACTGGGGCATGGTAAGAGACTATACGGCTCTCAGCACCTTCTGTTCAACCTGTTGCATCGAGCTGGACCTCGATAGGTTCAACCAAACGGAGTGGGTCGTCCAGCGGGAGCGCGTCATCGAAACGGTGCGCCTCTGGCACGTCCAACACGTCATGGCGGAGGAGAACGCCATCGGTATGCCCAACCTCGAAGCCCTCTCATTGGAGGGCGTGCCCATCGAGGCGTTCAAGACGACCATGCAGAGCAAGGGCCAAATCATCCGGGCTTTCGCCCTCTCCCTCGAACGGAACGAAACGAGGTGGCGCGACGTGCCCGTGGCGACCGGGGAGCTTGAGGCTTACGAGGCCAAAATATCGCGCATTACGGGCACCGTCCAATACTCGGCCCCCCAGGGTATGCACGACGACACCGTAATCGCCCGGGCGCTAGCTCTGCACGCCCATTTGCGCGGCCCTGCGCCCGCAATCCCCCAGGCGGTCGCGTTTTCGGATATAAGCATTGGCATGGACGGTGACGGCGCGGAACGCGAAGGAGGGAGGCCCTTTTCTACCTTTGGGGGCCCCTCGCCATTGAGCAGCCAGAGCCAGGCGGACCTTCATCGCGCCGTACCCGGCCTGAGGTACGGACCGCGCTAACCCAAGATAACCTGCACACTCTATGCCAGAGAACTCCGAAGTACAAATAGGTACCCAAACGGCCACAGTCGCCGCCTCTGACCAGGGAGGCGAGCTGACCGTCACGTCGGTCATCGACACGCCCCAGGCGAACCAGAAAGTCACTACCATACGGGCGCATGCGGACCTGCTGGAGAGCTACGTAGCCTCGCTGGGCTCCACCTACACCCCCTGGATGGGCCTCGGCTACATACGCCAGCTCCCGACACCCACCGACGACTTGCAGCGCGATTTCGGCACGCGCCTCTACGACGAGGACATGCAGCGCGACCCCCAGGTTTATTCGACCCTCTCCATCCTGGTCACCGCAGTGTTGGCTCAGGGCTTATCGCTCTTCCCGCCCGTGTCGTCCGACGACCCGCAGTACAAACAAGCAGCAAAAATAGTGGATTTTTGCAACTGGAACCTCAAGAACCTGCGCCACCCGATGGCCTCGGTCCTCTACGAGCTGGTCGACGGCATGCTCAAAATGGGCCATAAAGCCGCAGAAATGGAGTATGACATGGCGGAGAACGTGACGCCCGGGGCCGGACCCCAAATCGTCCTCTCCGACATCGTGTGCAAGGACCAACACGCCCTCGCCTTCATCATCGACGGCTTCTCGCACGTCCTGGGGCTCGTCTACGTGAGGCCCGGCCAGGCGCTACCGCAGTTCGGCATGTTCCCCAACATACTGCCCGGCTCCGCCGAGGTGTCGCAGGTGATGGACGTGCTCCCCGATTTCGTCCTGCCTCGCGCCAAGTTCGTCATACCGACCCACAAACCCCGCAACAACGACCCGAGAGGTACCTCCCACCTGAAAGGCGTCTACACCGCGTGGTGGAAGAAGCAGCAACTCATACCGCAGCATATGGCATACGTCGCTCGCTTCGCCCAGCCCTCAATTTGGGCCAATATCAGCAAAGATGCCAAAGACATCCCCGTAAAAGACGCCGCCGGTAACATCACCTCGTACAAGAGCATCGTGTCCGCCGTCACCGAAGCCCTCTCCCAAATCAAGAGTGGTGCCGTCGCCTCCGTCATCGACACCGAAATCGCCATGCTGGAGGCCAAGAGCGAGGGTAAGGTTTTGTTCGACAGCTTCGAGCTGGAGGACCGCCAAATCGCCAAAGGCATCCTCATGCAGACGTTGACGACCGAGGAGGCGCAGCACATGGCCCGCGCCGCCTCCACCGTTCACCAGGACGTATTCGGCATCCTGATAGCCTTCCTTCGCTCCATCATGACGTGGTGCATCCAAAACGAGATTTTGAAGCCCCTGGTCCTCTACAATTTCGGGCAGGAAGAGGCCGATACGCTGGTGCCGATTGTCTCGTTGGGAGATACCGAGCGCCAGGATAAGCCCGCCATGATGAACTCGCTCGCCGCGCTCGCCCTGGCCGGTGGCGTCCACCCGTCGCAGTGGCCGGGCCTCTGGCGCACGCTCGACTTCCCGCCCGTGAACGAGGACGAATGGGAAACCGACCAGAAGATACTCGAAGCGAAGCGGCAGTCCGACCTTGAGGCCGCAACGGCTCCCCAGCCGCCGCCTCCGACGTTCCCCGCTCCCGGCGCACCCCCAAGCCCGGAGAGCGGGGCTGGGCCCAGACCGCCCATGCCAGCCGCCGGAGTGCAGGGCGCGAGCGCGGGAGGATTACGAGGCTCTCCGGGTGGAGGACGAGGCTCCGGCGCGGCTGGGTCGTCAAGAGGCTCGTGAGGCTCGTGAGGCTCGTGAGGCTCGTGAGGCTCGTGAGGGGGTCGTGATGCTCGTAAGGGGGTCGTGATGCTCGACATACCGGAAAACCAAACAACCAACCTAACTACCTTACTATATGGGGCGCAGCAAACCGATTGCGAACGGTGCGAGCTTTGCGGCGCTCCCATAACGCGAGGGCACATGCCCCAAGGACCATACACGGTCGTTTTCATCCAATGCCACAAACGCTACAAGCGCGGCAGCAAATACGTCAACTGCAACCACTTCAACAGGTTTCCGCGCCCATAGCGCGAGAGATTTCCGCGATAGCGTTTGGTGCGTGATATAATCCGCACAGTAGTGCCCGCTCGTTGGGCCGTTCTCTTCGGCGCTCTGCCGCGAAGGATGGCCCATTGCTATGTCCGAGGCTCTTTTTGCGGGCAAACCCTCCGACTATTTGGTGGTCGAGGACCCCGACAAACCTTCCACCTGGCATCTACCCGTCAAGCGCAACGGCAAGCCCGATAGACGCCTGGCCGGTGCCGCCTGGGCTGCGCTCCACAAAGGCTACAGAGGTAACACTTACCAGGGGCCGAACAAGAGCGAGGCTATCGCCAAGCTGAAAAGGCTCTACTCCTCCCAGGGCTGGGAGCTGCCCAGCGCGGCTGCTTCCAACGAGTACGAGCCCGACCTGGCGGAGGTAGCCCAGTTCGCCATAGGAGAGCGCATCCCGTCGCAGACCTACCCCGGTTACGTCCTGCGTAAGGGCAAGATATTTGAGGCTGGCGACTACCCCGACAAGAACTTCGCCATCACGCCCGAGGAGGTGCTCGCTGCCCTCGATGATTTCGAGGTCGTGCCCATCGACGTGGAGCACCGTCCTACCCTATTCGACGGTAAGCTCGGCAACCTCTTCCACGTCGAGAGCCACGATGAGGGTCGCACCGTGGATGGGACCATCGCCATCCCACAGTGGCTCGATGACGTGATTGGCTCGGGTCCCGTCAAGGTAAGTACCCAGTGGGATACGGCCAACAAAACACTAGAGAAGCTGGCCCTGGTGGTTGACCCCAGGGTTTCGGACGCTGCCATGCTATCCAGCTTTGCCAACTCGGTTGGCCTGGCGGGCAGTAGACACTCCCAGGCGGATATGGCTGACCTCCAAATCATCCATGACCTCGCCTCAAAGCAGGGTGCTACCTGCCTGACAAACCAAGCCGATATGCATGCCAACCACATAGCAAAGGAGAAAAAGATGACACTAGCTGAAAAGGTAAAGTCGTGGTTCACGGCCCTGCCCGAGGAGGAGAAAGAAGGCATCACCCTTGAGGAGCTTTCGCAACTCGGCGCTTCCGCATCTCCACCGCCCACCGCGAGCCAAGCCCAGACCAGCGCGGATTTCGCCGCCGCCGAGATTGCAAACTTGAAGGCTCAGGTCGCCCAGTTCGCCGCCGACCGCCGCCAGCAGGAAGCAACCAATTTCGTGGACGCCCTCATCCGCGACGCCCGCCTCCTTCCAGCCCAGCGCGAGGTCGCCATCTTCAAGCTGGCCCTCGACATGGCCGACGATGAGCGGAGCCCGGAAAAGGCTACCTTCGCCAAGAGCGACGGTACTTCGGTCCAGTTCAGCCGCGCCGAGGTGACCAAGGCTTTCATGACCGCCCTACCCCAGCACTCCCTCCTCATGCGCACACCCATTTCTGAGCTGCCGCAAGGCTCCATGGTCCTCTCCGGCGGCGCGTCCAGCCAGAAAACGCCCTACGACGAGGGAGTGGAAATAGGTCGCAAGTATGCCGAGGCGAACGGAAATAACCACCCGACCGCCCACAGCAACGGAAAGTAAAGGAGAAATACGATGCCATACGGACGACAAAGCCTTGGCACCTCCGGCTACCCAGTCACGGTCCTCGCCACAGACATCGAGGATACCGAATGGAAGCCGGGCGGCCTTACCCTCGATTGGTCCCTCGTAGCCGCGGTGGGCTCGGACACGCTCCTGCCCGACGGCACTCTGGTCAAGGCCGGGCAGAAGTTCCTCCGCTTCGGTCAGATACTCTGCATATCAGGTAACTCCGCCGTGCAGACCGCCACCTGGACCGGTGGCCCCACGGGTGGCTCCGCAATCATCTCCGTGCCCGCTTTTGGGGCGCTCAACACCGCCTACCAGGTTGCCCCCATCTCCGCCACCGCTTCCGCCCAGGATTTCACCAACGCCCTCGTAGCGGTCCCTTCCATCGGCGTCGGCGGCGTGTCCGTCGTCCGCACGGGCTCGGGCACCGCCGGTGCACCCTACGTCTACACCATGACGTTCAATAGGGCGCTCGGCAACGTTCCACTCCTCACAAACGTGTCCAACACCTTCTCGGGCGGCACCACGCCCTCGTCCACCCTCGCCTCGACCACAGCCGGTACGGGTAACGGCCTCTATGGACCCTTCGATAGTGCCGCGGGCGATGGACGCCAGAACCTCGTCAGGGGCTTCACCTACATCCTCAACGAAACCCTCACCCAGTTTCCCACCATCGGTTTCGGCCTCCCCAACGCCGATAACCCCGGCGTCTTTGACGGTGGGGTGGTCTGGAGAGACAGGCTCCTCGTTAGCTCCGGCGCGGCTTCTCTGGCAGCGGGACCCACCGTCGCCGCCTTTGAGACCGCCTACCCCGACATCCACTACGCGGATATGTAAAGGAGACATGCAATGCCCACAGGTTATAACCCACTAACCAATACCAGGATAAATGGGATTTTGCAGGGTCTCCTCGACCCCCGCCTGCTCCCAGGAAACCTCATCTTCTCCGGTAGGATACCGGAGACCCCCGCAGAGGATGGCGAAATCATGGCGCGTTTCATCGGCTATATCCAGGTAGCCGACCTGGTTGCCGACGACAGCAGGGCCGTCACCTATTCTGCCGGGAAGTTCCAGTATGAAACGGTCAACATCCCCAACCTCAAGATTGGGGCTTACCTGACCCAGAGCATGATAAAGCAGCTCTACCAGATACAGGCTAACGGTGCCTCGTCTGCCGTGGACAACGACGGCTTCAACTCCTCCGTCGCCCGCATGATGTCGAACGTCCTTACGGGCATCCGCCAGCGCAAGGAGATACTCTTGGCCGGTATGCTCATGGACGGCTTCAACTACTCGCGCCTGGGTATCAACCTCACCAATGTCACCTGGGGTATGCCTTCGGACCTCAAGATTACCACCGCTGTACCTTGGGCCACCGCGGCCTCCGCGACGCCCGTGGACGACCTCTATAACGCACGCTTGGTGGGACGCACCCGGTACGGCGTCGAGTACAACCGCGTGACCATGAGCACGGGAGCGTTCCGCCTCATGATTGCCACAACTGAGTTCCAGAACAAGGCTAAGATACTCCCGCCTATCCTCCTGATGGGCGGCTACACGCCGTTGCCCATGTCCAACCTGCAACAGCAGCAGCAGATTGCGGAAGCAGTCATCGGTATGCCCATCGAGCTGTACGACGCCCGCTACGCCTCGCAGGATAGCCGCGGCCAGTGGTACTATGCGCCCATCCTCGACCTCAACGCCGTCATCCTGACGAGCAGCGGCTTCGACAACGACCGCAATGCCGCCGACTGGGCGAACGGGGTCGTGACGGAGAGTATCGTCGCAAGTTGGGCTGGCGAGCCTATCGGGGGCGGACCTTCCTATGGACCCGTCGGCTATACCACGTTCCCTGAGAACCTGAACCCCCCGAACATCACCGTTTGGGGCGTCCAGCGAGGCTTCCCGCGCAAGAACCTCTTGCAGTACAACGCCTGCCTCAGGGTTGGTACTGTGGTCGACCCGATTGCTCCGGGCGTACCGTTCTAAATCGCTAACATCTAACCTCCTATAGCCCGGAAGTTGGCTCGCGCTGGCTTCCGGGCACCCGGGGAAAGAAACCTACAACCCATGAAGGAGCAAAACAATGCCAGACAAATCCGGTAGGCTCACCCACGACGAAATGGTGGAAGTGATAAGCTCCGGTGGTTCCGTGCTATTTGGTGGTGCGGTCATCACCGACCCCACCCTTCTGCCCACCGAGGCCCAGTTGGCCCAGACCGACGAGGATAGGGCCAAGGTCATGGCTGAGAATACGGCGCGTATTGCCGAGCTGCAAGCCCAAAACGAGGCCCTCGCCATTGGCGCTCAAGTACCACCCCCCGCGCCCAAGGAAGATGCAAAGCCGTCTGAGGTTGAGGAGGACGTATTTGACGACGAACCGCTACCGCAGCCGCCCCAACAACCGCGCACCCCAGCCAGTCCGCCCCAGAAGAGGAGATAATCGTGCCCCTTGCCGCATCGGACTACCAGCAGCTAATCCTCGCCAACATCGGGGACGATGGCACCGTGGCCCCCTACATGCCCGCGCTGTGGGAGAAGAACGCTGGGTGGGGCATCGACAGCCCTTACATCCAGTACCTCTATACCTGGCGCGATAGCCTCGTTCTCTACATGGGCCAGATTTGGCGCGATGTCACCATCCGCATGCCGACCCGAGCCCAGATTTCGTTGCGTGAGAAATTCGCCAACTTGGTAGCAATGCAGAAGATGGTCGAGGCTCTCATCTCCGAGTACCTCAACGAAAGCCAGATGGCCGCCGCTATCGAGCCGAACCCCGACGGCTCAAACGCCATGGTGGGCGAGATGGTCACCACCGTCACGCTCCCCGGTAATCCCGGTTACCCCGACCCAAACTCGGGTGTGTACCGAGGAGACATTACCACCATCCAGACCTGGCCCTGGAGGCGGACCTAAATGCCGACCGTGCCGCCGAACGTGCGCAACCTTCCAATCGGACCCAACCTGGTCTCCGATTGGAGCCGCGCCCGCCAAAACTACGCCTCTCACCTCCGCTCGCTCGGTAAGACCGGCTCCATCATGCGGCCCCTCACCGATACGGACGGCATCTCGACCGGGCAGCCTGGCTCCACCGAGGTCGTGCCTGGTCTCACGGGCATCCCGTTCATCGTCTACCCCTGGCCCGGACCTAACCAGCCAATCAAGGATAGCAGGTTACGCGCCCGCGATTTCTACGTCACGTCACCCGTGCGCATCTCGTTCATCTGGGGCACGCCCGTCAAGGCTGGCGACCAGTTGGCCGTCGAGCCGCTCGGCACTGGTCTACCCGTCTACGTGCTGGACGACGTATCGACCGACGATAGCGAGGAGCTGGATACCATAGCCTCGGGTGCCGACCAGACGGTGCTCTATGGGAGGGCTGGCTGATGGAAGTCGAATGGTCTATCCCGCCCATCGAGGAGCATATGCCCTTCCCCGCCGGGGAAATCGGGGCCGCCTGGCGAGCCGAGATGAAAAAGGTCATCGAAACCGAAACGAACGCCATCGTGGACGACATACGCGGTGCCACAAAATCGAGGAAGGGCAAGGTCAAAGAGGCTTATTATGTCGAGCCTTTCGACCAGGGCGTCGAGTTCGGCGTCGTCGTCGGTACCCGATGGTGGCCCTACTGGCTCTACCAGGAGAAGGGGACCAAGCCTGGCTACTTTCCCGACATCAGGCCCACCTCCCGCTTCTACCACTACGCCGTCATCACGGGCCACGACCCCTACGCCATGGCCCAATACGTGGAGCGCGAGGGAACGCGGGGCAATTTCACCTTCACCTGGATGTGGTCTCGGGCGTCGGGGCTCATACGCTCGCGCATTTGGGCCGCCAACCAACGCTTCTTGCGGGAGAACATACCATGACGTTGTGGCTCGACGCCATCTTGGACGCGCTCGCCGCGCAAGAACAGGCTTACCTGACCCTCTTCGAGATTGAGCGCGCCGCCAATCTCAAGGCGTATGCGACCTTCCCACCGCCCCAAGACTACGACCCGAAGCTGGGGGCCAAGCTCGCCTTCCCATTTACGTGCCATGAGCCTGGGCGGACGATATGGGAGCCGGTGACGGTGGGCGTCATGAATGGTGCGGTCGAGGACGAGCAGACACATACGGTCGAGGCCGGGGTCATATTCGGCCTGCAAGCGGACCCGCCTCACCTGCTCATCAGGCGAGATGCTCAGTGGCGCAACGCCTACCGAGAGTTCATCTTGAAGAACCTCAACCTCAAAAAGACGCTCCAAAACTCGGGCGCGAACAACGTCACCGTCACCATGGGTGACACCAATCCGGTCGGCTTCGATTTCGCCAATATGCAGTTGGTGGGCGTGCTCACCACCCTGACTATTTGCGTGAGGCAACTGTTACCCACTGTTTAGTTGTGAAGGAGAACGCAATGGCAACAACAAAAAACGGAAACGGCAAGAAAGCAGCGCCTACACCCGACGACATCGCCGCCATGTCCAGCGATGAGCGCAAGCAATACGACATGGACGAGTTCAACAAGGTGCTGGCTGGCGTGGCTGGCTCCACAGCCAAGAGCAGGACCGTCGAGCCCGACAAGCGTGACGATAGCCGCCTCTACATACAGGGTATTGGCGGTGTACCCGATGGCTACTACGACGAACTACCCGACGAAGAAAAAGCGTGGGTAAAGGTCCAGTACCCCGGGGTCATCGAGGGGTTGGACCAGGGGGTGAAGGACCTCAAGAACCCACCCAAAGCAAAAAAAGTAAGCGAGCTGGCCCTCGCCCCAGGTGAGCCAGCCCCACGTAGTGTGGGCTACGGCGCTCTCCCTGACGAGGCCAGGACGGATGTTATTGGTGCACCTACGGAAGAAGTAGTGAAGGAGGGCTAATCCATTGGCTATAAGATACTTCGATATGGGCTTTGAGCTGGTCTATGGTACGGCCCCTCCCGTGGGCGCTGGCAACTACGTCCAGCTCAGGGTGAACGACCTGGGACCCAAGAACGCGGCACCCCTAGACAAACCAAAGGAGACCACGGGTACTACCATCACGCTCCAGAGGGCCCGCCTCAAAGGTAGGCAGTGCAACGTGAACATCAAACAGTACGGCTACCACGACATGACCTGCTACTTGATGGCCCTCGCCTTCGGTGCGCCTACCGTAACCCTCATCTCCGGCACCGCCAACAAGCATGTGTTCAAAGCTGGCGGCTCCTCGCTCCTCTCCGCCACCATACGGTGGAAGCAGGTGTCGGGTGCTGGCATCCTCTGGTTTCAGGCCACTGGCCTCAAAATCAAGACGGTCAAGTGTACCGTGCAGGCCAACGGCATGCTCCTGTGGGAGTTCGACGGCATAGCCAAGTACGCAACTTACCTGGCTTCGCCCCCTACGCCCGTGTCCGATAGCACCAGTGCCACCTACATCCAGCCTATCGACATGAGCCAGCAGGC
>Ga0126383_10002762_pt1 | contig 11424 bp, 9 predicted proteins | sample PanSoiMetPlot_35_FD_96882 | JGI IMG/M metagenome (GOLD analysis project Ga0126383, IMG submission 96882) | Tropical forest soil microbial communities from Panama - MetaG Plot_35 | ecosystem: Environmental > Terrestrial > Soil > Tropical forest > Bulk soil | place: Panama | collected 2016-02-17
AAGAGCTCGTCGCGCGGATAGGTCTGGATGATCTGCTCGAGGGCCTTCGCGGCGTGGCCGCCCGGCGCGAGCCCCGCTCTCGCCTGCACGTTGGCGACCTTCCGCCGGACGAGCGGGATTTCGGACGGCGCGACGTGATAGGCGACATGGGTGTAGAGCCCGAGGAACCGGTGCTCGCCGCACACCTCGCCGCGGTCGTCGTAGCGCTTGATGCCGATGTAGTCGAGATACCCGGGCCGGTGCACCGTCGAGCGCGAGTTCGACTTCGTGACGATGACGAGGTCCTTCACGCGCGCGTAGGCCCGCACCTGCGGCGGCAGCTGCGAAAAGCTGGTCGCGAGCTCGTCGCCCGCCTTCTCGCGCAGGATCCCGAGGCCCGACCCCGGGACGACCTGGAGCGCGTCGTCGCCGTCCTTCAGCACGAGGTCGTGCGCGCGGTAGCCGAGAAGCGTGAAGTGGTTGTCGGCGAGCCACTCCAGCAACGCCCGGGTCTCGCCGAGCTCCGCCTGCCCGACCGGCGGCGGCCGGCGATCGAGGTCGGCGACGATCTCGTGCACCTTGGCGAGCATCTTCCGCCAGTCCTCGACGGCGACGCGGACGTCGCCGAGGACGCGCTCGAGATCCGCCGCGAGCGCCTCCATGCGCGCCGGCTCGGTCATGCGGTCGACCTCGATGTGCATGAACGACTCGCGCAGGCCGCCCGGCGAATCGTCGGGCAGCACGCCGGTCAGCATCTGCTCGGCCGCGCCGGGCTGGGGCTGGCGGTTCGCCCGGATGATCGGGTGCACGATCAGGTGGAGCGTGAGCCCCTGCCGGTTCACCTCCATCCCCGCCGAGTCGACGAGGAACGGCATGTCGTCGTTCACGATCTCGATGATCGTGTGCGTCGACTGCCAGCCGTGCTCCTGCACGCTCGGGTTGAAGACTCTCACCCGGGCGCGGCCCGGCTCGCGCCGCCGCGCGAAGTTCCAGTGCGAGAGCGCGGCGCCGTAGAGATCCGCGGGCTCGCGCTCGGCGAGGTCCTCGGGGTCCACCTGGTGGTAGTACGCGCGGACGAACGCTTCGACGGCGCCCCGGCTCTCCGCCGGGACTTTCTCGCGGACGAAGCCGAGGATCTGATCCAACCGCTCGGCGTGGCCCTGTTCGGTGCGTGCCTGCATGGCTCCTCCGGGTGGGCCTGGAAGGGGGGCGGTAAGTCTATCAGCCGGACGTGACCTTGCGCCTTCCGGTGCGCCGCCGCCCCGCGGCCGCGACGATGTCGCGCCAGCCCGCGTCGGCTTCGGCGAACACCTCGGCCGCGAACGCCGCAAAGGCGCGGATCCGCGCCGAGAGCTGCCGGCTCGGCGGGTAGACGATGTAGAGCGGCGGGCCTTCCGCCGCCCCGTCGAGCAGGACCGGCGCGAGCCGGCCGGCGACGATCGCCCCGTGGGCGAGCGACGACAGCACCTGCGTGACGCCGAGCCCGACGGCCGCCGCTTCCACGCACGCCTCCATGGAGTTGAACGCGAGGTTGCCAGCCGGACGATGCAGGATCCGCTCGCCCGCGCGCGCGAACACCCAGTCCGCCGGACGGCCGGTGGCGAGCGCGAGAAAGGCGATGCAGTCGTGGCGCGCGAGATCGTCCGGCGCCCGCGGCGCGCCGCGGTGCGCGAGGTAGGCCGGCGCCGCACAGGTGACGAGGTGCGTGGTGCCGATGCGGCGCGCGACGAGCGACGTGTCGGGCGGCTCGCCGTACGAGATCGCGCAGTCGACACCCTCCGCGACGAGGTCGACCGCGCGGTTCTCGAGGCGCACCTCCAGCGCGAGCTCCGGGTGGCGCGCGAGCAGGCGCGGGAGCGCGGGCACCAGGAAGAGCCGCGCGAGCGCCATCGGCATGTCGACGCGGAGCCGCCCGCGGGGCGCCTCGCGCGATCGCGCGACGAGCGCCTCCGCCTCGTCGAGGTCGGCGAGGATGCGCGCGCAGCGCTCGTAGTACGCGCGGCCGTCGTCGGTGAGCGAGAGGCGGCGCGTCGTGCGGTGGAGCAGCCGCGCGCCGAGGTTGCGCTCGAGGGCGGCGACCGCTTCGCTCACCCGCGCCCGCGAGAGGTCGAGCGCGTCCGCCGCGCGAGCGAAGCTCGCAAGCTCGGCCACGCGGGCGAAGACGCGCATCGCCTGGAGACGATCCATTGTTCTGGATCTCCGATCTATATGTTCGATCGGAGCCAGTTTATTCGCTTCGCCTCAGGCAATAAAGTGCCGAACACTTAAGAAGGGAGGCCCCCGATGCACGACCGTGACGGCTGGATCTGGCACGACGGCAAGCTCGTGCCCTGGCGCAACGCCACCACGCACGTGCTCACGCACTCGCTCCACTACGGCCTCGCAGTCTTCGAAGGCGTGCGCGCCTACAACACCGTCGACGGCAGCGCGATCTTCCGCCTCGAGGAGCATACCGAGCGCCTGTTCAACTCGGCGCACATCTACATGATGAAGATCCCCTACTCCCGCGCCGTGCTGATCGAGGCGCAGCGGGAAGTGGTGCGCGCGAACGGGCTCGCGAGCTGTTACGTCCGGCCGATCGCGTTCTACGGGTCGGAGAAGATGGGGGTGAGCCCGAAAGGGGCGATGGTGCACGTCGCCATCGCCGCGTGGCCGTGGGGCGCGTACCTCGGGCCGGAGGCACACGAGCGCGGCATCCGGGTGAAGACCTCCTCGTACGCGCGGCACCACGTCAACGTGACGCTGCCGCGCGCCAAGCTCGCCGCGACCTACGCGAACTCGATTCTCGCGACGCTCGAGGCGTCGCAGGACGGCTACGACGAAGCGCTCCTGCTCGACGTCGACGGCTTCGTCGCCGAGGGCGCGGGCGAGAATGTTTTTATCGTGAAGGACGGCCGCCTGCACGAGCCCGAGCTCACGAGCGCCCTGAGCGGGATCACGCGCGACACGGTGATCACGCTCGCGCGCGAGCTCGGCTACGAGGTCGTCTCGCGCCGGCTCACGCGCGACGACGTCTACATCGCCGACGAGGCGTTCTTCTGCGGGACCGCCGCGGAGGTGACGCCGATCGTCGAGCTCGACCGGCGCGCGATCGGCGACGGCGCGCCCGGACCGGTGACGCGTGCGCTGCAGCGGGCGTTCTTCGACGCCGTCGCCGGGCGCGATCCGCGCCACCGCGACTGGCTGACGCCAGTCGTTGCGACCGACCGCGAGGCAGTTATCGCTTAGCGGCGGCTCGCGCCCGGTGCTCGCTTTCCGGGAGCTCGACGCGTCGCCGCAGGGGCTCGCGGAGCTCGCGCGCTTCTACCGGCGCCGATACGTCGCCGAGTTCCCCGACCCGAACGAGCGCGAGTCGCTCGCGAACATGCGGCGCTATCTCCGGCTCAAGTCGGCCGGCTGGTACGGGCCGAACAACTACCACATCCTGCTTGCCGAGCTCGACGGCGAGCCCGCGGGCGGCTGCGTGTTCGACTACCTCGCCGCGCCGAACGTAGGCGTCCTCGAGTTTTTCTTCGTCGCTGCGCCATTTCGCCGCAGAGGGTTCGGCAAGTCGCTGCTCGACGAGGCCGTCCGGCTGCTCAAGCGGGACGCGCAAGCGCGGATCGGCAAACCGCTCGCGGCGATCGTGGCCGAGATGAACGATCCGTTCCGCCCCGGAGCAACGCCCGACAATCTCGACCCGTTTCAGCGCTGCGTCGTCTGGGGCGGCTGGGGCTTCTTCAAGCTTGATTTCCCGTACCTCCAGCCGGCGCTGTCGCGCGAGCAGGCGCCCGTCGACGGCCTCGCCCTGATCACCAAGCCGTTCAGCAAATCGGCGGCCACCGGGTACCGGGCGCAATGGCTCCTCAGCATCGTCGGGGAATACATGCGCTGGGCGATGCGCATCCGGGATCCGGCGCGGAACCGCGAGTACCGGTGCATGGCACGGTATCTCGCCGGCAGGGCTCGCGTGCCGCTGATTCCTCTCGAGGCGTACGTCGGCCGGGATCCGCGCAAGCCGTTCCGGGTGCGAGAACTCGGCGCGGGCGACGCGTCGTTCCGTCGCGCGATCGCGATCGCGCGCGACGCGATCCCGCGATCCGGCCGCGTGGCCTCCGACGCCGAGTTCCGTCGCGCGCTAGCGGCGACTACCGGGCGTGGCGGCCGGTATCACCTGTGGGGCCTTTGGGCACCGTCGTCTCCCGGCGTGGCAGGAATGGCGAGCTTCTTCGCATTGCGACCCGCCGGCTTCGGCGGCTACATCGCCCTGACCCGTCGCCTGCGTGGACGGGGCCTGCTCCGGAGCCTCGTCGCGAGAATCGAGGAGCGGATGATCCGCGACGGTGTCGGCGCGCACGGCTGGTTCATCGAGTGCGGCGACGAGTCGGTCGATCCTTTCCTCAGGGTCGGTTTCGCTGAGATTGCCGTCGACTACCGGCCGCCACCGGTCGGCCGGGGCGCGGGCGGGCGCGAGCCGCGGCGGCCCGAGCGGCTGCACCTACTGTACAAGCCCTTTGGGGCCGCCCACGGCGGACCGCAGCTGACGCGCAGATTCATCCTGAACGGGGTCGCCGCCATCCTCGGCCGGGTGTACGGAATCGACGCACCGCGTGCGCACGATTGCTATCGCCGCGTGCGGGAAACGCTTGTCAGCACCCGCAGCGGCGGGGCCGCGTGATCGCCCGCTCAGCGCCGGCGGATCGACGCACGCGCGGGCTTCCCCCGCGCTCCGTGTCGGTGCTTCGAGCTAGTTCGTCCCCTCGTCGCCGCAGTCACGCGCCGTCCCGCCGAAATCCGAACGTTAGCCGCCCGCACCGCGTCGAGGATCCGATGGATGACGATCCCCTCGTTCGCGCCTTCGGGTGCCGCGACCGTCGAACGGTACGCGTGATGGAGGCCGATCAGCCGCCACTCGTCGTCGAACACCGGGCTCCCGGAGCTCGCCGGCTCGGTCGGGGTGCGGTAGTGCATGCGGCGGCCGTCGTTCGCGAGCAGCAGGTTGTCGTAGACCGACAGCGCGAGGCCCCCGCCGAGCGGATAGCCGATGATGTAGGCCTTGTGTTTCCCGTCCGCGGGGGGAACCTCGCTCGCAATCGGACACGGAGCCATCCCGCGTGGCGCGGGCTCGAGCAGCAACAGCGACGCGTCGAGCACGTCCGGCGGCGAAGTCCACAGGAGCGCGGCCACGCGGAACGTCGCGCTCTTCCCGCGATCGTCCGCCTCGAACGCAACCGCAGCGTCCCGCGGATGCAGGGCATGATCCTTCGTGCGCACCGCCTCGTCGTCGCTGACGACGTGCGCATTGGTGAGCAGCAGGAGCGCGTGGCGGCCGAGCTTCGCGTTGAGCCCCTGTACGCCTAAGAGAAAGCCGGTGCCGATGCCTTCGCCGAGGTGGGTACGGATCTGCGCGACGGCACGGCACCGCTCGAGGCCAGTGCGATACCACGCGAGCGACACGGCGCCCTCTTTGCCGAGCGTCCGCTCGAGGATCGCTGCTCGCTCGAGGGTGGCGCTGAGCTCCGCACCCGTGAGCTCGATCCGGCCGCCTCCCTCTCGCCGCCGGAGCACCTGCGCCTCGAGGAGTGGTAAGAGCATCGACCCGGGCGGCTTGTCCGGCGCCAAGCGCCAGATCTCCTTGAGCTCGCGCAGCGTGCTCGTCAATTCGAACGCGTCCGCATCCTCACGGCCGACGTAGTCGCCCAGCCAGCCGAGCGCCTCCCTGTTCCTGCCCAGCGCGACGCACGCTTCCACCGCGGTCGCGAGGTTCCACATCGGAACCTTCTCGCCCCGCCCCGCGATGTCCGTCAGAATCGACTCGGCTGTCGCCCTGACGTCTGGTCCCGCGGTGAGCGGGACACCGTCGGCGGCCGCCCGCGCGGCGAGGGCGACGGCGTTGATGCCGTGCCAAAGGCGCTCCGCGGGCGCCGCCCGGTACACCGACCAGTACTGATCGATGGCCCGCTGGAGGTAACCGCGCACGAGCGGCGACGCGAGCGCATCGGGATCGCTGTTGACGACGTTGACGTACAGCTGCTTGTAGATCCGTCCGATGAGGCCCCTCGCCTCGGCGTTCTCCTCGGGATCCGTGCCCCGAGTCCGGCTCTCGATCGCCTCCAGCGTGTCGATCGCCTTCTCGATCTTGCGCTGGTCGATCAGCGCCTGGGCGTATTGCTTGCGGATCTGCGGATCGTCCAGGCCGACGAAGCGGAACGTCTCGGCGAGCTGCTCGATGAACTCGAAGAAGCGCTTTCGCCGCAGCTTCCCGAGGATGCACGCGGCGGTCGTCGCCGGCAGGGTCTCGCCTCGGTGGATCCTGCCGGTCAGCTCGTAGGCGAGTCGCCTCGCGGCTTCGCGATCGAACCGCCCGAGCGCCTGGTTGAGGCGGCCAACGAAGTCGTCCCAAGGCTCGGCCATGGCGGTCAGGCGTACTCGATGCCCGCCTTCTTGATCAGCCCGCCCGGGTCAGACGGTCAAGGCCGCGGCCCACTTCGGCATGTCCAGCTTGAAGTAGTCGCGCGACGGCTGGCCGCTGCGCTTCGCCTGCAGCGCGCGATCGCCCGAGGTCGCCTGCCAGCGGAGCGTGCCGTAGGGCAGATCGATCCGCGCGATCTGGCCGCGGCTCCCGTCGTAGCTGAAGCTCGCGCTCTGGTCGCGCGGATAGGTCAGCGTCGATAGCGTCTGAAGCGCCTGCTGCCAGTCGGCCTGCCATCCCGATTCGAGGACCGACTTCATCTCGAGGCGCTGCAGCCCCGCGGGACCGACGGCGGCGGCGAGCCGGCGCGACCAGGGCCCGATCGCGAGCAGCGCGCGCGACGACTGCACGCGCGCGAGGATCTCGCGGTAGAGCTTCTGGACCTGTGGATGATCGATCGCGGCGCGGAGCTTCGCGTCGGTCGCGCCGCGGGTGTTGACCGGCAGGACGCGCAGGATGGCGTAGCTCTTCGTGAGGCCCGCCGCGGCGAGGAATTTCTGGAAGCGCTGGCCGCCGTCGCCGGTATGCGCGCGCGCGGTGAAGAGGTCGTCGTGCGAGTCCTGATCGGCGAGCACGACCAGCGACGCGTTGCCCGGCCGGCCGCGGAGGATCGGGCCGTAGCCGAACGACGGATGGCACGGCATCCCGAGCGCCTCGAAATCGGGCCAATCGAGCCCGGGCTCGCCGCCCATGAGCAGGGTCGCGAGCGCTTCGCCCGGGCCCTGGTCGAACTGGTCGAACGCGATTTTCGGCGGCTCGTAGGGAAGGTCGCCGGGATCGTCGTCATACCCTTCCTTCGATCCGGCGGCGCTGCCGCTGTAGCTCACGGGCTGCCCGGTGTTGTTGTACTTCCCGTCGACGGAGAAGAGCTGGATCGCTTCCTGGTTGTCGCGGCGGTTGCTGGACGTCCCGCCGTGACCGAGGCGCCAGGTGATGCCGAACGGCAGATCACGGAACGGGATCGGCGCGTCCCGGAACTTGAACGGCTCGTCGAAGTGACGCGCCGCATCGGCGTCCTTCGGCAGCCACGACGGATTGTCCTTGACCCACTTGCCGATCTGGTTCGCCGCGCGCACGAAGCTCGCGCGCACCGCGCTCGCGCTGCCTGCCGCCGCGGCCCCCGGGTGCAAGACGTGGATCGCCTGCACGCCGGCCGGCAGGTTGCCGCCGCGCATGCGGCGCCACGTCGCGACCGCCTCTTTCGCGGCCGCGCCCACCGACACGACGAGCTGGAGCGAGTTCGTGGCCGCGAGGTGCTCGAACAGCTGGTGGCGATGCTGCGCGATCGGCGAGGCGTCGTTCTGGGCCAGCCATTTCAGGTCCTGCACGTACTGGCCGTAGATCGGATACACGAACGTGTTGAGGAAGAGATACGAGCGGCTGATCCCGATCCAGCGCAGGAAGTTCTGCATCTTCGACCCCGACCCGCCGGCGAACGAGCGGTGCGCGAGCGATTCGTCCTGGGCGCCCTCCTGGCCGATCAGCAGGACCTTCACCGCGTTCGGCGCGAGCCGACCGCGGTAGAACATCGGGCCGAAATGCCATCGAAACGCCTCGCGGCCGAGGCGCTGCTTCCCGATCAGCCGGTAGTGCGGCGTCTGCGCGAAGAGCTCGGCCCAGCCGCCGGTCTGCGGCGGCCCCGGGTCGTAGTCCCAGGGCTCGCCGCGATCGGTCCAGTAGGTGTTCCACATCGTTGCCGCCTCCCTCGGTTCCCGGGTTGCCGGGTTACTTTTCGACCACCAAGCGGTCCGGCAGCCGCTCGACGATTCGGTATTCGAGCGCCGCGCCGCCGCGAGCGCGCGGGCCTTGCACGACGATGACGTCCCCTTCCTCGCGCCAGGTCGCCGTTACCGGCTGCGGCCGGTCGTCCGGCGCGGGCACGAAGATCCGTGCCGACCCGTCCGCGCTCAGTTCGAACTGCTCCCGCGGGCGCCGCGAGAGCGGGATCGCGGCAGAGTCCGGGCGGTACACCGCGCCAGCGGCCGAATCCTCCTCGAAGACGTGGACCCAGCGGATTCCGAACGGCGGTTGCGGCATCGGGCGCGTCGGCCGGGCTGCGGTCCCCGGAACTCCCTCAGGTGACGAGGCTCTCCCGCAGCCCTTCGATGGCCGCGCGCATGCGCAGGACCTGCTGCGCCGTGAACATGAACATCGCCGCGTCGTCGACGTAGTCCATGTAGTTCATGAACATGTCGCCGTTCGGCCCGTTGTTGCAGCTGATCGTCGGGAAGCTCGGCGCGCCGTAGTTCGGGCCGGCGCAATTCGGCGTGTCGGACACGTTGTCCGAGCCGCTGCAATCCTCGGTGTCGCCCCAGATGTGCCGGAGGTTGAGGTAGTGGCCGATCTCGTGCGTCGCGGTCCGCCCCTTGTTGAAGGGCGCCTGGGCCGCGCCGGTCGTGCCGAACGCGCGGTAGCTGATCACGACACCGTCGGTGGTCGCCGGGCCGCCCGGAAACTGCGCGTAGCCGAGCAGGCCGCCACCGAGCGCGCAGACCCACAGGTTCAGATACTTGTCCGGCTGCTCGGGCGGGATGCCGCCGGTCGAGGCCTTCTTCACCCCGTCGTCCCAGGTGAACGAGGTCTTCGCCGTCGCGGTACGCGTCACCTTCGCGAGCTTGAAGCGGATGCGCGAGTCGGTCACCAGGCCCTTCCAAGGAGCGGGCACGCCGGCGCGGTCCGCGTTCGTGGCCGCGTAGTCGCGGTTGAGCACCTTGAACTGGCTCGTGATCTGCGCGAGCGAGATGTTCTCCGCGGGGACGCGATACACGACGTGCACGATGACTTTGATCGTTGCGAGCTTCAGCCTCGCGAGGTCGACCTCCCTCGTGCGGCGGCGCGCGGTGTCCCGCTCCAGCAGGAACTGGTGCGCGCGGAACGCCGGGAACCGCTCGAGCAAGCCCATGTGCGCGGCCATTGCGCCGCATGTGCGTCGGAGCGGCGCGGCATCGCCGGTCCGTTTTTTTCTTGCCATGTTTCCTCCTCTGGTCTCTCGCTTCGCGATCGGCGTCCGCCGCGGATCCGACGGCACGCGCGCATCTCAGGATGCCTTTTCTTGCGCGAAAGTGATGCTGGCCGGAAGGCCTAGGCTGGTCGGCGAAGCTCGCCTGGTGGGACCGCCGGCACTTAGACCCGGGCCACCACGAGCGGCACGAGCATCTCGTCTGGGGTGGCGCCGCCGTGGACGCCGATCTGCAGGTGGCGCCGCTCGCCGGGGACGTGATCGCGCACCGCGTAGCCGTCCTTCATGACGAGCGTGTAGTCCCCGGTCCGCTCGGCGAGCCTGGCGTGGGCGGCTCCCGGGCCAAACCAGCCCTGCGCCACCAAATCGGCGCTGCGGACGAGGCTCGCGCAGTGGGCGAGCCGGCCCTCGACATAGCGTTCGAATGCTTGCTCCGCGCCGGGCTTCACGTAGCAGTAGGCGACGCGCGGCTCGCCGCACAGCGGGACGAGCAGCGTCGCGGCGAGCGCCGGATGCTGCTCGAGGTCGACGACCGTCTCGGGGCGCGTGTCGACGAAGCCGTGGTCGGCGACCGCGATGACGAGCGTATCGGTGCCCGCGATCTCCGCGAGGAAGCGCTCGAATCCCGCATCGATGCGCGCGAATTCCGAGCGCACCTGCGCCGACGCGATGCCGTGCGCGTGGGCGAGCGAGTCGATCTCCGAGTAGTAGGCGTAGACGTAGCGCCGGCCGGTGGCCGCGCGGAGAATGTCGCGGAGCGCCGCGAACATTTCGTCGACCCCGCCGTGCCCGAGGCGCTGCGCGCGGCCCGCGTGGGCGGTGTTGAACTCGGAGTCGACGATCGCCGAGGGCGAGACGACGAAGGCTTGCGCGTCGAGCCGGTCGGCGAGCGGCGGGTTGCCGAGCAGCCCCGCCGGCGTGACGCCGCCGGAGGCGCCGATCGGCGGGCCGCCGTGCCGCGGCCGGAACGGCAGCACGGCGAGCACCGCGCCAAGCTCGCGGAAGTACATGTGCCAGCCAGTGAGCCCGTGCTGCTGGGGCGCGAGGCCGGTCATGAACGTCGTGATCGCGGTCGCGGTCGTGGACGGGAACACCGAGGTGATCGACGCACGCAACCGCGCCCGCAGGGCGCTCTGGTCGCCGAGCTGTGCGAGACAGCGCGAACCGAGGCCGTCGATGACGAGCAGGCAGACGTTTCGGGCAGCAGCGATCTCGGCGGGCGCGAGCTCGCGAAGCGGGGGATAGGCGCTTCGCCCGCTGAGCGCCACCTCGATCGACGCCATCAGATTGACGATGCTGCCGCCGGCGTAGTCGGGTCGCATTTTCTTCTTTTGGTTGTGCCTTCGGAGTGTTACGACGTTAGCATACACGCCCGGCCGATTGCACCTGTCCGCTACCCCCGACGCGCATTGTGACAAAAGATCACGTTTCGTCGGTGCGCCGGTCCGCGGGCGTTGTCGTCGTGCGGCGACACCCGGACGGATGGCGCTGCCTTGCGCTCCGGGCGTTCCGGTTCTGGGACTTTCCGAAGGGGCTTGTCGAGCCGAACGAGGCGCCGCTCGCGGCGGCGACCCGCGAGGTGGCCGAGGAGACCGAGCTCACGGAGCTCGTCTTCCGGTGGGGCGAGCGGTTCCGCGAGACGCCGCGCTACGCGGGGGGCAAGGTCGCGCGCTACTACGTCGCCGAGTCGCCGCGCGGCGAGGTTCGGCTGCCGGTCAACCCGGCGCTCGGCCGCCCCGAGCACGACGAGTTCCGCTGGCTGCGCTGGGACGACGCGCGCGCCTTGTTCGTCCCGCGGGTGCAGGCCGTGGCCGACTGGGCGCAGGACGTCGTCGAGCGCGTCGCGTGAGTGAACCCCCCGCGCGTGGCCCCGGGTCACCGCTCCCAATCGTCCTCCTCCTTGTCCTCGACGTCCTCGTCGAGGTCGACGCCCTCGCGCTCGGCCGCCCGGTCATAGGCCTCCTGCGAAAGCTCGTCCGCGTCCTCGAGCATCGCGGCGACCTCCTCCCGGAACTCGGGGCTGTCGAGGTCCGTC
>Ga0126383_10002763_pt1 | contig 11423 bp, 10 predicted proteins | sample PanSoiMetPlot_35_FD_96882 | JGI IMG/M metagenome (GOLD analysis project Ga0126383, IMG submission 96882) | Tropical forest soil microbial communities from Panama - MetaG Plot_35 | ecosystem: Environmental > Terrestrial > Soil > Tropical forest > Bulk soil | place: Panama | collected 2016-02-17
CGTGAAGGAGGCGGGAGGGACGATGCTGCGGGGCGGCGCGTTCAAGCCGAGGACGTCGCCGTACACGTTCCAGGGGCTCGGAGACGAGGGGCTCGCAATCCTGCGCGAGGCCGGCGACGAGACGGGCCTGCCGGTCGTGACGGAGCTGATGGATCCGCGCCACGTCGAGGCCGTCCTCGACCTTGCAGACGTGATCCAGATCGGCGCGCGGAACAGCCAGAACTTTCTGCTGCTCGCCGAGGTCGGCCGAGCCGACAAGCCGGTGCTGCTGAAGCGCGGGATGTCGACGTCGGTCGAAGAGCTGCTGATGGCCGCGGAGTACGTGGCGAAGGAGGGCAACGAGCGGATCATCCTCTGCGAGCGCGGGATCAAGACGTTCGAGACGGCGACGCGGTTCACGCTCGACATCGGCGCGGTCGCGGTGCTCAAGCACGAGACGCACCTGCCGGTGATCGTCGATCCCTCGCACGCTGCGGGGCGGCGCGATCTCGTGCTCCCACTGGCGCGGGCGGCGGCCGCGGTGGGGTCGGACGGGATCATCGTCGAGACGCACCCGCGGCCGGAGGAGGCACTCTCGGACGCAGCGCAGCAGATCCCGGCGGAGGAGTTCGGCGAGTTCGTGCGCGAAGTGCGCGAGGTCGTCGAGCTGCTCGGCAAACAGATCGGCTGAACGGCCGGGCGTGCGGCTCGGCCGTGGCGGAGCGCGCGCCGTGGATGAATCGTCACGCTCTCGGCCCACCCCGGTCACACACTCGTGAAACATGCGCCGCTACGTTGAGTTGCCCCGGGTGGGTGGGGGTTAGGGATGGGACCCGCCTGTCGCCGCCCGCCCGCCGATAGCCTGACCCCGTGGCACCCGAGCGGATCGCGATCGTCGGCACGGGCCTGATCGGGGCTTCGGTCGCGCTCGCGGCGAAGCGCTCGGGATCACGGCACGTCGCGGGTTTCGACTCGGATCCTGCGGCTCTCGCTGCGGCCGCGGACCGAGGCGCCGTCGACACGACCGCCGCGTCTCTGGCCGAAGCGCTTCAGGACGCGGAGCTCGCGATCGTCGCCGCACCGGTCGCCCAGCTCGCCGCCCAGGTCCGCGCAACGCTCGAGGCGAGCGGCGATGCGTGCACGGTCACCGATGTCGGGTCCACGAAGGCGTCGGTTTGCGCGGCCGCCCGCGGCTCCGGCCGCTTCGTCGGCGGGCACCCCGTCTGCGGCTCCGAGGCGCGCGGCGCGGAGCACGCCAACGCCGACCTCTTCGACGGGGCCACCTGGTTCCTGACGCCGCTCGCGGAGGCCGATCCCGCCAGCTACCGGCTCGTGCACGGCTTCGTGTCGAGCCTGGGCGCGACTCCCGTCGCAGTCGACCCGCAGGCGCACGACCGTCTCGTCGCGGTCACGAGCCACCTCCCGCACGCGCTCGCGAACCTGCTTGTCAACCAGGCGGGCGCCGGGCGAGTCGACGGCCACGAGCCGCTCGACGCCGCAGGCGGCTCCCTACGAGACATGACCCGGGTTGCCGGGGCCAACCCACGGATCTGGGTCGACATCTTCCTCGAGAACTCCGGCCCCCTCCGCGATTCGCTCGCCGACCACCGTCGTCGCGTCGAGCAGCTCGAGCAGGCGCTCGATTCCGGCGACGCGGGCTTCCTTGCCCGCTGGATCGGCGAAGCCGCTGGCAACCGCCGCCGCATGCTCGGCGACGCGTACCCGGACGCCGGCGAGCTCCACCAGCTCCGGGTCCATGTGCCCGACCGGCCGGGCGTGCTCGCAGGGATCACGCAGGCGCTCGGGGCCGAGCGGATCAACATCGAGGACTTCGAGCTCCACCACGTCTCGCCCGACCGCGGCGGAACGCTCACCGTGCTCGTCTCCGGAAAGGAGCAGGCCGAGCGCGCCGGGGCGCTCCTCGAGGCGCAGGGCTACGGCGTCGTGGTCTCGCCCGTCCTCGCAGACCGTTGAGGCGTCGCCTGCGATGTCGGCCTCAGGACGTGCGAGCCCGGCTCGTGCGTCCGTCTGAGCTGACCGTTCGACACGCTGTTGGTCAGAAAGGCGGCCCGTGAAGATCGAGCCCGCCAGGGCGATCGTCGGGCACATCGCCGTCCCCGGCGACAAGTCCATCTCTCACCGGGCGGTCATGGTCGGGGCCGTCGGCGAGGGCGAGACCGCCGTCCGCGGCTTCGGACGCTCGGCCGACACCGAGGCGACGATCGCGGCGGTCCGGGCACTGGGGGTGACCGTCCACGACGACGACGTCGACACCATCCGCATCGAGGGCGTGGGCCTGCGCGGCCTGCGCGAACCGGGGGGCCCGATCGACTGCGGAAACTCCGGCACGACCCTCCGTCTCGTCGCCGGTCTCCTCGCGGGGCAGGAGGGCCGGTTCGAGCTGACCGGCGACGATTCGCTCCGCAGGCGGCCCGTCGACCGGATCGCAAAGCCCCTGGCGGAGATGGGCGCGCGGGTGGAGACCCTCGACGGCAGGCCGCCGCTCACCGTCGAGGGGGGCGCGCTCGAGCCGATCCGTTACGAGCTGCCCGTGGCGAGCGCCCAAGTGAAGTCCTGCGTCCTGCACGCCGGCCTCTACGCATCCGGGACGACCATGGTGATCGAGCCGTTGCCGACACGTGACCACACCGAGATCATGCTCGAGGCTGCGGGAGCGCCGGTGACGCGGAGGCCTGGACGCGTGTCCATCGGTCCGGCGCAAGCGCTAGTGCTCGGCGAGCTCGACGTCCCCAGCGACTTCTCTGCCGCCGCGCCGTTCGTCGTCGCGGCGACGCTGCTGCCCGGCTCCGAGCTGACCATTCACGACGTCGGGCTCAATCCGCGTCGCACCGGGCTGCTCGACGTTCTCGAACGGATGGGCGCGCGCATCACCGCCTTCCACCGCCGCCGAAGCGGGGGCGAGCCGGTCGGCGATCTCGAGGTGCAATCGGCCGAGCTGGTCGCGACGACGGTCAAGGCCGAGGAGGTGCCCCGCATGGTCGACGAGCTGCCGCTGGTCGCGCTCGCGGGCGCCGTGGCGCGAGGGGAGAGCAGCGTCGAAGGCGCGCGAGAGCTGCGCGTAAAGGAAACGGACCGCATCGAAGCCGTGACAACTTCGCTGCGAGCCCTAGGAATCCGCATCCAGGACCGCGACGATGGCTTCGGGGTGAGAGGGGTTCCTTCCCGCCCCAGGGGTGGGGGAATGAGCTCGCACGGAGATCATCGGGTTGCGATGCTTGGTGCCGTTGCGGGGCTCGTGTCACGCGAAGGCGTCGAGCTCAAGGAGCCCGAGGCGGTCGCTGTAAGCTTCCCCGGGTTTTTCGAGCTGCTCGACTCGGTCACACAACGATGATCGTCGCCATCGACGGGCCGGCAGGTGCCGGCAAGAGCACGGTCGCCCAGCGGCTCGCGGAGCGGCTCGGCTTCCGCTACCTCGATACCGGCGCGATGTACCGCGCGCTCACGTGGCTCGCCATCAGCCGCAGCGTCCCGCTGGCGCAGGGCGACCGCCTCGGCGAGCTCGCCGAGGAGTACCCCGTCCAGCTCGACGCGCAGCGGCGCGTCTGGATCGCCGACACCGACGTCACCTCGTCGATCCGCAAGTCCGACATCGACCGCCTCGTGCCCGTCGTGGCGCGCCATCCGCAGGTGCGGCAAGTCATGCGGGCCCGCCAGCGGGAGCTCGCCGACGACGGCAACGTCGTGATCGAGGGCCGCGACATCGGCACTGTCGTCGCCCCCGATGCCGAGGTCAAGGTCTACCTCAACGCCGAGCGCGACATCCGCGCCAGGCGGCGCATGGCCGAGCGGCCCGAGATCGGTGCCGATGCCCTGGCGACCGATCTCCGCCTGCGAGACGAGAGCGACGCCGCCCGGATGCGGCCCGCCGAGGACGCAATCCAGATCGATACCACCGATCTCGACGTCGAGGACGTCGTCGGCCAGATCGAAGAGCTCGTCCGCGCCCGCCAGCCTGCCTGATGAACCCGTCCGTCAGCATGATCACCCTCGGCGTCCGGGACTTCGCGCGTGCGCGAGCGTTCTACGGCGAGGGGCTCGGCTGGCCGGTGAGCCAGGAGGAGGGCGAATGGACCTGCTTTCTCCTCAACGACGGCGCGTCCGCTCTTTCGCTCTACCCGTGGGGCGAGGTGGCGAAGGAGGCTGAGGTTCCGGCGGAGGGCAGTGGGTTCCGCGGCTCCGTGCTCGCCTACAACGTCCGCTCGGAGGAGCGCGTCGACGCGGTGCTCGCGGAAGCCGAGCGCGCCGGTGGCGTGATCACGCGCGCCGCGCGGATGACGCCGTGGGGCGGTTACAGCGGCTACTTCGCCGACCCAGAGGGCTACCTCTGGGAGGTGGCGACCGGTGCCACGCAGCTCCCGTTCGCCGAGTAGCGCGCATGCGGCCGAAGCGGGGGAGGGACCCCTGCTCGGAACGGTTGCGATCGTCGGCTTCCCGAACGTCGGCAAGTCGACCCTCGTCAACCGGCTGACCGAGACGCGGGCGGCGGTCGTCCACGAGACCCCCGGGGTCACCCGTGACCGCAAGGAGCTCATCGCCGACTGGAACGGGCACCGCTTCCGCCTGATCGACACCGGCGGCGTCGACGTGGTCGACCCGACGCCGCTGACCCGCTCGATCGCCGAGCAGGCGCAGGCCGCGATCGACGAGGCCGACCTCGTCCTCTTCGTCACCGACGCGAGGGCGGGCGTGATGCCCGGCGACGAGGAGATCGCGGCGATCCTGCGCCGTTCGCGCAAGGCCGTGCTGCTCCTCGCCAACAAGATCGACGACCCCGACCAGGACTCGCTCGCGCTCGAGTTCCACCGGCTCGGGCTCGGCGACCCGGTGCCGATCTCGGCGCTCCACGGCCACGGCAGCGGCGACCTCCTGGACGCGATCGTCACGATGCTTCCCGGCGCGGGTCCGCAGGAGATCGGGGAGGAGGCAATCCGCGTCGCGATCCTCGGTCGCCCCAACGTCGGCAAGTCGAGCCTGCTCAACGCGTTCCTGGGCCAGGAGCGCGTGATCGTCTCCGAGCAGCCGGGCACGACCCGCGACGCGATCGACACCGTCCTCCAGCGCGATCAACGCACCTTCGTCCTCGTCGACACGGCAGGGCTTCGACGCAAGCGCCGCCAGCGCCAGGGGATCGAGTACTACTCGGAGCTCCGTGCGCTCGCGGCCGCCGAGCGGGCCGATGTCGCGCTCGTCCTGGTCGATGCGAGCGAGGGGCTGGTCGATCAGGATCTCACCGTGGCCGACGTCGCCCGCAAGGCGCAGTGCTCGACGATCGTGGTGCTCTCGAAATGGGACATTACCGAGACGAAGCTCGAGGATCTGCGGCCCAGAATCGAGGCGCGGCTGCGGCAGCGCCCGCCGGTCGTCACTACCTCGGCCCGCACGGGCCGCGGGATCTCGCGCCTCCTCGACAAGGTCGAGCAGCTGTTCGAGAAGCACGCCGGCCGGATCGGCACGGGAGCGCTCAACCGCGTTCTCGCCGAGCTGCGCGAGGCGCGAGAGGCGCCCTCGCGAGGCGGCCGCCGCCTGAACCTGCTCTACGGCACGCAGGTCGGTACGAGGCCCCCGCGCTTCCGCTTCTTCGTCAACGACCCGGGCCTGATCACCCGCGACTACGGCTACTGGGTCGAGAATCAGCTGCGAGACCGCTTCGAGCTCCAGGGCGTCCCAGTATCGATCGACTTCGTGAGGCGGCCGCAAAGCGGCCCGTCCGCGAAGCGGACCCGGGGAGGGGGTCCGGGGAAACCGGGAGATTTCCCCGGCGACCCATGAGGGCCGTCGTCGCGGGGGCGGGCGCGTGGGGGACGGCGTTCTCCTTCGTCCTCGCCGCACGCGGGCACGACGTGACGCTCGCCTGTCGCGACCCCGACCAGGCGCGGGCGATCGAGGAGACCGGTCATAACCCGCGGCACCTTCCGGCTGCCGACCTCTCGGGAGTCTCGGCGACCACGCTCGACGATCCGACGATCGCCGGTGCCGACCTGCACGTGGTCGCCGTCCCCAGCCACGCCTTCGGCGAGGTCGTCCGCGCCCTGCCCGGCGCCGCCCCGGTCCTCAGCCTGACGAAGGGGCTCGACCCGGCCACCGGGCAACGGCTCTCCCAGCTCGTCGAGCGGCGCGCGGTCGCCGTTCTCTCCGGCCCGAACTTCGCCGAGGAGATCGCCGACGGCCTCCCGGCGGCGGCCGTCGTGGCGAGCGAAGACGAGCGCCTCACGCTCGAGCTCCAGGAGGCGGTCAACTCGCTCGCGTTCCGGGTCTACGCGAACGACGACCCGACCGGCGTCGAGCTCTGCGCTGCGGCCAAGAACGTGATCGCGCTCGCGGCCGGCGGAGTCGACGGGCTCGGCCTCGGCGACAACGCGAAGGCCGCGCTGATCGCCCGTGGGCTGGCCGAGATGGCGAGGCTGGGCGAGGCCTGCGGCGCGCGCCCCGAGACCTTCGCAGGGCTCGCAGGGATGGGCGACCTGATCGTCACCTGCTGGAGCCGCCACGGCCGAAACCGGCAGGCCGGAGAGCTGATCGCCCGCGGGTCGACACCGGAAGAGGCGGCCGACGAGATCGGTACAGTGGAGGGCCTCACGACCGCGCCTGTCCTGCGTGATCTTTCCTACAGGTTGGGTATAGAGCTGCCGATTACCGAAGGGGTCTGCAAGGTGCTCGACGGAACCGACTTGCACGAACTGGCGGCCAGCCTGATGGGGCGCCAGCCGACGCGCGAATGACCAAGCTCAAGACGCTCACACTCGGCCTCCTCGCAGCCACGGCGCTGCTCGCCGCGGGCTGCGGCGGCGCGACCAATGTGGGCTCGGGTGGGTCGGGCGCCGCGCTCGTCAGCCCGAACGCGGTCGCGTTCGTCTCGGTCGACAGCGATCTCGGCTCGAGCCAGTGGAAGCAGCTCGACGCGCTGTCGAAGAAGTTCCCCGGCCGCGACCTGCTGCTGCAGAAGATCGACCACGAGCTCGCCAAGGACGGCGTCGACTTCAAGAACGACGTCGAGCCCGCGCTCGGGCCCGAGGTCGACTTCGCGTTCGTCCCGGCCGAGACCGGAAAGCACGTGGCCGTGGTCGGCCTGACGAAGCCGGACGACGCCGGCAAGTTCAAGGACCTCGTCAAGAGGCTGAACGCGTCCGAGAGCTCCGGCCAGCAGGAGGTCTACCGCGAGGTCGACGGCTGGTACGTGGTCGGCGACACGCAGGCACAGATCGACCAGGCGCTCAAGTCCGGCGACCAGTCGCTCTCCGACGAGTCGGCCTACAACGACGCGCTCGGGACGTTGCCCTCGGACGCGCTCGCGAAGGCCTACGTGAACGGCCCACAGCTCGCGAAGCTCATCCATGAGTACGGCCGGGGAAGCGGCAGCGGCCTGACCGCCGCCGCGCCGGGGCTCGAAAAGCTCGACTTCGTCTCCGCCGCCCTGACCGCCGAGAGCGACGGGCTCCGCGCGCTCGGAGCCGTCCAGGGCTCCGGTGCCGGCGACTTCGTCGGTTCGGGCGATTACACCTCGAAGCTGATCGGCGAGGTGCCGAGCGACGCCCTCGCCTTCCTCACCTTCCGCTCGGCGCAGGGCATCGGCTCCGCGCTGAGCAGCGCCGAGGCGCCGCTCGAATCCGCGCTCGGGGTCTCGGTGGACGAGCTCGTCCAGCTGTTCGCGAATGAGACGGCGCTCTACGTCCGGCCCGGCGCGGTGATTCCGGAGATCACGCTCCTGCTGCAGCCGAAGAACACGGACACGGCCCTCGCGACGCTCGACAAGCTGGCCGCCCGGATCGCGCGCGCCAGCGGCGGGACCCTCAAGCGGGGGACGCAGCGCACGATCGACTTCGGCGAGTTCGCGGTCCACTACGGCGCGAAGGACGGCAAGGTCGTGGTCACGAGCGCTCCGGGCGGGGTCGCGCAGGTCGGCAACCCGTCGGAGAAGCTGACGGAGAGCGCGGACTTCAACGAGGCAAAGTCGGCGGCGGGCCTTCCGGATTCGAACGGAGGCTACGTCTACATCGACCTGAAGAACGCGATCCCGCTGATCGAGGGCTTCGCCGGGATCGCCGGCTCGAATCTCCCGCCGACGGTGACCGAGAACCTGCGCCCGCTGCGATCGTTCCTCGCCTGGAGCGCCGGATCCGGGGACAAGCGAACCTTCGACGTCTTCCTCGAGATCAAGTAGCCTGGCGCGGCGTATGGCGGTGCGCGAGTTCCTTTTCACGTCCGAGTCGGTCACCGAGGGCCATCCCGACAAGGTCGCCGACCAGATCTCCGACACGGTGCTCGACGCCGTGCTCGCGGGCGACGAGCGTGGGCGCGTCGCCTGCGAGACGCTGATCACGACCGGCCTCGTCGTCGTGGCCGGCGAGATCACGACCGAGATCTACGTCGACATTCCGCGCCTCGTGCGCGACCGGATCGCCGAGATCGGCTACACGCACTCCGAGTGGGGCTTCGACGCGCACACCTGCGGCGTGGTGGTCGCGATCGACGAGCAGTCGCCCGACATCGCGCAGGGGGTCGACGCCTCGTACGAGGTCCAGCACGGCCCGGCCGACGAGGACCCGCTCGACCGCGTCGGCGCCGGCGACCAGGGAATGATGTTCGGCTACGCGTCGCGCGAGACCCCGGAGCTGATGCCGCTCCCGATCATGCTCGCGCACAAGATCTGCAAGCGGCTCGCGGAGGTCCGGAAGGTCGGCGAGCTTCCGTATCTGCGCCCGGACGGCAAGGCGCAGGTGACCATCCGCTACGAGGTCGACGACGAGGGGCGGCAGACTCCTGTCGAGATCGAGCGCATCCTCGTCTCGACCCAGCACGCCGAGGGCTGCGACGCGGAGACGCTGATCAAGCCGGATCTGATCGAGCGCGTCCTGCACCCGATCCTGCCGCGGGACCTCTACGACGAGAAGCGCTTCCAGGAGCGTGACTTCGTCTACGTCAACCCGACAGGCAAGTTCGTGATCGGCGGCCCGATGGGCGACACCGGGCTCACCGGGCGGAAGATCATCGTGGACACGTACGGCGGCGCCGCTCGGCACGGCGGCGGCGCATTCTCCGGCAAGGACCCGACGAAGGTCGACCGGTCGGCCGCCTACGCGGCGCGCTACGTGGCGAAGAACGTGGTCGCCGGGGACCTGGCCGACCGCTGCGAGGTCAACGTGGCCTACGCGATCGGCGTTGCACGGCCGGTGTCGGTCTCGGTGCGGACGTTCGGCACCGAGCGGATTCCGGTCGCCCGGATCGAGGAGCTGATCGGCGAGCACTTCGACCTACGCCCCGCCGCGATCCTCCGCGACCTCGACCTGCTGCGGCCGATCTACTCGAAGACCGCCGCGTACGGCCACTTCGGCCGCGAGGACCACGACTTCACGTGGGAGCGGACGGACAAGGCGGACGCGCTCCGCACGGCAGCCGGCGCCGCCGCGGAAACCCCGGCCTAGGCGCCGCTCACACCCGTCGGCGCGGCCACAATCAGGAGATGGCCGAGCTTGTGACGCTGGTCTGCTGGGGCGCCGTGGTCGTGATCTGGGTCGTCGGAGCGGCGCTCGGTGCCCGCAAGTCGCGTGCGCGGCGGCAAGCCGGCTTTGGCAGTGGAGCACTCTGGCGGATCGGCTCGGTTATCGCAGCCGTCCTGGTCTACCGGCTTGGTCGGAGCGAGTTGCATCGGGTCACGGATCACGCCCTCTGGATCCAGCTCGTCGGCCTCGTCGTCCTGATCGCCTCCACCGCCTTCACGATCTGGGCGCGCTTCGCGCTCGGACGGTTCTGGTCAGCTTCGCCGAACGCGCTTCGAGCCGGCCACGAGCTGAAGACGGACGGGCCTTACTCGATCACGCGGCATCCGATCTACACGGGGCTCTTCGGCATGGTGCTCGGCAGCGTGCTGCTCAACGGCCTTGGCAGCTCGCTCGCCTTCCTCCTGATCGCCGCGATCGTGGTGGCCACCAGGATTCCGATCGAGGAACACCTCATGGACAAGACATTCCCCGACGAGTACGCGCGCTACCGCCAACGCGTGCCCCAGTTCGTCCCCGGGCTCAAGCTCCTCCGGAGGCTTCATTAGTCGACGAGCCGGCGGAAGATGCGTTCTTCGTCCGCGAGCCAGCCGAAATGGCCGGCGCCGGGGATGATCTCGAGGCTCTCGACGTCGAGCTCGGCGGCCATGCGCTCGACGGCTCTCGTGGGGACGTTCCGGTCGAGCTCGCCACACCACATGTGCACGGGAACGGCGACCTCGCGGAGCTCGAACCCCCAGGACGCCGTCAGCGCCCAGGCGTCGTCGAACCACCCCTGTGGGCCGTTCGCGAAGGCTTCCCGGAGCGACTCGGCCAGCAGCGCGCGGAGATCAGTCCGCTTCAGCATCTCGCGGTCGGACTCCGGCGCATCCGCCATCGCCGCATCGAGGGCCGCCCCGGGATCGGCGGCGATCTGCGCCGCCGGCTCGGCGAGGAACTCCTCGAGGCTCGCCCGGCCCTCCTCCAGTGCTCGCCGTCTCGACTCGCGGTTGTGAGCGATCAGGTCGTCGGGATCGACCAGCTCCAACGGGGCCGCGCCGACCGCGAGCCCTAGAGCCCGAATCCGGTCGGGAGCTCGACAGCCGACCGCCAGGGCGTGCGGGCCGCCACCGCTCACGCCGAAGACGGAGAAGGTGTCCCAACCGAGGGCGTCGGCAACCGCAAGGGCGTCGTCCGCCACGGACAGCACCGTGCGTTCGGGATGCGCGGTCGACCGTCCGTACCCGGGCCGATCGAAGGTCACGACATGTGCCCCGATGCGCTGGAACAGGTCTGGATCGGGACTGCGGTCGAGCCGCGACCCGGGTGTGCCGTGAAGGAAGAGGAGCGGTCGCCCATGCGGATCCCCCCAGGCGGCCCACGTGACGAACCGGCCGTCAGGCCGCTCGATCGCCTCCTCAGCTAGCACAGCTCGGAGATCGTCACCGACTGGTACCGCTCGGCGGCTAGGCATGGCAGCAGGTGGTCGAGCGCCTCGACGGTCGGGGTGCAGTCGTCTCGCGAGATCGTGGGCGGCGGCGGGAATCCGTCGTGCAGGTCGACGACCGCACCTTCGTGGAGATCCCGGAGCACGAGGGTGAAGATCGTGTGGGAGTCGCGTCCAGGCTCCCAGTCCCGTGGGTCGACCTCGGCGAACACGGCCTCGAGCCCGAGCTCCTCGACGATCGCCAGCTCGCGCCGTTCGGCGTAGAAGCCGGGCGCGCGGAAGAGCCGCGGCGCCTTGCCGAGAGCCTCCTCGACCGCGTCCTGGCCGCCCTGGATCTCTCTGCGAACCTCGTCCTCGGGGATCTCCGTGAGCCGAGGGTGGGTGAGCGTGTGGCTGCCGACCTCGTGGCCCTCCGCGACGATGCGCCTCACGAGGTCAGGATGCTCGCGCACCCGCTCGCCGATCACGAAGAAGGTCGCGCGCGCCTCGTGCTCCTGCAGCAG
>Ga0126383_10002764_pt1 | contig 11423 bp, 10 predicted proteins | sample PanSoiMetPlot_35_FD_96882 | JGI IMG/M metagenome (GOLD analysis project Ga0126383, IMG submission 96882) | Tropical forest soil microbial communities from Panama - MetaG Plot_35 | ecosystem: Environmental > Terrestrial > Soil > Tropical forest > Bulk soil | place: Panama | collected 2016-02-17
AGGTGACGAGGGTCGGGATCCGGACGTGAATGGCGTCGGCTGGGATATTCTCCTCGTCCTTGCCGTGATCTTGATCGGCGGGTTCTTCGCTGCCGCCGAGATGGCACTGGTGTCACTGCGCGAAGGTCAGGTCCGGGCGCTGACCAGGCGAGGCCGCCGTGGTCAGCGGACCGCCAGGCTCGCCCAGGATCCGAACAGGTTCCTATCGTCGGTTCAGATCGGTGTCACCGTCGCCACGCTGCTGTCCGGCGCTTTCGGTGCGGCACTGCTGTCGAACCGGCTCGGGAACGAGCTGAGCAAGGTCATGCCGCGCGCCGTCGCCGACCCGCTGGCCGTCCTCGCCGTGACACTGATCATCGCGTTCTTCACCCTCGTCTTCGGCGAGCTGGCGCCCAAGCGCATCGCGCTGCAGCGGGCCGAGCGAGTCTCGATGATTGCCGGCCCGGTGGTCGACCGGCTGGCGACGCTGGCAAGGCCGCTGGTCTGGATCCTGTCGCGATCGACGAATCTGGTCGTCAGGCTCATCGGCGGCGACCCGGCTGCGGCCCGCGGCGTCATGACGGAGGAAGAGCTGCGCGATCTGGTCGCCGGGCACCAGGCGCTCAGCCCGGACGAGAGGCACATCGTCAGCGAGGTCTTTGACGCGGGCAAACGCCAGATCCGCGAGGTTCTCGTGCCGCGGACAGAGGTGGAGTTCCTGCCCGCGGCCTTGCCGCTGAAGCGAGCGGCCGACATCGCCGAGCACGCCCGCTACTCCAGGTTCCCCGTGTACCAGGAGTCCTACGACGACGTCATCGGCTTCGTGCACGCTCGCGACCTGCTAGACAGCCGTGTCGATGCAGCGCAGCGCCGCGTGGGCGAGGTCTGCCGGCCCGTCAAGTTCCTGCCTATCAGCAAGACCGTCCTGTCGGCATTGTCGGAGATGCGCAGGGACCGGGCGCATCTGGCAATCGTCGTCGACGAATACGGGGGCACGGCAGGCATCGTGACCCTGGAGGACCTGGTCGAGGAGCTGATCGGTGACATTCAGGACGAATACGATTCCGACGCCGCCGCGGCCCGGCAGTTGCGGGGCGGCGAACTCGAGGTCGACGGTCTGCTGAACCTCGACGAGTTCGCCGAGCAGACCGGGCTGGTGCTGCCCGAGGGACCTTACGAGACGGTGGCGGGCTACTTGCTCGCCGCTCTCGGCCACCTCCCGGAGGGCGGTGAGTGGGCAGAGGTCGCCGGCCGGAAGCTGACGGTGACCCAGCTGGACGGCCGCCGGATCTCCCGTGTGCTGGTCAGCCCCGCCGCGCCCGCCGAGCCGTCGGGTCCGCCGGTCTAGCCTGGCCCGCCACTAGACTTCTGACATGACGGTGCCGGATCACGCTGGCAGTCACGCCAGCCTGGAGTCTGGGCCGGTGCTGGTGGTGGATTTCGGCGCCCAGTATGCGCAGCTCATTGCTCGCCGGGTGCGGGAGTGCCGGGTCTACTCCCAGATCGTGCCGAGCACCATGACCGCAGCGGAGATGCTGGCCAGGCGGCCGTCGGCCATCATCCTGTCGGGCGGCCCGGCGTCGGTCTACGCTCCCGGAGCACCGCCGGCTCCCGACGGCCTGCTGGCCTCCGGAGTGCCGATCCTGGGCATTTGCTACGGCTTCCAGCTCATGGTGCGCGACCTCGGCGGGGACGTCCGTCACACCGGAACGGGCGAGTACGGGGCGACCGACCTCTCCACGGCCGAGGCTGCTGGGGTTCTCCTGGCCGGCCTGCCGCGCCTGCAGCGGGTCTGGATGTCCCACGGTGACACCTGCGCCGCGGCGCCGCCGGGGTTCGCGGTCACCGCCACGACGGCGGGCACGGCGGTGGCCGCTGCCGAGGCGCCGGGACGCCACCTGTACGGCATGCAGTTCCACCCTGAGGTGCTGCACACCGAGCACGGCCTGGCGATGCTGCAGGCGTTCCTGGCCGCGGCTGGATGCCAGCCCACCTGGACCATGCGCAGCGTGATCGACGAGCAGACCGAGCGGATCGCCGCGCAGGTCGGTGCGGGCACCGCCATCTGTGGCCTGTCTGGCGGCGTGGACTCCGCGGTGGCTGCCGCACTCGTCCAGCGGGCCATCGGCTCACGGCTGACCTGCGTCTTCGTCGACCACGGGCTGCTGCGGGCGGGCGAGGCCGAGCAGGTGGAGAAAGACTTCGTCGCTGCCACTGGTGTCGACCTCAAGGTCGTCGACGCGGGTCCGGCCTTCCTGGCCGCTCTGTCCGGGCTGGGCGACCCGGAGGAGAAGCGCAAGATCATCGGCCGCGAGTTCATCCGCGCGTTTGAGCGTGCGGCGCGGGAGATCGCCGGTGCCAGCGATGCCGCCACGTTCCTCGTGCAGGGCACGCTCTACCCGGACGTCGTCGAATCCGGCGGCGGCACGGGGACCGCCAGCATTAAATCGCACCACAACGTCGGCGGGCTGCCCGACGATCTGGCCTTCGAGCTCGTCGAGCCGCTGCGGGATCTGTTCAAGGACGAGGTACGGGAGGTCGGCCGGCAGCTCGGCCTGCCCGAGGAGATCGTGTGGCGGCAGCCGTTCCCCGGCCCGGGCCTTGCGATCCGCATCGTCGGCGAGGTCACCGCGCAGCGGCTGCGGATCGTCGCAGCGGCGGACGCGATCGCCAGGGCCGAGCTGTCGGCTGCGGGGCTTGACCGGCAGATCTGGCAGTGCCCGGTCGTGCTGCTGGCCGACGTGCGGTCGGTCGGCGTGCAGGGCGATGGACGCAGCTACGGCTACCCGGTCGTGCTCCGCCCGGTGACGAGCGAGGACGCCATGACAGCGGACTGGGCCAGGCTGCCCGACCAGGTGCTGGCCAGGATCTCCACGCGGATCACGAACGAAGTGCCGGAGATCAACCGCGTCGTGCTCGACATCACCAGCAAACCGCCTGCCACGATCGAGTGGGAGTAGGCGGACCAGCTGGCCCCGTCAGGCCGCGGCAGCCATGCTACGAAGCGGCCGACGGCAGAGAAATGGCCGCTTCATAGCACGCCGCCGTGTCCTGACGGTCAGCTGGTGAATCGCAGAACGAGCTGAACGGCTCAACTGAGATGACACAGATTTGTGTTATCTCAGTTGTGACTGTAATCTCATGCGTATGCCGACTGATGCTGAGATCACGTTCGCGGACCACGCCGGCCGCCTCTATGCCCGCCGCTATGGCATGGCGCCCATGGTGGGCCGGCTGCTGGGATACCTGGCGATCTGCGACCCACCCGACCAGGCCATCGCGGACCTGGCCGATGCCTTGCTCGCTAGCCGGAGTGCGATCGCCGGTGCGGTCAAGACCCTCGACACTCTCGGCCTGATCCGCCGCTCACGGGCCGCAGGAGAGCGGATGGACCGCATCTGGATCGATGTGACCTCGCCCCGATCGACGGGCTTTGACATAACCGAGTACAAGGAGCAAGGCGATCTGGCCCGCGAAGGCCTGGCGCTGCTGGCTGGTGCGCCGCCGGAGCGGCGGGCGGTGCTGCTGGAGTGGGCGGCCTTCGCGGACTTCCTGGTAGCGCGGCTGCCCGAGGTGGAGAAGGACTGGAAAGCCCACCGTGAATCGCTGCGCGCCGCTGGCGAGCTCCCCTGACATCCCACCGCACCACTGAAAGCGAGGAACCCGTGACGATCAACCTGGCTGGGCAGGCGATCAGCGCCGAGGCCGTGCAGAAGTCCTACGGCGAGCACGTCGTGCTGGACGGGGTCGACCTCAGGGTCGCCGAAGGCACCATCTTCTCCCTGCTCGGTCCCAACGGTGCCGGGAAGACGACCATGGTCAGGATCCTGTCGACGCTCATCCCGGCCGATGGCGGCGACATCCGGGTCGGCGGGCACAGCGTGGTCAGCGATCCGGACGCCGTACGCGCCCTGATCGGCGTCACTGGCCAGTTCTCCGCGGTGGACAACTATCTCACCGGCGAGGAGAACCTCCGCCTGATGGCCGACCTTCGCCACCTTGGCCGCCAGGCCGGACGGCGCCGGATCGACGAGCTACTCGAGCGGTTCGATCTGACGGACGCCGCGCGTAAGCCGCTCTCGACCTACTCCGGCGGCATGCGGCGCAGGCTGGATCTGGCGATGACCTTGGTCGGCGACCCGTCGGTGATCTTTCTCGACGAGCCCACCACCGGGCTCGACCCGCGTAGCCGTCGCACCATGTGGCAGATCATCCGCGAGCTGGTCACTGGCGGCGTGACGATCTTCCTCACTACCCAGTACCTCGATGAGGCCGACGAGCTGGCCGACTACGTCGCCGTGCTGAATCACGGACGGATCGTCGCCGAGGGAACTCCCGCCGAACTGAAGCGCAGAATTCCCGGTGGGCACATCCAGCTCCAGTTCGCTGCACCCGAGGCCCTGCGCGCGGCGGTCGGCCTGATCCCGAACGCCACTCCGGACGACGATCAGCTGATTCTGCAGGTCCCTGGCGACGGCAGTGTCGCCGCGGTGCGTCGCGTTCTCAACGAGCTGGACGACGCCAGCATCACTGTCGTGAACCTATCGATCCATACTCCCGATCTCGACGACGTGTTCTTCGCCGTCACTGGCAACGCCACCGCCGATCTCGCGACCCGCCAAGAAGAGGAAGCCCTCTTGCCATGACCTCCCTCACCTATACCCTCGCCGACTCGGCGACGATGCTGCGACGCAACCTCAAGCACCAGCTCCGCTACCCGTCTCTGACGCTCATGCTCGCAGGCTTCCCGATCGTGTTCCTGCTGCTGTTCGTGTACGTCTTGGGCGGCCAGCTCGGCAACAGCCTCGGCGGGCCCGGCGCAGGCGGTCGCGGTGTGTACCTCACCTATGTCGTCCCCGGCATCCTGATCATCACCGTGGCATCTGCCGCCCTCGGCACCGCGATCTCCATCGCCACCGACATGACCGGAGGCATCATCGACCGGTTCCGCACCATGGCCATCTCCCGTGGCGCCGTGCTCACCGGCCATGTGATCGGCAGCGTGCTGCAAACCCTCGCCGTTCTCGTGCTCGTTCTCGGCGTCTCCCTGGCGATCGGCTTCCGGTCCCATGCCAGCGCGCTTGAGTGGCTGGCGGCGGCCGGCGTCCTCGCGCTGTTCGCGTTCGGCCTCATCTGGCTGTCCGCAGCGCTGGGCCTGGCCGCGAAGAGCGTCGAGACCGCTAGCAACACCCCGATGTTCCTGACCTTGCTGCCGTTCCTGTCCAGCGGGTTCGTCCCGACCGCCAGCATGCCGGTCGGGCTGCGGCAATTTGCCGAATACGAGCCCTTCACTCCAGTTACCCAGACCGTCCGCGGCCTGCTCACCGGCGGGCCAATCGGCGCGCACGCGATCGCTGCCATCGCCTGGAGTGCCGGCATCGCTCTGGTCAGCTACCTGTGGGCGATTCGTCTCTACAACCGCCGCCGGGCAGCCCAGCCGAACTGAGTCAGCAGGGAGACTGTCGTCTTAGCCGAAGGTGACGGTCAGCTCAGCGATCAGGTCGCCGCTCCAGCGCAAGATCATCGTGCCGGTGGCGCCGCCGCTATCCCAGGCGAACCAGAGCTCGTCCACGTCGCCGGAGGAGGCTGTGCGCGTGACGGTGAGCGTGTCGGTGGGGGGCTGAGCGGTGTAGGCAGCTGCGATGGCGTCGCGCCCGGCAAAAGGGCCGACCGGCACGCCGGTGAAGCGCATCGTGGCGTCGGGCCTGAAGCGCCCGGCAAAGTCAGCCCAGTTGCCCGATCGCACGCAGTCGTTGAAGGCCGCGACGTGGCTGGCTGCGCGCTCGCTGATCTGCTGACCGCTCATCTGGCCGGGCGCCTAGATGGTGAACCGCAGGTTGCGGGCCGCCCGGTCGGCTAGCTCGTCGTCGCCGATCCAGCTCACCGTGCCGGTATCGATCTGCTCCTGCGGGTCGATACGGCCCGCCGCCAGCTGAATGAAGGTCGTCGAATCGGTGGTGAGCTCGACTGTCGGATCGTTCACCCGGTCAACCTGGCGCGCGCGACCGTCGACGACCACGGATATGTCCCGCTGGATCGGGCCGGTGAGGCGGAACACGATGCTGCTGCCGTCGGGCAGCCCGACCTTCTTGCCGACTATGTAGCCGATCGAGCTCACTACCTGCCCCAGGGCGATCTCGGCTCGCGGGCCGGCGTCATCGGTAGCCCACCCGAGCGGCGTGGTGATGTCGCGCTCGTGCACCCAGAAGTCGAAGATCCTGATCTCGAGGAACCCGCCGTAAGATCGCGGCCCGACCGGCGTCCACGATGCCAGGCCTAGGTCCGCATCCGTCAGCTTCGCCAGGTCTGCGCGACGGTCGGCGAAGATGCCGCGGATCCGGTCGGCGAACTCGCCGTCGTCGAGCCCGCTCACCTCGTCCTGGTACGGCTTGATCCGGTCGAGAGGCGCTGGCTCGTCGGCGCTGCCTGGCAGCCATCCGGTCATGACGCGTTCCATCATGCCGAGGTGACCGACGACGTCCCGCGCCGTCCAGCCCGGGCAGAGCGACTGGGTCTGCCACTGCACGCTGTCAAGCCGGGTGCAGACGGACTCGATGGCGTCGTAACACTCCTGCATGCAGGCGGGCACGGTAGACAGGTCGGTCACGGCCGCTCCTTTGGCGCGAGGACGGGGGGAACGCCGACCCTATCGCGCGCGGCATAACTCAGCGCCAGCGCTCGAGCACCGGCGCCACCAGCAGCGCCTGATAACCGAACCTGGCCGGGAGCACCGGTAGGGGAGTACCGAACTCGATTGGCGTATACCGGACGCCGCTCCAGTGTCGGCCGTCCCCGACGGCCGTGCCGTCGACGTCGAATCTCGCCGCCGGGTCGGTGACCAGCGGCTCGGGCTCTGGGCCGTGCCACATTTCGAGCAACAGGCGTTGATTGTCGGCCGCGGGCAGGCCGTCGGTGGGCAACGTGCCCAGCAGCATGATGCGCTCGTTGGACTCTTCATGCCGGACGCTCCAGGCGCGGAATTCCTGGTGGTCTACGAGGTCTAGGAACGAGCGCCTGCTGGGAAAGCCGATAACCGCGACCCGGTCCCAGTTCAGCGAACTGGCAACCACTGTGGCGACCAGGCACGGCTCCGCACCAACCGAGCAAAGCAGCGGAATCGATGCGTCGGTGGCGGTACTCAGACCCGCTGCCGTGCCGCGACGCAGGCTCTGGTCTGCACCTGGCCGGAACTTACTCAGCCCGAGCATGTAGATGCGCCCATCGGCGTGGCCGACGCCTTCTCGGAGCCGCGTCGCATAGTCGGCGTCAATCAGGTCGATCAGACCGTACCCTGGCACCGCTCCCACGCTAGAGACGCACTCCGGGGGTGTCAATGTTCCGTTGTGTCAGGAAACCAGGGGTTGCTCGGGAGGTATATCGGCATACGACTTGCTCGCCGCGATCTCGCGCAGCTGGTGTATGCCGTCCCATACCTGAGCGAACGACGTATAGAGGGGAGCGGGCGCGAGGCGGATGCGATCGGGCGTCCGGTAATCAGCGATGACGCCGGTGCGGAGCAGCGCCTGGGTGAGCTGCCATGCATCGTCGTGCCGCAGGCTGACGTGCCCGCCGCGGCGGCTGGTGTCGCGCGGTGATGCGACGGCGAAGTCGAGCTCGGCGAGCCACGTGTCGGCGAGCGCGATCATGTACTCGGTCAGTGCTGCGCTCTTCTCGCGCAGCTGTGGCAGGCCCGCCTCCGCGAGCAGCCGGGCTCCCTCCTCGACGGCGATCGCGCCGATGATGTCGGGCGTCCCCGCCAGGAATGACGAGATACCCGGCGCCGGATCGTAGCGCGGGCCCATCTCGAACTGGTCGCGCTGGCCGAACCAGCCCCAGATCGGCTGCCGCAACTGGTGCTGGAGTTCGTTCCGCACGTACAGGAACGCCGGAGCGCCCGGCCCAGCGTTGATGTACTTGTAGGTGCAGCCGACGGCCAGGTCCGCGCCAGCCACGTCGAGCTGAACGGGTACGGCGCCCGCCGAGTGGCAGAGGTCCCACAGCGTGAGGGCGCCCGCGTCGTGGGCGAGATGGGTCAGCGCCGCCATGTCGGCGAGCGCGCCGCTGCGGTAGGCAACGTGCGATAGCTCAACAAGGGCGACGCGGTCATCGAGAGCTTCGGCCAGTGCCTGCTCGCTGACGCCCCCGTCGATATCGGAGTGGATCGTCCGCAGCTCGCACGAGCGCTGGGCGGCGACGCCTGCCAGCACGTAGCGGTCCGTCGGGAAGTTGTCGTCGTCGGTGACGATGACGGTGCGGTCGGGCCGGGCGTCGAGTGCGGCCCACGCGAGCTTGTAAAGGTTGACGGTGACCGAGTCGCAGACGATCACCTGCCCAGCCTCGGCGCCGAGCAGATGCTCGGCGACCATGTCGCCGGCCTGCTGCGGCTGCCGAATCCAGTTGTCCCAGGAGCGGACCAGCCCGATGCCCCATTCCTGGTCGATGACCTCGGCGATCCTGGCCTGCGTCCGGATCGGCAGCGGCCCGAGCGAGTTGCCGTTCAGGTAGATGACATCGTCCCAGTTCGGCCGCACGAACCGGTCCCGGAAGTGCGCGAGCTGGTCAGCGGCATCCAGCGCCTCGGCATATGCCCGATCTGCGGAGAAACTGGCCACCAGCCAACCTTAGCCTGCGGGGCCTGGCCGTACGATCGACAGATGCCCTCAGCGGAACGCTCTGAGCCGCCGGCCCGCGTCCTGGTCATTGCGGCCCACCCTGACGACGTCGACTTTGGCTCCGCCGGCACGATCGCCGGCTGGACCGACGCCGGGGCGGCGGTCAGCTATTGCCTCGTGACCAGCGGCGAGGCGGGCGGCAGCGATCGATCGGTCTCGCGGGCCGAGATGGTCACCCTTCGGCAGGCCGAGCAGACCGCCGCAGCCAAGCAGGTGGGCGTGCACGATCTGCGCTTCCTCGGCTATCCGGACGGCCGGGTCGAGCCGACACTGGCCCTGCGGCGCGACCTTGCCAGGGTTATCAGGCAGCTGCGCCCGGAGCGGGTCGTGTGTCCCTCGCCAGAGCGCAACTACGCCCGGCTGGGCGTCGGGCATCCCGACCATCGCGCTGTCGGTTCCGCCGCGCTGGACGCCGTGTACCCGGATGCGCGCAACCCGTTCGCGTTCCCTGAGCTGCTGGCCGAGGAGGGTCTCGAGCCGTGGGTGGCGCGGGAGGTGTGGATCGCCGGCGGCCCGGCGCCCGACCACTACGTGGATATCACCGCGACCTTCGCCCGCAAGATCGCAGCGCTGCGCTGCCACGCGAGCCAGATCAGTGACCCGGAGGGACTGGAGCAGCGGCTGCGCGGCTGGCTGGCCGGCACCGCGGCGGCGGCCGGCCTGCCCGAGGGCAGCCTGGCCGAGGGGTTTCAGGTGCTGCAGACCGGCTGAGCCGCGCCACGTCCGGTGTCGGCGTGGCCGCTGGGTCTGGTGCGGCGGGGCGCACCGGCTTAGGTTTGGGCACAGGCGCATCTGGCTTCTCCGCGCGGCTGGCTACTCGCGCGCCCGGCCAGGCCGCCGGATTGCATTCAGGCTGGTTCACGGAGGTGTCTCTGCATGACGCATATGACCGTCACAGTCGACGGCGTCAGTTACTCCGATGACGTCGAACCCCGTTTGCTGCTTGTCCATTACCTCAGGGAAGTGCTCGGCAAGACCGGCACGCCGGTCGGCTGCGATACCTCGAACTGCGGTGCGTGCACCGTCCTGATGGACGGCCGGTCCGTGAAGAGTTGCGCCGTCCTAGCCGTGCAGGCGGACGGGGCGGATGTCACCACCATCGAGGGCCTGGCCAATGGCGCGCTCAGCCCCGTGCAGCGCGCGTTCCACACCGAGCACGCGGTGCAGTGCGGCTACTGCACACCCGGCATGATCATGGCGACCACCGACCTGCTCCAAGACAACCCGAACCCCACTGACGAGCAAATCAGGGAGGGGCTTGAGGGCAATCTCTGCCGCTGCACCGGATACGAGAACATCGTCCGCGCCGTGCGGCGCGCCGCCGAGACGGGAGTGGGAGCATGACCGCCGTGCAGGAGGCGCCGGCCGCTGAACTCGGCAAGGCCAGGCTCCGGAAGGAAGACGCGAGGCTCATCACCGGACAGACCAACTGGACCGACAACATCAGGCTGCCCGGCATGCTGCACATGGCGTTCGTGCGCAGCCCGTTCGCGCACGCGAAGATCACTGGGGTGGACCTGAGCGCGGCACGCCGCATGCCCGGTGTCGTGGCGGCTTTCTCTGCCGCTGACTTCGGCGCCGAGCAGGGAAGCCTGCCGTGCGCGTGGCCGGTCACGGAGGACATCGTCATTCCGGCGCACCCGCCGATGGCTGTCGACGAGGTGCGGTACGTCGGTGAGGCAGTTGCCGTCGTGGTGGCGCGGGATCGGTACGCGGCCGCCGACGCGGCCGCCGCCGTTGACGTCGACTACGAGCCGCTGCCCCCGGTGCTTGACATGCGGGAGGCGCTGAAAGACGGCTCGCCGAAGGTGCACGAGGCGGGCAACAAGAGCTACGAGTGGACGTTCGGCAACGGCGACATCGATGCGGCATTCCGCGATGCCCCGGTGGTGATCGAGCGCACGTACCGCCAGCAGCGACTCATACCGTGTGCCATGGAACCACGTTCCGTCGTCTCTCAGTGGGTCGGGGACGAGGTGACACTCTGGTCAGCAACGCAGATCCCGCACGTGCTCAGGTTTGCGCTGTCGGCGTTCTTCGCCATCCCCGAGCACAACATCCGGGTGATAGCCCCGGACGTCGGCGGCGGATTCGGGTCCAAGCTGCAGGTTACCGCCGAGGAGGTGCTTGCGGTCCTCGTCAGCCGGCGGATCGGCAAGCCGGTGAAGTGGACCGAGTCGCGTACCGAGGGCAACCTCACGGTGCACCATGGCCGGGATCAGTGGCAATACATCAAGATCGCTGCTGACCGCGACGGCCGGATCCGCGGGCTGTCAGTGGACCTGCTCGCGGACATGGGCGCGTACCTCATGCTGGTCACGCCGGGCGTGCCGCTGCTCGGTGCGTTCATGTTCAACGCGATCTACAAGATGGACGCGTACTCGTTCAAGTGCACCGGCGTGTTCACCACGAAGATGCCGACCGACGCCTACCGCGGCGCCGGCCGACCCGAAGCCACGTACGCAATCGAGCGGACCATGGACGAGCTTGCGCATGAGCTCGGCATGGAGCCGCTGCAGCTTCGCGAACGAAACTGGATCAAGCACGAGGAGTTTCCGTTCACCACCATCGCCGGGCTGACCTACGACTCGGGCAACTACGAGGCGGCCACCGCGAAGGCCAAGGAGCTGTTTGGCTACGACGCGCTGCGCGCGGAGCAGGCTGAGCGCAACACTAGGGGCGATAAGGTCCGGCTCGGCATCGGCATCTCGACGTTCACCGAGATGTGCGGGCTCGCGCCGTCGCGAGTGCTCGGCTCGCTGTCCTACGGCG
>Ga0126383_10002765_pt1 | contig 11422 bp, 8 predicted proteins | sample PanSoiMetPlot_35_FD_96882 | JGI IMG/M metagenome (GOLD analysis project Ga0126383, IMG submission 96882) | Tropical forest soil microbial communities from Panama - MetaG Plot_35 | ecosystem: Environmental > Terrestrial > Soil > Tropical forest > Bulk soil | place: Panama | collected 2016-02-17
AGTTTCCCGGCGGCCAGCTTTAACGGTTTCGATATAGTCATCAACGCCACGCCGCTGGGTACTCACGGGTCGCGAGCGGATGAAAGCATCGCGAATGCTCAGCAATTGGCCGGCGTGCGGTTGGCTTACGATCTCGTTTACAATCCTTCCGAAACAAAGTTTCTGCGCGAGGCGCGCGCCGCCGGCTGCAAAGTGCTTGACGGCATGGAAATGTTACTGGAGCAAGGCATCGAGCAATTCAAGCTGTGGACCGGGACCCAACCTGATATCGAAGTTATGCGATCGATGGCCGCGCGCAAGCTGCGAAGTTAGGACTGCAGGAATCCGCATTGAACTCACCGTCTCAGACTGATCGTTACAGCCGGCAAGTTCTTTTCGCGTCGATTGGCGCGCAGGGACAGCAGCGTCTGGCCGGCTCGCGGGTGGCGATCATCGGCTGCGGCGCCCTCGGATCGGCGCAGGCTGAATCTCTGGCCCGAGCGGGCGTTGGCAGGTTGCGCGTCATGGACCGTGATTTCGTTGAGTTTTCAAATCTCCAGCGACAGACGATGTTCACGGAATCCGACGCGGCCAACCGGCTGCCGAAGGCAATTGCCGCGGCGAATCACCTTCGCGAAATCAATTCGGATATAGAAGTTACGCCGGAAGTCGTCGACGTTAATTATGCCAACGCCGAGCAGTTGATCGAAAACTGCCATCTGGTGATTGACGGCACAGACAATTTCGCCACGCGCTATTTAATTAATGACGCGTGCGTCAAGCACCACGTAAATTGGATTTATGGCGCCGCGGTCGGATCGTATGGCGTCACCATGACGATTCGCCCGGGAATCACCCCGTGTTTGCGCTGCATGTTCCCGGATTCTCCGCCGGCAGCCAGCGCGCCGACCTGCGACACCGCGGGGGTGATCATGCCGATCATCAATATGGTGGCCGCGGTCCAGGTAAGTGAGGCGATGAAACTTTTGACCGGCCGCGAGCCGGAGCTGCATAACTCGCTCATGCAGTTCGACGTCTGGCAGAACGAATGGCGGCGAATTTCGCTGGGCGCGCCGGCGGCCGATTGTGCTACCTGCGGCCAAAACGATTTTTCGATGCTGCAACCGGAGCGCGCGGCTTTTGCCGCGATTCTGTGCGGCCGTCACGCCGTGCAGGTATCTCCGTCCGAACCAGTCAGCCTTAATCTGAATAGATTGAGCGAGAGACTGGCCGCCGCCGGCGAAGTGCAGGTGAACGATTACCTGCTGCGTTTTCGCACCGGCGATTTTGAAATGACGATCTTCCAGGATGCCCGTTCAATTATTCGCGGAACCGATGACATCGCCACCGCTCGTTCGCTTTACGCGAAGTTCGTCGGAAATTGATTTCATCATCATGCACACTAACAGACTACTCTTTGTCTTTATTTCAATCGCCTTAATCGTAATCGCCGCAGCGCCGGCGTTCGCCAGCGACCCGGTGGTCTGGGACATCGGCTCCCGCACGGAATTGTTGAAGGGCGAAGCACGCGGAATTTCCATCAGCGACACCGGCATCATCACGCTCGCGCCAGAGGCCACGCAGATGTTCAATACTGAACAGCCTTACGTCTGGTCCAGTGCTATTGACGCCGCGGGCAACGTCTTTCTCGGCACGGGCCACGACGGGAAGCTCTTTCGCTTCGGCGCCGACGGGAAAGGGTCGCTCCTCTTCAAAGCGGCGGAACTCGATGTCACGGCCTTAGCGGTGGCCAGGGACGGGGCAATTTTTGCGGCCACCTCGCCAGACGGAAAAGTCTATCGAGTTACCGCCGACGGGAAATCTGAAGTCTATTTCGATCCGCAGGACAAATACATTTGGTCACTGGCGACTTTGAGTGACGGCTCGCTCGCGGTGGGGACCGGTGACAACGGCAAGATCTATCGGGTTCGGGCCGCGAACGCCAAGCCGGCTGATTCCCTGCTGGTGGACACCAATCAAACACACGTGATGTCGCTCGCCGTTACGGCGCGCGGCGAGTTGATTGCCGGCACCGATCCCGGCGGATTGGTCCTGAGAATTTCTCCGGAAGGAAAAGCATTCGCGCTTTACGATTCATCGCTGCGAGAGATACACGCACTTTCTCCCGCGGCCGATGGTTCGATTTACGCGCTGGCGCTGGGCGAAGCGGCGGCCACCGTAAAAGCCGCCACCGCCGACGCCACCGCTGCCGCCACCGCCACGGTCACGACCACCGACGATGCGGCCGCGCAAGCCGCCGCGCAGCCCACACCCGCGCGCAGCCGCAATGATTTATCAAATGCGCGCAGCGCCGTGCTCCGGATTTTGCCCGATGGGGGCACCGACATCGTCTGGAGTTCGACAACTGTCACAGGCTTTGCCGTGATGGCTACCAAGGGCGGCGTGCTGATCGGCACATCTGATAAAGGCCGCGTCTATTCCGTCACCGACGACGGCCGCGACACGCTGCTGCTGCAAACTACCGAAGGACAAGTCTCCTCGTTCATCGCGCGGGGTAACGACATCTTCAGCGCGACCAGTAATCAAGGCAAACTGCTGCGGTTCGGAACCAGCACGGTTAAGGAGGGCAGCTATGAATCGCCTGTGCGCGACGCCCGGCTCGTCGCCACCTGGGGAAAAGTCTGGTGGCGCGGCGCCGGCGCGGTCGAGTTGCAGACGCGCAGCGGCAACAGCGAGCGTCCGGACACAACCTGGAGCGATTGGAGCGCCAGCTACACAGACGCGAGCGGAAGTCAGATTAGCAGTCCCAAGGCCCGGTTTATTCAGTGGCGAGCAGTTCTCAAGGGTCCGGCTGGAGCGAATCGGGAAACAAAATTGGATGACGTGAGTCTCGCTTACCTCCCCCGCAACGTAGCTCCGGAGGTTGTCGGCATAACTGTCCTGCCAGCAGGCGTGGCGCTACAACAACAAATTCAGATGCCCATCGATCCTAACATCGAGGCATCCGGTTTGGACCCGTCGCTTTTTGGAGTGGTCGCACAGGCGCCGCCGCGGCGGCTGTTCCAGAAGGGCGCCCGCTCAATTCAGTGGCAGGCCGAAGATCGTAACGGCGACACGCTCGAATACGCGGTTTATTATCGAGCGCTGAACGAAACGAATTTTCATCTGCTGAAGGATCACATTCGCGAGACTTTCTACACGATTGACGGCGCAAGTCTTTCGGACGGCCGTTATCTTTTTCGGGTGGTGGCTTCAGATGATCTCGATAACCCTTCCGCCCTGGCTCTAACGGGCGAACGAATCAGTGAGCCGGTCGAAATCGACAATACTCCGCCGGTGCTGCACGCAGTCGGCCAGGTCCAAGTCTCGGGCGACCATGTGCGCGCCGTATTTGAAGTCGAAGATGCCACCGGGCACATCAAAAGGACCGATCTCAGCATTGACGGCTCCCCATGGCGAGAGGTGTTTCCCGATGACGGAATTGCCGACAGCGGCAAAGAACGTTATTCGCTGGAGCTGAACGTGAGCGGGCCGGGCGAACATACCATTTCGCTGAGGACGTTCGATAACAGCAATAATGTCGGCAGCCTGAGCGTCACTTTTCGTCGCTAGCGATGCACGATACGGTGCGCGAATGGGCTGAAGACGGCTGAAATCACAAAAATCTCGAGGGCCATGACCCGATTATTTCCGTGGCAATACCACTGTTTATTGTTAGAACTTTAATTTAGTAATAAACTTTCCGCTGGCCAGCCGCGTCAAAGCAAGCATCGGTGGCATCGGTTTTGCAAATCGGAAGACCAGCGCAAGCTCCCCGCCTCTCCTTGAGCGTGTTGCACGGAGGCGGAAAGTGTTTATGAAAGTGGTTAAGCAAGTAATGGGATTGGCTCTAATGACGTTGGCTCTATCGGTCGGCGCTTTGGGGCCAATGAGCGCGTTTGGGCAGAAGAATGACAATCGCCCACCCAAAAATGCAGAAAAGGTAAAACAACCGGATAAGGAGCCGCGCGGTAACAGCAACAACCAAAGCAACAGCAACAAGCACGGAAGATCCTAAGGGATGAATCTTGCAAGCAATCGCGAGGACCCGGCGCTGTTAGCCGGGTTTCACGTTTTAGGAGTAAAGCTAAATGCATCAAGGCAGATTAAGTTACGGTCTGATAACGCTGTTAGCTTTGATCTCTGTTCCGTTCCCCGTGCAGACAGCCTCGAACGTTCAGATGAGCGCTTCGACGCGCGCCCGGTTAATCGCCAGGGCCGAGCAAGTCACCGGCGATAAATTTCCCGTCGTTACTTCAACTCCAAATGGCGTCGCCGTATTCGCCGTCGCCACCCCTTCCAAAGACGTACTCGCTGCTATCGATAAAGGCTTTAGTGATCTATTTGCGGTAGCCCGTCGTCATGGCTATCAGAACCGGCTGAACTTTAGCGCCTACACAGTTTTCATCGCTCGCGCCGATCGAACCAAGGACAGCGCCGGCCAATACTCGCCCGATATCGCGGTCCCCGCGGGTCAATATGCGGGCGGATATTATGACCAGGGCGGTTACATCTACGCGGCGGGAATGGTCCTGGCGTTCAATCCCTCGGCCTTTGTCTTCGCTGAGCATGAACGCGACTTCTCGCGCATCTCAAATGTAGTCCGCTACGAAGGCGAACACATCATCCTCTACTACAATGACCGTCCGCTTTACGAAAAGACCGCCGATCACAGTAAAGGTGGCGGACATCCGATTCTCAACTAGGAATTAAACCAGCCTCGTGAAGCCGTCGGGATCGGTAACTTCGACGCCGACCGCGGCCAGTGGGGAGGAAGCATAATTACTTTGGCGTCCAGGTTCCCGAAGCGAGTTCTGTCAACAGTTCGGGCTGCGCGCTGTCTTTGCTCTTTGAGATTCTGCGGTTAAAGCCCCTTCGCCTGTTCCATCGGACGCGGAAGAAAGCAATGAGCAGACCGGCAAGACCACAGCCGCCCGACGCGAGCGTCCACTTCCCCGCCCTCCAATTCAGGACCGCCGGCCCGGAATCAATGGCCGCGATTGTTCCCTGACCGGTCAACCACACGCTCGCTCCGGCCTCAGTTTTCCACGTCGGGAAATATGATCTGTTTATTGTCCACAGCCGCGCACCTTCGGCCTGAGTTTCGGCCGGCTCCTGCCACTGCAAGATCTGTTGACCGATCGGTTGCAAATCTGTCGATGTAAGCGAATCGTGATTAATTGGACGCGCCAGGTAGCGCGCAAAGCGGTTCCGTTCAGCGTTGACCTGCTGTGCCAATTCAGAATGGTCGTCGAGTAAGAAGACGTCGAGCCTCGCTGCATAGGCCGTAAGGCCGGCCATCAATGTCGAGCGTTGAGATGCGGGAACTGCTGATGGATCGATTACCACGATCACTCGCGACGCGTGCGAGAGAAGTTCCCGGTAATCTGTTCCGGCGCTGATGGCCCACAACACGGGGATGTCGGGGCGCCCGGAGAAAGCCAAATGTTCACCGAGATTGAAGAAATCAAATTCGCCGGGAAGACGATTCCGAAAGTGGGCCGAAAGCCATGCGAGCACCGGGGTCGTGTTCACCGGCTCGATCGATTTCAGCTGCGTTTTTTCGTCGACAAAAAGGTGCCATCCCTGAACTTGCCACATTTCGTGCAGGTTTGCTCTGCGCAGCCGGCCAACTTCACGTATCGCCAGGCAATTTGGGGTTGTTTATTACCTGGTGAAGTCCGCGCAGCGGTCGCCGCTTGAAATCAGTTGCCACTTGCTAACTTGCCACTTGCTAACTTGCCACTTGCTAACTTGCCACTAGCTAACTTGCCACTGGCTTTAGCTAGTGGGCAGCAGAAAACGAAATGAAAGGCTTTAGCCGAACTTCCAGCGGAATGTTTTCTCCTAATAGCTTTAGCTAAAGGTGAATGAGTTCGGCTAAAGCCGGATTTCAGAGAGTCACCTGCCCACTAGCTGAAGCTAGTGGCAAGTTAAAGTTATCTTCAGAGAGTTTTCCAAACGCCGGCGGCAGTGATCATGTTGCGCCGACAAAGCGCATTCACTACTCTTGGGTCGCAGAGGGACCAATGAAGTGCGATCGATTTCGCCAGAAACTCAACGTCTCATCTCCGACCTCCACCGACGGCGAACGTTCTGGACAGCGCTGAGGAGCTCGGATGTCGATGTCTCGCTGCTGAATAGCATCGGCGACTCTAAAGAGACAGCCGCGCTCCTGGATGTTCTGCCATTCACTCTCTCCAGCAAACGCGATGTCGCCGCGGCCGCGACGGCTGCTGCGCACAAACTGGTTCTCGCCACCACCGCCGACGATATGGCCTGGCTGGATGGCGCGCTCCGCTGGCAATCACGATACTCGGGAGATCTGTTCGACGAGTGGTACAAGGTAAAGCCGCAACAGGTAGCGTCGTTCGAACGCTTGGGTGCAGCCTCAGTGTCGCTGCTGGGAATGCTCAGCTTTCATCACAGCGGCTATGTCAGGCAAGCGGCCCTCAACAGCCTCGATAATATTTCGGGTGGCAGTGAGCTCAGGTTTCTGATTTTGCGGCTCAACGACTGGGTCGCAAACGTACGCGATACGGCATCTAAGGCGATCCGCTCCCGGCTGAGGCCGGAATACGCGGCGCCCTTCATTCAGAACCTTCCATTGGTCGCCCGCCTCGAAGGCGCAGGTCGAGCTGATCACAAAGAGCTCGTTCAGGCAATTGATCAACTTCTGCAAAGCGATGCGTGCCGGCCGGCGTTGTTCGACTCTTTGAGGTCAAACAATCGTCTCGTCAGACGCGCAGGTTTGCGATTGCTATTGAGCTCAGCCGGAGCTGAATTGGAAGAAGTCGCGCGGCAGGCGTTGGCTGATCGAGACACAGTAATTCGGCTGACGGCGGCGCAAAACATCAGCTCATTATTTTCGGGAGATACTCTCGAGCAGTTCCTGACGTTGATGAGCCGCGATCGTTATACGCCGGTGCGGCGCGAGGCGCTGCGAAACTATGTGGCCGGCGGCGCTCAAGCTGCCCAGGGCAAGCTGAAGCTGGCGTTGCTTGATCGCCATCAAGCGATGCGTGAAGAAGCCCGCTATCATTTGCGGACCATTGCTCCGATGGATTTTGCCGCGTTCTACCGGCAGACGCTTTTGGCCGCACCACGCGACTTGTTGGCAACGGTTAGCTGCTTGTGTGCCGCCGTTAGTGGTCTGGGCGAAACCGGAATCGCGTCAGACGATACGCTGATTCTGCCATACGTGTTGGACATGTCCCCACGTTTAAGGACGGCAACGATCAAAGCGCTTAACCGGCTGAATGGCAAAGCGCACCTCGGTCTGTTTCTGCGCGCGTTGCGCGATGAAGTTCCGGCTGTTTCCCGTCAGGCGCTGGTCGCTCTTTCCGATAAACCAGCCTTGGTAGGCGGCGAGGCGATTTGGGCCATTCTGGCGTCAGCCGAAACCCCTCACGTGAAGCGGAATGCGTTGTCGCTGCTTGAAAAGCTCGGCAAGTGGACCAATATTTACTATCTGGTGAAGGCAATTCGCGACTCGGACGAAGAGATTGTCAACCTCAGCAGGTCTGCGATTCATCGCTGGTTAATCCGATTCAACCGCAGCTTCACTCAGCCGACGGCAAACCAAATTGAAAAGCTGTCAGACGCGATTGGAGCTGCCGGCGATCTGTTGAATGAAAAGACGAAAGCGCAATTGCTCTTTTCCATGAAGAGTCCCTAAGGCGTAAGGCGGCGTTGCAACCTTAGGCCAACGTTTTTATCATTACCACCCCGGCATCGTTTGTTTATCCAATCAAACCTGGAGAAACGCCATATGATGCGTGCGTTTATTTGGCTGTCGCTAATTTCTCTGCTGATCCCAAGTGCACTCTGGCGCACTGCCAAGGCGCAGCGCCCTAAAAATAATCAACCGCTGACTGGCCGGCTGATTGTGAATCTCCAATACGAGCAGGAAGATAACTCCACGAGTGGTGACGGCAGCGCGTCGGCGAAGCTCAAGCTGAATCTCTCGTTTACGCGGGGCGTGCAGCTGAGCGCGATTACCAATCCGAACGGAACGGTCGATATTCTGGACCTGCCTAACGCTCCGGTGAGCGCCCAGGGCGACATCAATTATTCCAGCCAATCTGAATCTCACGGCGGCGATAGCTCGATCGTCGGCTCAGGCACATTTGCCGGAACTTACAAAACACCGGATGCGTTTGTCAGCGCCTTCTGGGCTGACGGCGCCAATGGGCTGGACATTCGGCTCGAGTCGCACGCGCCACTGACGGGTCACTGTCATGAAGAGATTACGAGCAACGGCAAGAAGCAAAGTTTGGATGACTGTAGCGATATTCCCGGCGCCGACATGGGCACGGTTGATCTGGACAAGTTCCAACCGAACAGCGAAGCCGCCAGCGCGGATACGAAGTTCCAAACAAAGTTGCGCTTTAATTTTGACGTGATCGCCGCTCCGACGCAGGAGACGCCCGCCAACGCCTTCCTGGACTACTCAGATACGACCTGGCGCGGTGGTCAGACAAAGGGCGACGCCAAGGCCGGTTACAAAGTCGAGTTCGACGGAGTGAAACAGTTTCAGCAAACAAACCTGAGCGGGAAAAAGCACCTGATTCTCTCGGCCCAGATTGTTCCCGGCAGTCCAACCGGGTAGATAGTCTCCCGCAGTTGTTAATCGTCTGCCTTGCAGCGATCGTGTCAGAACCCGGAGCGGTAGCGACGGGGCCATGTAACCTTATCAATAAGCATCTCGACTTGAGCGCAGCCCTTCGACTCTTCGATCTCCCATGAACACCAGCAACGTCACCACCGTCCTCACCGCTTTGCTGATTGGAGCGGTATTAGAGGCTATCGCCGTGGCTCCCCTGGTCCTATCGCCCTGGGGACATGCCGGCCCTGACTCCATTTGGGGATTCGTCGGATTGTTTTTGAATGCGCCGGCACTGATAGTCATCTGGTTAGGAAGAACTATGAGCGGTAGTCGTTGGGATTCGATACCGCCACATCAGGCGATTGCCTACATCTACGTGATTCAGACTCTGATCTTTAGCTGCATCGCTTACTTTTGGTTGCGTCGAAGAAGACGCCGCCGCTCCCGTGAGTAGCAAGAGCTCTTTTGAACAGGCGTCTGGAGACGGTTGATCCAAACCGCGCCTGCCCCCGAGAAATGTTCCGTTAGGCTTTCAAGCGAGCTCGACTTGCGTTATTGTTCGCGCTCCCAACTGATCGTATTTTTCGAGTTCGGTAACCGCATCCATGAGCTTTCGTCTAAATCGGCGTGAGTTTATTCAGGGAGCAACTTCGCTGGTCGCCCTGAATGCGATTAGCCCACCTGAAAGATCCCTTTCAATCATCATCCCGCCAGCTGACACCATCGCCAATCAGCCGGCAGCGCGTTGGGCTGCCAAAGAACTGCAGCAAGCGTTTGCGACGCGCGGAATCAAAGTCGAACTTCGTGAGGATATCAGCCAGGCGAAACGCGGAGAGTTCTGCTTAGTTGCCGCCGGCGGCAACTCACCGCTGGCGGTTCAGGTCCTGCGGCAAACTCGCTCGGCAATCAGTAACGTGCCGGAAGCTCTGGCAATAGCGCCGGGTAGTCTCAACGACAGAAGAATTCTACTCGCCTGCGGAAGTGACGAACGTGGTCTGGTCTATGCCTTGTTGGAGTTGGCAGATCGCGTGCAGTACGCCCCGGATGCGATTGCAGCTATCTCGATCAAAACGCCGCTTACTGAAAGTCCGGCGAATGCGGTGCGGAGTGTGCTGCGTCTATTCGCCAGCGATGTCGAGGACAAACCCTGGTACAACGATCGAGAGATGTGGCCGCGTTATCTCACGATGCTGGCCACGCAGCGCTTCAATCGATTCAATCTTTCCTTCGGTCTCGGCTACGACTTTCTGCGCCAGGTCACCGACGCTTACTTTCTTTTTGCCTATCCGTTTCTGGTTTCGGTTCCGGGGTACCAGGTGCGCGCGACGCCACTACCGGATGCCGAGCGCGATCGCAATCTGGAAATGCTGAAATTCATCAGCGAACAGACGGTCGCTCGCGGCATGCAATTTCAGTTAGGTGTTTGGATGCACGGCTATGAATGGATTGATAGTCCGAACGCGAACTATCGCATCGAGGGCCTCACGCGCGAGACCCATGCGTCCTATTGCCGTGATGCCCTGCGCTTACTGCTTCAGCGTTGTCCGGCGATCAGCGCGGTGACGATTCGCACTCATGGCGAGAGCGGGGTCGAAGAAGGCAGTTACGATTTTTGGCGGACTATCTTCGACGGGGTCGCCACCTGCGGACGAAAAGTAGAGCTCGACCTGCATCCGAAAGGTCTGGATCAGACGATGCTCGACAATGCTCTGGCGACCAAACAGCCGGTTACGGTATCGCCCAAGTTTTGGGCTGAGCACCTGGGCATGTCTTATCACCAGGCCGACATACGCGCCGAGGAAATTCCTCCCACCGGAAAACAACCTACCGGCCTAATGAAACTGAGCACCGGCTCGCGTAGTTTCACGCGCTACGGGTTCGGAGACTTGCTGCGCGAAGATCGAAACTGGCAGGTGGTGCATCGGGTCTGGCCGGGATCGCAACGTCTCCTTTTATGGGGCGATCCGCTGAGCGCCGCAGCTTACTCGCGGGCCTTCCAATTTTGCGGCAGCAACGGCGCCGAACTTTGTGAGCCGCTCACTTTCAAAGGTCGGCGCGGTTCCGGCATAGCAGGGGATCGGTGTGCGTATGCTGACGCCAAATTGAGAACTCGCTGGGATTGGGAAAAGTATCTTTACACCTATCGCGTCTGGGGTCGTCTGCTTTACCACCCTGATTCAAATCCGGATGTCTGGCGCCGTTATTTGAACCATCAATTTGGATCGGGTGCGAGCGAGATCGAAACCGCCCTGGCGACCGCCAGCCGCATTCTTCCGATCATCACGACGGCGCATTGCCCTTCCGCCGCGAATAACAATTATTGGCCCGAGATGTACCTGAATCATTCCCTGATCGATGCCGCGCATCCGGGTTCTTACAGCGACACACCCGCGCCGAAAGTCTTCGGCAACGTGAGCCCGCTCGATCCGCAGTTGTTCTCACGCATTAACGACTTCGCCGATGAATTGCTAAGTGGCAAACACTCGGGGAAATACTCTCCCATCGAAGTCGCCCAATGGATCGATGACCACGCCACCGCCGCGTCAAAACACTTGGCCGCTGCGCAGATCAAGGAGATAGAGGATGCAGAGTATCGCCGGCTGGCGATTGACGTGTCGGTTCAAGCTGGACTCGGCCGTTTTTTCGCCGCCAAGTTTCGCGCCGCGGCGCTCTATCGGATATTTGAAAAGACTGAGGCACGTATGGCCCTGGAGGCCGCTTTGGACCAGTATCGGAAAGCGCGAGCGGCCTGGGCTGAATTCGCGAATTTAGCCAGGGACGTCTACATGTCAGATGTCACAGTCGGTGAATTGCCCCAGTTACATGGGCACTGGC
>Ga0126383_10002766_pt1 | contig 11422 bp, 14 predicted proteins | sample PanSoiMetPlot_35_FD_96882 | JGI IMG/M metagenome (GOLD analysis project Ga0126383, IMG submission 96882) | Tropical forest soil microbial communities from Panama - MetaG Plot_35 | ecosystem: Environmental > Terrestrial > Soil > Tropical forest > Bulk soil | place: Panama | collected 2016-02-17
ATGCTAACGCTGGGGATGCCGCCGGTGCGCGGCGGGAAACAGTCGGTGTCGCTTCAGCATCAAAGCGCGGCGGAGATCGCGGAGCTGGACCGTCAGCTCAAAGAACACGAGCCGGAGATCAGGGCGACAGCCAAAAAGCAACAGGAAGAAAAGGAGGCGCAGTGGAAAGCTGAGAAGGCCGCTCGTGCTGCCGAGGTATTGCCGAAGTTCGCGGTGACCTTACCGGCCGGATTCACCCGTTTGGAAGCAAAGGCCAGCGAGATCAAGTTCAATGTTCCAAAGGGAAATGCGAAAGCAGTGGTGCAAGCGTGGCAGAAAGAATTCCGTGACGCTGGTTGGAAAGAAGATGCGGCATCGGTCGAAGCGCTGGCCGGAGCGGTTTCTTTGTCGAAGGGGAGCCAGAGCCTCTCGATTAATTACACCGATATCGGTGCGACGCCGGCTGAAGTGTCAATATCGGCGATCGGCGTCGAACTGGAAGCGAGGAAGTAGCGCCGCGATCGCATCGCGCTAACTGATATGAACGTTTTTGGAGGAGCGTGGCCGTCGTTCCACGACGCTGTTAGGTTCGCGGCGGACCGGCTTGATGAGGAAGGCCTCGCCTACATCTGGCCCATGTTCGACCCGAAAGCTGTTATGAACGATCCTAACGGTTTCCTGCAGCGGCTGCGAGGTGAAGGCTACTAGGAGATCGCCGCGCAACCCCCCAGCAAGCAACCGGGGTCACCAACTCCAAGGCGGGCCGAATCTTTGTCAGCTAACCTATCGATGAGCCAACGGCCCCAGCCCAAATGACCGCAAACGCATTTGCTGCCAAACCCCTCTCGTGGCTTATCTTTTTCTCGTTAGGACACGCTTTATGGACAGAACCTACAAGGGAGACATTCCGAGCACCAGAAGAGCACTTGAGGAACTGAAGAAGGAGTTCTCAGGTGTCGCTTCAACAACAGACTGGACGAAGCTGCGCATCGAACCGTTGCTTGACCACGTGAAGTCCCTCGAGGGATTGCTTCGCTCGCCGAAGTTCGCGCGGGAGACTGCACGGTTGAGAAGGGGAGTCGTAATGTTCCACTCCGACCTGGTTTACCTCCGAGAGAATGTCAAGGCGCTGAAGAAGATCCTAGAGGTTGAAAGGAAGTCTCACGGAGGCCGGCGGGTGAGGCGACTGCCAAGGCGCTAGGCTTTATGGTGGGCGTATGACAGCCGAGTTAAAGCTGCTCGTTGCAAGCGTTGTCCTCGGCTTAGTGCATTTGATCGCCAGCTCACATCTCATCAGTTGGCAGCGTGGCTATCGCTGGACTGCCAGCAGCCGCGAAGAGGACGTTCCACCGCTTCACGGCCTCGCGAATCGCGTCGACCAAGCTACGACCAATTTTCTTGAGACGTTTCCTCTCTTCGCCGCGCTGGTTTTTGTCGCGCGTGTCACCGGCCATCATAGTTTACTGACCATCCTCGGTGCGCATTTCTATTTCTGGGGTCGCCTTGGGTATCTGCTCGCCGCCGCTACTGGTTTCAGCTTGGTTCGTTCGGTGGTGTGCTGGAACATCGCAGTGATCGGTATTCTACTTTTTGTTGTTGCCCTTTTATGGGAGCCCTTCACTAATTACGCCTAACCACGCGATGAAGCGAATCACTGCCGACGAGCAGAGCCACTTTGCATTGACTAAAAACTAGATCAGTTTCAGCATCGCTCTCCGCAGCGATTCGCGTACGAAATCACTACAAAAAGCACTCCTCGTGGCTGGACTTTGCCGGCTTTTCACCGTGGCAATTCATGCCCAGGACATTGATTCCATCGCCCCGGTCGTCGTCAAGACCGTGCCCGAAGCCGGCAGCAAGGATGTCTCGCCTGGCACGGTTGAGATTCGGGTCACATTCAGCAAGCCGATGGCCGAACGGTCCTGGAGTTGGGCGACAGTTTGGAAGGATTCAACCCCAGAGATACTAGGGAAGCCCCGCTACGAAGCAGACCAGAAGACTTGTGTGCTGAAAGTCAAGCTCGAGCCAAACAAGACGTACGGTTTCTGGCTGAATAATCAGGAGTTTCACAACTTCCAAGACCAGCAGGGGCATCCGGCGATTCCATACCTGTTTGTTTTCAGGACGAAGAGTAGTTGATGGAAACAGAGTCGTGAAAGATGAGGAGTATTCCTTTATTAAAGCATCTAACCATCCGATGAAGTCAACGGCCCCATTGCGATACAAATTCAGTGTGTTTGCCACGACGCCCTGCCGTGGCTTATCTTTTTCTCGTTAGGTAACTGGAGTCAGTTCGGAGCGGTACGATGAAGTCTGCCAAAGTGAAAGCTATGGGCTTGGGCGGTGCCCTCTTTGTCGCGGTTTACGTTCCTGCCTTCATCGCCACTGCGCTGGTTCGGCCGCGCATTGAACTAGCAATCGCTCTCATCATGGCGATCAGCTTGCTGATCGCCATACTCCTGATATTTCTGTTCGCGAGGGCGCGGCACGGTTTCGCCGAGTTCGGGTTCTGTATACCCAGCTCGCGATATGTGGGAATTGCGTTTGCCTCAGGGCTGACGCTCGGGCTTGTTGCTGCATTTCTAAATCATCTATTTCCGTCGAAACCGCCGTTTGACGCTTCAGGCTTTGTACCTTGGAAGATTGGGCTTTACTTCATCGTCGGCGCTTCGGTTCAGGAAGAGGTTATCTTTCGGGGCTTGATTCAATCAATAGTGGAAGAACGTTGGCCAGCGAGTTTTCGCATTTGCGGCATATCGATCTCGGGTGCGGTGGCCTTCTCTGCCGCACTGTTCGGCGTTGTTCATTTGGAGGTGGGCGTGGCGGTGGCACTGAGCGCGGTCATGCTGGGACTGGTTGCGGGTGAATTGAGGCGACGCAGCGGCGGTCTTTTTTCCGCTATCGTGGTGCATTCTCTATTCAACTGTGTTGACGCGGTTTGGCATTGAAATGGAATTCACTTAACCAACTGATGAAGCCACGGCATCCACACTTCATGACGGTGCGAATTCTAACGCCCGGCACTAAAGTCGTAGTCACAAAAAATCCAAGGTCATCGCCGACGAATATTGTAGTGCGGAAGAAAAAGCTGGGCAGGGCGGGCCGAATGATGAGAGCCGTTTGGCGGTGAGGCTAGCAAAGTGATCGAGACGCACGAGCACGCGGGAGAGTTCAAAGAGTGGTGAGGTTTTCGCTGCCATCACGTCGCAGTTTCCTGTAAAATAAATCTCATGACCTCAAAGCAGTCTTTGGAACCTGAAATCCAAATCCTGTTGACGGGTCTCGCGATGGGTGAATCGCCACGTTGGCGCGACGGCCGTCTTTGGTTTGCGGACTGGGGAGCTCAAGAGATCGTCGCAGTCGATGTTGATGGTAACGCTGAGGTCGTAGTTCGCGTTCCCTTTGGTCTTCCATTTTGCATCGATTGGCTGCCAGATGGTCGGCTTCTCATCGTCTCCGGGCAGGAGGGTCTTCTTGTGCGGCGGGAGCCGGATGGATCGCTGATTACCCATGCTGATCTGCGCAGCCTCTCGGATAAGTTCTGGAACGAGATCGTTGTGGACGGTCGCGGCAACGCCTACATAAATGGCGGCCCCGGAATCATCGCTTTGATTAGACCTGATTGCTCAGTTCGCCAGGTCGCCGACGGCATCGCCTTTCCGAATGGCATGGCAGTGACGCCCGATAACGGAACGCTGATCATTGCTGAGTCTCACGGCAGGCGGCTTACCGTATTCGACATCGCATCGGATGGCAGCCTGTCGAAGCGACGGGTGTGGGCCGACCTTGGCGACGGGGCTCCCGACGGCATCTGCCTCGACGCTGAGAACGCTGTCTGGTATGCAGACGTTCCGAATAAGCGGTGCGTCCATGTCCGCGAAGGTGGCGAGGTGCTGCAAACAATCAATATTGATCGCGGCTGCTTCGCGTGCATGCTCGGCGGCACCGACAAGAAAACGTTATTCATGGTAGCAACGGAGTGGCGTGGCATGAATGAAATCCCAGAGGTTGCGCGAGCGCGAACGGGACAGGTGTTGACTATCAACGCGCCGGCAACGGGTGTCGGATGGCCTTGATCCTCGAAGCTGGCAACGTGATCGAAGCGCACGAGCACAGAGGCGAGTTCAAAGACTGATGAGCGGGCGTTGCCCGCCAAGCGTCATTGATTGTTTAGAACCGTTTGCGGTGCGGACTTGCTCAATTCGAGCTGTGCACTCACTTTCTTTAGGCCGGCAGTAAGGGTCGAGACTCGAGCAATGAGCACCCAATCCCAAAGATCGTTCACCATCCGGCGAGCCGCGTCGAAGGACGGGGAAGCGATTGTGGCCTGCCTCGCGGCCGCTTTTGCTCCCTACTCTAACCGCTACACGCCTGCGGCATTTATATCAGTCCGCGAGCGGATACCGTCCTGGACCCAAGGTTGGTGCAACATCGACTCATTTGCGAGCGATGGCCGTCCTTCCAGACTGGTAGGGAAGCGGTGTCGCGTCGGACCTGCGCCACGATTCCGCCGGCGATTTCAATCCAAGGGAGTTACGGACCCTCGTTTGATACCTTTTTGACAAACCCACTCAGGGCTTCTCAAATACAAGACAAAGTCGGATCCCTAACTAATATCCAGGACATCCGACGAAATCGTCGACCTATCCACCAGTTCGGCGTTAAACGCGTCGTTCGCACAAATACCATGAAAAAAAAGTTTCGATCTTCACGCGATGTCATTATCCAGACCACCAATTTAGCCAAGGCCATTGAGTTCTACGAAAAGACATTGGAATTTTCCCTATTCCAGCGCACACCAGGTCCGACCGGATTTGAAACCGGTGCATTTTCTCTGTATGTGGAACAAGGAAATCGCCCTGGACCGGTCTTTGATTTTCTTGTGCCGGATATGGAAGCAGCAAAAAGCCGACTGCTGGCCGCGGGCTGCACAATAATAGAAGAGAACCCAGCTGTCCCGCGATGCTACATTCAGGACCCTTTTGGCCTCGTCTTTAACGTTGAACAGGCAGCGGACTGATGGCGGGGAAATCCGCCTAACCAAGCGATTCGCTTACCTTCTTCTCGTTAGACGAGGCGATTTCTCCGGGGTCGAGCCCGCCGAAGCCGACCATTTGGAATCTTTTTGACACTGCTCGATCTTCGTAGCGCTAATGCCGCCAAATCTGGCGCTTTTTGCACGGATACGGACCCTCGTTTGATACCCTTTTGACATCGGGGGATTGGCCTGAAATAAACGCGCAAGTGCGGAGTTTTCAGATCGGTGTTGCCGCGCACCGCTGCCGTCTCGCGCTCCAAATTTCTCTTCATATTCACCCGGTAGGCTGCCGCACAGATGGAGCCTGATTTTGTCGAGCATCCTTCCAAAGTGATAAAGCCCGCCCACTTTGTCTCGTGGGCTGCGAAACGGTGGATCGATCATTTTAGCCTTTCGCGGAACTAACTGCTTGAATTTGAAAAAGCGCTATCAAATGAAAAATGGTGAACATCGGCACGAAAAAGCTAGGCACCAGGGAGAGTGGTAGATGGCGCATCGGCGCGGCTTTTACCATTTCCGGCGTCAACGTATGCAAAAGACTCGGAAAAATAAGCGGCGCAAACGCTCCCATGCAGACGGCTAAGACGGCAAAGTCAAAGATGCCAAAGACGTTCCAGGCGATGAACGTTTTGCTCGCAAAAAACTGCGGGTTTCTAGTCAGGGCAAGGGCTACCCATGGAGCCGTGACGCCGATCACCATGTCACCAAGTCCGGCTGGCCAAGCAAAGTAACCGGGCAACAATCCAAGCAGGCTGAGCGCAATAAATCCGACACCGGCGAAGCGCCATGACTGCGTTGCCGTCAGCAACGGGAGATCGGCAACCAGGACAAAGTTGTGAAACACCGGCAATGTCCAATAGCAAACGAGAAAAACGCCGATTGGAATCGCCACGGCGGCGAGGAGAGCAAATGGCGGTGTCCCTGGGCGGTTAACGAATGCGCCCCGGGCACCCAGTATGAAACTGAGCGCGAACCAGAGCGCAACGATGAGGAGCACAGTCCACCGGATACCCGGGTTTGTCGGAGGTGCGATTCGAGCGATAGGCGGTAACATGGAAGACAGAGACATAAGTAATGTTCTTTTCTGAATGGTCGCTTGCATTTTGCAAGCTACATGGAATCTGGCATCGTTGCTTGCAATATGCAAGCCACAAATCAAACGCATCGTAAACCTTGGGCGACAAGCAGACCCGGCAATCGCCCAAAGCCGTTTCCTCGTCACCTCCGATCACCATGCCCGATCGCAAATCTGCTCGATCTTGTCGGAGATAAATGGTCGCTCTTGGTGGTTCGCGATTTATTGCGTGGCCAAGCGACTTATAGCGATCTTCTTAATTCGCCGGAGAAAATTCCAACAAACCTTTTGGCGGATCGCCTGAAACGCCTTGAAAAAGCGGGCATTCTTGCACGCAGTCCCTACCAGAAGCGACCTATACGCTATGCCTACAAACTTACTGACAAGGGTAAAAATCTCCGAGATGTTCTCACTGCGTTCGTCCGTTGGAGTAAAAATTACATAGACGGCGTTCGGACGTTTGAAGATCTGGATCTCGAAAAGGTATCAAACGATGCTCCGTAACCCCATAAAACAGAGGTCAGAGATCACCGATCATGGAAATGATGGAATCTGTCCACAGTCAGGATAGAAGAGCGATCAGAAACGCAGAAACCTTTTTCGGATTACTACTGAACTGATGAATCGGGGGGTCACTTCTCTTAATCGGACGGGGAAATCAGGTCGGGAACAGCTTTAAGGCCCTGGTCGATCGTAAGGTTCGCGAGGCACACCGAGATGAACGGCTGCTCGCCGAGCGTCGGATGACAAAACATCAATTTCGAGCGAAAAACTCATGCGTTGCCGATGCCCGGAATTATCGTGTGGCTTCTCAAGGCTTCAAACGTTGGCTGACCGCGCCGCAGTAGAAACTCGCGAACAGCTTGGACATGGAGCTGTGGCGCAGCGGTCGATTCACGCGGGCAAACGATCTGGATCGCAGACGCGCACCGCGACGATGGAAAGCGCTACGTTGTGCACGCCGATGAAAAGTTGACTGCGTTTTTGGAATTGGAGAGGGCGGTTTGTATCCACCTGTTGAGCGAACAATGCTGATCACAATCGCGACGGCTGCGAAGCGCTTCCGACTTCTGCAGAATTTTGGGTTCGGAACTGCCGTATCATCTGGCGATTGAAATCAATTAAGCCCTAACCCCCGCGATTTCAGAGCATTCATCCAGTACGATTCCCGCTTCAGGATATCGGCATCCGACGCATGGGTATCGGCGATTTCAAGGATCGAATACTGAAAGTTGCGCACGTGATCTTGTCCCATGCTGTCCAGCACCTTTCTCAACTGCACATTGCCGCCATGTCCATTCTTAGCGTAGCTGCACCAGCGTTGCCAAATGCCGACTTGGCCGTCGGCCTTGCCTAGGTAATGCTGCCCGGTGGTTGTGTCAGTAATCAGATAGATTCCCTTAATGTTCGAAAGTGCTGCGTGCCAGGAAGTGATTCCCTGCTCGATAATGATCTTGAGTTTGCTGTGGCTCAAGATGACGGCATTGTAGCCTGGGAATTCTTCGATCGTCAGCTTTTTCCGCCGGATTTCCGCAATCGGAAAAACAGTTGTGGGTCGATACCAAATGTACGACTGCCGGGTGCGTTCATGATGGACGATGATGCGACCGATGATGTCTTCCTGACCAGGAAGCAACTTCGTGGAATACTTGCAACCTCCGTCGGCGTTGCGCTTGCATCCTAGTACCGTGTAAGCGCCGGCGAACAACCAATTGCGTCGGCCCATGTCAATTAGGCCGATGAGATGTTCGCAATCAAAATTGCGTCGGCCCTGCCACTCCTGCCACTTCTTGAACCTTCCAGCGTAGTATTCCTCGATCGGATGTTCACGCCCATTCCAGCAGGCCAGATGGATCTTCAGATTATTGAGATTTACGACCATGCCTGACGCTTTCAGAAAATCAATTAAGCCAATCATGGTTTATCGGAGTCATAGCCGATTCTGTTTTGGCGAAGAATGCGACTTGATGCGAGCGAAAAAATCACGGCTCTTTGAAATCGCTCTTGTGCTCGTGCGTCTCGATCACGTTGTCAGCCGCATCGTAAACGCGAATCACGGCCAGATGTGACGAACCGAGGAATATTCGCTTATGTGCCAACCGTCCTTTAAATTTCGATTTCATCGAATTTTTACCCAACAATGGGAACGGAACGCGTTCAGCTCAAAGCATTGCCGCCCGATTTCGTAACAGTTCTCATGAGAGAATTTGTTCCGTACTCAGTGGGTTTGGCCCGCGTTTCGAGAAAGAGCCCGGTTCAACTTGCCTCTTTAGGCTCCGGAACTCTAGTTAAGAAAGAAGGACGCGTTGGAATTCTAACTGCAGACCACTGCATGAGAGCCGTTCGTGCTGGAAAGGCTGCGGGTGATTCAATTCATTTAGTCTTACCAAATCGCAGTGTTGAGCTCCCGGCAGAAATAATTTCCGAACACTCGCTTGTGAATCGAACGAACGCCGAATACGGACCCGACTTAGCGTTCATTGAAATCGCCCCTTGTCAGCGGTTGGGCACAGTTAAGGCGGTTGCGTCGGTCTGGCCACTTGATCGTGATCCAAGGGTGTTACTGAAAGAGTTTGGGACCGTGGGCTCGCTCCTAGTCTCCCTGGGATTTCCGGAAGAGCGATGCCGGACGGAGATCGAAGGAAATACATTCAGTCGAACTTCGTATCATCTGGTTTGTCTTCACGTGATTGAAAAGGGAAACATTATTCGAAGGAAAGACTGGGATTATGTGGATAGCAAGTGCTGGTATGGCGATTCGAATCCGCTACCAAAATCATTTCAGGGAAGCAGCGGGGGCGGGATTTGGGGCGTTAGAGTTCACAGGGACAACAATGATGGCAAATTAGCAATTCGCGCTTCGGCACTAGTCGGTGTGCAGTTTTACCAGACGCCTTGAGAAGGAATGTGAGGTATGTGCGCGGCCATTTTATACATTCAATTTATGATACCGCGTGGAAAAACCTCGATTGCTTGCTTTAGAAAGCTCCGGACAGAAGACCGATTGGAGTCTGGGCTGGGTCTCAGCTTTGGAGTGCAAGGGGGTGAACGATCTGATTGTCGATGCAGACCGTGATGAGTAAAGCGGTTCGTTGTGCAGGCGGATGAATACTGACTGCGTTTCTGGAATTGGAAGCGGCGGCTTGCAACAATTCTCAGGAAACATCGGTATCGCCGGGCGCGGGCCCTACAGCGATACGCACATTTTCGATCTGAGTGCGAATGTTGTCGCCATAGATAGCCAGCCTCAATCTGTAAGTGTTCCAGTTTTGAGGCGTGTTGCCTGCCGGGAGATCGTGCGCGAGCTGATTTGCTCCGATGTAAGCTAGAAGCTTGAGCGGCGAACCGTGATTCGGCGTTCGAGTGCCAATATCGAAAATCAGGTGTTCCTTTGAACTAAGTCTTATTGGTTCACGAATTCCGCCTTGCCATTGCAACAAGCCATTTTCGATCCCGCTCGGCTGATCCTCAATTCTGAGTAACTTCAAACGGCATCGCTTTACTGCACGATCCCCGCTATTTGTGACCTTGCCACGAACCCACAGCACGCCAAGACCAAAAGTGGTCAACTCGTTTTCGGCGCAAAACTCAATCCGCGCACGATAGACAAGCTTCTGAATCTCATCAGAGAAAAGTGCTACGATGACTGCAAGTACGGTGGCAACGGAAGTAAGAGCATCCCATCGGTCATCTGACGGAGCTAAGAAAACAGGAAGAGAGTAAACCCCTAACAATATCATTACCAATATTGTTATCCGCGTTCTCGCCCCGAGTTTGACCCAGCAGACACTTGCCACCGTCACCAATACCAAAGCGGCGATCACAATCAGCGTTCTATGGTCGTTTATGATTACGCAAGAACACATTTGACTTCACCACTCTTTGAAATCGCCCCTGAGTTCATGCGTTTTGATCACGCTGTCAGCCTCACCGTAAACGCGAATCACAGCATCATGTGAGCAACTGAAAACTTGACCTTCACCCGCCAATTCGAACTGGCCGCGCTCTACTTTCCGGGCGGGCGGTACTTCACCTTCTTCTTCGTGGCTTGGTCAACTTCCTCTGGTGTGATCAGTACCTTTGCTCGGGACTCCACGGCCCCGCTGGCGTTGACGGCCAACGACAGGGCTGCTGCATCCACGTTGCTCGGCAGATCGACAATGATTACGAAGTCGTTGCTCCCAAAGGCATAATAGTAGGCTTCCAGTCGCCCACCCATTCCTTTCACTAATTGCTCGGCTGCCTCGCGGCGTTTCGATCCCCCCTCTTGGAGCACCCCCTTCAAACCTTGCTCCGTATAGGATCCTTCAAACAGGTATTTTGGCATTTGTTTGCTCCTTTCCAGCGTTATATCCTGCCTACGCTACAACCCGACAAGATTCGCATCAACTCGCTGTCGTCATCAGTGATGGCGCGTGAAAACGGCAGCGAGTTATCCAGGTCGCCGTCCTAGCGAGGCACGAAAAAAGCTACGGTTCCTTGAAGTCGCCCTTGTGCTCGTGCGTTTCCTGTCGCGCCACGTTCGCTAGCGGTCAGCGCTCGCAGACTGTGTCGAGAGAAACTCCCTAATGATGCGTTGTTGGTCCTCGCTCTTGATGCGAGTGAACAACTTTGTCCCCAGCTGAGTAATTGTTTCTGGTTTATCGAACGGCAGCTTCTCATACATCTTGCCGCCTTGAAAGTGACAGGGTTGGCAGCTGGACTGGAGTATCGGCCTGACGTCTGAAGCGAAGGTAGGCCTCTCTGCCAATGTCTGACTAGATCTGGTGGGCTTAGCCATGATAGTGCTGGATTTCGTTAACGCATTTGGCTTCGTGCCAGAGGAAAGGGCTCTCACGAGCCGATATAAATATTCCAGCCCATCATAGAAGGATTTGACGCCAATGCGTTCGTCCTTGCCATGAGCGCGGTTCTCAAAGATGTCGACCATCAGCCCCGAATGGCCGTAACTGAGGATACCGGCGTTGCGCAGGAACTTGCTATCCGTCGTTGCAGGAACCATGGTCGGCACAACGGGAATGCCGGGCCAAAATTCGGCGGTAAGCTTTTCGACGGCTTGCATGATCTCGGGCTTGATCGGCGACGGCGGGCTCAGCGTGTGTGGAGCAATTTGTGTCACGGAGATTTGGTCGTCCGCAAGCACACGAACGAGTGTCTTCTGTACTTCCTCCACTGGCTCCCCTGGCAGCACGCGGCAGTTTACCGTGGCGCGGGCAACCTGCGGCAGCGCATTGTCTGCATGTCCGCCTTGGATCAGCGTCGGAATGCATGTCGTGCGCACTTGCCCGACATAAAACGGGCTGGCCGATAGCGTTTCGGCTGCGCGCCGG
>Ga0126383_10002767_pt1 | contig 11422 bp, 9 predicted proteins | sample PanSoiMetPlot_35_FD_96882 | JGI IMG/M metagenome (GOLD analysis project Ga0126383, IMG submission 96882) | Tropical forest soil microbial communities from Panama - MetaG Plot_35 | ecosystem: Environmental > Terrestrial > Soil > Tropical forest > Bulk soil | place: Panama | collected 2016-02-17
CGCGCTCGTGGCGGGAGCGACCGGGCTCGTCGGCGGTCGCTGTCTCGACCGGCTGCTCCGCGAGCCGGCCTACACTCGGGTGATCACGCTGGGGCGGCGACACCTGGATCGCGCCGATCCCCGACTCGAGCAGCGCGTGGTGGAGCTCGAACGGCTTGGCACGGCAGGGTTCGAGTTTCCGCGCGCCACCGATGTGTTCTGCTGCCTCGGAACCACGATGAAACAGGCGGGCTCGGAGGCGGCATTCCGGCAGGTCGACTTCACGTTCGTGCTCTCGCTCGCGAGCCTGGCGCTCGGTGCGGGAGCGAGGCAGTTCCTGCTCATCAGCTCGCTCGGGGCGAACCCGAAGTCACGGATCTTCTACAGTCGAGTAAAGGGAGAAACCGAGGCGGCCGTGTCGACGCTGCCATTCGAGGGCCGGCAGATCTTTCGCCCGTCGATCCTCGTCGGCGAGCGTCGCGAGCAACGCACGGGCGAGTCGATCGGTGCGGCGGTGATGCGGGGGTCTGCGTTCGCGATGGTGGGACGCTTGCGCAAGTACCGGCCGATCGCCGCCGCGACGGTCGCGGAAGCGATGGTGCGCGTTGCGCTTCGCGCACCGCGCGGCGTCAACGTATTCGAGTCGGATGAGATCGAGCGGCTGGGTTATATTCCAGGCACTTCCTGACACTTCGAAGGGACGTATGGCAAATCCGGTGCTCAACGACAAGGCGTTCCAGCGGGCCGGCCAGTACACTCAGGTGGATGCCGGTGAGCTGATGTCGGTCGAAGGGACAATCAATAAGACGGCGTTTCTCCTGTTGCTCGTCGTCGCGGGTGCCACGTGGGTGTGGACCCGCTTCTTCCAGGCGCAAGATCCCGCGGCGATCATGCCGTATCTCCTGGTCGGGGTGTTCGGCGGAGCCGTCGCCGCCCTCGCGACTATTTTCGTGCCGACCTGGGGGCGCATCACGGCGCCGCTCTACGCCGCAGCGGAGGGCCTGGCGCTCGGCGGGATTTCGGCGTTCTACGAGCAGCAGCTGCACGGCATCGTCTTCCAGGCGATCGGCCTGACCTTCGGTGTGCTGGCCGTGATGTTAATGCTGTACCGGTCGGGGATCATCAAGGTGACGGACCGGTTCCGCATGATCGTCTTCGCGGCGACCGGTGGGATCGCGTTGTTCTACTTCGTGTCGATCGTATTGGGATTCTTCCACGTGTCCGTCCCGCTGTTGTACGGTGGCACCGGAGCGATCGTGTTCAGTCTGGTGGTCGTCGTCATTGCGGCGCTCAATCTGGCGCTCGATTTCGATTTCATCGCGCGCGGGGCAGAGCACGGGGCACCGAAGGTCATGGAATGGTACGCGGCGTTTGGATTGATGGTGACGCTGATCTGGTTGTATCTCGAGATCCTGCGCCTCCTGGCGAACGCCCGGCGACGCTAAACGGCGCAGCACATATCAATGGAACGGCGGGCCGAGCGCCCGCCGTTTCTTTTTCAGGTGGCACCGGTGGCGCGCGCGCGGGAACGACCGTCTCTCCGAACCGCTTCCCCAGCGCCCGTAGATAGTCTTCCCCGCGATCAGCAGGACGACGGCCACCATTATCCATTTCTTGGCGCCGCCCCCGCTCAGCTGTCCTCGTCGCCGCGCAACCGTTCCATCTCGCGGCGGTCTCTCTTCGTAGGTCTTCCCTTCCCCTCATAGCTCGGCGTCGGGGCAATGCGCAGCTGCCGCGCCAGCCGCTCGCGCGCGGCCTTGGCGGCGGGATCCTCTTCGTACAGCAACGCGGCCTGTGCCGCCCGTCCGCGCTGTTCGCTGAGACCCCGCACGGTAAGCCGGAATTCGAAGGGACTCTTTCTGATCCGGATTCGGTCGCCGACATGCAGGATCTTCGCCCGCTTGGCTTTGGCCCCGTTGACCTCGACCTGACCGGCGCCAATGGCCTGAGAGGCGTCGGCCCGGGTCTTGAAGAACCTGGCCGCCCAGAGCCATTTGTCCAATCGAACGGCGTCATGGGTCATGGGTTGTGGGTAAATGCCAGCGATTCATTGACCCGACCTGGCCAGACGACGAATGAGGGCACCGAGCTCGCGTTGTACGCCGATCGCCGCTGATTCGAGCCTCACATGATCCGGCTTCGGAAGAAAACCAAGATCTGCAGAGAGCGCCAGTTCGGTCTCGAGCTCACCGGCCGACCCGCGCGCAAATGACAAGAACCGGATGAAATCCTTCCTAGTCATCCGACCACACCCTTCCGCGATATTCGCCGTGATCGAGACCGCTGCGCGCCGTACTTGAGCGACCAGACCGTAACGCTCCGCCTGAGGAAACTGCTTGGTGTGTCGGTACACCTCGAGGGTCAATGAATAGGCGTGCTGGTAGACACGCAAAACGCGGAAGTTCTGCATCGACATATCGTAGCGAATGTCTCAGTCGAGACGACATCGAATACCTGCGGAACTGGCACAAAAACGCGCGGCTACCTGCGTCTCAACAGGTAGCCGCTAGGACCTTACCCATTACCCAAGACTCATTACGCCTTTTTTAAGCGCACTTCCCCACTCCCCGTCTCCACATGCAGCCGCCCCTTCCCGTCCCCAATCCTGCCTTCGACATGATCCTCCTGAATCTTCCGCACCGTCACTGGAATGCCGCCGAGGTCGATGCCGCCGGAGCCGGTGTCGAGCACGACATCGGCGCCGTAGTCCGCCGGCAGCGTGAGATTGACTTCCCCCGAGCCGGTGTCGACGTAGATGTCGCCGCCGCCCGCGAGCAGCTCGAGCGTCACGTCCCCCGAGCCGGTGTCGATCTTGAGCGCGTCGGCCTTCACCGCCGTCGCGTCGGCGTTGCCCGATCCCGTTTCGATCTTCAGCGAGCGGCCTTCGGCGTGATCGATCGTCACATCGCCTGACCCGGTGTCGACGGAGAGATCATCGCCCTTGGCGCGGGTGACGCTGACGTTCCCCGAGCCGGTGTCGAGGTTCAGGCTGCCGGTGATGTCGCTGGCGTGCACGTCCCCCGATCCGGTATTGGCGTCGAGCGATCCGGTGAGGCCGCTCGCGGTGACGTCGGCCGAGCTGGCGTCGAGCGTCAGCTGCCCGTTCACGTTGGCGGCCGTCATCTTCCCGACCGCGAGGTGAATCGCCACGCGCCGGCCGGCGGGCACGAGGACGCGCAGGTCGGCGTACGCCTCGAGGCCCGAGCCGTCGCCGCGGATCCGAACCCGGTGGCCGCGGCCGAACAGGTGGTGGTCGTGCTCGTCGTCGAACGTGCCGTCCTCGCGCACGTCGAGCGAGGAGCTGGAATGCCGGCCGAGTGCCGGATAGATGATGTCGTCATCGGGATAGATGACGCGCAGCGTCTGGCGCGATCCGATCGGCCCGGTCTGCACGTCGAGCTTCGCGGCGTCGGCGCCGCCGCGGGTCACTTCGACCACCACGTCACCCGCCGAGCCCGCTTCGACGCGGACGGCGCCGGCGAGATTGTAGATGGCGACGTTGTCGCCGCTCACCGTGTAGCGCTGTGGCGTCTGCGCGGCGAGGGGAGCGGCGGCCAGGAGCATCAGGGCGCCGGGGACGGAGGTACGCATCGCTTGCTCCAGCGTGAAGGGGGTCGCGAAGCCGTACGCAGGCGGACGGCGGGGGGTTCCAGGTGATGGATAGCGCGACGGCGCAAACGGTTGCACTGGTCGCGCGCCGCCCCAGCCGGCGGTAACTTCCACCGCCCCACCAGCAGGAAGGACCGTGTCCAGCTGGCAGATCTGGATCGTGTTGGCGGCCCTGCTCCTCGTCGCCGAGATGTTCGCCCCAGGGTTCTGGCTCGCGAGCGTGGCGGTGGGGTGCCTGGCGGCCGGTGTGGCGGGTCTTTTCCCCGTCGGCCTGGCGGGTCAGGTAATTGCCTTCGCGGCCGGCGCCCTCGGCAGCCTCTTCGGTCTCCGCCCGGTACTGGTCCGCCGCTTCCTGCATTCCCGCGGGACCGAGGTTCGCACCAACGTCGACGCGCTGGTCGGCAAGACCGGCGTCGTAGTCAAGCGGTTCGATCCGGTGACGCGGCTCGGACGGGTTGTCGTCGACGGCGAAGACTGGCGCGGCACGCTCCTCGAGGCGGACGAGCGCACACTGGCGCTCGAACCGGGCACGCGGATCGTCGTGGTGCAGGTGGACGGGAGTACACTGATCGTCGAGAAGGAGGCGGGTGACCCATGGGCGCAGGGCTGATTCTCCTCGGTGCGGCCGTGCTGTTGGTGGCCCTGACGTTGAAGAAGACGATCATTGTCGTGCGGCAGGCCCAGACGATGGTGATAGAGCGGGTCGGTAAGTACAGCCGCAGCCTATCCTCGGGTGTCAATCTGGTCATCCCCTGGTTCGATCAGCCACGCGCGCTCGACTGGCACCAGGTGATCAGCCTCCCCTCGGGCGAGACGATCACCCGCCGTTACCGTTCCAGCACGATCGACCTGCGCGAGACGGTGTACGTCTTCCCGCGCCAGAACGTGATCACCAAGGACAACGTCGTCGTCGAGATCGACGCCCTGATCTACTTCCAGGTCACCGATCCCGTCCGCGCGACCTACGAAATCGCCAATCTCCCCGACGCCATCGAGAAGCTGACGCAGACCACGCTGCGCAACGTGATCGGCGAGCTGGATCTCGACCAGGTGCTCTCCTCGCGCGAGCACATCAATACCAAGCTGCGCGAAATCCTCGACGAGGCGACCCACAAGTGGGGCGCCAAGGTGGCGCGCGTCGAGCTGAAGGACATCAACCCGCCGCGCGACATCCGCGACGCGATGGAAAAGCAGATGCGCGCCGAGCGCGACCGCCGCGCCGCGATCCTCACCGCGGAAGCCGGGAAGCAGTCGGCGATTCTCGAAGCGGAGGGGATCCGCCAGTCCGAGATCAACAAGGCCGAGGGCGACAAGCAGGCCAAGATCCTGGCGGCGGACGCCGAGGCGGCCGCGCGGTTGAAAGTCGCGGAGGCGGAGGCGCAGGCGATCGAGCGCATCACGGCGGCGATCAAGGGCACCGGCGGCGATCCCGCCCGCTACCTCATCGCCATCCGCTACATCGAGGCGCTGAAGCAGATGGTCTCGGGCTCGAACAACAAGGTCGTCTACCTGCCCTACGAAGCGACGGGCGTGTTGTCCTCGCTCGGCGGCATCCGTGAGATGCTCGCCGGACCAGAAAAGAAGTCGTGAACCCGCCGCTCACGGCGCTGCTCGAAGAAGAGCAGATGTTCCGCGACGCCGTGCGCGACTTCGCCGAGACCGAAGTCCGGCCGCGCGTCGCCGCGATGGACCAGGCCGCCGCGTTGGACCCCGCTCTCATCCCAAAACTGTTCGAGCTGGGGTTGATGGGTATCGAGATCCCCGAGGCGTTCGGCGGCGCCGGCGGCGGCCTCTTCATGACGACCCTCGCCGTCGAAGAGCTGTCCGCCGTCGACGCCTCGGCCGCGATCCTCGTCGACGTGCAGAACACCCTCGTCATCGAGCCGCTGCTCCACTGGGCGAACGAGGACCAGAAACGCTGCTACCTCACCCGCCTCGCCGCCGACATGGTGGGCGCCTACGCCCTCTCCGAGCCCGAATCGGGCTCCGACGCGTTCGGGCTCCAGACCAGGGCGACGAAACAGGGGAGCCACTGGATCCTCCAGGGCCGGAAGCTGTGGATCACGAACGGCGCCGAAGCCGGCGTCTACGTCATCTTCGCCAATACCGACTTCACCAAAGGCTACAAGGGGATCACCGCGTTCATCGTGGAGCGCGGCTTCAAGGGGTTCTCGGTCGGCAAGAAGGAGGACAAGCTCGGCATCCGCGCGTCGTCCACCACGGAATTGATCCTCGAGGGCTGCGAGGTCCCCGAGGGGAACGTCCTCGGTGAAGTGGGCAAGGGCTACAAGGTCGCGATCGAGACGCTCAACACGGGCCGCATCGGGATCGGCGCGCAGATGATCGGCGTGGCGCGCGGCGCCCTCGCGGCAGCGACGCAGTACGTGAAGGAGCGAAAGCAATTCGGCAAGCCGGTGGCAGAATTTCAGGCGGTGCAGTTCCAGCTGGCTCAGGCCGCCACGGAGCTCGAGGCTGCTCGGCTCATGGTCTACAACGCCGCGCGTCTCAAGGACGCGGGCGCCGAGTACACGCAGAACGCCGCCATGGCGAAGCTGTTCGCGTCCCAGGTCGCGGAGCGCGTCACCTCCGTTTGTCTCGAGCTGTTCGGCGGCTACGGCTATACGAAGGAGTATCCGGCGGAGAAATTCTACCGCGACGCGAAGATCGGCACGATCTACGAAGGCACCAGCAACATGCAGCTCAATACGATCGCTAAGTTGTTGCTGCGCTAGGGCCTCGTGACTTTTTAGCTGCTACGATGCTCCTTGTGGGGTACCAATACGCCCGAAAGGAGCGGATATGCGACTCCACACCCTTGCCGTCCTGTTCACCGCGCTCGTGATCCCGGTCACCCTCTCTGCCCAGGGGCACGGGAACAAGCACTACGCCGTCACCAGCGACCGGGCCTACGTGGTCACGCACGACGTGCTGGGCCGCCACGGCTTCGAGGTCGTGAAGATCGAGAACGACGGCGACGACCGGGTGATCTGGTACCGGGCCGGCAATCACGGCCGCGGCAGAGGGAAAGGGCCCCTCACGAAGATGATCATCCGCCAGATTCCCGCCGAGCGCCGGGTGGTGTTCGTCGACGCGCCAAGCGATGTGCTCGTTGACATCGACGTGCGGCTCAATCTGCCCTGACAAGCCCTGCTCGCCGATCACGGCGGGCAGCTGATCACATACTGAAGGCCGGCGACAGCGCCGAGGCACTGCCCACCATTCAGCGGATTGGTGGGCAGATTTTTTGTGGCAAAGTCGCCAGTGATCGTCTTCCCCGCGGGAACCGTAATGATCGGATAGCTGCCTGGCGTGTACACCCCGCCCAGCATACCGGCATTCAAGGTCCCGCCCTGCAGGGACACAGTGTCATTGACCTGGAATTGATCGAAGCCGGTGCCGATGTCGACGGTCATCGTAGCGGGATTGGGGCCCTCCGTGTAGGGCCCGACGAACTGCAAGGTACCGGGCGTCCCGCCCACGTTGAGGAAGCCGTCGTCGATAAAGCTCGACGTCCCGATGTCGATCGTCCCAGACCCCTGCAGCGTCCCTCCCGGCTGATTGACGAATGAGCCGCTCGACTGGTTGGTGATCACCAGCTTGTTCGTTCCGACGTCGATTAAACCGCCCGACTCGTTCGAGAACGCGGGCCGGAACCCCGAGAGAATCACGTTGAGGTCACCACCCGAAAGAATGATCGAGCCCGAATTGCCGTGCGTCGCCGCAGCCTGGTCGATCGTGAGCGTCTGCTGCACAAAGACCGTTCCCTGGTTGTCGAGCATCGCGGCCAGCGTGCGGTTACCGCCGGCGTTCCCCAGCGTGCTTTGCAGACTGCTGCCGGGGACGTTGGTGAGCACACCGCTCGGCACCGACAGCGTCACGTTGTGCGCCGTAGCGTCGGCGTTCTCCAGCACGATCCCACCCGCATTGAGGAACCCCGAGGAGATCGTGAGCGTGGCAGCGCCCGTCGAGCTCGAATAGACGAACAAGGTCCCGGTGCTCGAGTTGCTGAACGAGCCCGTGATGCTCGAGGGCCCCGCGGCCTGCAGCAACCCGGTGTTCGAGACAAAGGCAGTCGTGAGAGCGCCCCCCTCCATCGTGAGGGTTCCCTGATTCGTGAAGTTGCCGGGCCCACCGATCGTATCCGATCCCGCGAGGACCATGGATCCGGCCCGCAGCAGCACGGCGGAGGAGTCGATCAGGATGTGCCGCGCCGTGGGGACACTCAGCAGGACGCCGCCAATCGTGTCCCCGACCGCCAGGAACGCCACGTGCGCATTCACGTCGAGACTGACGACATACGAGCCCGGCAACACGATCGACGCCGTATCCGAGACGCCGGGGACGCGCGCGGGACTCCAGTTCGCAGGATTGCTCCAACTGCCGCCCTGGAGATTGGTCCACACGACACCCGGTGGACGGACCAGCACGTCGAACGACGCGCTGATCGCAGTGGCAAGTCCGGTCGCGCTCGCGGACAGTTTGTAACCAGAGGCGGCGATGGCAACGGACAGATCGGTGAAGGTCGCAAGTCCCGAAGCTGCCTTCTTGCCGATGGTCCCACCAAGCGGCCCCTGACCGGGGTTCAGCGCGAACCCGATGGTGATGGAATCCGTCGCCGACGTCACGACGTTGCCGACGGAGTCTTCGACCGCGACCACGACGGCAGGCGAGATGATCGCGCCCGCGAGCGCCGTCGCCGGCTCCACGGTGAATGCGAGCGCCACGGGCGGCGCCGGATTCACCGTGAACGAATTGCTGGCCGTGCTGCCTACACCCGACGCCGACGCGACGAGGGTGTAGCCTCCCGCGATGGGGAGCGGTCCCAGCGCGGAGAAGGTTGCGACACCGGCCGTGGCCGCCACCGCCGTGGTTCCGGCCAGCGTCGCGCTGGCAGGGTGTGACCCAAAGGCCAGCGTCACGTTGTTCGTGAATGACGTCACGGTGTTGCCGAAAGCATCCCGTGCTGTGACGACCACCGTCGGGATCGCCGTGCCGGCGCTCATATTCACCGGCTGCGTCGTGAACGCGAGGTTGTTGAGCGCGGCGGCGGTGATGTTGAAGGCCGAGCTGGTGGCGCTCGAGAGGCCGGTCGCGGTCGCCTGCAGCGTGTAGCCGACCCCGACCTTGTCGAGGGAAAGCGCCGAGAACGTCGCGACGCCGCCGACCGCGTTCACCGTCTTCGTGCCGGCGAGCGTTCCCCCGCCCGCGTTATTGGCGATCGCGATCGTGACCTGGTTCGTGGCCCCGGGGACCAGCGTCCCACTCGCATCGCGCACCTCGACCTGGAACGAACCGATCGCCGCACCGGCGACCGCAGTGACCGGCTGAGTCTTGAACGCGAGCTGAGTGGGCGGCGAGCTGAGCACCATCGGACCGCACACAGCGGCGGTCAGCCCCGTGACGGTGGCGTTGAACTGGGCGGTGCCGGCCACGCTCGGCAGCGTCACCAGTGTCCGCACCCGTCCGCCGGTATCGGTGACGGCGCTCGCGGTCGTGACGGATCCTCCCCCCACGGCCGCGAACTGCACCGTTACGCCCGGCACGCCGAGGCCGTCGCCGCCGAGCACCCGGGCCACGATCGGCTGTGGCAGCTGCACCCCCGGGAGCCCGCTTTGCGCGCAGCCGCTGTCGAAGCTCACCGCCGCGGGCACTGGAATGAACTGCAGCGTCGTCGTGGCGTTGACGGCGTTCGGCGTGGTCGCCTTCACCGTGATCGTCTTCCGCAGCAGCGGCGCCTTTAGCGTCCCCGTGGCATCGATCGGCACCGCCACCGTATCGCTCGTCGACCACGACACGTAGAAGCTCGGCACGTTGGCGCCGGTCCCGTCCTTGGCGGTCACCCGCATCTGCAGCATGGCGCCCTGGGTGAGCAGCGAGTCCAGCGGTCCGAGCGTCAGCGAGGCCACGTTCTGCCCCGGCCCCGCGTAGCTGACAGGGATCTGGGCCGTCGGATTGCTCGGGCCGCTCGAGAGACTCACGGATTGCGTCCCCGAGAAGAGCACCACCGTCCCCGACAGCAGCTCGATCGTCACCTGGAACGTCTCGGGTGACTGCGCGAGCGGCACATCGGCCGTGAGCGAGAGTGACGACTGGTTGGCCGGGAAGGAGAAGACCTGTTTGAACACCGTGTCGCCCTTGGAATTGCGGGCGATGAGGCGGACGTGATCGATGCTGAGGTTGAATGCCGCGAGGTTGAGCCCGGCGGGCAGCATCGCGGCAACTGAGAGGGCGGCCGGCGGGCGCGGCGCCACCGTGTCGCGGCCGCAGGTGACGAGCGCGATGACCAGCACGGCGGCGGCGATGCCGCCAAGCAGCGGAACGCGTGTGCGCAGCATGGAACCCAAGTGATCGCCGGACCGGCCGATCGTCAAGCCAACTACGGGCCTACGTTGACGAGGATGCTCCCCGTGGTCATAGCGAGGAAACCGGTGATGGCCGCGGAGACGTTCGTCGACCCCTGCGCCAGCGGATCGAATGCGACGCCGCCCAATGCGACGGTGCTCGGCGAGCGCGCCTGCTGGGCATTGATCGAAACACTCACCGAGAGTCCCGTCGTCGCGGTCGTGACGAGCTGCGCCGCCGTCGAGCTGGTGCTGGTGACCGTCACGGTCAGCGGTGATCCGCCAGCGGCAACGCTCTGCTCGGCCGACAGAGACGTGTTCGTGACGTTCGGCGCACCGATACGGATCAGGAACGGAACGTTCGCCGCCTGTGAGCTGATCGACGTCGGCAGGCTCAAGATGTCGAACCCTGGCTGCACGATGTTCACCGTCGGAGACGTCCCATTAGCGTATGCCGGCGCGCTCGCCGATATCGTGGCGGTCCCGGTCGCGACACCCTGCACGAAATAGCTGATACTGCCCTGGTTGACCGGCACCTGGACGTCGAGCGTCGGCGTGCCGGGTGTGGCAGCGTCAGGAGCGATCAACAGGACCGACGGGTTCGAACTGGCGAGATGGACCGTCAGCGACCCGGGCCCCGGGTTGGAGGTCTGCAGGCTGCCGCTGGCGTTGTCCTGCAGGCCCACGCCGAGGCGTCCCGTCCCCTGCGCCGGAGTGAACATGTTGATCAGCGGCGTCGTGACCGACACCGCGACCGAGTCGGGCGCACCTTGGAAGATGGTGAACCCGGGAATCGACGCTGAGACGGTGTCGATGCCGACGGCGAGCGGGTCGTATTCGACCCCGCCGGCCACGACGGTGCTGGGCGAGCGCGCCTGCCCAACGATGATCTGCACCGTTGCTTGCTGGCCGCTGCCCACCGACGTCACGAGCTTCGCCGCCGTGGTATTCGCGTTGCGCACCGTGGCGGTCACCGCAATCCCGCCGGCGCGGATCGCCTGCTCCGCGGCGAGCGCGGTGTGCGCGCTGTTCGGCACCCCGAGGCGCACGAAGAAGGCATCGTTAGCGGCGAGGGTGGTGATCGTCGAGGGCACGCCGAGGACGTCAAACCCAGGTTGCGCGACGGTGGCGGTCGTGGTGCCATTGGTGTATCCGGACGCGCTCGCGGTGATCGTCACCGTTCCGCTCGCGTTCTCGACACCCTGAACGAAGTAGGAGAACCCGCTCTGGTTGAGCGGTACCTGCACGTCGAGCGTCTGAGTACCCTGCGTCGATGCATCCGGCGCGAGCAGCAGCACCGAGGGTTGCGAGCTGACGAGGTGCACGGTCAGCGATCCAGGTCCTGGGTTGGCGGTCTGCAGGCTGCCGCTGGCCTGATCCTGCAGGCCCGCTCCCAGCCGCCCAGTGCCCTGCGCCGGCGTAAACATGTTGATCAGCGGGGCCGTCACCGTGATCGCCACGGAGTCCGACGCGCCTTTGAGAATCCCGAACCC
>Ga0126383_10002768_pt1 | contig 11421 bp, 10 predicted proteins | sample PanSoiMetPlot_35_FD_96882 | JGI IMG/M metagenome (GOLD analysis project Ga0126383, IMG submission 96882) | Tropical forest soil microbial communities from Panama - MetaG Plot_35 | ecosystem: Environmental > Terrestrial > Soil > Tropical forest > Bulk soil | place: Panama | collected 2016-02-17
CGCTCGAACAGCTGGGTGCCGAGTTCACGCTCGAGCTGCGCCACGTGATGGGAGATGGACGGCTGCGCGTAGCCAAGCGTCTCCGCCGCTTTGGTGAACGAGCCAAGGCTGGCTACCTCGCGGAAGACCTTGAGCCGGGTCAGTTCGAGCATAGATAAATCCTATCAGGATCATGGCCATAGCCGGATCGCGGTCTATGGCAGGTCCAGCACACCGAATCCACCAGGCTCACGGACGACGGCCGGGAAAGGTTCACGGCGAGTACGGCACCGGCATGATCAGGACCACCCTGGCCGCGATGCCCCGCCGCAGCACGGTGCTGGCCGCCAAGGCTGCCGTGGTCATCGCGGTGACGCTGGCCGCCGGCACCCCTGCGGTCCTGGGTTCGGTGCTGGCCGGGCGGCTGATCCTTCCCGGCCGGCGGCCTGCTGCTCCGCCTCCGCGACGCGTGACCGCGGGGTGCCGGCCAGTTCAGCGGACTGTGATGGGATAAGCGTGTGAATGCCGTTCCCGGCGATATCGTTCGGCTGGCCGAGTGGCAACGGGTTCGGGAGTTCGCCACGCGCACCCCGTCCTCGCCCAGAATGCTGGCCGTAGAGGGGGAAGCGGGCGCGGGCAAGTCCACGCTGTGGCGCGCCGGGGTCGAGGCGGCCACCGGCAGCGGCCACCGGCTGCTGCGCAGCGAGCCGTCAGAGGCTGAGGCCGACCTGTCCTTCGCCGGGCTATCTGACCTGCTGGCCGGGGTGCTGCCCGAGGTGGCGGCCGAAATCCCCGGCCCACAGCGGGAGGCGCTGGAGGTAGCCCTCCTGCTCCGGCCCCCCGGCGACGAGCCACCCATCGCGCGCGCGGTCGGCCTGGCGGCGCTGGCGGCGCTGCGTGCCTGCGTATCCGCGGGCCCGGTGCTGGTCGCGATCGACGACGTGCAGTGGCTGGACGAGGCAAGCCTTGATGCCTTGGTATACGCCCTGCGGCGCCTTGACAGCGGTCCGCTGTCGGTGCTGCTGGCCGCGCGCAGCGAGGCGCTGGTGGATCCGCTGACCGTCGGCGGCCCGCCACCGTCGCGGCGCTGGCGTGAGCTGCTGGCCGCGCTGCGCCCGGCGGAGGAGATCGACCTCGCCCCGCTCGACCTGGGGCAGGTCCAGAACTTGCTGTCCAGCACGGTCACCGCGGCCCAGGCGCGGCTGGTCGCCAGGCAGTCCCGTGGCAACCCGTTCTGGGCCCTCCAGATCGCGGCGAGCCTCGATGCGGCGCATGCACCTGTGCCGCACCTGGCACGCGTGCTGACCGAGCGGCTCGCCTGCTCCTTGAGCTTTGACGCCGCGGAGGCGCTGGCCGCGGTTGCGGCCGCCGGGCGGATCGGGGTCACTGAAGCGCTCGCGGTGCTGGATCACCTGAAAGATCCGGCCGCGGCTCTCGACGCCGCGGTACTCGCGGGGGTGGTGGTCGAGACCGGGGACCGGATCACGGTGGCGCACCCACTGATCGGCGCGGCCGCAGTCGAGTCGCTGCCGCCAGGCCGCCGGACCGCGCTCTTCCAGCGGCTCGCCGCCGTGTCGTCCAGCCCCGAACGGTACGCGCATTTCGCGGCGCTGGCCGCCGGGCCGGGGCCGGACCCCATGGTCGCGGACGCGCTCGATGCGGCCGCCACCGCCGCGCACGACCGGGCCGCCAATGCCGCGGCGGGGCAGTTCGCGGCCCAGGCGGTGCTCTTCACCCCCGAAGCAGACAGTGAGGCGCTAGTGCGCCGCCGGATCCGGGCAGCCGAGCTGCTGCGCCGCGCAAGCGACTTCGCCGGGACTCTCGAGCAGCTTGAGATGCTCGACCTGGAGCAGCTCGCAACAGCGGACCTGGAGCGGGCACTGCCGCTGTTGGTCGACACGTCCGAGACGTCCCACGGGGCTGCGGCGGCCGCCGCGATCGTCACTCAGGCAGCCCATTCCGCCGGGGATGACCCTCGCCGGCGTGCGCTCGTGCTGGCCTTGGCTTCCGACGTGGTGTACGGCATCCCCGGCAGCAAACGCGCCATGGCCGTCGAGGCGATCCGCTGTGCCGAGCTGGCTGGTGACGTGGCGGCCCCGGCACTCCACCGGGCACTTATCAACCTGGTCATCGCCAAGGTCGCTGGGGGCGAAGGGCTTGATTCCGGGCTGCTCGGCCGGGCGGCCGCTCTAGAAGCGGGCCTTCCCTCTCTCCAGCTGCACGACACCGCGGATCTGTGCTGCGGGCTGTGGGGCCGCTACGTGGAGGACCTGGACACCGCCCGGGTGGCGCTGCAGCGCTGCATCGCCCGCGCCAGAGATATCGGCGATGACTTCGAGCTGTGGATCTTCTTGTCCTACCTGGCGGTGACCGAGGAGCTGGCCGGCGACTACGCGGCCGCCGCAGCCGCATTGCAGGCGGCGGACGTGCCTGCCTCGTGGCATGATTGGCCGCCGATCCCGTGGCAGCTCGAACCGCGCTGCAGGCTGATGATTGCGGCTGGCGACCTGGAAGGCGCGCTCCGCATCGCCGATGAGCACCTCCCTGGTGGCGAAGGCGCCACACTGTCCGCACGCTACATCGGGGCTTACGTCCGGGGAACGGTCAGCGCCTGGCGCGCCGATCCCGCCGCCACGGTGCGGTATTTCGAGCGGGCCGCCGAATGCGCGGATGCCGCGGAATGGGCCGACCCGGGGGTCCGGAACCATCTGGACACGCTGCTGGCCGAGGCGTATGTCGCGGTTGGCCGGCCGGATGACGCGCACCAGATCTCGGTCTGGCTGCGGGAGATCGGCACCCGGCTGGGCCGTCCCGCCCTAACCGGCGACGCGCACCGGATCGACGCGTTGATGGCGGTCCAGGCCGGTGACCTGGACGCCGGCGCGGACTCGGCGCGGGCCGCGGTCGCCCTCCACGAAGCGTCGCCGCTGCGCCTGGAGCTGGCCCGCAGCCTGCTCGTGCTGGGCCGGATCGAGCGGCGGCGCAAGGCCCGCAAGCAGTCCCGTGCCGCGCTGAACCGGGCCAGGGAGCTGGCCGCCGATATGGGCCACCGGCCGCTGCTGGCCGAGATCGAGCAGGAGCTGGCCCGCGTCGCGGCGGTGCGGTCCGGCACCGAGCTGACCGCGACCGAGCAGCGCGTCGCCGACCTGATCGCCACCGGCGCCACCAACCGCGACGCCGCGGCCGAGCTGTTCGTCAGCGTGCGGACCGTGGAGACGCACGTCGCCTCGATCTACCGCAAGCTCGGCGTGCGCACCCGGGCCGAGCTGATCCGCAAGCTCGCCACCGCGCGTGCTGGGGGCACCTCCCGCAGGTAGCCCGCTGCCGCCTCAGTAGTTTCACCGATAGGGGCCGTCGCGCCCGCGCATACGCCCGGCCGATATCCGTGCAAGCAGCGGATTTGCTCAGAGCCCGCCGTCCGTAGCGTCGATGACGTACGGGGGCACTGCATGCCGCCGTCTAGCTGACCCGAGTGGCCGCTATTCCGCCGCCGGGGAGACCGGCGGCAGGAGAAGGAAGGAATTTCGCAATGCGCGTCATCGAGGTGAGCCATGGCCAGCCCGAAACGCTGCTGCCTACGCTCAGCTCCGCACCGGCCCGTCACGGCAGCCGGCCGCTGCGACCCAGCGCCCGGCCCGGTGCCGCCGCCCCGCAGCGGCAGCACGGGGGGTCAGCCGCCTCGCGAACGCGGCACCTGGCACATCACTATGCAGCGCATCTTGGCCGGCCGCCGCTGCGGACCGCCGACGGTCACAGCCACGACCTGCGCCGCGCTAGCTGGCTCGAGCTTTTCTTCGACCTGGCTTTCGCCGGTGCCGTCGGCCAGCTGGCCGGCGCGTTCCAAGACCACCCCAGCCTGAGCTATCTGGCCCGGTTTGTCATGCTCTTCACCCCGATTTGGGTGCTGTGGGTTCAGCTGTCGTTCTACGCCGACCGGCACGAGTCCGAAGACGCAGCACACCGGATCTCGTTCCTGGTGGCCATCGGCCTGTGCATCGCCCTCGCCGCCAGTGGACCGCGGGCCCTGGCCGGCCACGCGACCGGCTTCGTCATCGCTTTTGCCTGCCTGCGCGGTCTGCAGCTACTGCTCTACGCGCGGGCCCGGCACCATCTGCCGGTCACCCGCCCGCTGTACAACTCCTTTCTGATCTGCTTCGGCGCGGGCGGCGCGTTGTGGCTCTCCTCGCTCGCCGTGGGCGGCACCGCCAGGTATGCGTTCTGGGCCGCGGCATTGATCGCCGACGCCATCGGGTCCACGGCAATGCTGGCGCCCCGCCGGCGGGTACCGGTGAACCCGGTGCACCTGGCCGGCCGGTTCCAGCTCTTCGTTTTGATCGTGCTCGGCGAGTCCATGGCCCAGCTGATCAGCGCCGCGGCCGGGCGGCCGTGGAGCCTGCCGCTGGCGATCGTGCTCGCGGCGGCGCTGATCACGCTGGCCTCGCTGTGGTGGGCCTGGCTTACCACGGCCGACCACCGGGCGCTGGAGGAGCCACCGGCCGTTGCGCGGTTCACCGCGCTCAACCTGCCGCTGGTGGCCGGCATCGCCGCGGCGAGCGCGGGGCTGCACATCGCCATCCTCGCCGCGGACGGGGCGGGCACCATCGCGATCGGGCCCAGGGCCGCGCTCTACGGCGGGGTGAGCATCTTCCTGCTGGCCAGCGCCGTCCTGCCGACCCTGAAGTTGAGCCGGCCGGTCAGGCTCATCCGGCTGGCGACCGCGCTGGCCGCGATGGGGCTTGTCTTCATGGGCGCGGTCGTGGAACCCGCCTATCTCGTCCCGGCGCTGACCGTGATCCTCGTGCTCGGACTGCGGGCCGAGCGCCGCGTCCAGGACCAGCCCGCACCCGTGCGTACCCTGGCGTGACCCGGGCGCACGCAACGACAGCGCCCCGGCCTCGGTCACTATCGATCCTGCGGTCCGGCCCGCGCCGGGCCCAGCGACGTAACCCCCATAACCCCCCATAGAACGTCTAAAACGGACGCCGAAAGCCAGATCCCCAGGTCATAGGCCCTGGTAGCGGCCAGGAATGTGTGGAAGTCTGGGGTCATGGGTGGGCACGCTCGGGTTTGCCCGAGATGCGGCGCGCGGTTTGACCTACCACCCGGGCAGCGGCCCGTGATGGGCGTCACCGGCGCGGCGGGATCTCCGGCCGTGGGCGGCCGGACCGTGAGTCTGCGAGTAGACGACGTGCTCGTGCATCAGTGCCAGCAGCGGGTCGACCCGATCACCGGCGTGAAGGCCTGGCGCCCGGCCCGGACGGTGGGTGCGGATCCGCCTAGCTGACCCTCACGACGGCAGGAGCCGTCGGACGGTGCGGCAGGCAGGGTCGCGGTGACTGTGATCAGCCGCCGGATGGCGGGCTGGTCAGAGAAGCTCTATCCGGCTATCGGTAATGCGGTATCCGGCGTTGGTGATGGTCTGGATGGCTGGCGGTCAGCCGGTGGCGTGCAGCCAGCGGACCGGGGCGCCGTCGGCGGCGCAGCGGAACGGCTCGAGTTCGTCGTCCCAGGGCTCGCCGAGCAGCCGGGAAAGCTCCTCTTCCAGCGTGCTGGCCCGGTCGCTCACCGCCCCGCCGCCCGCCAGGCGGATCACTGGCGAGGAGGCGGCCGACGCGACCGTCATCGCGGCCCGCAGGCGGCTCTCCGGCACGACGATGTCCCCGTTGGCCATCATGACCGCTGAGAATAGGCCGAGGTCGGGCGTGTAGCTGAAGCGCATCGCGTCGCAGCCGGGGCTGGCTTCCTCGGTGATCTCGAACCGGAGCCGGTTCCAGCCGGCCAGGGCCGAGGTGATCTCGCCCGCCGTGCCGGGGCGGCCCTCCCAGTCGGCCTCGGCACGCAGCATTCCCGGGGCCGCGGGCTGGTCGACCCAGGGCAGGCTGACAGGCACACCAAGGACCCCGGCCACTGCCCACTCAATATGAGGACACAGCGCCGAGGGCGCGGAATGGACGTACAGAACGCCGCGAACGGACACCTGGCCTCCCTGCGAGTTGATGAGGGCGTCTTCCCCAACGACCTCGACTCGCCTGCAGGCCCGGCGTGCCGCGCTTCAAGCTGTATTTATTTCAAGCAGCGTTATGCAAACGTTCCGGTGAAGATTCTGCCTCACCAGCGGTGTCCGCGCCAGCTCTTACCCGCGTGTCGTATCGACCTGAGCGGGGTGGTGGGGCCGGGATCAGCATGGTGTAGTGGGCACATGACCGTCAGTCGCGAGGAACGTAGCGCCGCCGGCCGTGTCACCGAACGCGACATCGCGGCGCTGCTGTTCGTCGCCGACATGTACGCCGTGCAGCTCGACCAGCTCGCCGCGATGCTTGGCACCTCCGAAACGCGGGCGGGCGCGATCGCGCTGGACTGGCGCCGGTCCGGCTACGCCGAGTCGGCCAGGATCGGGCCCGGCCGCCCCTGGGTCTGGCTGACCCGGGCCGGCCTGGCCGCCTGCGGCCTTCCCTACACCGCCACCTCTCCGGCGTTATCGCGGCTCGCGCACCTGCGCGCGGTGGTCTCGGTGCGGCTGGCCTTCGAGGCGGCCCCCGGGTACGCGGCGGCGGGAGCGTTCTGGCGCGGTGAACGCCGCCTGCGGGCCAGGGCGGGCGGCCGGGTCGGCTTGCGCGAGCACATCCCCGATGCCGAGGTGCACTGGCCGGACGGGTCGCCGGTCGCCGTCGCCGGGGAATGCTGGGCGATCGAGGCCGAGCTGACCCGCAAGACGGTCGCGCGGACGGCCGCCATCATGCGCGAGATCCTCGCCAGGACCGGGGACTACGGGTGCCTCGCCGCCGAAGCACGGATCCCCGGCGCCGCGGCCCGGCATGCCCGCGTGGTCTACCTGTGCTCCCCCGCCGCCCGGCCCACGGTCGCCAGGGCCAGGACAACGCTGGGGGCCGCCGCCGGCCGGGTCGAGATCCGCGCGCTTCCGGATGGCGCCGAACTGGCCCGGGCGGCGGCCAGCAGGCCGGTGCCGTCCCGGCCGTCCCCCAGCCGGGACTCCCCCGCCCCGCAGGTACCCCGGTGATCCGGCGGTATCTGGGCCTGCTCGCGGTGCTGGCCGCCGTACGCGCGGCGGGCAGGCTGGCCAAGTACGCCGCCGTCGCGCTTGTGGTCATCGCGGCCGCGCCGGTGTCGCTGGTCGCCACCGGTGCCGTGACGGTGGCGTGGCTGCGGGGCTGGCCACCACGGCGGCTGTACCGCGCGGCGCTGTGGTGCCTGCCCATGGTGGGGGTGTGGCTGGCCGCCACCGCGATCACCACCAGGTCCTGGCGGCAGGTCGCCGCCGCCCCGTACCTGGCCTGGCTCGCCTCCTGGCACCAGGCGGCCGCCGGGTCGCTGGTCCGCGCAGCGGTGACCATCGCCCCCGCGGCGATCCCGGCCGGGCTGGCCGTGGGCGGCCTGGCCTGGTCACGGCGCATCTACACGATGGAGACCCACTCCGGGGGCCGGTTTCCCACCGCCCCGGCGACGTTCCAGGCCCGCCAGTGGCGGCGCCAGGTCCGCACCGCCAAGGCGCGGATCGCCGCTCCCGGCTCCGTGCCTCTTCTTTGGCATAACGGAGCCGTCGTGGCCGGTGCGGTCATTCGCGCGGTAGGCCATCCGGGGCGGGACCTCGCCATGATCCCCTACCAGCGGCTGCGTTCCCACCAGGTGATCATCGGGACGACGGGCACCGGCAAGACCACGCTGTTGCTGCGCCTGTGGGCCGGGTTCCTGGCCCGTGGCCTGCAGCTGCACGCCGCCGGGACCGGGCAGCGGCCGCTGCTTGTGGTGCTGGACTGCAAGGGCGGCGCGGACTCGCGGCGGATCGCCGACCGGGTGCGCCGGGTGCTCCGCGACGCCGGGGCGCGGTCCACCGCCGTCTGGCCGGACGAGGCCAGCCTGTCGCTGTGGGACCTGCCGCCGGGCCAGCTCACCAGCACGCTCATCGACATGGTCGAGCACGGCACCGGGGCGGCCGCCTACTACACCGACGTCATGGAGGCGATCGTCACGCTCGCGGTCGGTGCCCCGGCCGGGCCCCCGGCCGGGGCCGCCGACTTTCTCTCCCGGCTCGACATCGGCTGGCTCAGCATGGCCTACTCCGGGGCCGGCCACGAGGAGGACGCGGCGCTGCTACGGTCGGCCGCCCGGCACATCACCGACATCGCGCTGCGCTACCGTACCCTGCTGCGGCGTCTTGGCAGCGGCCTGGACGGCCCGGGCAGCTATGCGGACGCCGACGCCTGGTACTGCATCCTCGAGGGCACGGCGGACGTGCCCGTGGCCGAGGCGCAGGCACGCGCGCTGGTCGACCTGCTGGCGCACTACGCCGCGCACGGCCCGGGCCGGGAGATCCTGCTGGCGGTGGATGAGTTCAGCGCCGTCTCCCGGCGGCTGCCGATCTGGCAGCTCTACGAGCGGGCCCGCTCCCTGGGCCTGGCGGTACAGGTATCGGCGCAGTCCTGGCAGGGACTTGCCCCCGGTGACGACGACAGGTACCGGATCGCGGCCACGGCGGACGGCGGCATCTGGCTGCTGCGCACCCCGCACCCCGAGCCGGTCACCGCACTGGCCGGGAACCGGCCCGGGATGGACACCAGCAGGCGGCTGCGTGGCAACCCGCGCTGGAGCCATGAGGGTTCCTCCAGGCCGCGGGAGACGCCGGTCGCCGATCCGGCGCTGATCCGCACGCTCGGCGTCGGCCAGGCCGGTTACATCTACCGCGGCGGCGTGACCTACATCCAGGTCAAGCGGTTGCTCGCCGCGCCCGCCGCGCTGGCGAACCCGGCGGTGCCGGTTCGCGCGCGCCAGGCTGGCCAGGAGCCGGCCGCGAGCCAGCAGGAACCGTCGGCCGGCCTGGCCGCCGCCCCTGCCGGGCCGCCGGCCGACGGGGCGAAGCACCCCGCGCCAACGCCGGCCTCGGCCGCCGCCGCCGCGCTGCTGGACGAGGTGTTCGGCCCCGAACCGGGATGAACACACACCCGGTGACGGTTCAAGCGTGCTGGCCGGGCCGGTGCCGGCAGCCGGCAGACCTGGCGGCAAAAGGCTACGGTCTAGCCTTCGGCCCTGAAGGGGCGTACCCGGACCAGCTGGACACGCGCCTGGAGGAGCCGCGGGCCCGGCCGGCTTGAGTAATTGCCGGGACCTGTGGATCAAGATCTTTTAGGCGGCGGCGGGTGGATCCTGTGCGGCAGCGCGCTCCATGTTTTCGGCCATTCGCTGCAGAACCTGCACGGTTGCGCGGTAGTCCTGTTCGGTCAGGCCGGTGACGAACGTGGAGCGGATGCCGTGCACTTTCGTTTTGACCGCGGCGTGTCCGGCCTGGCCTGCCGGGGTGAGCGTGTAGCGCCCCGCGTCGTCCTGGGTGAGGAGGCGGTGGAACGAGCCATGGTGGCCATCCGCCGCAGCCAGAACCGGCGCACCCTCGCGCGCCTGGCCGCAGCACGCCACGGTGGCGGGCGCGGGACGGCGAATGGTGCGAGCGGGGCGGGCGCCGATGTGCTGGACATCATCGAGGAAGCCGAGGAGGCAGGCGGGCGGGCGACAGTCACCAGCGTGGCCGCCGCCCTGGATATCGACCAGCCGCGTGCCAGCAAGCTGGTCGCTGCCGCCGTGACCGCGGGGCTGGTGCGGCGCGAGGCCGATCAGGCCGACGGCCGCCGCGCCCTGCTGGTGCGCACGCCAGCCGGGAGGCACCTGTCAGCGCAGGCGCATGCTTTCCGGCGGCAGGTCTTCGGCGAGGCCATGGCCGACTGGCCGGCCGCCGACCGCACTGAGTTCGCCCGGCTGCTCACCCGGTTCGTCGATTCCCTGGGCACAATGACCCGCTGAAGATCTTCAGACGGCTTCCGGCCGGGCGTCCCGGCCGGGCGGTGGCGGGCTAGGTCAGGCGGTGGCTTGCAGGCGGGTGATGAAGTGAGCCCACTCGTCCCTGCTGACAATCATGGCGGGTCCGTCAGGGTTCTTGGAGTCGCGGACGGCGACGACGCCGGGCAGGTTGCGGGCAACCTCCACGCAGGCGCCGCCGCTGCCGTTGCTGCGGCTGGACTTGTGCCACACGGCACGAGACAGGTCGGCGTCCACCTCGCACCTCCTTTGCCTAGGCCAAGTCTGCGGCACTCCGCGCAAGGAGCCGCCTGGACTCATCCAAGGACAGGGATGCCGCGCGAAGATGCTCGTAAACGAGTCTATATCGGGCTACCTCGTCGGGCTTCTCCAGATAGAGCGAGCAGGTTGGGTGCTCGAAGTAGACGATGTCGCCGTCGGTGGGCGGATCGAAGCTCACGATCCAAAAGGCTGAGTCCATCGAGGCGTGCGCGCCCGCGCTGAAGGGCAGCACTTGCAGCGTTATGTTGGGCGCGTTGGCGGCCTCGGTGAGCTTCAGCAGTTGTTCATGCATGACCGCCCGCTCCCTGACGACACGTCGCAGTGCTGCTTCGTTGAGGACCACCCAGAGGTGTGGCGCATCCGGCTGCTTCAGCCGGGCCTGTCGCTCCATGCGCACGGCAACGTGCTGTTCGATCTCTTCCTCGGTGGCGTTCATCAGCTCGGCGCGATGGAGCGCGACGGCATACCGCTGCGTCTGGAGCAGGCCAGGAACGATCTCAGCCTGGTAAACCGAGATGACCGCTGCCTCGGCTTCAAGGCCGACGTAGGTGGCGAACCACTCCGGAACCGCTTCGCCGTACTGCTGCCACCAGCCACGTTCCCGCGATTCCCGGGCCAGCGTTAGCAGCAGTTCCCGCTCCTGGCCCTCGGTGATCCCGTAGGTGTCGAGCAGCTTGCGGGCATCTCGTGGCAGCACGGAGACGCGAGCGTTCTCGATCTTCGAGACCTTGCCTGGTGACCACTCCAACTGCTCGGCTACCTGCTCGATCGTCAGCTTGGAGGCTTGCCGTAGCCGGTGCAGCTCGGCAGCTAGACGGCGACGACGGACGGTCGGGCTTGACGAGGGGGCCATAGAAACTCTCCGAGGAAACTTTCCGATTCTCTTGTCAGGTGAACCTTCTCCGGGTCATGATGCCACTACGTGATCCACCGTGGAAGGTGAAGCGCCGACAGTGAACCGAGATCGCTGCCAGGCACCGTCGGTGCCGTCGCCCAGCGGCTTAACGCGGGAGCTTCCCTGATGCCAAGGACGTTGACACAGCAGAGCTACCTTGAACTCGGGGCCTACCCAAGCGCCGTCCCGTGTGCGCGGCTGCATGCCCGTAACGTGCTGTACGAGTGGGGCGTCAGGTCGATCGCGGACACGGTTGAGCTGATCGTGTCGGAGCTAGTGACCAACGCGGTGAACGCGGCGAGCGGGTATCAGACCGCGCCGTATGTGCGGCTACGCCTGCGCATGGGTACGGATCACGTGCTGGTGCAGGTCTGGGATGCCAATCCGCAACTGCCGCAGCAACAGCTGCATGACCTTGACGCCGAGAGCGGTCGCGGCCTGGAGATCGTGGCCACGCTCAGTGC
>Ga0126383_10002769_pt1 | contig 11419 bp, 9 predicted proteins | sample PanSoiMetPlot_35_FD_96882 | JGI IMG/M metagenome (GOLD analysis project Ga0126383, IMG submission 96882) | Tropical forest soil microbial communities from Panama - MetaG Plot_35 | ecosystem: Environmental > Terrestrial > Soil > Tropical forest > Bulk soil | place: Panama | collected 2016-02-17
AAGCTGTAGCCGAGCTCGGTCACGTCCGGTGAGCCCACTCGTAGTTCGCGTGCAAGACGGAGGTGTACGCACCCTCGGGCAGCAGCGAGCCGAGCTCGGCGAGAACCTCGTCGCGATCCTCGCGATTCGCGATCCAGCTGACCGAGGCCGCGAAGGCGAGCAGGTCGTCGCGATCCGAGACCAGTTGGTGCTCGACCAGGCCCTTGTGAATCTCGCCGAACGGCGTCCCGTCGAAGACGTGCTCGTCGATGTCCGGAGGCGGCATCGCGTCGTGCAGCTCGTCCAGCCGCCGCACGTATTCGGGCGGGAGCGGGTCCGGCTCGGCCGACTCGTTCCAGAACCGGGCAAAGACACCGCCCGGCCTGAGGACGCGCGCGATCTCCGCCACCGCAACGTCGTTCGCGAACCAGTGGAACGCCTGGCCGGTGAAGGCGGCGTCCACCGAGGCGTCGTCTAGCGGAATCGCCTCCGCCACCCCGGGGAGCGGCTCCGCCTGCGGCACAACCTCGGCGAGAATCGCGCGCAGCTCCGCCAGCGGCTCGACGGCGATCACGCGCGCGTACCGGGCCGCCAGAACGCGTGTCAGCTTGCCGGTGCCCGCGGCGAGGTCGAGCACGGTCGCATCGTCGGCGACCGGCACCACGTCGAGCAGCTCCGGCGGCCAGCCCGGCCGGCCCCGCTCGTACGCCTCGGCCGCGCGCTGGAAGCTCTTGGCCTGCTCAGCCGACACTGCTAAGGCATCGCTTGCGGTGCCGTCTCAGGCCGCGCGGGCTTCGCCCGTGCGGCCGTCTGAAACGACCGGTCGACACCACGGACCCCTCACGTGACGGCATGTAAGAGGGACGAGCGGTTCTCCTTCAGCATCTCGCGGGCGATGACGAGCCGCTGGATCTGGTTCGTGCCCTCGTAGATCTGCGTGATCTTCGCGTCGCGCATCATCCGCTCGACGGGGTACTCCTGGATGTAGCCGTACCCGCCGAGGATCTGCACGGCGTCCGTCGTGACCTCCATCGCGACGTCCGTGCAGAAGAGCTTCGCCATCGCCGAGATCTTGGTCAGGTCGGGCCCGTCGGCGCCCTCGTCGATCAGCTGCCCGCACTTGTAGAGCAGGCCGCGCGCGGCCTCGCACTTCGTCTCCATGTCCGCGAGCGTCGCAGCGATCAGCTGGTGCTGCGCGATCGGCTTCCCCATCGTCTCGCGCGACCTCGCGTACTCGAGCGCGTAGTCGGTCGCCCCCTGGGCGAGGCCGAGGCCCTGCGCGCCGATTCCCGGCCGCGACCGGTCGAGAATCCGCATCGCGATCCTGAAGCCTTCGCCTTCCTCGCCGAGCAGGTTGTCGGCCGGGATGCGGCAGCCGTCGAAGAAGATCTCCCCGGTCGTCGAGCCCTTGATTCCCATCTTCGGCTCGATCCGCCCGACCTCGAAGCCCGGCGCGTCGGCCTCGACCACGAACGCCGAGATGCCCGCGTGCCCGGCATCGGGATCGGTTTTCGCGAACACGACGTACAGGCCCGCGACGCCCGCGTTCGTGATGAAGCGCTTCGAGCCGTTGATGACGTACTCGTCGCCCTCGCGGCGCGCCTCGGTGCGCATCGCGGCCGAGTCCGAGCCCGAGCCCGCCTCGGTCAGCGCGTAGGCGGGAAGCCACTCGCCGCTCGCGAGCTTCGGCAGCCAGCGGGCCTTCTGCTCGTCGGAGCCGGCAAGCTTGATCCCGAGCGACCCCAACTCCTGCACGGCGAGCAGGAGTCCCGTCGTCGCGCACACCTTCGAGAGCTCCTCGATCGCGACCAGGACCATCAGGGCGCCGGTGCCGGTGCCGCCGTGCTCCTCGTCGAAAGGAAGGCCGAAGAGCTCGTGCTCGCGCAGCAGCTCGACCATGTCCCACGGGAACTCGGCCGACCTGTCGATCTCCGCCGCACGCGGCGCGACCCGTTCGCGCGCGAGCGTGCGCACGAGCTCGCGGATCTCGCGCTGCTCCTCGGTCAGGGGATCGACCGCCACGGCGAGAAGCCTAGTCAGCGGAGTACGGGAAGGTCGCGGGCCAGAACCGCGTCATGTGGTCATGGATACCGCCAGCGCAAGCGACGGGCTACCCGCTCGCCGCCGGGTGCGAATCGGCGCGATCGCAGAGCTCCTCGTCGCCGCGCTCCCGCTGATCGGGCTCGTCTCGTTGCTGCTTCGCTCGCAGCTCGATCCCCATTTCGAGAATTACCGCGTGCACTTCGTCCTCTTCGGGCTCGTCGGCTCGGTCGCCTTCGCCCTCGGCTACGCGGCCGGCGAGGCGGCGAAGCGCCGTGGAGATGCGCGCTTGCTGCTGCTCTCGCTGGCCTTCATGGCGACGGGCGGCTTCATGGGGCTCCACGCCATCGGGACGCCGGGGGTGCTCTTCTCCGCCGACCACTCCGGCTTCAAGGTGGCGATTCCGGTCGGCCTGCTCGTCAGCGCCGCGTTCGCGCTCGCGTCGGCCTTCGTGGACGAGCGCCCCGTCTTCGCGCCGCTCGTCATCCGTTACCGAGGCGTCCTGCGCGTCGGCGTCCTCGCGACGATGGGCCTGTGGCTCGTCTGGACGGTGGCCGACCTGCCGCCGCTCGGCGGGCCGGACAGCGAGGCCGCGCGCGGGAGCCTGCTGACCGTGTTCGCGATCGTCGGAACCGTCGTGTACGCGGTCAGCGCCGTGCGCTACTGGGGGATCTTCCGTGCGCGCCCGAACCTGCTCCCCGCAGCGATCATCGCCTGCTTCGTGCTGCTCTCCGAGGCGCTGATCGGCGTGGCCGTCACGGGCGAGCGGAAGTGGCACGCGAGCTGGTGGGAATGGCACGGCCTGATCGTCGCCGCCTACCTGATCATCGGCTTCGCCGCGCGGCGGGAGTGGCGCGAGGAGCGCTTTCGCGATCTCTACCTCTCGTCGACGAGGGAGCGCCGCCAGCACGTCAGCGTGCTCTTCAGCGACCTCGCCGGGTACACGCGCTTCGCGGCGGGGTCGACGCCCGTGGAGGCGGCGAGGGTGCTCGAGGCGTACTGGCAGACCGCCGCGACGCTGCTGACCCGGCGGTTCGGCGGCGTGGTCGAGAAGTTCATCGGCGACGGCGTCATGGCCGTCTTCAACCGCGGCGGCGACCAGCCCGACCATGCCCGGCGCGCCGCCTGCGCCGCGCTCGCGCTGCAGCAGGCCTTCGGCGAGCTCGTCGATCAGCACCCGGACTGGCCGCGGATGCGCGTCGGGGTCAACAGCGGCGAGGCCGTCGTTCGCGAGATCGGCGGCGAGGGTCATCTCGCCTACCCGCTCGTCGGCGACACGATCAACATGGGCGCGCGGCTCGAGGGCCTCGCGCCGGTCGGAGGCGTGCTCATCGGATCCGAGACGTACGAGCAGCTGCCCGACGGCGCCGTCGTGGAGGAGCGAGCCGGGCTGCGGGTGAAGGGCAAGGACGACGCCGTGGACGCCTACGTCCTGCACGCCTGTCCGTGCTGAGTCGCTAGACGGCGACCACCGGCCGCGCGCCGGCCCGCGCCGCTTCCTCGAGCCGTGTCTGAGCATCGACGGACCGCGGCGCTTCCGGCTCGTGCCAGATCCCGTCGCCGTCGAGCGTCCAGGCGAGCGCCTCGTCCGCGAGCAGCACGCCGAGGATCTCGTCGAGGCGGGCGCGAAGCGCCTGGTCGCGGATGGGCGTGAGCACCTCCACGCGGCGGTCGAGGTTGCGCTCCATGAGGTCGGCCGATCCGAGGAGGTACGTGGCTTCGGGCCCGGTGCCGAAGCGAAAGACGCGCGAGTGCTCCAGAAACCGTCCGACGATCGACCGGACCGTGATCCCTTCGGAAAGGCCCGGCACTCCGGGTCTCAAGCAGCACATGCCGCGAACGACGAGCTCGATGCGGGCTCCCGCCCGCGAGGCGTCGTACAGGGCGTCGATCACCTCGTGGTCGACGAGGCTGTTGAGCTTCATCGTGATGTGCCCGGCCGGGCGAGACTGGGCCTGGATGAGCTCGAGCAGGCGGGCTCGCAGTCCGGAGGGCGCGACCAGCAGCGTTCGGAATTCCTGCTGCCGGCTGTAGCCGGTCAGGAGGTTGAAGACCTCGGAGACATCGGCGGTGATCTCCGGATCGGCCGTGAAGAGCCCGAGATCCTCGTAGATCGCGGCGGTCTCCCTGTTGTAGTTCCCGGTGCCGATGTGGGCGTAGCGCCGAATCTGCGTCCCCTCTCGTCGAACCGCCAGGCACAGCTTCGCGTGCGTCTTCAGGCCGACGACGCCGTAGGCGACGTGGACGCCCGCGTCCTCGAGCTGCTGCGCCCACCCGATGTTGGCCTCCTCGTCGAACCGCGCCTTCAGCTCGACGATGCAGACGACCTGCTTGCCCTCGCCGGCCGCCCGGATCAGCGCCTTCATGATTCCGGTCTCGTCGGCGGAAGTCCGGTAGAGGGTCTGCTTGATCGCAAGCACGTTTGGATCGCGCGCCGCACCTTCGATGAATGCCTCGACCGAGCTGTCGAACGAGTCGTAGGGGTGCTGGACGAGCACGTCGCCGTCGCGGATGACGGCGAAGAGATCGGGAGAGCCGGAGTCCTCGGCGGTAATGAGCCGGGTCTGGGTGACGGGCTTCAGCGGCTCGAGCTTGAGGTCCGGCCGGTCGAGGCTCGCGATCGACCAGAGCCCTCCCAGCGCGAGCAGCCCGTTGCTGCGAACGACGTCGTTCTCCTCGAGCCGCAGCTCGTGCATCAGCAGGCGAAGGGTCTCCTCGGACATCGAAGAGTCGACTTCGAGCCGCACGACGATCGGCGAGCGCCGCCGCCGGAGCAGGACCGACTCGACCGCGGTGACCATGTCCTCCTCGCCCTCGAGCTCGATGTCGAAATCCGTGTTCCGCGTCACGCGGAACGGCGAGTGCTCGAGGATCTCCATGCCGGGGAAGAGCGCATTGAGGTGTCGCGCGATCAGCTGCTCGAGCGGCACGAAGCGCTCGCCGTCGGGAAGCACGACGAAGCGCGGCAGCGACTGGGGCACCTTGACGCGCGCCAGCCGCCGGGTGAGCTCGCCCGGCACGCGGACGACGACCGCGAGGTTGAGCGACAGGTTCGAGATGTACGGGAAGGGATGGGCCGGATCGACGGCGAGGGGCGTCAAGACCGGAAACAGCTGCTCGTCGAAGAGCTCGTCGAGGAACACCCGGTCCTCGGCGTCGAGGTCGTCCCAGTCCGAGAGGCGGATGCCGGCCGCAGCAAGGTCGGGAACGAGTCGCCCGGCAAAGCTCGCGTCCCGGAGCGCGACCAGCTCGCGCACCCGCTCGTTGATCTTGACCAGGCTGTCCTGGGTCTTCTCTTCCTCCGTGCTCGACGTGACCCGGGCTTCGAGCCGCATCTTGAGGGTGCCGACCCGAACCTGGAAGAAGTCGTCGAGGTTGTCGCTGAAGATGGCGAAGAACCTCGCCCGGTCGAGGACCGGCCGGGAGCGACGGTCCGCGAGCGCGAGGATCCGCGCGTCGAAGTCGAGCCACGACGCCTCGCGGTTGATGAAGCGACCGGTGGGCCGCTCCTCGGTGACCGCAAGCTCGGCGAGCTCCGGGCTGTCGACGGGTGCAGAGGAGAGCGGAACCGGCCGATCGGTGTCGGGCATGAGCTCAGGATAGTCAAGGGGCCCGGTCGATCCTCGATGGGTCGACCGGGCCCCGAGCGAGAGGGTTAGCGCTTGAGGTTCGACACGTGCGCCAGCTTGTTGCCGGCCCGTCGCGCGACCGGCCTCTTCCGCATCAACCCCCGGTCGGGCGCGCCGCCGTGGTGGTTGAAGTCGAAGAGGTCGAACAGGTCGCCGATCGCCGGCCTGTTCGTGGGAACGTAGGGATCGTTGTTCCTGCTGACCGGATTCGGCAGGCGGTCGAGGCTCCGCTGGGTCAGCGGTGCGAGGTTCCAGTTGCGCTCGATGAACTTCAGGATCGAGACGTGGTCCGTATAGGTGTGGCTGATGTACCCACGCTTGACGTACGGCGAGATCACGACCATCGGCACGCGCGTTCCGTCACTGAAGAACGACACGGGCTGGACGTAGCCCGAGTCGAAGTAGCCGCCGCCCTCGTCGAACGTGACGAAGATCGCGGTGTCTCGCCACAGCGACCGGTTGTTCTGCACCTCCGCCACGGCGTGGCTCACGAACGCCTCGAACGTAGGAAGCGTCGAGTAGCCGGGGTGTCCGTCGTCGTCGCCGGGCTTGAGGAAGCTCACGGCCGGGAGCGTCCCGTTCGAAGCTTCGCTGTCGAAGTCCTCGAGACCGTGCTGGATGTTCGCCCGCTTGACCGGGTCGGTCATGACCGAGCTCGAGTACTGCATCGGGTCGCAGATCCCGCAGTAGTTCGGGCCCGGGTGGCCGTTGTCGTACCCCTCGCCGAAGTAGCCCCAGCTGATCCCGTTCGCCGAGAGCTCGTCGCCGATCGTCGGCAGCGATTGCTGCGGCGGCACGGTGAAGGTCGAGGTGTTCAGCGACCCGTCGACAGAGCCACGTCCTTTGGGCACGGAGATGAATGTCTCCGCTTGGGCAGACGCCGGAAGTACTGCCACACCGGGGCGTGGCCTCCGCTGACTGATCAGCGCAGCTAGACAGGGGCGGTGCCCGCGGGCGATGTCGCCGCCAACGGAGCCTCGGCGGACTTGCGAGAAGAACGCGGCGCCCGGGGGCAGGAATGGCCTCGTCGGCTTGCGCAGACGCAAGAAGTACTGCCACGACGGGGCATGGTGTCTGCATCTCATCCTTTCGTAGGAGTCGAAAATCAGTCTTGAGAGGGCGCGGGTTCGTTCTTGGCGCCGATGCGGAGGGCATCGCCGCGCAACTACGGTCGGTGCATGTCCGATTCAACGAATACCCAGTTGCCCCCCGTCTCGCCCTTCGTGGTCGAGACCGACGGGCTCAGCAAGAACTTCGGTGAGCGCCGCGTCATCAAGGGGGTCGATCTCCGGGTCCCACGCGGCGTCGCGTTCGGCTACCTCGGCCCGAACGGCGCGGGGAAGACGACGCTGATCCGAACGCTCCTCGGCCTGATTTCGCCGACGGCAGGTTCGATGCGTCTGTTCGGGCTCCCGGTGCCGGCCAGGCGCGCAGAGGCGCTTGCCCGCGTCGGAGCGATCGTCGAAGAGCCCCTCTTCCACGGCCATCTCACCGGGCATGAGAACCTCATGATCGTTGCGGCGGCGCGCGGTGCCGCGACCTCACGACGCATCGGCGACGTCCTCGACCGCGTCGGCCTGACGGTCCGCGCGGACGACCGTGTCAAGACCTACTCGCTCGGCATGCGGCAGCGACTCGGTATCGCCCGCTGCCTCCTGGCCGATCCGGAGCTGCTCATCCTCGACGAGCCGATGAACGGCCTCGATCCGGCCGGCATCCAGGAGTTTCGTGGGTTCGTCCGCGACTTCGTCGCCGAGGGGCGGACGATCGTGCTCTCGTCGCACCTGCTCGACGAGGTCGAGAAGACGTGTGACCACGTTGCGATCGTCGACAACGGCGCGATCGTCATGCAGGGATCGATCGAGGAGCTTCGCAACGCGGGAGGCTTCGGCGTCCTGATCGAGGTGGACCAGAGTGCCCGAGGGCGCGCGCTACTGAGTGCCCACCCTTCCGTGGAGCGAGTCCTCGACGACGGCGCTTCACTGCGCGTCTCGTTGCGCGACTCGAGGGCTGTCTCGGAACTCAACCGCGTCCTCGTCGAGGCCGGCCTGAGCGTCAACCGGCTGGAGCCCGCGCACGCCTCGCTCGAACAGCGGTTCCTGGAAGTCACGACCCGATTGGAGAACGCAGCATGAGCACCCTCGCCCTCGCCCTGCCGACGCCGGGCCTGGTCTCGGCCGACGTCCTGAGGCTCCGCAAGCGCCGCGGCCTCGTCCTCGTCGTGTCCCTGCTGACGATTGGCGCGATCGTCATCTCGAACACGATCATCGAGTTGCTGCACCTGTCGAACTCGGCCGCACACGGGCCTGCCGGTGGGGTCACCATGCTCGGCCACCAGGCCTTCACGATCGCGGCGCTCGGCGCGGTGGCCGCGGCCATCGTCGGCGCCACCGCCGGCTCCGGCGACCTCGACGCAGGCGTGTACCGCGACCTCGTCGTCACCGGACGGTCTCGCCTCGCCCTCTACGCGTCGCGCATTCCGGCCGGACTGCTCTTCCTCGTCCCGTTCGTCGCGTCTGCCTATGCACTCGAGGCCGGCGTCAGCGTCGTCTTCGCCGGATTCCACCCGCTGCCGTCGACCTACGTGCTGACCGTGACGGGGCTCTGGGTACTCCTCAAGGTTGTCTTCTACTACCTGCTCGCCGTGGGGATCGCGTGCCTGGTCGGCTCTCGCTCCTACACGATCGGAGCGCTGCTCGCGTGGACGCTGGCCGTCACCCCGATTCTGGCTTCGATCGCCGCGCTCGGCAAGGTGCGGGAGCTCGTCCCGGGAGTCGCCCTCGACAGCCTCATGCCGGCCGCGCTCGGCGGTTCCGCCCGGCAAGGACCGGTGATCGCCATGTCGGCGGCGGCCGTTGCTGCGGTGCTCGTGGTCTGGGCCGTTGCGGCGCTGGCCGCCGGGGCGGTCCGCGATACGACCCGCGACGCGTGACCCCGGGTGCCGGTGGAGCTAGCGTTCCGGTAGCCGATGCTCTGGAACTGGCTCCACCGGCATCCGAGGATCGTCGACTGGGCGCTCGTCCTCTTCGCGTTCGCAACCACGATCGCCACCGGTTTCGCGCACCACCGCGGTGCTTCACTCGGCTACCTGCTGCTCGCGCCGCTGATCAGCCTGCCGCTGCTCGCTCGGCGGGCCCATCCCTCTTTACGCTCGCAGTGACGGCGGCTGCGACGGCCGTCGCGGGTCGCCGGTTGGGGCGTCTACGACCCGTTCCCGGTCGGCCTGGCGCTCTTCACCGTCGCCGATCGGTGCGAGCGGCGTGTCTCCCTCACAGCAGGGGCCGGAGCGCTGGCGCTGCTCTCGCTGCCGCTCTGGTCCAGCGTCGGCCGGACGAATGGCCTCGGATTCCTGGGCAGGCTGCTCGGATTCGCCGTCGCATGGCTCGTAGGCGACAGCATCCGCGCCAGGCGCATGGTCGTCCGGGAGCTCGCGGACTAGGCCGATCGGCTCGAGCGAGAACGCCGGCTCGAAGCCGAGCGCGCCGCTGCCGAGGAGTAGGCTCGGATCGGGCGGGAGCTCCACGACCTCATCGCTCACAACATCTCCGTGATGGTCGTGCAGGCCGCCGCAGCGGACGACGTCTTTGACACTAGGCCTGACCGCGCCCGTTTGGCGATTCGCCGCGTCGTAGCAACCGGTCGGGGCGCGCACGGGTGTGACGACCCCGAGAAGTACTGCCACAACGGGGGCATGGCCTTCGCCCAGCAACACCGCGGCGGGGGCTCCTGGAGCACCACGCCGGTGGGGGGTAAATCATGCCCCTCGCTGTCCGCTACGTTGTCCCCCAGAAGTAGCCCATTTGCAGGCAAAGCTCGCAAGGGACAACGATTCGCGCCCCTTTGGGGGCAGCGATGGGTTCGTCTGCCTTTTTCACGACGGGAGCAAGTACTGGCACAACGGGGGCACGACCTTCGCCGTCTGGTCAGCGCAGCCACACCGGCCCTGAAGTCACGCGAGTCCGCAGCCGGCGACGACGGAGGCCGAAGCGAGGGTCCGAAGCTGCGCGAGAGGACGCGGCGCTCGGGAAGGGGCTGAAATGCCCCGTCTTCCGCCCCGAAACGGTTGTCTAAACCGTGCTGCTCCGCCCGCGGCGAGTCGCTCGTGTAGGAGGCCGAAGCGACCTGGCCGGCCTCGCGCACTACGTCGGCCAGCGCCTCCGGCGCCAGAACCAGCCGACTGCAGCGAGCGATGCTGCGGCGTAGCCGTAGCCGATCAGCACGTCGACGACGTAGTGGTTCCCCGTGTAGACAGCGGCGAATGACTGGAATCCCGCGTAGAGCGCGGCCGGACAAATGACCCACCAACGCCATCGGGTGCCCCACGCGAGCGTGGCGGCGAAGAGGAAGACGAGGAAGGCGTAACCCGCGTGCAGCGAGGGAATCGCTGCGTAGGGATTGCCCTGGATCAGGCCGTAGAACGAGGAAGTGCTCGCAGCCGCAGACGAGGTGGCCGGCTGGTCCGCGCCGATCTTGGTCAGCGAGACGAGGCCATCGCGAGCCGCGGCCCAGGGAGGCGCAGCCGGGAACAGCCAAAACGTCATCGCCGCTGAGTAGGAGAGGGTGAGCATCGTCGCCGCGAAGCGGTAGAAGAGCGCCCGCCGCTTCAGCCAGAGGACAAAGGCGAACGTCGTCGGCACAATCGCATGGATGCGGGTGATAAGCAGGAGGAGCGTGTCGTACCAACGGTTGCTCCCCGACCAGAGCCAGTCCTGCAAGACAACGCTCGGCACGTGGCCGCCGAAGACGAGCCTCTCGAGCCTGAGCTGTGGTACGTAGTAGGGATGAGGGTGTAAGAGATGCGCGATTCCTCGACACTCGGCGTAGGCCAGCACGAGGGCCGCGAAGGGGACGAAATCGAGCAGGTAGCGGCGCCCGCAACCAAGTACGAGCGCCGGCGCGAGCAAGACAAGGAGGTAGCGATCGGGCGCGAGCGAGAGCCCGACGAGCGCCACGGCAACGGTGAGCGAGAGCACGAAGATCGACCCGGCGAGCAGAGCGTCGCGGGCGTCGAGCGCCTCCCGCGGTGGGCCCCAGCGCTCGCCGTCGGCGGGGCGGCGCTGCTCGCCTTCGCGGTCCGCCTGCCATTCTGGCGCGCGCCGCTGACCGCGGACGAGGGCGGATACGCCGAGGTTGCGCGCCTGTGGGAGCGGGGCGCGCACCTCTATCGCGGCGCCTGGGTCGACCGGCCGCAGGGGCTTCTCCTCAGCTTCCGGGCGCTGCTCGCGCTCGGCGGCGGTTCGCCCGAATCGATCCGGCTGCTGGCGGCTCTCGTTTCCATCGCCCTCGTCCTCGCCACGATGGCGCTCGCGACGCGGCTCTGCGGGAGGATAGAAGGTGCGGCCGCCGGCTTGCTCTTGGCGAGCTTCGGCGCGTCTCCGTTCATCGAATCGTTCACGCTCGCCGGTGAACTGCTCGCCTCGCTCCCGGCGGTGCTTTCGCTGCTTGCCTTCGTCGCCTACCTCCGGCAGCGACGGCCGTCGTGGCTGGTCCTCGCAGGCCTCTTGACGGGCTGTGCCGTGATGATCAAGCAGTCCGCCTTCGACGCAGGTCTGGCCGCCGTGGCCTTCTTGTTGATCAGGGAGCGCCGGCGAGGGATCCAACCCGCCGCCGTCCTGCTGCTCTCGGCGCTCGCGCCGGTCGCGCTCGGGGCCGCGACCGCGCCCCATCTTGGCGACTGGTGGAACGCCGTCGTCAGCTACCGCGCGCAGGGCGACTCGCTGCTCACGGGCTCGCCCGGGCACCGGCTCGACCTCTTGCTCTCTTCGCTCCCG
>Ga0126383_10002770_pt1 | contig 11416 bp, 7 predicted proteins | sample PanSoiMetPlot_35_FD_96882 | JGI IMG/M metagenome (GOLD analysis project Ga0126383, IMG submission 96882) | Tropical forest soil microbial communities from Panama - MetaG Plot_35 | ecosystem: Environmental > Terrestrial > Soil > Tropical forest > Bulk soil | place: Panama | collected 2016-02-17
ATGATGCCCGTCTCGGGGTCCACTGCCGGACCGCCCCATTCGGCGCCTCCATCGTAGCCGGGAAAAATCACCGTATCGGTTCCGACGGAAAAGGGAACAAACTGTCCGTTGCTCCGGAATTTCCGGAATTGCTCGATTGCCCATTGATGCACTTCGGGAGTGCGGGTAGTCAAAAGCTCTTCCGTGAGAACCTGGCGCGCAAAAGGTGCGGGGCGAGTCGGGAGCGGTTGAGTGGCAGATGTTCGTTCCCCGGGAACGGTGCTCGGGGGATATTTTCGAACTTCGATCGGGAAGAGAGGCTTTCCGTTGGGGCGCTCAAAGAGGTAAACAAAACCCTGCTTCGTTGTCTGCGCGACAGCGTCGATCTCTTTCCCATCCCGCCTGATGGTGACGAGGGCAGGCGGCGAGGGAAAGTCGCGGTCCCAAAGGTCGTGATGGACGCCCTGAAAATGCCAGATTCTCTTGCCGGTTTCCGCGTTCAAAGCAATCAGGCAATTGGCGAAAAGATCGTCGCCAATGCGATCCGCGCCGTAGAAATCGAAGGCAGCCGAGCCGGTGGGGACAAAGACGATTCCACGCTGAGGATCGAGCGCCATGCCCGCCCAATTGTTTGCGGCGCCAGAAGTTTTCCACGCTTGCGCTGGCCAGGTTGCATAACCAAATTCACCGGGATGCGGGATGGTGTGAAACGACCAGCGCAGCTTGCCGGTGCGAACGTCGTAGGCGCGAATGTAGCCTGGAGGCGCGGGAAGAGTCTCCGGGTTGCGCCCGCCGACAATAATGAGGTCCTTGTAGATGATTCCCGGGCTGGTCAAATAGATGGACTGGGCACCGGCGGGTTCGCGGCCTAGATTCTCGCGTAGGTCAATTCGTCCTTGGACTCCGAAGCCGGAGATCGGTTTGCCAGTGTTGGCATCGAGGGCGTAGAGAAAGTTTAATGCGCCAACCAGAATGCGCTTGTCCTTGCCGTCGCTCCAGTAGGCGAGACCGCGATTCGGTTGAGAGCCATTGACGCCCGAGTCGAACTTCCACAAGAGCTTTCCGGTCGCGGCATCCAGAGCAAAGACTTTCTGCGTAGGTGTGAGGCTGTAAAGCACTCCACTGACGATGATCGGGCTGGCCTGCAGACCGCCCTCTTCACTGGTGTCAAAGCTCCAGGCGACGGCCAATTGTTTAACGTTGTCGCGATTAATTTGAGCAAGACTGGAATAGTGAGTGTTCTCCGGTGCTCCGCCGTAGACAGGCCAGTCTTGCTGTTGCTTCTCTGTTGTGCTTGATTCTTGGGCTCCCACAGTCTGTCCCGCGGGGGGTGCAATCGCGAGAGCGATACAGGCGGATACAAGAGCCAGTGCAGGCAAACGGGAATTTTTATCAGCGGTACTCAATCGGCGGTGTATGTTAGGCCGCGCATAAAGGCAAGTCAACGAGACGCTATACACGGGGGCGGGCATCCAGAGCAAACTCAAAGACTATCTGGGAATCGAGCGCAACGTTGTGGCGGCTTCTGGTGCGCTGTTTCTCCTGGGACTTGGCGAAGAGCTTTGGAAGAAGTTTTTACCGAAATACCTGGAATCGCTCGGTGCGACCGTGGCGGTCGTGGGGCTTTTTGGCACGGCTGAAGATTTCTTCGACGCCATGTACCAATATCCCGGTGGATGGCTGGCGGATTATTGGGGACGGCGCCGGGCCTTCCTGACGTTTCTCGCGGCAGCCGTTGGGGGTTACCTCATTTATCTTTTCAGTCCCACGTGGCCGTACCTTTTCCTCGGGCTCGCGTTCGTGATGGTATGGCAAACGATGGGCTCACCGACGACCTTTGCGACCATCGCCGACGCGCTGCCGAAAGAGCGTCACGCCATGGGCTTCACACTGTATTCGGTGTTGAAGCGCATCCCGGTCGTGATTTCGCCGCTGATCGGCGGTGCGATGATCGGAGCCGTTGGACTCGCCCGCGGAGTTCACTTTGGGCTCGTCGCTACGCTCGTGCTGGCTGGTTGCGCAGCGCTGCTGCTTCTCTCCTTGCGGTTGCCCGCCCTGAACCGCGATGTCGTGAAAATCAGCGGAGTATGGAACTCTTTTCATCCGACGCTGAAGCGGCTGTTGGCCTCGGACATCGTAATTCGCTTGTGTGAAGGGATGGCGGACATTTTCGTCGTTTTGTATGTGACGAACGTGAGCCGGACCACGTTGCCGGAGTACGGAGTCCTGGTGGCCATTCAACTGATGACCTCGATTCTCATTTACGCGCCTTCGGGAAAGCTTGCTGAGCGAGTTGGCCGGAAACCGCTGGTTATTGCGACGTTCCTGTGCTTTGGGCTTTATCCGGTTGCGGTGATTCTCACGCACACTTTCGCCGGGTTGGTTTTGGCTTTTGTCCTTGGAGGCTTGCGCGAGATCGGCGAACCTTCTCGCAAAGCGATGATCGTAGGTTTCGCGCAAGAGCAATTGCGCGCACGAACGGTGGGGCTGTATTACCTGGTGCGGAGTTCGTCGATCACGCCCGCGTCGGTGATTGGAGGGCTGCTTTGGAAAGTGCGTCCGGAAACTCCATTCGTCACAGCAGGAATCATCGGACTCCTAGGAACATTACTCTTTGCTGTAACCGTGGAGGAACAAGACGCGGGCTGAAATTGCCGCGCGCCCCTGCCTCCCTTTCGATAGAATGCATGCGCCCTAAGCCATCGTTGACTGATTGCGTGGAGGTATCTCATGAGGCTTCGAGCTCCTGGACGGTCAAATCTACTTGCGGCTGTAATTCTGTGTGCGTCCCTTAGTGGTTTGCCGGGGGCAAGAGCGCAAGAGACCTACATTCCCACGCCAGAGAACCTGAAGGCACGTGCGTGGTTCCAGGACGCGAAGTTTGGGTTGTTCATTCACTGGGGCGTGTACAGCGTGCTGGGCGACGGCGAATGGATTATGGAAACGCGGCCCATCAATCGTACGGACTACTCGAAGCTCCCAGCTTTTTTTAATCCCACCAAATTTGATCCGGCAGCGTGGGTGGCCTTGGCAAAAGCGGCGGGGATGAAGTACATCACCATCACGTCGAAGCATCATGATGGATTCGCGATGTTCAACTCCAAGCTGACAGATTGGAACGTGGTTGCGAGCACGCCTTATGGAAAAGACGTGATCGGAATGCTCGCGGCGGAGTGCCATAAGCAGGGGATCAAGCTCTTTGTGTACCACTCGCAGCTCGATTGGCATTCGGAGGACTATTTTCCCCGCGGGCGGACGGGGCACCGAACGGGGCGGCCGGACTCCGGAAACTGGGATGCGTATTTGAACTTTATGGACGGGCAGTTGCGCGAGTTGCTGACGAATTACGGGGAACTTGGGGGCGTGTGGTTTGACGGCATGTGGGACAAGCCCGACGCGGATTGGCATCTTGCGCGGACGTACGCAATGATCCACCAACTGCAGCCGCAAGCGCTCGTGGGCAGTAATCATCACAGAACCCCCTTTCCGGGCGAGGACTTCCAGATGTTCGAGAAGGACTTGCCGGGCGGGCATACGACGGGCTTCAACTCCGAGCAAGGCGTAAGCGCCTTGCCGCTTGAGACGTGCGAGACGATGAACAACGCCTGGGGATTTAACATCACCGATGATCGTTACAAAAGCACTGCGCAATTGATTCGCTACCTGGTACGCGCGGCGGGCCTGAACGCGAATTTTCTTCTGAATGTGGGGCCGATGCCCAACGGCGAGATTCAGCCGGAGTTCGTGCAGCGCCTGACAGAAGTGGGAAAGTGGACCAAACAATACGGAGAGTCCATTTACGGGACACGAGGAGGCCCGGTGGCGGCGGGGCCTTGGGGCGTGACCACGCAGCGCGGTTCGACCGTTTACGTGCATGTGCTGGATTGGAATCAGCCAGTTCTGGCGTTATCAGGAATTCCGCATGGAGTCCATTCTGCGAAACTATTGCGAGATCGAAGCAATGTGGAGTTCAGCACAGTGAATGGAGGACTTGTACTGAAACTTCCAGAAGCGCAACCAGAAGAAGTAGACCGCGTGATCGCGCTGGAGTTGGAGCCTGCCAAGTAGGATGTCGCGACTTGCTCCGTGCGATTTCAAGGATTAGGAGTAGGCTCCGAGGCTTTCAGCACTAGCACCTGGCCATTCGAATGAAAAGTGCCGCCTGTAGCGGTCTTGGCTTCTTTTAAAGGAGTGTCCGGAAGGAAGTGCGAAACTTGAGTGACTAGTCCGGTTGAAGTAAGAGTCTTTTCCACGTAATCGCGCTCGAGATCGATGTCGGGATCGATTTTATGAGTGACGCCATTGTTGCGTTGGTCGCGCTCAAATCCAATGTCATGCGTTGCAGCGCCCACCCAGAGAGTTTCTCCGTTCACCTGAAAAGGGGCCTTCCAGATGCGCAGATGGTTGCGAGTTTTTACCACGGTAATCGGTTCCGCGTGAGCCCAGCCATAGTCCTGTGGCCGGCCAAAGAGATAGAGTTGACTCATGGGCATCGTAAGATAAGACTCTTTCGAGATGCTCTCAAGAATGCCGTGCAGGACAGTCGCCCCGACGTCTGCATCCACTTTCACCCACCCAGCCGTGGTGAAAACCTGCTGCATCGCAGGTTCGGAGCCAAGAATTAGGAAATTGACCATATCACCGGGATTCCCTTGCTTGTCGCCGACGCGCCGGGGGATCTTGGAGAAAAGCCCCTTATCGATCCCTGGCATGGAGTTGACTTGCTTGGCCACCGGGCGATCTTTGCTGCCTGTTGGAGCAAAGACTTCAACACGCACAACATAGGTGCCCGTACCCGTGTCGTCGCTCGCCTGATTGATGCTGAGTGCGAGACGTCCGGCGATGGGCGCAGTCACATCCTTGTGCGCGCCCACCAAAAATGGCTGCGCGGCGTCTTGATCGCCAATACGCGCTATCAGTGCGCCGCGGCCGGCGTCGTTGAAAGGAAGCGCACGCAGGAGATCGCGGAAGCCACGAGCGAGGCCATCCGGCCCATTGTCATCTTTGGCATCGCTATATCGCATCGTTCCGGTGGCGGTGAATACAACATGTTCGCCGGGCTGGACGTCGATGCCCGTGTCCGCCCAAGACTGGTCTCCGGTGAGCTGTACTTCTTGCGATACACGCATCTTCCCGAGATTGGCGGTTGTCTTTGAACTGTTCGGGTCGGTCGTGGTTTTTTGTGCCGGGGCGGCCTCGCGCACAAGCTGGGCGTTCGCTGGATCCTGCGGCAGGACCATGATGAGTGGAAATCCAAGAATTAGAAGAATCGATGGTCTGGGAAGTCGAGCCATTTCTTAGAGCCGCCCCGGGAACGCTGTCGCGTTTGATCTTGCATTCCACTCTTAGCAGATGCAGTTCGAGGAGGCAAGCGTTGCACCTTGTTTGATCGGGTGAGGAGTGGACATAGGAGGTTCTGGGATTTCCCCGAAGCATAAGGAATTCTTCCGCAGTCGAGTGAAGCTCCAAACGGCGCGGCTTCTCGCGCGATTCCTTGACGGAGACTGCACGCAACGGTAGATTGAATGGATGCCGCAGCTTTGAGAGGACATGGACCGCTCCAGGATGTTCCCCTCCATGTTAAGAAGAGCTAAAGGCGGAAATCCAAGGAAGGTGATTGCCCGAGCGAGGGCTGCGGCAACGGAATGATAAAGCTTGCAAGACTTATAGTGTTATTAGGACTCTGTCTGGCTGTGGCGTTGCAGGCTGCGGCGCAGAGTGCGTCGCAGCCCCCGACACAGGAGCTAAAGACGCAAACGCCTGCCAGGCCGGAGGGACGAACTGCTTCCCGCTCGGATGTGGCCGCCCCCAATGCGGTTACCGTGGATGGCAGCGAAGCCATGTTTACAACGATGTGCGCGCTGCTGGCCGCGGGTTTTGAGTCTAACGTCAGTGCCGACAATTGGACCGCCTTTCGCGCGCAAATGCGCGAGCGGTTACGCCAGCAGCAGGGACCGGCTGTGGACGCTGTCCGCCAGTTCTACCGCCAGCATGAATTGCGGGATCCGGGAGCGACGCTCTCAAGGTACCTATGGTTCGGGCTGGTGTCGGGGCCCGCGCCGGGGTTTCAACCGGTTTTGAGGCGGGATGAATTGCCTCCCGAAGTGATCGCACTCTTCGGTTTTAACGAACTTCTTTCGAACTACTACCAGGAACAGAAGATCGGAGAGCTTTGGCGGCAGGTACAGCCGATTTACACCCGCGAAATTCAGCGTTTGCATGAGCCGCTGACGCAAGTTGTATTCACCTCAACCGGGTATCTCCGCGAGATTCTCGAGCCCTACAGCGCGCGCAAGTTCACCATCATCGTCGAGCCCCTGGTTGGACGGATCACCAACGTGCGGAACTTTGGCGACCGCTACGCGCTGGTGTTGAGTGGGGCGGAAGACATTCCCCTGGACGTGGTGCGCCATGCGTTTCTGCACTTCATGCTGGACCCGCTCCCGCTCATGTATCCGCACGTGATCGCAGTGAAACGCCCGCTCTACGATACTGCTGCCAAGGCGCCGCGCCTGGTCGCCGACTTGAAAGATGATTTCCCTTCGTACTTCGCGGAATGTACCGTGCGCGCCGTGGAGTTGAGGATGAAGCGGATGTCGCCGGGCGAGCGGGAAGCAGCATTGAGCCGCAATGATGCGGATGGATATGTGCTGGCGAGACCGCTCGTCACGGCGCTGGCGAATTTTGAGCAGTCCGAACCTTCGATGAAGCGCTATTTCCCGGACCTGGTTAGAAGTATCGATGAAAAAGCGGAAGCAAAACGTCTGAGTGGAATCCAGTTCGCCCCTGCCAACGTGGAGCAGACCGAGGATGCGGCCGCGGAAGTCGTGGCGCGTCCGAAAAAAGCTTTGCCAACCACGGTTCCTAATGACGCCGAAGTTATCGCGGCGCTTACCGAGGGCGAGCGGCAGATTGCCGCCAAGAACTCTCGCGCAGCCGAGGCTTCTTTTCAAAAAGTCTTGACCAAATATCCCGATCAGCCGCGTGCCTGGTTTGGAATCGGCGTAGTGGCCTATATGGATCACGATGCGGCTCGGGCGAAACAGGTCTTTGGGCGATTGACAACGGGAGAACATGCGGCTACGGGGGACGCCCGAGTCCTGGCATGGTCGCATGTTTATTTGGGCAGGATTTATGATTACGAGGGCAACTCTTCGGTCGCAAAAACGGAGTACGAGTCGGCGCTAGCTGTGGAAGGCGGGCCGGAGGAGGCCAGGCAGGCTGCCGAGAGAGAGCTCGCGGCCGCGGTAAACGACAAACAGGTGGCGAGGCCATAAGTTGGGTATCATAGGGTTTGAGGGGCTTACGGGGGGTTGTGATGGCGAGGGTGGTTGAGGAGTCATAGAGCATGATCGCAGGGGCCCGGCCGCGATCAGTTTGAAAGACAGGGACTTAACAGGAGACATAAAGCATGCGAGGGACAAGGAGTTTTTGTTTGGAAACATTGGTGTTTGCAGCATTTCTGCTCGGCTCATGCGGAATGGCCTTGGCGCAGGGCACCCAGGGCTCTCAGAGCGGCCAGAGTGGGCAAACTGGCCAGAGCCAGCCACCGGCCCAATCGACGGACAAATCTAAAAGCCCGGATGTCACCCCATTGAGCTTGGACGCTGCACCGCCGCCGGTGAATGCCGAAGAGGACGCAGCCTTCAAGGCCTACCAGGACGCGGCTCCCAGCGATTGGCCGAAGAAGATTGAACTCGGCGAGGCGTTCCTCCAGAAATATCCGCAAAGCCGCTATCTGCCGCCGATTTACTCGGGTCTGACGATCGGTTACATGCAGACGAATCAAATCCAAAAGATGCTCGATGTAGGCGACAAGGCTGTGGCCCTTACGCCCACTGACGTCACGACGCTTTCCATTCTCTCGCAGACGATTTCGCGGGTAACCAACTCGACCACGCCGAACGCGGCAAAGCAATTGGAGAAGGCCGCAACTTATTCGAAAAAAGCAATCGAAGTGGCGCCCACGCTGCCAAAACCGGCCAATCTGACGGATGACGCCTTCACGGCTGCAAAGAACCAAGCGCTTGCTGCGGCTCATAGCGGATTGGGGTTGGTTTACATTAAGACAGGCAAGAATCAGGAAGCCATTCCTGAGCTGGAGTCCTCGCTGAAGCTCGATCCCTCTCCGGACCCCGTCAATTACTATCTGTTGGGAATGGCCAATAAGAGCACGTCACATTTCGACGATGCCATCACCGCTTTCAATAAGTGCGCGGCCATAGCGGGGCCCATGCAGCCTACCTGCAAATCGCAGGCAGATGACGCAAAGAAGAAGAGCGCTAGCGAGCTGAGCGCGCCAAAGTAAGGGCCGCCTGCCTGTCCGATTTATGTTAGAGACCATGCGGACTGCGGATTCGGCGTTGGAGGAACGCCTCGGTCACAAGTTCTTAAGCCGAGAGCTACTTGATAGAGCGTTGACCCACAGCTCGGCGATCCCGGAGTTGCGGGGAGCTGGTGCAGATACGCTCGGAAGTCTCCCGCAATGGTCGGACAATGAACGACTGGAGTTTCTCGGCGATGCAGTACTCGAGTTGCTTGCGAGCGAATACCTCCTCGCAGCCTTTCCGGATTGGTCCGAGGGCCAGCTCTCCAAAAGCCGTGCACGTATCGTGAACGCAAGCGCTTTGGAGTCCGCAGCCAGGCGCCTCCGGTTGGGAGAACATCTCCGGTTGGGACGCGGAGAAGAAAAAACCGGCGGGCGTGAAAAACAAACGCTGCTCGCCGATGCGTTTGAAGCGGTGGTGGCGGCTGTTTACCTGGACGCAGGGCTTGCCGCCACGAGGGATCTGCTGCACCGGACTCTCTTCGAACAAGCGCTCGAGGAACGGGGAGAGCGCATCGCGGAATCGGATCGGAAGTCAGCGCTCCAGGAATTCCTTCAAGGCCGCGGACAACCCCCTGCGGAGTATCGTCTGGCCGGAGAGAGCGGTCCGGACCACCAAAAGACTTTCCAGATTGAAGTATGGATTAACGGGGAGTGCCTGGCGCGGGGAGAAGGCAGCACGAAAAAAGAAGCGGAGCAGCAGGCGGCGCGATGCGCCCTCCAGCAACTCGACCGGACCCAAGTGAAAGCTGGCGGTCATGCCTGAACAAATATTGGCCCCTGTCCAGGAAGCAACCTCGGTGACCAAGCCTGAGGATCACCGGCAAGAAACTACTTTTTCCGAGTATCTGGAATCCCTGCTCGTCACGGTGATTTTGGCTCTTTTTGGAACCACCTTTATTGTGCAGGCTTTCAAGATTCCCTCCGCATCCATGGAAGGCACGTTGTTGATAGGGGACCATTTGCTGGTTAACAAGTTCATTTTTGGCGGCACAGGTGCATGGTACGAAAAGTTCCTCCCATATCGTCCGCTCCAACGCGGAGATATTATTGTTTTCAAGTTTCCCTATCAGGAGCATCAGCACTTTGTGAAACGCGTGATCGGCTTGCCTGGGGACCGGGTAAAACTTGTGGACCAAGCTGTTTATGTAAATGGCAAGCTGCTTAACGAACCGTACGTCGTTCACGATGCCTCTGCTCGCTACGACCCCCTGAATTACAACTTTCCGCCGCCGCCAAGCCACATGATTGCTTCAGGGCTCCAGCCAGAATGGGCTCAGGAAATGAGGAAATTCACCAAGGGCAATGAAATCGTCGTGCCGCCTGGAAAGTATTTTGCGATGGGTGACAACCGCGACCAGAGCTGGGACAGCAGGTTCTGGGGCTTTGTGGATCACGACGCCATCATGGGACGGCCTTTTTTGATTTACTGGTCGGTGGATGCAAAGAGCGGCGATTACAGCGGGGAGAGCACCTTCTGGGCAAGGTTGGTAGCTGTATTCGATACCCTCGCGCACCTCCCGAACCGGACCCGATGGAGCCGGATGCTTCATACCGTGCACTAATCGGTTTGCGAGTTTTCTGGCCATGTACCACGCTACCTCTTTCAAAGGGACTCTCTTAGACTTTTGAATGCCATGAGCAAGCTTCGAAAATGGTGGAAGGTTGGTCTTGTCGCCGCGTTGGCCGTTGTTACCCTGCAAGTGGTGGTTTCCTTTCTCGCGCGGACTCATCGCGTGCATGGCTATCTCACGGCACATCTTGAGCGTGCTTTTGGGCGGCCCGTCGAGGTTCGAAGTTTTGACGCTCGCATCTTTCCGGGCTTGCGGCTCACTGCGAACCACGTGACCGTTGGCGAAGATCCGGCATTCGGGTATGAGTATTTTCTGCGAGCCGAGCATTTGAGCGCAGGCTTGCGATGGTCGGGGTTGCTACGCGGACGCTTTGAGTTTGGGACTTTGTCCTTCAGCAAGCCAAGCCTCATTCTCGTACGCAGCTCTCAAGGCCAGTGGAACCTCGAGCGGTGGCTGCCGCCGGCAAAGCCCTTCGCGCACAGCCAGCCGATCTATGGGCCGCCCTCCCCAGCCCCACCGGTGAACCACCTGCAAAGAATCAAATTCGAAGAAGGGCGCATCAACTTCAAGGATCAAGAGGACAAGCTGCCATTTGCTCTTACTGGAGTTTCCGGAAGTGTGGACCAAGTCTCTCCGGGCCGCTGGGAACTCCAACTCGAAGCCCAGCCCTGGCGCAGCGGCGTTCCTCTGCAATCAACGGGCACCATCCAGGTGCGCGGCGATTTGGCCGGCACTTCCGCTCGACTGCAGCCTGCGCAAATCACGTTGCACTGGAGCGAGGCGTCGCTCGCCGATGTTTTCCGTCTGTTGCATGGCCAGGATTACGGCATTCGCGGTCTCTTCACGCTGGATGCAACAGCAAAAAGCACCGCAGCGGCCGATGACGCCACCGATGATTGGACATATACGGTGCGAGCGCATGCCACGCAGATTCATCGCTGGGACCTGACCGAACGTGCGGACAATCCCGCCTTAAATGTGAACCTGAGTGGTCGATGGAACGTCGGAACCGGGGTATTGGCCGCAGATCAAGTCGCGCTGGAAGGGCTACGTTCAAATCTGCGCGGAAAGCTCAATTACGACTCGGAGAACTCAGCTTCGACAGAATTGCGCGTCGATTCAATGGGCGTTCAAGCTTCGGACTTGCTCGCTTGGTTTCGTGCGTTCCATTCCGATGTCGCGGAGGGCGTGACGGCTGATCAATATTTTACTGGCGGAATGATTTTATCCGGCTGGCCGCTTTCGATCGAGTCTGCTGCGCTTTCGAGCGATGGCGGTATTGTTAGAGTGCCGGGGCTTGAGCCCATTCGAATCGGTCGTGTGAACGGCGGCCGCGAGCGGTCCAATTTTGTAATTGGCCCCGTACGAATCTCCCTCGGGGGAGAGGGTCGTGGGCTCGTAGCTCCCAAGCGACGCGGCGTGGCGGCGGCAATGGATAATGCTGCGGATCTGATGTTTACACAGGATCTAAAGACGAATGCAGGGAACATCAGCATCGAGGGAAACATCTCCAAAGTAGAGGATTTTCTAAGACTCG
>Ga0126383_10002773_pt1 | contig 11410 bp, 7 predicted proteins | sample PanSoiMetPlot_35_FD_96882 | JGI IMG/M metagenome (GOLD analysis project Ga0126383, IMG submission 96882) | Tropical forest soil microbial communities from Panama - MetaG Plot_35 | ecosystem: Environmental > Terrestrial > Soil > Tropical forest > Bulk soil | place: Panama | collected 2016-02-17
CGGGACGCCATCCGGTCGGGGTGGAAGATGTCGAAGTCGTCGAGTTTCTCGCCGGTGGAGGCGAACATCACCGGCCGCCCGGTGAGCTGGGCGACCGACAGCGCCGCGCCGCCCCTGGCGTCGCCGTCCAGCTTGGTCAGCACCACCCCGTCGAAGCCGACGCCGTCGAGGAACGCCTGGGCGGTGGTCACCGCGTCCTGGCCGATCATGGCATCGACCACGAACAGGATCTCGTCGGGGTCGGTGGCGTCGGCGATCGCGGCCGCCTGGGCCATCATCTCCTCGTCGATGCCCAGCCGGCCCGCGGTGTCGATCACGACGACGTTGTGCAGGCGGCGCCGGGCCTCGTCGATCGACCGGCGGGCCACCGCCACCGGGTCGCCGACACCGTTGCCCGGCTCGGGCGCGTACACCGGAACGCCTGCCTGCTCGCCCAGCACCTGCAGCTGCTGGACCGCGTTCGGCCGCTGCAGGTCGGCGGCCACCAGGAGCGGGGTGTTGCCCTGCGCCTTCAGCCAGCGGGCCAGCTTCGCGGCGAGCGTGGTCTTACCGGAGCCCTGCAGGCCGGCCAGCATGATCACGGTGGGCGGGTTCTTGGCGAACTGCAGCCTGCGGGCCTCGCCGCCCAGGATCTCGATCAGCTCTTCGTTGACGATCTTGATGATCTGCTGGGCCGGGTTGAGCGCCGCGGAGACCTCCTCCGCGGAGGCCCGCTCCTTGACCCGGGCAATGAACTGCCTGGCGACGGGGAGCGCCACGTCAGCCTCGAGCAGGACCAGGCGGATCTCGCGCAAGGTCGCATCGATGTCGGCGGCCGAGAGCCTGCCCTTCCCGCGTAGCGAGGACAGGACCTGGGTCAGCCGTTCGGAGAGTGTCTCGAACACGACTTCAGGCTAGGGCATGCGCCGCAGATCTCCGGCCTGCCGGACGTCCGCCGGGCGGGAAGCGCCGGTCAGCGCGGAGAGGACCTGGGCCGCGATCAGGCCGCGGGTGGCGGCATCGGTGACCGGGCGGCCGTCGGCGCCGACGACGTAGAACACGTCCACCGCCTCCACGCCGAGCGTCTCCACCCTGGCCGCGCGCACGTCGAGGCCGCAGTCGCCCAGGGCGCGGCCGATCCGCCAGAGCAGCCCGGGGGCGTCGTGCGCCCGCACCTCCACCACGGTGGCGGCGCGGGACGCGTCGTCGGCCAGGGTGACCTTGGGCGGCGCGAGCCAGGGCGGGCGCGCGCGCTGCGGCGGGGTGCGCAGCCCCTGCCGTTTCAGCAGCTCCGCCACGTCCAGGTCACCAGCCAGCGCCCGGCGCAGATCCGAGGTGACCAGCGCGGCATCCGGCGGTTCCCCGTAGGGCCGGGCGACGGTGAACGAGGTTACCGCCATCGCGCCGTGCGTGGTTGCGTTGGCCGAGCGCACCGCGAGCCGGTGCGCGGCGAGCACGCCCGCCGCCTGCCACAGCAGCCCGGGACGGTCGGGCGCGACGACGGTCACCTCCGATCCGGTCACCATCGCCGCGGGCTGGCCGGCTTCGGCGAGCGCGACCTGGCCGGGGCGCAGCGGCAGCGGCACGGGCGGGGGGCCGCCGCCGAGCACCGCCTCGACCCGGCGTACCAGCCCGGCCACCAGGCCCGCCTTCCAGTCGTTCCACGCGGCCGGTCCGGTCGCCTGGCCGTCGGCGATCGCCAGCGCGTGCAGCAGCTCAAGCAGTGGCCGGCCGCCGACGGCCGCCGCCACCTGCGCCGCGGTCTGCGGATCGTCGAGATCGCGCCGGGTCGCCATGTGCGGCAGCAGCAGGTGGTGCCGGACGGCCCTGGCCACCAGTTCGGTGTCCTCGGCCGCCAGGCCCATCCGGCGGGTGATCTGCCTGGTCACCACCTCGCCGGTCACCCTGTGGTCGCCGGGCCAGCCCTTGCCGATGTCGTGCAGCAGCGCGGCGATAAGCAGCAGGTCGGGACGCGCCACGTCGCGGGTGAGCGCGGCCGCCCGGGCGGCCGTCTCGACCAGATGCCGGTCCACGGTGAAGATGTGCAGCGGGTTGCGCTGCGGCCGGTTCCGCACCCGGTCCCAGCCGGGGATCAGGTCGCACAGCATGCCCTCCTGGTCCAGCGTTTCCCACGCGCCGATCGCTGCCTGCCCGGTGCCCAGCAGCGTGACCAGGGCGTCCCGGGCGCCGGAAGGCCAGGGCACGGGCAGCGGCGGGCACTGTCCGAGCCGGGCCAGCGTGCGCGGCGCCAGCGCGAGGCCGGCCTCGGCGGCCGCCGCGGCGGCGCGCAGCACGAGCACCGGGTCGGCGGCGGGGTCGGCCGGCCGGGCCAGCACGACCTCTCCGTCCTGCTCCACCACGCCGTCGGCGAGCGGGCGCCGCCGCGGGCCGCCCCTGCCCCGGCCACCGCGCGGGCGGCCGCCCGGGGAAGCGCCGGGCCGGCTGCGCTGTGCCGCGCGCAGCGAGTGATCCAGCGCATAGGCGATGGTCCGCCCGGCCCCGGCCAGGTGGGACAGCAGCGCATCGGCGTGGGCCAGGCCCAGGACCCGGGCCACCTCGTCCTGTTCCTGGAGCACGAGCCGGTCGCTGGACCTGCCGGTCACCTCGTGCAGGGCATGCCGCGCATCCAGGATCGCCTCCTGGGCGGCACGTGCCCGCGGCCCGGGCCCGGGAGCAACCCAGGCCGCGGCCACCGCGTGGATGGCTTCGGCGTCGCGCAGGCCGCCCCTGGCCTCCTTGAGGTCGGGCTCGAGCAGGAAGGCAAGTTCGCCGCTGCGTGCGGTCCGCTCCTTGTGCAGCGCGTGCAGTTCGGCCAGCCGGGTGCCAGCGGCCGCCCGCCAGTCCGCGAGCGCGCCGCTGCGCAGTTCGCCGGTGAGTCCTGGGTCGCCCGCGACATGCCGGGCGTGCAGCAGGCCCAGCGCCACCCGCACGTCGCGGCGGGCGACCTCGCGCGCGTCGGCCGGGCGGCGCACGGCATGGTCGAGGCGGGTGCCCGAGTCCCAGATCGGGTACCAGATCCGGTCCGCCAGCGCGGCGATTCCCTGCCGCGCGGTGTGCAGGAGCAGTACGTCGAGGTCGCTGCCGGGGACCAGCTCACGCCGTCCGTACCCGCCGACCGCCACCAGGGCCACCCCCGGTTCGCCGCCCAGCAGCGAGGCCAGCCATCGATCGGCGCTCGCGGTGCGGCGGGCGCGGTCGGCCGCGAAGGACGCGAGCCGCCCGGCCCGGGCGGGTTCCCCGCATGGGCCGCCCATCTGCTGACCAGCCGTTCCGCAACGGCGGGCCTCAGAGGGCCCCCGGCCCGCGCTCTCCGGTGCGGACCCGCACCACCGTGTCCACCGGAGCGCACCAGACCTTGCCGTCGCCGATCCGCCCCGTCTGCGCGGACTTGACCACGACGCCGATCAGGTCGTCGGCGTCCTCGTCGTCGCAGAGCACCTCAAGCCGCACCTTGGGGACCAGGTCTACCTGGTACTCCGCGCCCCGGTACACCTCGGTATGGCCGCGCTGCCGGCCGTACCCGCTCGCCTCACTGACCGTCATGCCCTGCACGCCGAACCCCTGCAACGCGGACTTCACCTCGTCCAGCTTGAAGGGCTTGATCACGGCGGTGATGAGCTTCATGCGACCTGACCTCTCCGGACCCTGCACTGCGCCCCAAGCGTCTCCCGGGGGCGTTTCGCAGGTGGATACGGACTGTTTCCGCCGGGTGAAACGGCCGGCCGTGGTGTTACGCAGATGTTTCGCCGGCGCAGCGGCGGTAAGAGCCCTAGCCCAGGATCGCGTCGACGAATGTCGCGGGCTCGAACGGGGCGAGGTCGTCGGGCCCTTCGCCCAGGCCGACCAGCTTGACCGGCACCCCGAGCTCCCGCTGGACCGCCACCACGATCCCGCCCTTGGCGGTGCCGTCCAGCTTGGTTAGCACGATCCCGGTGATATCCACGGCCTCCGCGAACACCCTCGCCTGGCGCAGGCCGTTCTGCCCGGTGGTGGCGTCCAGCACGAGCAGGACCTCGTCCACGGTCGCCTGCCGCTCGATGACGCGCTTGATCTTGCCAAGCTCATCCATCAGGCCCGTCTTGGTGTGCAGCCGCCCCGCCGTGTCCACGATGACGGTGTCCGTGCGGTCGTCGATGCCCTGCCGCACCGCGTCGAACGCGACGCTGGCCGGGTCGGCGTCCTCCCGGTCCGAGCGGACCACGGGGGCGCCCACCCGCTGCCCCCAGGTCTCCAGCTGGTCGGCGGCGGCGGCACGGAAGGTGTCCGCGGCCCCGAGCAGGACCGTGTGGCCTTCCCCGATGAGCGCGCGGGCCAGCTTGCCGCAGGTGGATGTCTTGCCGGTGCCGTTGACCCCGACCATGAGCACGACCGCCGGGCGGTCGCCGTGCCTGGCCACCTGCAGCGACCTGTCCATGTCCGGGCCGACCTGCTCGATCAGGTCCTGCTTGAGCAGGTCGCGCACCTCAGCGGTGCCCCGGGCACCGCCCACCCGGACCTGGGTGCGCAGCTCGCTGACGATCTGCGCCGCCGGGGCGGCCCCCAGGTCGGCTCCGACCAGGGTGTCCTCGATCTCCTCCCAGCCCTGCTCGTCGAGCCCGTCGCGGGAGAGCAGGCTGAGCAGCACCGAGCCGAACCCGGTCTGGGAGCGCGCGAGCCGTCCGCGCAGCCGGGTCATCCGGCCCGCCAGCGGCTGCGGCGCCTCCGCCACCTCGGTGGCGGGTGCCCCGGTCTCCGGGGGGGTCAGCACGCCTGGCTGGCCGGTGCCGTCGCCCTCCCCCCGGGCGGGACCAGGCGGTGGCGGCGCGGCGGGCGGCGCCTCGGGCGCCTTGGGCACCTCCGGCGCGCGGGGCCGGTGCCGTGAGCGCAGCAGCATGACGCCCCCAGCCATCAGGGCAAGGGCAACGAGGACGATGACAATGATCAAGTACTCCATAACGGCCCCAGTCTGGCAGATGGATCGCCGGTCAGGCCCGCTCCCGCTCCCGCAGCCGCTGGCTCACCACCGCGGACACCCCGTCGCCCTGCATGGTGGTCCCGTAGAGGGCGTCCGCGACCTCCATCGTCCGCTTCTGGTGCGTGACGATGATCAGCTGCGAACTGTCGCGCAGCTCCTCGAAGATCTGGAGCAGCCGCTGCAGGTTGGTGTCGTCCAGCGCCGCCTCGACCTCGTCCAGCACGTAGAACGGCGACGGGCGGGCCTTGAAGATGGCCAGCAGGAAGGCGATCGCGGTCAGCGAGCGCTCGCCCCCCGACAGCAGGGACAGCCGCTTGACCTTCTTGCCCGGCGGCCGGGCCTCGACGTCGATGCCGGTGGCCAGCATGTCGTCGGGCTCGGTCAGCACCAGGCGGCCCTCGCCGCCGGGGAACAGCCGCGCGAAGATCTGCTCGAACTCGGCCGCGGTGTCGGCGAACGCCGACGTGAACACCTGCTGGACCCGGTCATCGACCTCTTTGACCACGGTGAGCAGGTCCCGCCGGGTCTTCTTGAGGTCTTCGAGCTGGGTGGCGAGGAACGCGTGGCGCTCCTCCAGCGCCGCGAACTCCTCCAGGGCGAGCGGGTTGACCTTACCGAGCTGGGCAAGCTGGCGGTGCGCGGTGGCGGCCCGCTTCTCCTGCTCGGCCCGGAGGTACGGGATCGTCCGCACCGTCGCGGGCTCCGCGTCCCCGGCGACGAGGTCCGCCACCCCATCGTCGTCTGCGGCGGCCGCCTTCTGCTCGTCCGGCACCGGCACCGGCACGTCGGGTCCGTACTCGGCGACGAGCGCGTCGGTGTCCACGCCGAACTCCTCGGCGGCCCGCGCCACGACCTGCTCCAGCCGCATCCGCTGCTCGGCCCGGGTGACCTCGGCGCCATGCGCGGTGTCGACCACCCGGTCCAGGTCCGCCGCGAGGGACCGGACCCGCGCCCGGACCTGTTTGAACGACTCGGCCCGGCCCCTGCTCGCCTGCTCGGCCGCCGCGCGCTCCGCCTGGGCGGTGGCTAGCGATTCCGCGATCCGGTCGAGGGCCACCTCCGCCCCCGTGGCCACGGCCGCGGCGACGTCCGCCTGCTGCGCCCGCAGCCGGCGCGCGGCCACCGCGGCCTCGGCCGCCCGGCGCTCGCGCAGCGCCGCCGCGGCGAGGGCGTCCGCCCGGCCCGCGATCGCCCGCAGCCGTTCCTCGGCCGTCCTGACCTCCAGCCGGGCGTCGGTCTCGGCTTCCCTGGCCGCGCTGGCCGCCGCGGCCAGGCTGTCCCGGTCCGGGACCTCCTGCGCCGCACCGGGCCCCGCGCTGTCGGCCGGAGCGCCGCCGGCCGGAGCGCCGCCGGCCGGAGCGCCGCCGGCCGGAGCGCCGCCGACCGGAGCGCCGCCGACCGGAGCGCCGCCGGTGGCCTGCGCGCCCTCCCCGGCCTCGGCGAGCGTGGCGGTGAGCCCGGTCAGCGCGGCGAGATCGCGCTCGCGCTGCTTGCCGACCGCGGCGATGGCCGCCTCCAGCCGGGTGGCTTCCTCCTGGGCCGCCCGCGCCGCGCCCGCGAGCCTGCCAAGGCGCCCGGACGACTCCGCCGCGGCCTTGTCCGCGGCCCGTACCCCGGCCAGGGCCTGGCCCGCGGCGTCGCGGTCCCGCTCCTCGTCGGCCACCGCCGCCGCCAGCGCGGCCGCGGCCTCGTGCGCGGCCCGCTCGGCCGCCGCCAGCCCCTCCGCCGCCTCCTCGGCGGCCGCCCGCATGGCCAGCATGCTCGGCGGCCTGGCCGAGCCGCCGTGCGCCCAGTGCGCGCCGAGCAGGTCGCCATCCCTAGTGACCACGCGCAGCTCGGGGCGGGTGCGGACCAGCTCGCGAGCCTGGGCGAGGTCGCCGGCCACGACCACCCCGGCGAGCAGCCCGGCCACCGCCGCGGACAGTTCTCCCGGCGCCTTCACCAGATCAACGGCAGGAATAACGCCTGGCGGCAGCCCCTCGGCCAGCCCCGCCGGCACCCGTACCGGGCGGGTGCCCGGGCGGGCGGGGCCGGGGCTGGCATCCGCGATGACGAGCCCGGCCGTTCCGGCGCCGGCGCCCTTGAGCCCGTGCAGGATCGCCACGGCGGCATCGAGCCCGGCCACCGCCACCGCATCGGCGGCACCGCCGAGCGCGGCCGTGATGGCCTCCTGGGCGCCTTCGGCGACGGTCAGCAGGGCGGCGACCCCGCCGAGGACATGCCCGGACCACTCCGGGTCCGCGAGCAGCGCCGCCGAGGCCGCGGTGCCGTCCTGGACCGCGCGCAGGCCCTCCTCCAGCGCCTGGCGGCGGGCCGCCAGGGCGGCCCGCTCGGCGCTGGCCACCCGCTCGGCGGCGCGGCACTGCGCGGCCCGCGCGGAGCTGTCGGCGAGCGCGGCCGCCGCCTCCTCGTGGGCGGCGGCCAAGTCTCCCCGGTCGCCGGTCGCGCTGGCGGCCAGTTCCTGGGCCTCTTCGTACTCCCGCTGGGCGGCCCGCGCCCGGGAGGTCGCCTGCTCGATGGCGTCGGCCAGCCGGGCCGCCTCCTCCTCGCTGGCCGCGACGCGGCTGCGGGCGGCACCCACCCGGCCGCGCAGCCTGGCCAGGTCGTCGGCGCGGACGGCGGCGGCGCGGGCCTGGTCGGCCAGCAGCCGCTCGGCCGCGGCCAGGTCCGCCTCCGCGGCCGCGCGGTCCCCGGTGGCCCCGGCCAGCAGGGCCTGGGCCGCTTCCAGCGCCTCGCCCAGCACCGCCTCGCGCTCGCGCAGCGACGCCGCCTCGGCCTCCAGTTCGTCGGGATCACGGCCGGGGCGGGCCGGGCCGGGGTCGGCGGCCAGCAGGGCGTGGCGCTCGCGGGCGAGGTTGGCCACCCCGCGCAGCCGTTCGGCCAGCGCGGAGAGCTCGAACCAGGTGCCAAGGGCCGCCTCGAGCCGGGGCGCGTGTAGCTGCTCGTCGGCGTCCAGCGCCGACTCCTGCTGGCGGGCCTGGGCCAGCAGGCTTTCCAGCTCGGCCCGGCGGGCCTGGGCGGCCGCCTCATCGGCCTCGCCGCGTTCCAGCGCCGCCGCGGCGCCCGCGAAGTCGTCGGCCAGCAGCCGCAGCCTGGCGTCCCGCAGATCCGCCTGGATCGACGCGGCCCGCCGCGCGATCGCCGCCTGCCGGCCGAGCGGCCCAAGCCGGCGGCGCAGCTCTCCGGTGAGGTCGACCAGCCGGGTCAGGTTGGCCTGCATGGCCTCCAGCTTGCGCAGGGCCTTCTCCTTGCGCCGCCGGTGCTTGAGGACACCCGCCGCCTCCTCGATCAGCGCCCGGCGCGCCTCGGGCCCGGCATGCAGCACGTCGTCGAGGTTGCCCTGGCCCACGACCACGTGCATTTCCCGGCCGAGGCCGGAATCGGAGAGCAGTTCGGTGACGTCGAGGAGCCGGCACTGGTTGCCGTTGATGGCGTACTCGCTCTGCCCGGACCGGAACAGCAGGCGGCTGATGGTCACTTCGGTGTAGTCGATGGGGAGCGCGCCGTCGGTATTGTCGATGGTGAGCGTGACCTCGGCGCGACCGAGCGGTGGCCGGGAGGCGGTGCCGGCGAAGACGACGTCGTCCATCTTGCCGCCGCGCAGGCTCTTGACGCCCTGCTCGCCCATGACCCAGGCGAAGGCGTCCACGATGTTCGACTTACCGGACCCGTTCGGTCCCACGACGCAGGTGATACCGGGCTCGAACCGGAGTGATGTGGCCGAGGCAAAGGACTTGAACCCACGCAGGGTGAGGCTCTTCACGTACACCCGCGGGCTCTCCTCCCCTTCCGCCAGCCTCTCCGCACCCTACCGCGAGCAGGCGACAATACTCGTGATTCGCGCGTCGTAGGCCCGCCGTGCCGCGTGATGGACCGCGCGGAAACCGCGGCCGGGCCGACCGGAAGAACCCAGGCCCAGACGCTCTAACTCACCGGAGCAAACAGGGACGCCGCCTGGCGGCGTCCCTCGGATCGTCGAGTGATACCGGCAGATCAGGTGAGCGCGGGCTCGCGCTCGCGGCTGACGACGAGAAGACCGTGACTGGCCTCGGCGGCGAGCACGTCCTTCTCCTCCTGTAGCCGGGCTAGCTCGGCTTCCAGGTCCCGCACGCGCCGCTGAAGGCGGCGCATTTCGTTTACGATGCGGGGGTCAGGCCCGCCGACGTGGCCGAGTAGAGCCTTCGCCATTGTAGTGGGTCCTCCACACTGAGTGACCAGAGTGGGCGCACATATGAGAGCACTGCATGAGTGCGCGCGAGGTAACACTTCAAGCATTGCACCCTCACGCCTATCAGGTCAAGTTGAACGACTCCGCAGGTCACGGGTGCCTCTGCGAGATCGCGGACGGGGCTGGCAGACCGGGCAGCTATAAGCCGACCGGTTCATGAACGAATCCCGCCGCACCGGGGCGCCACAGCGCGGGCAGGGCTCGCCCTCCCGGCCGTATACCGCCAGTGACCGGCCGAAGTACCCGCTCTCCCCGTTTACGTTGACATACAGGCTGTCGAACGAGGTGCCGCCCGCGTCCAGTGCCTCGCACAGGACCTCGCGCACCGCCGCGAGCACCCCGGCGGCGTCGGCCCGGCGCAGGCTGGAGGTGCCCTTGGCCCAGTGCGTCTTGGCCCGCCACAGTGCCTCGTCCGCGTAGATGTTGCCGACGCCGCTCATCAGGGACTGGTCCAGCAGCGCCCGCTTGATGCCGGTTTGCCGCGTGCGCAGCCGGTTCAGCACGATCCCCTCGTCGAACGCTGCTTCCAGCGGGTCGGGGGCGATGTGCGCGATGGGGGCCGGCAGCGCGGCCCCGCCGCGGTCCAGCAGGATGTGCCCGAAGGTGCGCTGATCGGTGAACCTCAGCTCGGGGCCGGAGTCGGTGAACGTGAACCTGATCCGGACGTGCGGGGACACCGGCTCCCCCGGGTCGTTGAGCAGCAGCTGGCCGCTCATGCCCAGGTGGGCCAGCAGGGCATCCTCGGCGACCGAGCCGGCCGAATCCTGCGCCACCGGCAGCCACAGGTACTTGCCGCGCCGGAGCGCCGCGGTGATCATGAGCCCGCTGGCGGCCGCCTCGAAGTCGTCCCGGCCCGCCGCGTGCCGCCGGACGGCGCGCGAGTGCAGCACCTGCGCCGAGCGGATGGTCCGGCCGACGACGTGCCGCTCCAGCCCCCGGCGGACGACCTCGACCTCGGGTAGTTCCGGCACCGGTCAGCCCGCCGGGCCGGCCCCGGGGTCCCCGCCGGCCTGGGCCTCACGCGCGGCGCGGCGCGGCGTGGCAGGTAGGCCGTTATCCGGGCGCGCCGGGGCGCCCCCGGCGGTGTCGCCGTGGTGGTTGCCATCCAGCGGGGGCCCGCCGTCGCTGATCGCGTTCCACGCGGCCTCGGCGGCCTGCTGCTCGGCCTCCTTCTTGGACCGCCCCTCCCCGGTGCCGTACACGTGGCCGCCCACCCGGACCAGGGCGCGGAAGGACTTCTGATGGTCTGGGCCGCTCTCCTCGACGTGATACTCGGGCACGCCGAGGACCCCGGACGCGGTGAGTTCTTGCAGCGAGGTCTTCCAGTCCAGGCCGGCGCCGAGCCGGGCGGACCGCGCGATGACCGGATCGAACAGCCGGTGCACGAGCGCGGACGCCTCGTCCAGGCCGCGCTCGATGTAGACCGCGCCGATCACGGCTTCCAGGGTGTCCGCGAGGATCGAGGACTTGTCCCGGCCCCCGGTGCCGTCTTCGCCCCGCCCGAGCCGCACGTAGTCGCCGAGCCGCAGGCCCCGGGCCACGCCAGCCAGCGCCCGCATGTTGACCACGGCCGCGCGCAGCTTGGCCAGGTGGCCCTCGGGCAGGTCGGGGTAGCCGCGGAAGAGCGCGTCGGTGACGACCAGGCCGAGGACCGAGTCGCCGAGGAACTCGAGTCGCTCGTTGGTGGGCAGGCCGCCGTTTTCGTAGGCGTAGGAGCGGTGCGTCAGGGCGCGCTCCAGCAGCCCGGGAGACAGGCCGGCGTCGAGGGCACGCAACAGTTCAGTGGTGTCGGGCTGGCCGGCTCCTGGCTGGTGGTCGGCTGCGACCTTCATGGTGTCCTCCTCCCAGGGCCTTTTGGGGTACCTGCGCGGCGAGCCCAGTCTGGGCGCCCGCCTGGCGGGTCAGGCCGCTCGGGTACTGCCGCGCCGTGTCTCAGGAGGGCGTGATTACCTGACGGCGGTTGTAGGTGCCACAGGTCGGGCACGCGGTATGGGGCAACTTGGGGTCCCGACACTGCGGGCAGGGCACCAGTGTCGGCGCCGTGGCCTTCCACTTCGCGCGCCGGGATCTCGTGTTGCTGCGCGACATCCTCCGCTTAGGGACGGCCACGTAAGTTCTCCTCACCTATCCCCGGTACGGGCGAACCGTCCGGATCGTGCTGCATCGTGATCTCGCGCAGAGCTGCCCACCGGGGGTCCTGGTCTGGGCCATGATGGTGGCCAGGGCCCGCCTGGGCAAGCCGCACACCG
>Ga0126383_10002774_pt1 | contig 11410 bp, 10 predicted proteins | sample PanSoiMetPlot_35_FD_96882 | JGI IMG/M metagenome (GOLD analysis project Ga0126383, IMG submission 96882) | Tropical forest soil microbial communities from Panama - MetaG Plot_35 | ecosystem: Environmental > Terrestrial > Soil > Tropical forest > Bulk soil | place: Panama | collected 2016-02-17
CCGGCAACGACGACATCGCCCTTCTGGTAGAGCGCGTTGAAGTTCGGATCGTAATTTTCAAATGTTACGGCGGCCATCTGCTCAGGCGTCATGTCGTCGCGGTAGGTGTGTTTACCTGCGTAAATGCCGTCAGTATTCAGATTGTCTTTCTCGATGAACAGGATTCGACCGTGCACGCTCGACGGAAAACCTTCCATGATCTGCACCGACGCCGCTGGCCGCGGTTTTTTCTCAGGGCGTCGGGTCGCGGTGCCCGCGGCGCGTTCGCTGAAATTTGTCGGCGCGGCAATGAACCCGGCCAACGCGCTGGCGGCTACGACAGCGGGTGAGGCGAGATAGACAAATGCGTCGCGATCGCCCATGCGCCCTTTGAAATTCCGATTGGTCGCGCTGATTGCAGTCTCCCCTTTTTGCACGAGACCCCGACCAAGTCCAATGCATGCGCCGCAGCCGGGCGGCAACGGAATTGCGCCAGCACCAATCAGCGTCTGCCAGTCACCCGTGGACTCGGCGCGCGCCTGCGTCTCGGCGCTGGCCGGCGCAAGATAAAATTCAACGCCGTCGGCAACGCGTCCGCCCCGGGTGCGAATGACTTCCGCGGCGTCGCGCAAATCTTCAAAGCGCGCGTTCACGCACGAGAGCAAATACGCCTTTTGGATCGGCACACGTTTGCGTTCCATTTCCGGTAGCGAAACCATCGTTTTCACTTCGTTAGGCCCGGACACATGCGGAACCACCGTCGCGAGATCCAACTCAAGCTCGATGGCATATTGCGCATCAGCGTGGGCGCTGAGTTCGGTTCGATTCTCCCACCATGCATCGATGTCGGAGTTGCTGTAGCCCGAACGACTCTTCGGGCCGCGCGTTCCCGGACGTTTGGGATTCGAGAACTCGGGAACGCGCGAGCGCAGGTAATTCATCGTCGTCTCGTCGAACGGAAACACGCCTGCGAGCGCGCCCCATTCCGTAGTCATGTTCGCGATCGTCATTCGCGCTGACATTGGAAGATTCGCAACTCCGTCGCCGACGAATTCCACTGCGTGATTTAGCACCTCGTCTTTGTTGAAGAGTCCGCATAAGGCGATGATCACGTCCTTGCCGACCACGCCAGGCGAAAGTTTTCCCCTCAGCATAACCTTCGCCACCGGCGGAACCTGCCACCATGTGACTCCGGTTGCCCAAATACTCGCGGCATCGGTGCGCACTACGGGCGTGCCTAGCGCAGCTATCGCGCCGTAAAGATTCGAGTGCGAATCGCTGGCGACCACCATCGAGCCGGGAACGACGTAGCCCTGTTCGACCATCACTTGATGGGAAATGCCGGTTCCCGCGGGGTAGAAATCAATGCCGTGCTCGCGCGCGAACGCCTTGATCTTCGCATACTTCGCCAGATTTTCGGGCGAAGTATTTTGGATGTCGTGATCGATGGCGAAAACTGGCTGTGCGGGGTCGGCAATCGATGTTGCGCCGATCTGTTTGAATTTCGGAATCACCGCGCCGGTGTTGTCGTGCGTCATCACATGGCGCGGGCGAATCGAAACGAAATCGCCGCTGCGTACCTTTGTGCCCGGAGCAAGTCCGTCCGCATGACGTGCCGCAATCTTCTCAACCAGCGTCAGGCCCATATCAGCGTCAGCAATAAATTATTCAGACCCAACTCGCGCGTCCAGTGTTGCTGTAGCCGGCATCGATGATGCCGGTCTGCCGGGATCACCGATCCAGGCTACAGTTTTCATTTCTTTGCGGCGCATTTGCCGAGAAGTTTGGCGATGTCGAAGTCTACGAAATCGGCGTGATGAAAAATAATTGATTCGATCGAGCGCTCGACCTTGTCGCCCTCGTGGCTGTGCGTCGCGATTATGTGCAAGACTTCACCGGGAAGGCCGTGCTTGTAAGCAAGCGCGACGCCGCTGAAGGGATGGCGCACCTGTTGCCCGAATTTTCCCTGGATCACTTTGCCCGAGGCGTCCTTGTCGTACTCGAGCGGTTTCCCGGCATCTGCTAACAGGGCGCCGGCGATGAGGTAATCGCGCTGAATGGGGATGCCACTACGGAATGATTTCTCCAAAACGTCGGCGATCGCAATGCACTGGCGCGCACACGAATTGAGATGCTCGACAAAGGTCATGTCGATATCGCCGGCCAGCAGTGTGAACTTCACCGCGCGCAGTTCGTCGAAAGTCCATCCTTTCCCGCCGCAGCCCGTGGTGATGGCTTCGTTCCATACCGCCGCCACTTTTTCGCACAGCGATTCGTCTTTGATTTCCATCAAAGGTGGAAAGAGCTCCGCAATCTCTTTTACCCCGTAATTCATCATCAACCACTAATAGACACGAATCGACACGAATAAAGCATGAGAAAATGGACGAAGCACCCGCCTTGGCTCCTGGCTACGCCGACGCAGGCGAATGACGAATACCAAAGGAATGACTGAATGCGATCTGGTTAGGTTCGGATCGGCTCAGGGTTGAATTGTAAGTTGTTTAATGCAGACTTCGGAGCGATTCCTCATGCCGACGTACGAGTATTCGTGTCAGAAGTGCGGGCAGACTTTCGAAGCGTTCCAGTCGATCCGTGCGGAACCGTTTCGTGAATGCCCGAGAGAACTTTGCCGGTTGGCGAAATGGGGTCACGGGAAAGTAAAGCGTTTACCTGGTCTCGGCGCAGGTCTGATTTTCAAGGGCTCGGGATTCTACAGCACTGATTATCGGAGCGAATCATACAAAGAAGCTGCTAAAAAGGAATCTGCGCCGAAAGGGGCCGAAGGCGGCGACAAGTCGTCAAAAACGGAGCCAGCGAAAAGTCCGTCGTCTAGCGAGACTAAGGCAGCTGAGAAGAAATCAGGAAAAGAATCCGCCTGACATCTTCGTGTTAGCCGCGCGAACTTTCCCTGGCCGGGAACTCGGATCGGGTGCGCTTAACTCTTCGGCAATTTTTGCAGCTGTGCGACGAATGCCTCCGGACCACCGGGGAAATAACCGTCAAACTGCCAGAGCTTCTGTCCGCTGCTGTTAAGCACGACGATGGTGGGAAATCCAAGAACCTCGTACTGCTGCGCGAGCTGCAGGTTCTGCTTTTTCATCTCTGCGGGCTGGGTTTTTCTGCGAGGAAAATCGAGCTCCACCAGCACGAGATTATCGTGCGCGTAATTTTTGAACTGCGGCTGCGACAGAATTTCCTTGTCGAATTTGATGCACCAGCCGCACCAATCAGATCCCGTAAAATTGAGCAGCAGAAGTTTGTGGTTCGCTCTCGCCTCTTCCTGCGCCCTGTTATAATCATGTAGCCAATCGGCTTGCGCTCGCGCGAAGGAAGCGACGCCAAGTGAGACTGCGGTTGCGACGAGGAATAATCGAGGGGTTTTCACTCTACCATCTTCGATGCAGTTGCAGCCGGGCGCAAGAGCGGTACGGCGCACCGCCCGGTGCAGCGATTATTTTTCCAAGCCCGCAATAGCCCGACGCGGCAACGCCGGGCTATCAGCGGAATTTTGATCTAGCGCAGATGCTTCGAGACGAGCTTGGTCATCTCGAACATGCTCACCTGGCTCTTGCCATTAAATACCGGCCTGAGCTGGTCGTCGGCGTTGATCATCACTCTTTTCTTTTTGTCCTGCAGGCCGCGCCTCTTGATGTAGCCCCAAAGCTTTTTTGTAAGCTCCGGCCGTGACAGCGGCTGCGACCCGACGATGGCAGCGAGCTTATCGTCTGGCTGGACCGGTCTCATGAAGGCGGGATTCGGTTTGCGCTTGGAAGTTTTTTTGGTTTTCGGCATGGACGCTGACTAGCGTTTCGTCTGCGGGAGAGCAAGACTAATTTTGAGCTAAATGAAAAATTTTTATTGCCCGTCTTCCCGGCGCACCGCGATTGCTGCCACATCATCGGGAGCATTCTTCGCAGAATTCTCGGGCGCTGTTTGCGCTAAAACGTGTTTGAGCAATGCCTCTGCGCTGGGCGCGGAATGGCGCAGAATTTTCTCGAGCTGCCCGGGAGCCAGCCTACGACGCTCGTCTTTGCCCCAGCGCAGTATGCCGTCGGTGTAGAGCAGGAACGCATCGCCGGGCTGAAGATCGATTGGCGTTTCGGTGAACGCAGCTTGTTTGATCAAGCCGAGCGGAGGCGCCACCGAGCAGACTGATTGCGTGGTCCCGTTGTGGCGAACAACCAACAGTGGCGGGTGCCCTGCTCCGACAACGCTGGCGTGTCCTGTGGCGGGATTAAGGGCGATACACATCGCGGTCATAAATGAGCGCGCGCGAAAGATGCTTCGAAAATCATAATCCACAGCTTCCATCAGACTGACCGGCGTATCGTGCTCAAGACCGTGCTGGAAAAGAAGTTTCGCCAAAGTTGTAAGCAACGCCGCAGCCGCGCCGTGCCCAGTGCCGTCCGCGATCCAGAACAACACGCGGCCGTCCTTCATTCGGAGCCATCCATAGATATCACCGCCGACCTGGATCACGGGACGATAACAGGTCGCGACCTCCCAGCCCGGCAGCACCAGCGGTTTTTGCGGTATCAATGATTCCTGCGTCAAACGCGCCGCTGCCAGGTCGCGCTCCAGTTCGCGGCGCCACTTTTCCAGTTCGTCGTTTTGTCGCTCCAATTGTCGCCGCATCGACCGGAGCCGAAGTTGCGTCTCGATGCGCGCGCGCAACACTGAGGCGTTCACCGGTTTTGTCACAAAATCATCCGCACCGGCCTGCAGGCAGGAAACCTCGCTTTGCTCGCTGCCATGGGCGGTCAGCATGATGGCGGGAATTTGGGCGACCGCCGGGTCCTCATCCGAGCGAAGGCGTCTAAGCACCTCGGCGCCGTTTGGTCCTGGCATGTCGAAATCCAGCAGCAAAAGCGAAGGCGGACGCGCGTGAATTAGCTCCAGTGCTTCGGAGCCATTCTTGGACACGCGACAATTGTAACCGGCCGCGCTTAGCGAATGCGCCAGTACCCTGCGACTCATGGCGTCATCGTCCACGACCAAAATTTCTGCACGTGAATTGTCGGACATCTCTACTTTGGATTCGGATCACGCGCGCCCGCGCATTGTATTCGTGCCGCTATTTTATCAACAAATACCAAAGGCTTGAACAAACCGTGATTTAATCATTGGCAACGACTCTGACTCCGGATACGATTAGAAAAGATTTTCATTTATGATGAAATTTTCACTCCCGCTTGCTTTCCTCGCGGCCTTCGTTTTCGCCTCGTGCTCTGAGGAGCCGACAATACCAACGACCCAACATCACAGGGCGGCGCCTTACGCTTCCACTGAGACGCAAGAATACCCGCCTCCGCAGCAACCGTTCAACCCGAACGGGCCGGTCCAACCAGTGGGTACGCCGCCGCCACAGCAGGCCGCAAGTTCACCTCCGCCTCCGGCTGCGCCGCCGACAAAGGTGGCAAAGGGAGATTATCCGTACGGAATCCCGGTTCCCGGCAAACCGCACCTGGTGGAGAGCCCTTATTCGCCTGGCAAATACATCGATGTGGAAGGATTCCCCCCTGGAACCGAAGTCAAAGATCCTTACACTGACAAGATTTTCCTTGTGCCGTAAGGCGAGTGCGTTGCGGAATTTCGCTGTTCCGGTTGCCAAATGCCGTTAGCGCAGCACAGATTTTTATGCGAGCACCTGGCGTTAACATAAGGAAGTTCAGGTTCATTCTATGGAGTTGCGGGTAAAGCGGGCCCCTCGAATCGATCTCGAAATCACTGTACCGGGCGATAAAAGCATTTCGCATCGTGCAGTGATCATCGCTGCTCTGTCCAACGGCGTGTGCACGCTGCACGGGTTTCTTCCCAGCGAAGATTGCTTGCACACGGTCAATGCAGTGCGCGCTTTGGGAATCAAGATCGAGCAGCCTGAGGCAACTACGTTGGTCATTCACGGAAAAAAGCGGGTACTCACGGCACCTGAAAAAGAAATCAATTGCGGTAATTCGGGCACGACCATGCGGCTCCTCGCGGGTCTGTTGGCGGGACAGAAATTCGAGAGTCGGCTGGTGGCAGATCCCGGGCTGTCGAAACGTCCAATGGATCGCGTCATCGCCCCGCTGTCTGAGATGGGCGCGAGCATTGTCGCCGAAGGTCCTGAAGGAACTCCGCCGTTGTGCGTTCACGGTGGCTCGCTGCGTGGAATTCATTACCGGCCCTCCGTAGCGAGCGCACAAGTGAAAGGCGCATTGTTGCTTGCGGGTCTGTTTGCCAGGGGCAAAACCACAGTCGAAGAACCGGTCCCGACGCGAAACCACATGGAGAAGATGCTCAATTATTTCCTAGTGCGCACCACGACCGAAAATGAGAGCAGCGTTACGGTTTTCGGCGAGCAGGTTCCCGAGTCGCGCGATTTCGACATTCCGGGCGATATCTCTTCAGCGGCCTTTTGGCTGGTTGCTGCTGGGGCGCAGCGGCGTGGACATCTGCTCATCCGCGACGTTGGTTTAAACGATACGCGAACGGCGTTGCTGGGCGTGCTGCTCCGGATGGGCGCGCAGGTCCGAGAAGCGGTTGAGGATGTCGAGCAGCTTGAACCGCGCGGGGTGGTCGAAGTCACGGGTGTTCCACTCAAAGCAACCGTTATTCAGGGAAAAGAAGTGCCTCAGCTTATCGACGAGCTGCCGATTCTCTCAATCGCAGGCGCCCTGGCAAGCGGCAAGACAACAATCCGTCATGCCGAGGAACTGCGAGTCAAAGAAACCGATCGTATCGCCGCGATCGCGCATAATCTGCGTGCCATGGGCGCGCAAGTGTCGGAGTTGAGCGATGGCCTCGAAATTTATGGACCGGCGCCACTGCACGGCGCGCGGCTGCCGAGCTTTGGCGATCATCGCATCGCGATGGCCTTTGCCATAGCGGGCCTGTTTGCCGAAGGAGAGACCGTCATCCAAGACGCCGAATGCATTCGTGAATCGTATCCGGGATTCGAAGCGGTGCTTGAGGAGTTCACTAATCCGAAACGGATGCAGGTCAGCACGCCTGTCATCGGCTCGCTTGCTCCCGTGCCAGCGGAGGAAGGCTAGCGCGTTGCGTTAGGCACAAAGTACACATGGGATCACACGCTTTCCACCGACGCTTGGATCGTGTCATCGCCATTGATGGTCCCGCTGCATCGGGAAAAAGCAGCGTTGCGCGAGAGCTTGCCCGGCGGCTCGGTTTTGTTTACGTCAACTCGGGTGGATTTTATCGGGCGATCACCTGGTATCTCCTGCAAAAAGAGATGCGGCCAGAGGAGAACGACCTCATTTCCGCTGCGCTGGATTCAGCGGCACTTACCTGCACCGTTCAAGGCAGCGAGTCGCGCATTCTGGTGGATGACCTGGATCCCGCGGACCATTTGCGTGATGATCGTGTGAACGAAACGGTCTCTCGCGTCAGCAGATTGCCGCGGGTCCGCCAGATCGTCTCACAGAAACTTCATGACTGCGCCGACGGGCATGACGTGGTGATCGAAGGACGAGATATTGGATCGGTGGTTTTCCCCGACACGCCGTACAAGTTCTACATAGATGCTTCTCCTGAGGTGCGTCTCAAGCGTCGTGCCGCCCAAGGCGAGCGCGACGAAATTGCCATTCGCGATCGCGATGATGTTTCACGGGCCGTTTCGCCATTGGTGACGGCGAAAGACGCCCACGTGATCGACACTTCGCACGTTACGATTGAGCAAGTCGTGAACGAAATCCTCATGCAGCTTGAGCAAATGGGTTTGCCGAGTAGCGATGTTCACATCACAAATGCGCGCGCTCGGTGAATGAATTTCTACTATTGGATTGGTTATCATTTAAGCCAGCTGGCTGGCCGATTGTTTTTTCGGTTTCGCGTCATTCATCGCGAACGAATGATTCAGAGCGGGCCAGTGATTCTCGCGATGAATCACCAGAGCTATCTCGATCCGCCACTGGCCGGCACCACATGCGATCGAGCGATTTATTTTCTGGCCCGGCGAACGCTTCTCGATGTGCCGCTACTGGGCTGGGTTTTGCCAAAGCTGAACGTGATACCGGTCAATCAGGAAGCCGTCGATCGTAGCGCTATTAAGGCTGTGATTCGCGTCTTGCAGGCCGGAAACGGCGTCTTGCTTTTTCCAGAGGGTTCGCGCACTCTCGACGGTAACTTGCAACCAGCCGAGCCGGGATTGGGTCTTGTGATTGCAAAAACGCTCGCGCCCGTTGTGCCCATGCGGATCTTTGGCGCCCATGAAGCGCTGCGCCGGGGTGGTGGTCGTCTTCGGTTTGTGCCAATCACCGTTGTGATTGGAGAACCAATTTTCTTCAGCGCAACCGACCTCGAGCCGGGAGGGAAAAATCTGTACACGCGGCTAAGTGAGCGCGTCATGAAGGCAATCGCGGCATTGCACCTCGATTGAAGTGCACGGACCCGCTTGCGATCGCAATGTTCACTCGGATACTGGTGCGTGAATTTGCCAGAAACGACGGCTGAAAAATCTGAACCGCCTCGTGTCTCGAAAACCGCTGCTCTGATGATGCTGATCGTCATTGCTTGTCTGGCGATGCTGGCTGTTTTTGCCAATGTCCAGCGATTGCGGCGTGGCGACGTCGAAACGGTCTCAATTAGACCGGCAGCTTCGCCTACCCCACGGGCGCAAGAGCGTTAAGTTTCGTTTGACATACATAAGCTCCCCGTTTTCTTCGTTCACCGAACAAGACCCAATCCGCCGCTGATATGAAAAAACTTTTTGTCCTGTCATTGCTGATTCCTTTTGTGCTGGTTTGCTCGTGCCAGAAACGAGACATCACGGCCGAACAACAACTCGCTCAGCGGAAAGCGGAGTTGGACGCTCGTGAGAAAGCGTTGGATGAAAGAGAGCAAGCATTGGCGGACCGGGAGAAATTGGCCGCGAAGGCGAGAGTTCCTACGGTTCCCCGAGTGGTTCCCGCCGAACCTCAGCGAAGCGTTCCCCCAGAGCTTAAGGGCCTGATTGCAGATCCTTCACAGGCGAGAGGTGGCCGCGAACAGCGAATGCAGGAGCGCCTCGCTGAAAGGCAGCGGAAGATGGACGAGATTCAAAAAATGAGGGCGGCTCGGGCGTTGTCACGTCCCCAAGCAACAGCTCCCGCCACAGAAGCTGCTTCGCCGAGTCCATCGCCGACGCCAGAGTAAGGCTGGGCACTCGTTAGGCGCTCCTTTTGAAATTATCTGGTGAATTCGCAGACAGCATGGCGAGCTCGCGCGCGTACTGGAGTGTGTCGATCGCCGCAACGTCCTTGTCGCGTCGAATCGCCTTTATTCTTGGGAAACGCAGCGCCAGTCCACTGGCGTGACGTGTGCTGACCTGGATTGAATTGAAAGCAACTTCGAGCACCACATCCGGTTTTACTATGCGATACCGGCCGTGGTCGGCGATTGTGTTCTGCTTGAAGTGCTTCGTTAATTCCTCAATCTCCGCGTCGGTCAATCCGCTGTAGGCTTTGCCAATCGGCAAAAGTTCGCCGGTCGTTTCGTCCCGCACCGCGAACGTATAATCGCTTAACACGTGGTTGCGCTTGCCGTGGCCAAGTTCGGCCGCGACAACGACCACATCCAGCGTCGCCAACTCGCGCTTCAGTTTAAACCAATACATTCCGCGCGTGCCTGGGAGATAGAAGCTTTCGGGATCCTTGATCATCAAACCTTCATTCAAACGCTGGCGCGCATCTTGGAAAATCTGCTCTATCTCATTGGCAGAATGCGCTGGCGCTACTTTCGCTTTTTGAAATTGCGGCGGTAATACAAGTCCACCGAGTTGTTCCCGCCGCTCGCGCAGCGGAGTCCGCAAAAGCGAGCGCCCGTTCAGCCAGAGCAAATCGAAAATGACAAACGCGACTGGCACATCTGCTGCCGCTCCTGCGAACATGTCTGCATTCTCGTCCTTGCGCCCGAGCCGTTTTTGCAAATCGAAGAACGTCAGTCGCCGGCCTTCTGCAAAAGCAATGATTTCGCCGTCCGCAATCAGATCCTGGTCGAACTTCACGGCTTCTTTGGCGAGCTTCGGGAATTGACTGGTAATTCGCCTTAAATCGCGCGAGAAAATTTCGACCTTGTCTTTGCTACGATGAAGCTGTGCGCGAATGCCGTCGAATTTATCCTCAACGTACACGGCCGCCTGAACGGGCTTCGGCGTGCGCGCTTCGGAGTTCTTCGCTTCGATGAAGCGGCTCCAGACAGCATTTGGGGATGATTCGGGAGTGGCCAGCATGCACTTGACGGGATGAAATATCGATAGCTCGGCTTCGTGCAGTTCTTTTCGTGAAGCGAGTAGCGCGGTTTGACCAATGTCGCCTAATAACATGTTGGCTCGTTTCACTTCCTCGAGCGGAACATCAAATGCCTTGGCGATGCTTTCCTCCACCAAACCCTCGCGCAATCCGATTCGCAGGTCGCCGGTCAAAATCTTGACGACATACTGGCCTTCGCGTGCGGACAAAGTCGAGAATCGGTCTTGCAGCAGCTTCGCCTTGGCGATCGGACCACGGGCGCGGCGAAGATTCTCGAACAACTCGGCCGATTCGAGAATGCTGAATGGCTGCGGCGCTGTTCGACCATCGAGAACCTCGAATGCGGCTTTGCCAGCATCGCCGTGTCTGCCCGCAATTCGATGAAATTCGCCATCGCCGATTTTGGTGGCGTCCTGCAGTGCGCGGAAGGTTACCGCCCATCCCACATGCAATATCCGCGGATCACTTTGGGCAAATGCTCTTCCGGTGAAATAGGTAGTCACAACCCGAAGCTGCTCGCTTGTGAGGCCGCGCAGGTAATCAGATAGCAACCGAATCTTCTCCAATTTTGCCGGAGTCGCCCCAATGGCTTCACCCACATTGGCAAACTCAACAAATTCAGATTTGGACTCTGACGTTGACCGGCGCGGGCTCGGCGTTGTTCCGACAGGTTTCGGGAGAGATTGTAGCCTGATGTCCGTGCCTCCAAGATGCAGCTCCATTTGGTTTTCTTCACTCAACGCCCACGCCTCGATGCCGCGCGCCCGGAGATCGCAAGCAAACTCTGCGGCAAAACCGTGGAGCGTAAATACTCGGCGCGGCTGCACTAATTCGACGTACCGAAGCAGATCGTCATAATCCGCGTGATCCGACAGGGGGAAAGCTGCGTCGACCTGATAACGATACACCGCCTCGGGATCAACGGCCCAGCCACTGACCAACGCCACACGTTTCCGCGGAATTTTCTCGAGCATGTGAGAGCGGTTTGCGCTCGGCGGACAGATCAAAACTTTCCCCGCGACATCATCCCCCTTGTGTCGCAGGTATTTGCAAAACGATTGGCCGAACTGTTCGTAAATGCGGGTCATCTGATAAACCGAGCCATGAAGCATCGGTGTTAAACCGGCGCCTTCGAGCGCGCAGAGGATCTCCTGCGCTTTGCCTAACGAATAGCCCAGCAGCACCGGCACCTCGCCGGCGTC
>Ga0126383_10002775_pt1 | contig 11408 bp, 8 predicted proteins | sample PanSoiMetPlot_35_FD_96882 | JGI IMG/M metagenome (GOLD analysis project Ga0126383, IMG submission 96882) | Tropical forest soil microbial communities from Panama - MetaG Plot_35 | ecosystem: Environmental > Terrestrial > Soil > Tropical forest > Bulk soil | place: Panama | collected 2016-02-17
AGCGCCGCTGTTTTAGGCACAGCCGACCTCCTCCCCACTGCGATCCTAACGCCGAAATTCCAACTGATGGGTCACGGAAATGTGCCAGGAGTGTGCCGCTTTCTCCCAGGCTTCATGGACTAGGCTGCTTCGCGTGGGCCGGGAGCTACGCGAAGTCGTGTACGTCGACGGCGTTCGGACCGCGTTCGGCCGGGCCGGGCCGAAAGGCGTCTTCTGGCGGACGCGCGCAGACGATCTCGGGGTCAAGGTCGTCCGCGAGCTGCTGCGGCGGAATCCCGAGCTCCCACCGGAGCGCATCGACGACGTCGTGCTCGCCGCCACGGCCCAGGTGGGCGACCAGGGCCTGACGCTCGGCCGCGACGTTGTCCTTCTGGCGGGCCTGCCGTCGACCGTGCCGGGGTTCGCCGTCGACCGGATGTGCGCCGGCGCGCTCACGGCGGTCACCGCCGGGGCCGGCGAGATCGCGATGGGGGCAGCCGGCGTCGTCCTCGCCGGCGGCATCGAGCACATGGGCCACCATCCGATGGGCGAGGACGTGGACTTCAATCCTCGTTTCGTCGCCGAGCGGCTCGTCGACCCGTCCGCCGTCACGATGGGCGCAACGGCCGAGAATCTCCACGACCGCTTCCCGCAGCTGACGAAGCAGGACGCGGACGCCTTCGCGGTGCGCTCGCAGCACCGCGCCGCCGCGGCCTGGCAGAACGGCGTCATGCGCGAGACGGTCGTGCCGATGTCGGTCTTCACGGACGAAGGCTGGCAAGCGGCGGACGCCGACGAGTTCCTGCGGCCGGACACGAGCATGGAGGGCCTCGCCGATCTGCCGACGCCGTTCCGCCCCGGCGGGCGGGTGACGGCCGGCAACTCCGCGGGACTCACCGACGGCGCGGCCGTGTGCCTGCTCGCCTCCGAAGACGGCGCGGCCGCACTCGGGCTCGCTTCGCCCATGCGACTCGTGTCCTACGCCTTCGCCGGCGTCGAGCCGGAGCTGATGGGACTCGGGCCGGTGCCTGCGACCCGCAAGGCGCTCGAGCTCGCCGGCCTCTCGCTCGACGAGATCGGCCTCTTCGAGCTCAACGAGCCGTTCGCCGTCCAGGTGCTGACCTGGTGCGACGGCCTCGGCGTCGATCCCGAGGACGAGCGGCTCAACCCGTACGGCGGCGCGATCGCCTGCGGCCATCCGCTTGCGGCGAGCGGCGTGCGCCTGCTGGCCCAGCTCGCCTACGGATTCGGTGAGCGCCCGCACGTGCGCTACGGCCTGACCGCGCTCTGCGTAGGGATGGGCATGGGCGCCGCTTTGATCTGGGAGAACCTCGCTGCCGGAAACTGAGTTCAAGCTCGCCGAGGTCGTCCGCGACGGAACCCGGGTCGCGCTGGTCACGATCGACAACGGCGAGGACTACACGAAGCCGACGTTTTTCGGGCGGGCCGCGCTCGAGTCGCTCGAGCGGCTGCTCCCGCGGCTCGAGGACGGCGACTGGTCGGCGCTGGTCGTCACCGGGAAGCCGTTCGTCTTCGCCGCCGGCGCGGATATCACCGAGTTCCCGGGGGCAACACGGGAGGTTGCCATCGCGGGCAGCCGCGCCGGCCACGAGCTCTTTGGTCGGATCCGCGTGCTGCCGTACCCGACGGTCGCGGCCATCAACGGCGCCTGCCTGGGCGGAGGCGTCGAGCTGGCCCTCCACTGCGACGCGCGCACGATCTCGACCGCGGTGCGCCACTTCGCCTGCCCGGAGTGCTTCCTCGGGATCGTCCCCGCCTGGGGCGGAACGCAGCTGATCCCGCGCCTCGTCGGAATCGAGACCGCGGTGAAGTTCATCGTCGCGAATGCGATGCGCCAGAACCGGATGCTCACCGGCCCCGAGGCGTTCGAGCTCGGCTTTGCTGACCGGCTGCTCGAACCGGCGGAGTTCGTCGACGAGTCGCTGGCCTTCGCCCTCGGGCTCGCGAGCGAAGGGACACGTCCCGGTGTCGGACACCCGCACGAGAACGTCACGGAGGTGATCCGGAAGGCGCGCGCGCGGTTGGACGGGCAGGTGCACGGCGCGGCGCCCGCACCGTACAGGGCGCTCGAGCTGATCGAGGGCGCCTGCTCCGGCTGGACGCTCGAGGAGGGGTACGCCGCGGAAGAGGAAGCGGTCGCCGAGCTGCTGCCCGGCCGGCAGGCACAGGCATCGCTGTACGCCTTCGACCTCGTCGAGCGCCGCGCCAAGAACCCGCCCGGCCGTCCGCATGTCGAGCCGAGGCCGATCCGCAAGGTCGGGATCGTCGGCGCCGGCCTGATGGCCGCCCAGATCGCCGCGCTCGTCCTCCGCCGCCTCGAGATCCCGATCGCGATCCGAGACGTCAGCGACGACGCCCTTGCCGCGGCCCGCGAGTCCATCGAGGAAGCGCTGGCCGAGCAGGTCGCCAGGGGACGCTACGACGAGGGCAAGGCGCGCTTCCTCGGCTCCATCGTGTCGACGTCGACGACGTACGAGGATTTCGCAGACTGCGACCTCGTCCTCGAGGCCGTCTTCGAGCAGCTCGAGACCAAGCAGCAGGTCTTCGCCGAGCTGCGGGAGCAGGCGCGCGACGACTGCGTCCTGGCGACCAACACGTCCAGCCTCTCCGTCGCCGAGATGGGCGCCGACATCGGGATCCACTTCTTCAACCCTGTCGCGGTGCTGCCGCTCGTCGAACTGGTCCGCACGGCCGAGACCGACGACGCCACGCTGGCCACCGCCTGGTCCTTCGCCGAGAAGCTTCGGAAACGCCCGGTGCTCGTTGCGGACGCCCCGGCCTTCGTCGTCAACCGCGTCCTGACGCGCCAGCTGACCGTCGTGCTCGACGCGCTCGAGCACGGCAACACGGTCGAGGAGACCGACGAGGCGATCCTCCGGCTCGGGATGCCGATGGCTCCGTCGGTTCTGCTCCAGATGGTCGGCCCCCGCGTCGCCCATCACGTCCTCGAGACCCTGCACGACGCCTATCCCGACCGATTCTCGTTCTACGGGACACTCGCAAACTACGCCGAGGGCACGGACGAGGTCGTCGTCCAGGAGCACGCGCCGAGGACGGAGGACGAGATCCTCGAAGCCGCGCTCGAAGCCGTCGCCGACGAGATCCGCCATCTCCTCGAGGAAGGCGTCGTTGCCGAGGCCGCCGACGTCGACACCGCGCTGCTGCTCGGGGCCGGCTGGCCCTTCTGGCTCGGCGGGATCACGAAGTTCCTCGACCAGACCGGCAGATCAGAGAGGATGTTCGGGCGCGCGCTCGCCGAGATCGGGCCCGCGGCGAAAACGGCATGAACGACGACTGGCGCATCCGCATCGAGCTCCCCGAGGAGGAGCACGCCGACAGCCTGCACGGGCGCATCGGCGAAGACCTCCGCACCGAGGAGGCCAGGAAGCTCGCCGACGAACTGCAGGGCCGTCGGCTCGCGGTCTCGCGGGACGGCAACGAGCTCTTCGTCTACGCCTCTTCGCAGCCCGAGGCGGAACGGGCTCTGGGAATCATCGAGGCCGAGCTCGCCGAGGAGGGCGTCAAGGCGCGGACGTCCGCCGTCGAGCGCTGGCTCCACGACGAGGAGCGCTGGAGCAACGAGGCGCCACAGGAGACCTGGGAGGAAGAAGAGCGCGATCGCGGGTATGCGCCCTGGGAGGTCCGGATCGAGCGCGAGACGCACGCGGAAGCGCAGAAGCTCGCAGAGGAGCTCGATTCCCAGGGCTACGACGTCGTCCGTCGCTGGCGCTACCTGATCGTTGGCGCCGCTTCCGAGGAGGAGGCGCGCGAGCTCGCCCGCCGGCTCCAGGGCGAGGCGGAGCTGGGAGGCGAGGTCGTGTGGGAGGAAAGCCTGCCGCAGGGCCCGTTCGCCATCTTCCGCGGCGTCGGCGGCAGCTGATTCGGCTATTATTCGGGTTGCGAGGCTCGCCAAGGGGTATCACCGCGAGCCCGCTCTCTCACTGAGACTCGGCAGCACGAACTTGCTGCCTGTAATTGCAGGAAGCGACCAAGCATCTGACACTGACGTCGGAGGCTGAGGGGCTCAACGCCTCCGCCCTCCGCGCTGAAGCCTGGGCAGGCGAGCCGTTCCTCCATCCGGAGGAAGATCCGGACGTCGTCCTCGCCCCGGGCACCGCCAGGCGGCGGGCGCTCGACGACGCCCTCGTCGAGATCGAGAGCGGAGCCCGCGAGCCGTCCTACGGCTGGAAGATCCGCTACGCGCTGATGCTCGGGCTCGAGCGCGTCCTCACCGAGCGGCCCCCGCGCCTCGCCTCGGGGACGGAGCTGCGGCGCCACCAGATCGACGCGCTGGCGGGGATGCTGACCGAGCTCATCGCGGCGACCCAGGTCGAGCCGGACCTGAACGGCAACGGCGCGGCGGTCGCCGAGGAAGAGGAGCTCGAAGAGGAAGAGGAAGATCTCGGCGTCCACCTCGAGGAGCGCGCCGACGAGCTCGAGCTGCCCGAGGTTCCGGCGGGCAAGGACCCGGGCGCGACCAGGCGCTACCGCTTCCGCCACCCGACCGCGTCGGGAAAGACGATCGCCGCCGCCGGCTTCGTCGAGGCGGCCCGCACGCTCGGCGTCCTGATCCTCACGCACCGCCGCCTGCTGGTGACCCAGTTCCACCGTGAGCTGACCGCGGAGGGCTACGGCGACCGTTTCGAGGACGCGATCCTCAAGGGCCGGTCGCCGAAACGCACGAACCCCGTCACCGTCCAGACGTACGCCTGGTTCGCGCGCCACTGGGGCGACCTGGAGCCCAGCGCGTACCAGCTCGTGATCTGCGACGAGGCGCACACCGCGCTCGGCGAGAAGACGAGCACGGCGATCCGCAGCTTCTCCGACCCGATCTACATCGGGATGACGGCGACGGAGCAGCTCATTGCGAAGCAGGTGTCGGACGTCTTCCCGGCCTCGATCGACGAGCTGCCGCTCGGCGACGCCGCCAGGCGTGGACTGATCGCGCCGCTGCGCTGCCTGCGCGTCCCGCCCGCCGCGGCGATCTCGTCCGTGCCGATCGTCGGTGGCGACTTCGAGGAGCGCGCGCTCGCCGCCGTCCTCGACCACAAAGCGCTGAACCAGGCCGCCGCGAGCCTCTATCGCGACCGCTTCGAGAACACTCCCGGGATCGTCTACGCGGCCGGCGTCGACCACGCCTATAACCTCGCCAAGGAGTTCCGCGCCGCCGGCCTCAAGGCACAGGCGGTCAGCGGACGCACGCCGCCCGTGCAGCTCGCCGAGACCCTTGCAGCCTACGAGCGCGGCGAGATCAACATCCTGATCAACGCGATGCTGCTTGCGGAGGGATGGAACTCCCCGCGCGCCACGGTTGTCATGCACCTCGCGCCGACAGCTTCGAAGCGCGTCTACCAGCAGCGCATCGGACGGATCATGCGGACGCACCCGCGCAAGGAGGCGGGCGTCGTCGTCGACTTCGTCCCGAAGGCGGCCACGCACAGCGAGCGCGTGATCTCGCTCCACAGCTTGCTCGACGCGGACTTCTACCGCGAGGGCGCGCGCGTGACGCCGGCCCCGCGGAGGCGGGTCCAGCGTCGTGCGCGGCGCAAGCTTTCGCCCGCACCGTGGCTCGTGCCCGTCACGCCGGACGTGAAGCGGCGGCTCGCCGTGATCACGCGCGAGTGGCAGCGCGTCGATCCGCGCTACCTCGACGAGGACGAGCAGCTCTACTGGGCGACGATCGCGGGTCGCAACGTCCGTTTCGACGAGCGGGTGGAGTTCGTCAAAAAGTTCACCGAGGGGAAGGCGTCGCGCGGCGCCCTCGAGCAGTTCCTGAACGCGTGCGCCGCGGAGAATCCGAACCGCCGGCTTCGCCTGACCGCCCTCGCCGACCGCGTCTCGATGACCATCGATCGTGCGAGCTTCGACGACCTGGTCACGCTCGTTACGCAGGCGCCGCCCTGGGAGAAGGACCGCATCCAGGGTGTGCGGACGCTGCTGCGGGCGCTGGGCGAGAACAAGGTCGATGCGCCCGAGCAGATCCTCGCCCGCTGGACGTGGCGGCTCGCGCGGGCGACGCGCAAGGTCCAGGACCGGCGCGCCAGCGGAGAGTTCCCCGAGGCGAAGCGACTGCTCGGGGCGCTCGCGAACTCCCGCGGGCACCGGCACGAGGAGAACGCGGCGAAGCTCGTCAACGCGGCCCTCGAGCAGCCACGCGAGGTCGGGGCCGCCCTGCTCGCCTCAGCGGAGGGCTACACGCCGCGGGCGACACGGCTGATCGATGCCGCCCGGGAGCGGCTGGGGACGATCCAGGAGGTCGCGAACGCGCTAGCGGACAACCTCCCCGCACCGAAGGCGCCAGGCCGCTCGCGACGGCGTCGTCGCAAGCGGAAGAAGAAGGGCCAGGCCCAGGGGGCAGGCCAGCAGCAGCAGAAGCAGCAGGACCAGCAACAGCAGAAGCAAGAACAGCAGCCGCAGGAGCAGCAGCCGCAGGCGCAGGAGCAGGAAACCGCGTCCGCCGCTGAGGCGTAACGCTTACTGCTCTAGCGAAACTAATCGGTAACCGATGAGTGGCCACTTTCTCCTGCTCCTCGGCATCGCCGTGGGCGCCGGCGTCATCACCGCGGTCTCGCCGTGCGTCTTCCCGGTTCTGCCGATCATCTTTGCGGGCGGCGGCTCGCGCCGGCCGCTCTCGGTCATCGCGGGGCTCGTGGCGAGCTTCGCCACGTTCACTCTCTTTGCCACCTGGATCCTCAAGCAACTCCACCTGCCGCAGGACTTCCTGCGCAACCTCGCGATCGGACTGCTCTTCCTCCTGGCCGCCACGCTCGTCTTCCCGCAGGTCGCACGCTGGGTCGAACGGCCGTTCTACTTCCTGACCCGGAGAGAGCCGCGCGGGAGCGGCTTCCTGCTCGGGGCGAGTCTCGGGCTCGTCTTCGTCCCGTGCGCCGGGCCGGTGCTGGCGGCCATCTCCGCCAACGCGGCCCGAGTCCAGTTCGGCTGGCGAACGATCTTCGTGACCGTGTTCTACGCGCTCGGGGCGGCGATCCCGATGCTGCTCGTGGCCTATCTCGGCGAGAACGCGACCAGGCGCCTGCGCGCAAGCGTCCCGCAGCTACGCCCCATCCTCGGCATCGTGATGGCGCTGGCCGCGTTGGCGATCGTCTTCAACGCCGACCAGAAGCTGCAGACCTGGTTCCCGAACTACACAAACGCCCTCCAGAGCAGGGTCGAGAACAACGGCGTCGCGCGCAAGGAGCTCGCGAAGCTCCAGCGGAACGGCACCCCGGCCGCAGCCGCCGCCGCGCCCGCGTTCGCGGGCATCGACTCCTGGATCAACTCGCGTCCGCTGACGACCGCGGGCCTGCGGGGAAAGGTCGTGCTCGTCGATTTCTGGACGTACTCCTGCATCAACTGCCTGCGCACGCTGCCGCACCTGGAGGCGTGGTACTCGCGCTACCACCGCCGCGGGCTCGTCATCGTCGGCGTGCACACGCCCGAGTTCGCATTCGAGCATGTCGTTTCCAACGTGCGCGAGGCGACGAAGCGGCTCGGCGTGCGCTACCCGGTCGCGATCGACAACGACTACAAGACCTGGGACGCGTACCACAACGACGTCTGGCCGGCCGAGTACCTGATCGACCGCAGCGGGCGCATCCGCGAGTACAAGCAGGGCGAAGGGCAGTACGACGACACCGAGCGGAAGATCCAGGCCCTCCTCGGCGAGCCTGCGGGCGCCCAGCTCGCGTCGGTCCGCGACCAGACGCCGCAGCACCTCACGACGCCCGAGTCGTACCTCGGCTGGGAGCGCCTGGCGCGCTACGCGGGGTCTGCGGTCACGCCCGACCGGATGATCCGCTACCGCTTCCCCAAGGCGATCCCGCCCGACTACCTCGCCTACTCCGGCTTCTGGAGCGTCGACCGGCAGAACATCCTCTCCGGCCCGAACGCGCGCCTTCGGCTGAGCTTCGTCGCGCAGCACGTCTACCTCGTCCTCGGCGGTCGCGGCCGACTCGAAGTGCGCGTGAACGGAAAGCACGTACGCACCATCCACGTCGAAGGGCTGAGCAGGCTCTACACGCTGCTGAACTACCCGAAGGAGCGCGGAGGCCGGCTTGAGCTCCGCTTCACGCCGGGCATCTCGGCCTACGCCTTCACGTTCGGCTGATCACTGCTCGCGGGCAGCGTCCTCGCCGCCGCCGTTCTGCTCACGTTCCCGCAGGAACCGAGTCAGCTCGGCGGCCAGCGCGTCGCCGGACGGCAGCTCGGAGGGTTCCTCGAGCGAATCGGCCCGCTGCTCCAGCTCCTCGACGTAGGCCGCCGTCTCCTCGTCCGAGGCCACGGCCTCGCTGACCTGCTCCTCGTAGCTCCGGGCCGCCTCCTCGAGTTCCGAGACCTCGACGTCGGTCCCGATCAGCGCGCCCAGTCGCTCGCACAGCGCCACCGCCGCGCGAGGGCTGGGCGTCAGCGACACGTAATGCGGCACCGCGACCCAGAGGCTCGCCGACGGAATCCCGGCCTGACGGCAGGCGTCGTGGAGCACCCCGACGATCCCGGTCGGGCCCTCGTACCGCGACTCCGAGAGACCGAGCTGCCGGACGAGCTCGGGATCGCTCGCGCTTCCGGTCACCGGCGAGGGCCGCGTGTGCGGGACGTCCGCGAGCAGCGCGCCGAGCGTGATCATCATCTCGACGCCGAGCTCTCGCACGAGGCCGACCAAAAGATCCGTGAACGTCCGCCAGCGGAGGTTTGGCTCGATTCCCAGCAGGAGGACGACGTCGCGGTCGAGCCCGTCGGGCCGCGCGTAGTAGAACGCCGTTTCCGGCCAGTCGATCCTCCGCGTCATCCCGCCCTCGAGCGAGACGTGCGGGCGGGTCGCCTGGAAGTCGAAGAAGCTCTCGGGATCGACGTCCGCAAAGCGCTCCGCCTCCCAGGTCTTCGCGAGGTAGCCCGCCGCGAGCGAGGCGGCCTGGGCGCCGTCGTTCCACCCCCGGAACGCGGAGATGAGGACCGGGCTCGTGAGCTCCGGCCGCCGGTGCACTCGAAGCTCGCCGGCCACGGTTTCAGTCTACGCGTGGGTCGCAGCGAAGGAGGGCGGACGCCACAGCACCGTGACGAAGGCCACGAGGATCGCCCAGACCGCGCCCGCGAGGCCGACATGAGCCAGCACGAGCGGCCAGGGCAGGTGGGTGCGGTACTGGATCTCCCCGACGATCATCTGGACGACGAGCAGCCCCAGGACGGCCATTCCGAACCAGAACACGCGCGGCGTTCGCCGGCGCTCGGCAGCGAGATAGCCGAGCAGGAAGACGAGCCCCACGCCGAAGACGGCCACGGCTCCGGCGTGGACGAAGATCAGCGGCTGCAAGCGCCAGAGCCGCGCGACATGCGCCGTGCCGCCGCCGGAGTGGGGGCCGCCCGCGGTCGCGAGCGTCCCGGTGACGAGGAGCACGAGGGCGGCGCCCGCGACGACCACTCCGAAGAGCTGGAGCTCGCGCGGCACGAGTGACTCGGCCCGCCCGGCGACGAGCGCGTACGTCTGGAGCGCCAGCACGACGGCACCTGCCAGCACGACCATCGAAAGCAGGAGATGCGAAGCGACGACCGGCCACCGCAGGTCGGTCTTGACCGCGAGGTAGCCCAGCGGCGCCTGGAGGAGCGTGCCGAGGAAGACGGCCAAGGCGAGCCGCCGAGCGCCGCGCGTCAGCGAAGGGGTACGCCACGCGGCGAGAGCCGTCAACAGGACGACGACAATCGTCACGGCGCCGACCACCCGGTTTCCGAACTCGATGTAGGCGTGGTAGTTCTTCGCCGGAAGCGGATGGCCCTTCTCGCAGCCGGGCCAGTGGCGGCAGCCGAGACCGGACTCGGTCAGCCGAACGGCCGCCCCGGTGACGACGATCAGCCAGAGTGCTGCCACGGAGGCCCACGCGAGCCCTAGGAACTGCGTGGCCGAAAGCTCGAATCTCTTCGCGCCCGCGGCAGTGGTGTGAACGGACATCAGGGCGTCGCTTGCGATGCCCGTCTCAGGACGCGTGGGCTTTGCCCGTGCGTCCGTCTGAAATGACCGGTCGACGCAATGGAACTCATCATCGGACCCGCTCTAGGAAAGGGGCTCCAGCAGCGCAGGGTAGCCGTCTGCGCCCTCGAAGGGGGTCGGTCGCGAGCCAAGGAAGAGCGGACGGTCGGCCGCGTTCAGCAACACCGGCATCAGGTCGGGGCCGCGAAGCTGGCCGAGGATCCCGGCGGCGCAGTCGAGCTCGCCGAAGCGCTCGACCGAGTCCGCGCGAACCCCCGGCCCCGCGACCAGCAGCGGAACCGGGTCGCCGGAGTGGATCACGTCGGGCGACGCGGGCGTCGCGTGGTCGCCGGTCAGGCAGACGATCGCCCGGTCGGTCGGCAGCTCCCCGAGCGCCGCGTCCAGGCGCTCGATCGCCTCCTGCTTGATCCGCGGGTCCTTCGTGTGCCCGGCCGCGTCGGTGGTCTTCTGGTGCGTGAAGACGAAGGTGTCGCCCGCGTCGAGCCGCCGCGCCACCAGCTCCACCCGTCGGCGCAGGTCGGCGACCGGATCGTCCGTCTCCGGCGCCTCCACCGGCTCGAGACCCAGCGCGATCCCGAGCCCGCGGAGGAAGGCCGAATCGGCGGCGAACGCGCCGCTGACCCCGTGACGCTCGAGAAAGCTCGGCACCGCTCGCGGCCGCCCGAACCACTTGAGCGTGATCACGTTGAGCCGCTCGCCCTCCAACCGGCGCATGACCTCCCGGGTCCACTCCTCGCAGGCGCGTGCGGTGCGGTCCGCCTCGGGAACCAGCGGCAACGGCCGCAGCATCGGGTGCCAGGCGCGAAAGAAGGCATCGGTGTCGGTGACCCGTTCGTCCGCGCCGCCCCCGATCCGCAGGATTGCTTCGCCGCGCCAGACGTGCGCGAGCGTGAAGGTGAGCCCGTCCACCTCGATCCCGTCGCAGCGCTCGACGAGGCGCCGCGCCTCATCCGCGTCCCGCTCGGGGTCGGGCCGGCCAGTCAGCCACCAACCGTCCTCGCGCCGCTCCGCGGGCCGCAGCGCCGCGTACGCGAAGACGTGCTCGGCGCTCACCTCCTGGCCGCGGCCGAGCGCCTCGAAGACCGCTCGTCCCGGAAACTCGTCCGTCCCGTAGCCGAGCAGTGACCAGTGCGCAACCTCGCTCGAGGGCGCGCGCCCGGGGCCGACGGCATACAGCAAGCCGCACGACCCGGCGGCCGCGAGCCGGTCGAGGTTCGGAGTGGCCGCGGCCTCGTTCCCGGTTTTTCCGCCGAGAACGTCGTGGGCCCGGTCGCCGAGCCCGTCGAGCAGGAAGACGACGACGGGGTACACGCGGCGCAGGCTAACCCGCGCCGCGTATATCCAAGTGCGTTACCGGGCGCGGTAGACGATCGTGCGGGAGAAGCCGTCGAGGTAGCCGGTGCCCGCCTCGTTGATCGACATGTAGGCG
>Ga0126383_10002776_pt1 | contig 11407 bp, 4 predicted proteins | sample PanSoiMetPlot_35_FD_96882 | JGI IMG/M metagenome (GOLD analysis project Ga0126383, IMG submission 96882) | Tropical forest soil microbial communities from Panama - MetaG Plot_35 | ecosystem: Environmental > Terrestrial > Soil > Tropical forest > Bulk soil | place: Panama | collected 2016-02-17
CAATGCTGCCATCGGTTCGGCGCAAACCGCGCCCGGAGGACTTCGAAACATGCGAACTGGTGGAGTCGTTCGCCTTTTTCGCGGCGATACGCCTCGAAGTCGGCGCGGCGGTCTTTCGGCGTCGCGGTCAGAAAATGCTCAAAGGCAAGACGCAGGGCGTCGAGTTTTGCACGTGCAACCTGCGCGTGGTCTATGAGATCACCTGCGCGAAAAATGCTGATGTCAATGCCGGCGGCCGCGCAGCCTGGAAAATCCGGAATGGCGTCGACGTCGATATAGAGCGGATTGACAAAGAGGCGGCTGTTTGGGGCGTAAGGGCTCGCCTCACCAGCGCGCTCAATGAAAAGGGCATGCAGCGGGTTTGTCCCGATACCAGCGGCGCCGCGCGCTGCTGCAAGCGGAATAATGCGCGCGAGATCGCCGAAATCGCCGTGGCCCCAGTTTCGGCTTGAGCGAAGCGTGTAAAGTTGAACTGCCAGGAGCCAGTACCGGCGCCCATCTCCCTGGAATGCACGGAGCATTTGCCCCGGAGCGGAAAACTGCCTCGGCCGGTTTTTGTTCTGCGAGAGGGCCCGTATCAGCCGCCGCTGCGTTTCATCGCTGGCTGCGTGCCAGCGCCCAAAAACGTCATGATAGCCGGGTTCAATGCCCCAAATTCGCGCTTCTGCGGCCAAATCATTCATTTTTCGGACGGAACTTTCGGGAAATCCTGTGGTTTTCGTTCGGGTAAGACGAGACCATAACAATGAAGCAGCCCGGACCAGAGCGTGCTGTTGTGCGCGAGCGAGCCAATTTCCTCGCGGAGCCGTGGAAGCAGTCTGCGGCCGATCCGGGCGCATCGAACTTCCTGATCGAAGATATCTTCCCTTCCGTGGATGGCGGTCGTTACCCGGTAAAACGAATAGCTGGCGAAAGCGTCGATGTCTGGGCCGATATTTTTCGCGAAGGCCATAATGTCCTTGCGGCGGCGCTGCTGTGGCGCCGAGACAGCGATGCCGACTGGCAGCGTGTGGCCATGGCGTTGCACAGCAACGATCGCTGGCACGGCAGTTTCACACCCCCCGCGCCCGGCACCTATTTCTTTGCCATCGAGGCGTGGACGGACCATTTCGCGACGTGGCGAAAGGAGTTCGCAATCAGAAAGGATGCTGGCCAGGATCTTTCTCTGGCTGTGCGTGAAGGGCTTGAACTGCTGTCGCAACTCAAGCCCAAGGACCGTAAAGCGCGAACGATCGTAGATGATTACACGCGACGCTGCGCGGCCGAGGGTACTTTCGACCTTCTCCTCGACGATGCGCTCGCCACGGCCATGGAAAGAACCGAGACGCGCCCGGACCTCACGCGCAGCCACAATATTCCTTTGTTGGCGGAACGCGAGCGTGCGCGTGTCGGCGCTTGGTACGAGATGGTGCCACGAAGCCAGGGGACTGTTGCAGGAAGGCACGGCACTTTCGACGATTGTATTGCACGGGTTCCGGAAATCGCGACTCTTGGGTTTGACGTGATCTATCTCACGCCTATCCATCCTGTCGGCCGCACCAACCGAAAAGGCAAAAATAATTCACTGAACGCCGCAGCGTCCGATCCAGGCAGCTTCTATGCAATCGGCAACGAGACCGGCGGTCACGATGCGGTTGAGCCGCAGCTGGGAACGATAAAGGATTTCCGGCGCCTGGTCGCCGCCTGTCACGACCATAAGATGGAGATCGCGCTGGACTTTGCGGTGCAATGCTCCCTCGATCATCCGTGGCTCAAGGAGCATCCCGAATGGTTCCGTTTCCGCCCAGACGGAACGATACGTTTCGCCGAGAACCCGCCGAAGAAGTACGAAGATATCGTTAATCCCGATTTCAACAGCGACCATCGCATGGCTTTATGGGAAGCGTTGCGCAAGGTCATGCTGTTCTGGGCGGACCAGGGCGTGCGCATCTTTCGAGTCGATAACCCGCACACCAAGCCTTTGCCGTTTTGGGAATGGCTCCTTCAGGAAGTGCGCGCGCGGTATCCCGACGTCATTTTCCTGTCGGAAGCTTTCACTCGGCCCAAGGTGATGAAGGCACTCGCCAAGCTTGGCTTCTCCCAGTCTTACACCTACTTCACGTGGCGCACAGGCAAGGAGGAGCTGCAGACCTATCTCAGCGAGATCACCGGTTATCCCGAACGCGATTACTTCCGCCCTAACTTCTTCGTCACGACGCCTGATATTCTGCCGGTCCAGCTGCAAACCGGCGAGCCGTGGATGTTCAAATCGCGCGCGGTCCTCGCCGCAACGCTGTCGTCAAACTATGGAATCTATAACGGCTTCGAACTGCTTGAGCACGAGCCGATTCCCGGACGGGAGGAATACATCAATTCCGAGAAATACGAGATCAAGACGCGCGACTGGAATAAGCCCGGCAACATCAAGGATTATCTTGCGCGCCTCAATAACATCCGCCGCCAGAACAGCGCGTTGCAGCAGACCGCCGACCTGCGGTTTCTGCAGGTCGACAGCGAAAACGTCATCGGCTTCCTGAAGGAATCGCCCAAGGACGGTAATGCGGTCGCCTGCGCCGTCGCACTTGCCGGCGAGCCACAGGATTTCTGGCTTCATTTCGGGGATAACAAAATCGGCGGAAATCCGGTGCGCGCCATCGAGAATCTCTCGACGGGCGAGCGCCGGCTGATCGAGTGGGGCGGCGCACGCCTACGCGTTGACCCGGCCGATGATCCGGCCGTTTTGTTTTGCTGCATCTCCTGAGCCCAATCATGAATGTCAGGCCCGACATTGATGTCAAAGCGCGCACCTCTGACGGTGGCCTGTGGTTTAAAGACGCCATCATCTATCAGCTTCACGTAAAGGCCTTCAGCGACAGCAATGGCGACGGCATAGGCGACTTCGCGGGACTGACGGAGCGCCTCGACTACCTGCACGATCTCGGCGTCACAACGTTGTGGCTTCTGCCGTTTTATCCCAGTCCCGGACGCGATGACGGTTACGACATCTCCGACTACGGGGATATCAACCCAGTCTTCGGCACGCTGCGGGATTTCAGACGCTTCATGCAGGAGGCTAAACGCCTTGGATTGCGCGTCATTACCGAATTGGTCATCAACCATACGTCTGACCAGCATGACTGGTTCAAGCGCGCGAAGCGCAGCCCTCGGGGTTCAAGCGCACGCAACTGGTACGTCTGGAGCGACACCGATCAACAATACCAGGGCACACGTATCATCTTCACCGATACGGAGAAATCGAACTGGGCCTGGGATGCCGAAGCCAACGCTTTTTACTGGCACCGCTTCTTCTCGCATCAGCCCGATCTCAATTACGACAACCCGCGCGTGGTTCGTTCGGTCGTGCAGGTGATGAAGCGCTGGCTTGATGCGGGCGTCGACGGCTTTCGACTCGACGCTGTTCCTTATCTTTGTGAGCGCGAAGGCACCAACAACGAGAACCTGCCCGAAACGCACCAGGTGCTGAAAACGTTGCGCGCCCGGCTAGATGCTTACGCGCCCGGCAAAGTCCTGCTGGCTGAAGCCAATCAATGGCCGGAGGACGTGCAGCAGTACTTTGGCGACGGCGATGAGTGCCACATGGCATATCACTTTCCTCTGATGCCACGGATTTATATGGCCATCGGGCAGGAAGATCGCTTTCCGATCACCGACATCATGCGGCAAACGCCGGAAATTCCGCTCAACTGCCAATGGGCGATGTTTCTGCGCAATCACGACGAGCTGACGCTCGAAATGGTGACGGACGCCGAACGAGACTATCTCTGGTCGACTTATGCCGCCGATCCGCGCGCCCGTATCAATCTCGGCATCCGGCGCCGCCTTGCGCCATTGATGGACAATGACCGGCGCAAGATCGAGCTGATGAACTCCATCCTGCTTTCGATGCCAGGCACACCGATCATCTATTACGGCGACGAGATCGGTATGGGCGACAATATCTATCTCGGCGACCGGAACAGCGTGCGCACGCCGATGCAATGGACGCCGGACCGTAACGGTGGGTTTTCGCGCTGCGACCCCGCGCGACTCTATCTGCCCTGCATCATGGATCCCGTGTACGGCTATGACGCGATCAACGTTGAGGCACAGACACGCTCGCTATCCTCGCTGCTGAACTGGATGAAGCGGCTCATCGGGGTGCGGAAATCGACGAACGTTTTCGGGCGCGGCACGCTGACGTTCATACGGCCCGCCAATCGCGCCGTCCTCGCCTATGTGCGCCAGCTCGAGGATGAGGCGATCCTCTGTGTCGCGAATATCTCGCGTTCGGCACAGGCCGTCGAGCTCGATATGCGGGCGTGGAAAGGCCGCGTGCCGCAGGAAATGCTGGGTCATACCAATTTTCCGCGTATCGGTGAACTTCCTTATCTGGTGACGCTTCCGCCCTATGGTTTCTTCTGGTTCTCGCTGAAAACCGACCCCAAAACCGAGCCGCAGAAAATCCTGCCACGCGAAATCACAACGCTGGTGCTCGGCCATGGCTGGGAAAACCCGCTGTCGGATTGGACCAGGCGCACTTTCGAAACAGAGGTGCTGCCGACCTTCATGCCCGAACGGCGGTGGTTCGCAGACAAGGATTCGCGGACGATCTCCACGAAAGTTTCCATTGCAATACCAATAGAGCATGACGGCGAGCGCATCGCCGCAGTCGTTGTGGAATCCCATACCCGTCACGGCGTCAGCCGCTACTTCCTGCCGCTGACAGTCCGTTGGTCACGCTACACCGCAATAGACAAGAACCCGGCAGCGATCCTGTCGGCCGTTCGGAGAGGCGCCAGCGAAGGCACCTTGCTCGATGCCACGACAGAACCGGATTTTATTTCTGTTGCGCTGAAGAACATTCACGCCGCAGAAACCATCGCCAGCAACGGCGCTTCGCTCGAGTTTCGACCGACCTCGTTTTTCTCCGCGGCAGCGCCCCCCGATATCAAGACAATCGTTCCAATCGAGCGCGAACAGTCCAACAGCAGTGTGATCGTCGACAATAAATACGTCGTCAAGGTACTGCGTCGCATTACCGCCGGCGTTCATCCCGAATTCGAAATGGGGCGGTATCTGGCCGATGTCGCGCACTTTCAGAATTCACCAGCCCTATTAGGCACCATCGAACTTGTCGAGGGGAAAAGCCGGACTGCTCTCTGCGCGGTGCATACTTTCATCGAAAATCAAGGCGACGCCTGGGGCATCACGGGCGCCTCATTGGATCGGTTGATCGACCAGCAACGCCTGGTTCCGAATGAAGCCGCAACCGAGACGTCGGAAATGACGTCCATGCTCCAGCGCATGCGTCAGATTGGGCGGCGTATTGCTGAACTGCATCGTGCTCTCGCAAGTTATCCCGATGTGGAGGGTTTCACGCCGGAGCCGATCTCTCAGGAGGACAGCATCCGATGGAGTAATGCCATCATGTCCCGCGCGAGCCGTGTTGCAGAGATGTTGCAGGAAAACCAGGACCGGCTCGGCGAGCCGGCCACAAATCTCGCGCAAAGGCTGAGAAATCATCGCGAAGTGATTGGTTCGCACATTGAAGGTCTCAAAAACAGCAGTTTCGCCGGCAGTAAGATCCGCGTGCACGGTGATTTCCATCTTGGACAGGTCCTTATCGCCAAGGATGACGCCTACATTCTCGACTTCGAAGGTGAACCCCGCCAGAGCCTTGAACAGCGCAGGGTCAAGGAGCCACCGGCGCGCGATGTCGCAGGATTCCTTCGCTCGATCGATTATGCCACGAGTGCCGCCATCGCACGCGCGCCCAATATCACGGCTGAAGAGCGCTCGATGCTCGGACAGCGGATTCCCAGTTGGGGCGCCCGCCTGTCGGAAGCGTTTTGGCAATCGTATCGCGAGACGCTCGCGGGAATAGACATCTGGCCAGCCGACGAGGTTAAAGCGCAGGAGCTGCTAAATCTCTTTCAGCTCGAGAAGGTTTTTTACGAGATCGAATATGAGGTCACCAACCGACCCACTTGGGCGCACATCCCCCTCGAGGCCACGCTGCGCATTCTCGCAGAGCGCGGGGTCGTGCCATGAGCGAACTTTCCGCCGGCGCCCGGGAGATCATTGCGGGCCGCAACGCCGACCCGTTCCACTATCTCGGGCCGCATACCGAGAATGACCGCACGGTCGTGCGCGTGTTCCTGCCGGACGCCAATCGCGTCATCGCGGTGACGAATGGCACAGAGCGCGAGCTGAAACGGATCGATCCGGCCGGCCTTTTTGCGGGCCCTGTCGATGATCCTTCTCACTACCATCTGCGCGCCTGTTTCGGCGACAGCGAGGTCGAACTGGAAGATCCCTATCGCTTTCCGCCCGTTCTGTCCGACTTCGATCTTTATCTGCTTGGCGAAGGCAATCATCTCACGCTTTACAACAGGCTTGGCGCGCATCTGATGGAGATAGAGGGCGTCGGCGGCGTCGCCTTCGTGGTCTGGGCGCCCAACGCTCAGCGGGTCAGTGTCGTCGGCGAATTCAACCTTTGGGATGGGCGGCGTCATGCGATGCGTGTGCGCGGGAACGGCTACTGGGAAATCTTCGTGCCTGGAGCGCGCCCGGGCGAGAAATACAAATACGAAATTGCCACGCGGTCAGGCGACCTCCTGCTGAAGGCCGATCCTGTGGGATTTGCCAGCGAAATGCGTCCGCTCACCGCTTCAGTTGTGGTTGACAGCCATATGCTCTCGCAGCCGCCGTCCCTGCCGGCTGGGGTCAATTCGCTCAATGCACCCATGTCGATCTACGAGGTGCATCTGGGTTCTTGGCGGCGCAAAGGCGAGCGCGGCCAGTACTGGCTCGACTATCGCGAGCTTGCCGAGCAATTGCCTGCTTACGCGGTCGATATGGGGTTCACGCATGTCGAATTACTGCCCGTCATGGAGCATCCTTTCGACGGTTCGTGGGGTTATCAGCCGACCGGACTGTTCGCACCAACAAGCCGTTTCGGAACGCCAGCCGAATTTGCAAACCTTGTAGCCGCCTTGCACGACGCCGGCGTGGGCGTGCTGCTTGACTGGGTGCCGGGACACTTCCCGGACGATCCCCATGGGCTCGCACAATTTGATGGCACCGCAATCTACGAGCACGCCAATCCGATGCAAGGGCGACATCTCGACTGGGGTACACTCATTTACAATTATGGGCGAACAGAGGTCGCAAACTTCCTGCTCGCAAATGCGCTCTTCTGGCTCGATCGGTACAAGGTCGACGGATTACGAGTCGACGCCGTTGCTTCGATGCTCTACCTCGACTACAGCCGGCCGGAAGGCGGCTGGATCCCGAACCGGTTTGGCGGTCGGGAAAACATCGACGCCATTTCTTTCCTCCGGCGCACCAACAGCGAGGTCTTCCGGCAATTTCCCGATGCGACCACGGCCGCGGAGGAATCGACCGCATGGCCGATGGTATCGCGGCCGGTGGACGGGGGCGGTCTTGGCTTCGGATACAAGTGGAACATGGGATGGATGCACGACACGCTGGACTACATTTCAAAAGAGCCGGTCTACCGGCGGCATCACCACGAGAATATCCTTTTCGGCCTGCATTACGCCTTTTCGGAAAATTTCATCCTGCCGCTGTCGCACGATGAAGTCGTGCACGGAAAACGATCGATTCACGGCCGCATGCCGGGCGACTCCTGGCAGCGCTTTGCAAACTTGCGCGCCTATTACGGCTTCATGTACGGGCACCCGGGCAAGAAGCTAATGTTCATGGGCTCCGAGTTCGCTCAGGACAGCGAATGGAACCACGATGTCAGCCTGCCCTGGCACTTGCTGCAGCATGAGACGCATGCCGGTATCCAGAGGCTGGTCCGCGATCTAAACCGGCTCTATCGCGAGTTGCCGGCGCTGCACGTATTCGACTGCGATTCCGGCGGCTTCGAATGGCTGGTCGCCGACGACTCAAACAACAGCACTTTTGCCTGGCTGCGCAAGGGGCGCGAGCCGCGCGAGCGCTGCGTCGTGGTGGTGAATTTCACACCGCAGGTGCTGCGTGACTATCGCATGCGAGTCCCCTTCGGCGGACGCTGGCGCGAGGTGCTCAATTCCGATGCCGCGATCTATGGCGGAAGCAATGTCGGCAACGCCGGCGCGGTCGAAAGCGTTGTGACAAGAGATAGTCCGGAGCTTCGCATTGTTGTCCCACCCCTTGCTGCCGTCTTTTTCGTTCCTGAGATCGAGTAGCAATCACGTCTCGGCAGGGTCGCCCTATCCGCTTGGCGCCACCTGGGACGGTCGCGGGACGAACTTTGCCTTGTTTTCGGCGAACGCGACCAAGGTCGAACTTTGCCTGTTCGACCGCGAGGGCCGGCGCGAAAAGCAGCGCATCGTCATGCCCGAGCGCACCGACGATGTGTGGCACGTCTATCTCTTGCACGCGGCGCCGGGCCAGCTCTACGGCTATCGCGTGCACGGACCCTATGCGCCGGAAGCGGGCCATCGCTTCAACTGCCATAAACTGCTGATCGATCCTTACAGCAAACGATTGGGCGGGCATTTTACCTGGCACGATATGCATTTTGCCTATCGCACCGGGCACAAGAATGCCGACCTGTCGTTCGACCGGCGCGATAATGCGCGGCTGATGTGGAAGTCGGTCGTGGTCGATCCGGCGCATACCCGGATGCGCGACCGGCGGCCGGCGACGGCGTGGGAAGACACCATCATCTACGAGGCGCATGTCAAAGGCCTGACGCAGGGGCGCGATGACATTCCGGCCGACGCGCGCGGCACATTTCGCGGGCTGGCGGAGCCCGGCACGATCGCGCACCTACGAAAACTTGGCGTCAGCGCCATCGAGCTCCTGCCCATCCACGCCTTTCTCGACGAGCGACATTTGATTGACCGGGGCTTGAAAAATTACTGGGGCTACAATTCGCTCAGCTTCTTCGCGCCGGAGATGCGCTACGCGACCGGCAACGCCTACAACGATTTCCGCTCGACGGTGGCGGCGCTGCACGATGCCGGCATCGAGGTGATCCTCGACGTGGTCTATAACCATACCTGCGAGGGCAACCACATGGGGCCCACGCTCTGCTACCGCGGCATCGACAATGCTTCCTACTACTGGCTGGTGCCGAACCAGCCGCGCTACTACGAGAATTTCACCGGCACCGGCAATGCGCTCAAGCTGACGCATCCGCGCGTGCTGCAGATGGTGATGGATTCGCTCAGGCTGTGGGTCGAGGTTTTCCACATCGACGGCTTCCGCTTCGATCTCGCCACCACTCTCGGCCGCACGCCCGGCTTCGACCGCAACGCGCCCTTCTTCGCCGCCGTGCGCCAGGATCCGGTGCTCTGCCAAGTGAAGTTGATCGCCGAGCCGTGGGACATTGGCCAGGGCGGCTATCAGGTCGGCGGTTTCCCGACCGGCTGGTCGGAGTGGAACGATTTCTACCGCCAGACCATACGCCGCTTCTGGCGCGGCGAGGGCAACCTGATCGGCGATGTTGCCCACTGCATGACCGGATCCTCGGCGCAGTTCCAGCATGACGGCCGCGGCCCGCGCTCGAGCGTCAACCACGTCACCGTGCATGACGGATTCACCCTTGCCGATCTCGTCAGCTACGAACACAAGCACAACGAGGCCAATGGCGAGGACAACCACGACGGCTCGCCTGAGAACTTCTCCACCAATTGCGGCATCGAAGGTGCTACGGAGGACGCGGCTGTGCTTGCCCTGCGGCGCAGGCTGCGGTGCAACCAGCTTGCGTGTCTGTTTCTCGCGCAGGGCGTGCCGCTGCTGCTCGCCGGCGACGAGGTGGGCAATTCGCAAGGCGGCAACAACAATGCCTATTGCCAGGACAACGAGATGGGCTGGACCGACTGGTCGCGGCTTGGGAGCGACGACGATCTCAGCGGCTTTGTCGGCGAGCTGACAAAGCTGCGCCAGCGCTTTGCCCAGCTCAGGCCGCACCGCTGGGTCGAGGGCAAAAGGGCGGATGGTTCTTATGATGTGAAATGGCTGACCCCCGCGGGCGCGGAGATGAGCGAGGCGGACTGGAATTTCCCGGACGGCCGGTTTCTCGCCTATGTCCTTGGCGCTGCGGTCGAGCACGGTGAGCCGCTGCTGATTGTCCTGAACGACGCCGACGACGCCGTCGATGTTATCGGCCCGGAATGGCCGAATGTTGCGCGGTGGGCCTGTGTCATCGACACCGCCAACGGGCAATCGAATTCGACAACTCTTGAAATCGGCGGACGGTGGAGCGCGCAGCCAAGGTCCGTTCTGGCCTTCGCGGGCGCGTCGTGAGCGAGGCTCCCCAGTTCGGCGCTTTGCTCACCGACCACGGCGTTACATTTCGGCTTTGGGCCCCGGCCGCCGCCAGCGTGAGACTCGTGCTCGACCGCAAGATTTCGATGCCAAAAAGCGACGGTTGGTTTGAGCTGCACGTCGACGGCGTGACAGCCGGCGCGCGTTACGCGTTCGAGATCGATAACGAAATTACGATCCCCGATCCCGGGTCGCACTTTCAGCCCGAAGACGTGCATGGGCCCAGCGAAGTCATCGATCACGGATTCGCATGGCAATGCCGTCAGTGGCGGGGATTGCCATGGCACGAAGCTGTTTTTTCCGAAATTCACGTCGGCACCTTCACGGAGGAAGGAACGTTTCGCGCGGCGATTTCAAAGCTCGATCACCTGTCACGAACTGGAATCACCGCAATTGAACTTATGCCTCTCTCGGATTTTCCAGGACGCTGGAACTGGGGTTATGACGGCGTTCTGCCCTTCGCCCCCGACTCGAGCTATGGCCACCCTGATGATCTCAAAGCATTGATCGATGCAGCGCACGCGCGCGGGCTGATGGTTTTCCTCGACGTCGTCTACAACCACTTCGGTCCGGAGGGAAAATTATCTCGGCCGCATCGCACCGCAATTTTTCACCGACGCACAGACACCGTGGGGCGTGGCAATCGACTTTCGCGTGCCCGAAGTACGGCAGTTTTTCATCCAAAATGCGCTGCATTGGTTGCGCGACTACCGTTTCGATGGGCTGCGGCTCGATGCGGCGCATGCGATCGTCACCCCCGGCGAACCGAAGATCCTGCACGGCCTCAGTATGGCGGTCGGAACATTGGCAACGGAGAACGGCCGCCACATTCATCTTGTCCTGGAAAACGATGACGCCCGCGCCGGTCTACTCGCGCCGGAAGAGGATCCTCCCGCCGGCCGTTACCGGGCGCAGTGGCATGACGACTACCATCACACCTTCCACGTTCTTTTGACTGGGGAAAAGACTGGCTACTACCGGGATTACGGCGACCCGCGCGACCTCGAAAGAACATTGACCGAAGGTTTTGCCTACCAGGGCGAGACATCGAAACACAGGAATGGGCGGTCTCGCGGCGAGACCAGCGGCCATCTGCCACCGACTGCTTTTGTGAATTTCATTCAAAATCACGACCAGATCG
>Ga0126383_10002777_pt1 | contig 11407 bp, 7 predicted proteins | sample PanSoiMetPlot_35_FD_96882 | JGI IMG/M metagenome (GOLD analysis project Ga0126383, IMG submission 96882) | Tropical forest soil microbial communities from Panama - MetaG Plot_35 | ecosystem: Environmental > Terrestrial > Soil > Tropical forest > Bulk soil | place: Panama | collected 2016-02-17
GCGGGCCACGCCCACCACCATCGAGGTTTTTCATCGCGGCCAGCGCGTCGCCTCGCATGTGCGAGCACGCAAACCCTACACCGCCATGACTAACTGCGAACATCGCCCCGCTTCCCACCGGGCCGGTACGCCCACGTGCGTACCCTACGTCTCAGAGGGCACCGGAATACGCGATCTAGCCATCGATTGCAAGCTTTCAACGAGCAACGAACACAGCGCCATGATTGCAAATCCGTATCCGCGATAATTGCGCGGGGCCGACCCGAGTGTGCGTATTGGTTTGAGAAACCGCTCCTCGTAGCGTCTGACGACGAATTGAAGAAGCGACTCTTTGTCGGCTGCAGCCAAACACTCCTCGACTTTGCTGATGGGCCAGCCTGTCGCAAGTTCGGGTTCTTTTTGATGCATAGCGGAATCCATTTGAACTGAGAATTAGATGCACCTGCTCATTGGCGATCAGTTCTGGAGTGGAACGAAACTTCTCCACGTTCCTCAGAAACTGTAGCCGCTTGCCAGCTCGTCCTGATTGGGCCGTGTGAATTGACCCCTTCGGCTTTAGTGCTTGCCTCTCAGGTTGCTGATTAAGGCAACGATCGTAGAGACCAGGCCGAGGCCAGCGGTAACCGCACCCCAAACGCGAACTCCAGGGACAGTAATTCCTGCAGCCGCCAGTGTTACAAGCCAGTAAGCGGAGACGAACAGAATCCGCCAGCCGATCAGGAAGAACTTGGCACCGACCCCCAGAGTCAGGAAAGGCACAAAGAGTCCACTTTGGTATATGTAAATTTGTGAAAGGGCATAGACCACTCCTACGAAGCCCACCACGATGCCGTACTCGAACTGTTTCGTCCGATTTGCGACGGCCCAAGCCACGAGACCGATCGCAAGCATGGTGATACACAAGGAAGGTCCGAAGAGGATCGTGTGATGATGGATGATCTCGGAAATCCACTCACTAAGCTTATCGGGGGGGAGTCCTGTGGGGATGGTGGTCTCGTCCTGCGAGGGACCGTGTATGAGAACATCCATCGTTAGCAAATACATGCAATCCAAGATAAAAAATGAGCAGAGTGGGATCGCATATTTCTTGACGGCAGTCATACCCGAGCTGAATGCGATTGCAAATGCAATGAGACAAAAAGCTCCAAGATCATTCAGAATAACGGAGGCTTGCGGTGAGTTCGTCTTAAGAAAAATGAACCAACTCAGAAGCCAGAGAAACCAGTTGGCTGTCCAAAAAATGTGCCCTATCTCTAGCGTCCGTCGTTCATTGCGTGTAATGCTGGTTCGTTTTCCGATGGAGACCAAGACCAACAGATTGATCGACAGAATGGCAATCAGAGAAACAAGGTTGGCCTCGTTCATAAGGTACACAGTGTCCATAGCTAGGCTCCTTCTCTACGTCCCCTGCATAAGCCTCGAAGAAAACCATTTTGGCGCTACGAGTCTTAGGGAAACGCCCTCTGTTCCCGGAAGCTGCACGCCGAGACCCAAGTACGACGCGGGGGTAAGTCTATCAGGCCCCCAACAGGATAGAAACGACCCAAGACCGTGAACCCAACATGATCCGAACTCTGATGCTGAAGGCTGCCCCCTAGGCACGGTATCCCTAGTGCAGCCTAATTAGGCCCTCCACAGAAAGCTGGGGACAGAGACGTAATTTCCGTATCGCTTCAGGAGCGGCGCATGCTGCCAGGAGGGGATTTACGGGATGAGTTAAGAACCGGGAGGCTTGAGTGGCGGTGGAGTGGGCTTAGAGGTCCACAGTTTCAGCAGGTTGTGAGTCGGCTCTAACACCGAAAACTGCCCCCATTCTCTTGACACCCTAGTGAGTTTCGAGCAGAATCTCGCCTCGTCCTCGTTGCGAAATGGGGTAATTCTCGCTTATCCAATTAGGGAGGCTCCATGGTCCGATCTTCGCTGGTTTCGATCGTGTTTCTACTGTTAACCTCGTTGTGCTCACCAGCGCGCCAAATCCACTTCGCCACGGCCATAAACACCAACAGCGGCTTGAGCGGACCGGGCAGCGTCGCCGTGGGTGACTTTAATCGTGATGGTCTGCTCGATGTCGTAATTACAGATCATGTGAGCGCGTTGTCGGTGTTGCTGGGACGTGGGCACGGGACGTTTAATTCTCCAGTCACCTACACGTTGGACTCCTTCGTATCAAATCAGGTGGCCGTGGCTGATTTTAATGGAGATGGTATCGCTGATCTCGCCGTGGTGGAGGGAGGGCTTACGGTACCTTCGACGTTAGCGGTTCTTCTCGGGAACGGGGATGGAACCTTTGGCAGTCCAACCTACTACTCGACGAGTATAGACGGTGCGGGCCTTTCATTGGCAATCGGCGACCTCAATCACGATGGAATCTTAGACGTCTTCCTGGGCGGGGCTGGGGCGAGCACAGTACTTCTGGGCGATCCAGGGGGCGGTTTTCATGAGGGTCAGTTTCAGTCGGTGTCCGGCTTCTGGATTGCAGAGGGTGACTTCAATGATGATGGTAACCTCGACGTTGCTCTCACGGGCGGAATCAATCAGAACATTTCCGTGCTGCTCGGCAACGGAGACGGAACATTTCAGGCGCCTGTGTCTTACAGTGGTGGGAATGATCCTATCGGTATCGTGAGCGCCGATTTCAACCACGATAAGAAACTCGATCTTGCGACCGCCGCTTTTAATGACACAGCAGTGGACGTTCTCTTGGGCAATGGCGACGGCACATTCGGCACAGGAAGGGAGTGGGCTGCGGGGACTCAGCCGACGACTCTGGTCGCCTCGGACTTTAACCGGGACCACAACATTGACCTTGCAGTCGCTGACGATGGACAAGGGGGAGTGGATGTCCTAGCGGGCAAGGGTGATGGGACGTTCTTGCGCGGGTCGTTTTTCGCGACTGGCAAGAACGCGACTTTCGTAGCCCCGGGAGATTTCAACAATGATGGCTCAGTCGATCTTGTTGTCACGAACGATGGGGACAACACGGTGAGTGTCTTGCTGAATGCCGCAGGTACAAATGTCGCTCTGACCAGCTCAATGAACCCTTCGCACGTTGGGCAAGCAGTCACGTTCACCGCTACAGTCGCCGCGACTGTGTCGACCTCCATCCCGACAGGCACGGTGATCTTCAAGGACGGTATGACGCTGTTGGGGAACGCCAGTCTGAGCAACGGTGTGGCGGCATTTACAACGTCGGGTCTCCAGCAAGGGAAGCACAGAATCGTTGCCGTCTACGAGGGAGATTCGTCCTTCAACCCTAATGCGTCCGCCATTCTGATTCAACGGGTGCGATAGGCAGACTTTGTCCGCTGCTTTGGAATCCCTTTCGCCGATTTTATGGAGAACGCGACGGCGTGGAGTGAAAGAATTCTGGCTTGATCCTCTTTCGCAGTCGGCTACGACCCCGTAGCGCGGTGTTGGCGATTTTTCCGGAGACTTCGCGATTCTTCGGCGACGCCCGTCTCTGGGCGTGGAGTCGTTTCAGGGTTGCTTCCCTAGTCTTGCTGCAACGCAGTTTCAGCATGTTAGAGACATGAAATGGGCGGGGAGCGCTCTTTCACTCCGCTCCAGTCCGAGGAAGGCCATTTCCCGAGGTGTCGCTGAATGGTCGGAAAGCACACTCTCCTGGAAAAAGCATGGGATTTACGCCATTCCGCTCATGTCATTCTGAGCGAGGACGTTACGAGGGCAGCGATCTCTTACAGAGAGAACTACACGCACGGAGGAACGTGCTTCAGCACTACGAGACTTAGATAGACTCCTAGCGATTCAAAGAGACTCGATTTCGCCCGAATCCTCTTGGAGACCTAGGGGGCATCGGGACGTAATCGCAGAAGGGGGAGGATTCTAAGAAATCGTGAGAATCGCGGTGAAAACGCTGGACTTAAACTTTGTAATACATTTCTCGGTACTCCCGGAAAGTACAAACTTCCAGGGCAAGTTTGTATGATCTAGACCTCAGCTCTAAAGTCATACAAACTTTAACCTTCTTTCTTTCTTTTATTTAGGATCTACTTCTCCGTTTATTACCCGGTCTGCTCGTCCGACTTCTGGAACTTCCAGAGGAGGTCTGCGGAAGGTGGAGCTGTCCTCGTAAAGATCTTTTTATGACCGTCGTGACTCTCAGAAAGCTCGGATTTCACTTCTCCAAGCCACTTATCGACGCGGCTCTCACCGGCCGCGTATCGTACTCTGCACTCCTCGATGAGCTGCTCACGACTCAGAGGTCCCTTCAACAGCAGCCAGAGTACAGGATTGCCAGGGACGATCGTCGCTGCCTTCTGGTCATAGCGGATGGAGAACGGATTCGGTTTTCGGCCATATCGCAGCTTTCCGACGCTAACCTTGACCGTGTCGCTGCGCCCATCCTTCGTTAGATGGAGAATCGTGTCTGGATTCTCCTTCCACTCCGAGGAGCCCCTGATGCGATTGTTGCTGTTACCGTCCGGGTTCTCTTTCGGCTTGCTATCGTGACGGATCATTACCCAGACCTTCACTTCAGGGATCAGCTCCAGTTGATCGAACACGAAGGAAACATCCCGTTCTTTGTCTGGATTTTTGCCGCAACAGAAGAGATCGGAGATGACATCGACAAGGACAACTTCGAGTTTCTCTTTGCGAACCCACTTGCGGATTAAACTAAATTGGTTCTCCATTGGGCTGGTGCGACGAAGCTCGTCGAGCATCTTGCGAGAGAAGAATTTGATCCTGTCAGGCGGCGCGCTGTCACCATAGATTTTCTTCAGTCGCTCCCCTAGGCCGGGGTTGCGCATTTCTGTTTGAATGATTCCGACATTTCTCGGTTGCCCGGTGACAAACTCGCCCAGCCACGGCGTGCCCGTTGCTATCGCATGGGCCATAGATAGCACCACAAAGGACTTGTAGGTCTCTTCGTAACCGTGAATCAGCACACGGTCGCCCAGATGAATTATCCGTTCCGGGAGCCCCAAGGACATAGACCTAGTGAACGTGCCGTCCCCAGTTCCTAATAGAACTGTGACTCCAAAGCCGAGCTGAGTCCTTCTCTCCCTCATGTTGAGGTCCTGCTAGGTACGCCCAGTCCCCCAAGCGATCGCAGCCGCCGCTGCCAGCTCAGCGAGCAAAGCGAGGCCGCTTAAGACTCTCCACAAAGAAAATACTGGACCTGATTGCGGGAATCGCGTTCGTTCAGGTTGCGCCAAACAGCGCCCCAAAACTGGGCCGCCCCCGTTGATGCCGTCAGTGCTGTGCCGCTGAAAGCTAAAAGCGAGCTGTTCGGGTGTCGCCGGTCCTGGGTACAGCCGTTAGCGGTGTGGCGGCGTTGAACGACGGATCGCAAACGTACAAGGACTATGAATCCTGCACGGGGGCTCATGACAGAGCTGAAGGACAATCAATCTGACCTGTTCTCTCGCAAGTGGCTTCTGATAGTGCTCCTGTGCATGGTGCCTCCATTCTTTTTGTTTGCGGTTCTAGGAGATCCAGGGAGGGGAAGAGCGGCAGCAATTTCTCTTGCGGTGATAGTCATCGCTGCTAGATCACGCTGGGACTGGAAGAAATACACTTGATTTTGGATAACGTTAGTGGTTATGATCGCTCTTCATGTCCCGCTAGTTTTCCTCGTTCCCTGGACCAGCAGGAACCTCTTTCGCGATGTGGACAGTCCAGTCCGATGCATCCGTGCTGAAATTCGCGGCTTCGTCATCGTTCGAAAAGCGCCAGTGTCGCGGTAACTGAACCAGTTGTCAGAGCATGCGTTGCGTCAAAGCAGACCTTGGGGAGCGCTCCCCCGCTTGCAGAATTTGCACACGTGCCAACTCTTTTTGAGGTCGCATTTAAGAAGTTCATAAAGTCGGGAGTCATAAATGCTGTTGCTTGAATGCTCGTATTTGACGCCGTTTGAGCAAAATAGTAAGTTCCAGGATACAGAGTTACAGGTGATGAAAGCAAATTCGTTTTGATTCCCAAGCCCAGTACCCGAATTGTGGGTGGTTGTGTTTCCACCAATGATCTCGTTATCGAAACACCACATACCTGTGGCAGAAGAACCAACATGAAGCCCAGTCCCGGTGCCAGAACTTCCAATGATGCCCACGTAGGCGGTGAACGTCTCCTGATCTGAGTCGGCGATCCAATAATCCGCGTTTTCATCAACACTCTCATAGGAAATCGGAAAATAGAGTGCAAAATTCTCAACCACCCAATTCGTTCCACCTCCGTTGTTTATTGGATCACTCCCAGTCGGGGCAATATTTGGCCCAAGTTGCACGCATCTGCCTCCGCCCGTTTGAGCTGAAACACATCGATTCCTTTCGATCCAAGCTGGATTCGTGATGCCCCCGTTCATGACGACGCAATTGTGGACCGAGAGGCAGATGTTGTAACTTACCTCCACAAATTGGTTATATCTTGGTGTCGCGTCGTTAGGCTGTCCTGCGTTGAACTGGATAGCCGTGCCCGCCGCATAGCCTTGGAAAGAATTGTGGAGAACGCGTGTCGAGGCAGAGGTGTTAAAGGTCAACGCACCTGTTGCTGTGCCTGAGACGACGCCGAACGGGTCGAAAAAGCCTAGATATTCGACGACTGGACCCGCGTTGAAAGAGGTGCTCGGCGTTGAGAAAGAGAACCCTGCCGTTGTCGTCCCCGGCAGTGGGACAGTGGCAATGCACGATGCGGCAGGTTTGGGCACCACAGTTCCTGGGCCTCCCAAAAGGGTTGATGAGGCTGATCCCTCTCCGGCCAACATCAAGAATGCGTTGCCGCTTGGCCCCACTGTAATGGTGGCGGAGATAGCGTAGCAGCTAGAGCTCTGCGGAAAGAAGAGTGTACCTCCCTGCAGCCCCGCCAGCGAGTTCAGGGCGCTCGTAATGGCGTTTGTGTCATCGTGCCCCCAGGCGTAATTGTTGCCGTTAATGGGATTCGGCAACGATGTACCGCTCCAGGTCACTGTGTTTCCCGAGCCGTTGGTGATTGTCCCGGATATTAACGAGACGGGGGGAGGAGATGCATTTGTGGTGGGCGGAGGTGTGTCGATTTCACAAACCGTGGATAGGCTGGGATTGCCGCATGTTGTCGCCTGCACCTCGGTTCCACTGGCCGAGCCGGGAACGACGGGGCCTAAATTAATCCAGCTGAGACCGGTTGACTCCGTAACGGTCTGTCCTACCGCGGGCCAAATGGGCTCACTTGTACCGCTCATGATTGTCCCTGTGGTCGTTACTTGTTCAATATCCCCATTACTGTCGAGAACTGTGTTGCCGTGGCTATAGTTAGTATTCTTGAACCACCGAGCGGGAGCATCTGCCGCGAAATAAACCTTATAATTGGTTGCTCCACCTTTTGCAGCGGGCGGCGAAATCCTGGCGCACCAATGCACTCCTGTGCTGGCTGTCGGAATCGTGCCAAAACCTTCGAAGGAGACGTTTCCTTGATTTCCAGAACTGTCAGTCAGCGTTAACCGGAAGTAAACGTTGTAACTGTAGGAACTCGTGTTTTCTAGTTTGCCGCCTCCTGTACCCGTACAGTTGCTCCCATTGCTGATCGTGAGGAGTGACGAGCCGGTGGCAGGCAGATCAGGTTGCGGGAATCGAGCGGTATCGATCCATATGGTTTTGTTGATGTCGGTGCTGCTGAAGGTTGTTCCCGTGGAGGTTATGCTGTTCGCTCCCATGGACCCAGTCGCGTTGTTATTATTCTGCAGATCTCCGTAGGCTCCGAATGCCTTCACGTTGACCGAGGGGCCGGGTCCAGTCCAGGCAACCCCAGATGTCTGAGCGGGCGCCAACTCGGAAAGCGCCAGCAAACAAAGCAGCCACATCGATCTTCTCGGCATGAGCGACACCCCCACTGCGAACAGGAAATCGTTATGCGTAATTTGCCCCCTGCTAGGAAACTAAGGCAACACGCCCCAATTTGTCTGGAATCGGCTCTAAAGTAGCCCCGGTTCGACCAAAGATCAATGATCTTTCCTTGCAAAACTGGTGATATCGTGATAAATGAGGTTCACGGGTTGGGGGCAGCTAACACGATGACGTGTGAAATGATGTCGCCAACGAAAACGTGCGCGGTCCTTTTTGCGATCGCGCTCTTCCTTGTGGGTGTGGAGAATTCCGCCCACGCGTCCGGCTTTGCCCCCCCCGTGATTTATCAAGCGGGGATCGGTCCGAACTGTGTTACTTTGGCCGACTTCAATTTCGATGGATTCATAGACGTCGCTGTAACTAACGCGCTGAGCAACAACGTTAGCATACTTTTGGGCAACGGCGATGGTACTCTGCAGTCTCCGACGAATTACTCCGTCGGTCGCTCTCCCGGCTGCGTTATTTCTATTCAAGACCGAGGCCCTGGGATGTTTCCTGATCTCGCGGTTACCAATACCTTGGACAACAATGTCAGCATCCTCTTAAACAATGGGGATGGGACTTTCCAGCCTGCAGTGAACTATGGATTGGGGACTGGGACTGCTCCGGTAGGGCTGGCGGGTATCGATACCACCTCAGACGGGTTCGAAGACTTTGTTGTTGCCAATTCTTCCGGCGGAAGTCAGAACGCCGGCAACGTTGCCGTCCTCGTAGCAAACGGGGATGGAACGTTTCAAGCAGCAGTGAACTATGACACAATGGGAACAGGGCCACTAGGCATTGTACAGTCTTCCTTTACGCCCAAGTTCAGTCAAGACTTCGCGGTGATAAACTTTGTTTCCAATAATGTGAGCGTTTTCTTGAACAACAATGATGGCACAGGGAAATTTACCCTTACGAGCGTAACTCCTGTGGGGACTAATCCATCTGGAGTTACTGGCGAGGGCAATACTGCGGGCGTCACCAGCTTGATTGTCTCAAACTCTAACTCAAATAACATAACATATCTATTTGGAAACGATGCTGGGGGTTTTGAGCATACAAAGAACTATGCTGCAGGAAAAAATCCTTCTGCAATCATAGCTGCCGATCTAAATCTGGGTTCCGTCCCCGACTTGGCCGTTACCAATGAAGGCGACAGCACCGTCGGAGTTTATCTTGGTCTTCTGCATCATCCTGGTTTCCGAAAACCAACGACCTTCGCAACTTGTTTATCACCGAATTCAATTCGGAACGCTGACCTCAACCTAGATGGGAACCAGGATGTCGTTGTTGCCTGCTCCAATGGTGTCGCCGTCATGCTGAATACCGGTCCCTAAGATTTGAACCATTCGGATTACTGAATCTTTGTCACCAGCCAACTCTCCGGCGTCCAAAAGTCCGAGTGCCAGCACAACTGGCGGTTAATTTAAGCAAAGCAGTTACCTCTACGACCTGGCAGTTGTAAATGAGAACGACAGTTCCGTGAGTATATTCACGGGTAAACGCTACCCACCCCCTCTTCGGAAGCCAGCGACGTTTCCGACATGCACTTCACCACAGTCCGTTTGGGCAGGAAAGCTCGGCGGGGGTTTTGGTGATGACCTTGCCATTGCGTGCTCAAACGGTGTCGGTGTCATGCTGAATACCGGGCCATGATGCCGTCGCTGTTTCCCGAAAGACCACAATCGCGTGGCGCAGGAGTCATCCTGAACAGCAGCCGTTAGCCACCGTCTGCAGCACCCATTTTGAACAAAGGCTTTGACTCCCATCACTGTATCTTTGTCACGAGCCAGCTGTCTGGCGTCCACTGCTGGGATGTACAACTGGACATGCAGCTCGCGGTCAGCAAGATGTTCACTGCAGAAGACGAAGTATTTTCGGCGGGAGTCGCCATGGAGGCAGCATAAGCAGCAGTCCCAGGAGGGGTCCCGTACAAAAAAATCATTTGTTGTGCGTTGGTCATGCCAGGGTTGTTTATCACCGAGGCAGCGAAACAGGACAACAATGTCCCACTAGCGGTAGAGATGAACGTGACCGTGGTTGCGCCAAACTTTAAGCGATAATTCGATGTAGCCGTGCCGCTCGTGTGCTGAAAGCATGCCTCAATCCTTATGCCTTGACTGGCCGCAACGGTCCCAGCCGGAAGCGTGTAAGTGTAAAGGGTAACATCATTGGTGTTGTTTGAGTTGACGGCAGCTAGGGCGTTTTGGTAGTTCAGAGTACCTGCTGCTGGGATGTAAGCCGCTCCGTTGGTGGAGACCTGAAGTCCTGTAGAAGTACCACATAGTATTGTCTGGCCGGTTGTGGGACTCTGGCAATTCGCTGTGCCAAGGCCCAATGCCATAGAACTCCCGACGGGAGCTTGAGCCCACGCAATAAGCGCAAACAACGCTAGTGCAATCGCGAATCCTCCCAAATACCTCATCGCGTTCTCCTGTACGACGGAGGATATTACATTGCACGCCTAAGACCTATTGCATATCTGGATCACGCCCCGCTGATGGTTCGCCAGTACAGTCGGTCTGTCTCTAGCTCGAATCATAGGAAAATCAAAATCTCGTCCGGTAGACGGCGTTGCCATGGTTTCCGGGATCAGCATGAGGTCGCTGGTCAAGCTCAAGGGACAATTCGCCCCCCTCGAGAAGGAAACCCACAGGATGCTCTCGGCCCGGGAGCGGATCAAGAGCGGAGTGACGGCTAGGCAGAGAGATCGAGGACTGAGTTGTCGGCAACTATTGGCAATTGTGAGATCGCGAGTGGATTAGCTGGACTTTTTCGCTGGCAATCTCCGCACCCATTTCATTTTCCTGCCCCTGGCGCCGAGGAGCGGGTTCCATCCAAGTCGTGCATGATGGAAATCGCCCAAGGGACGGGGTTTATAACAAGAACCGGAGACGCATTGCTCCCCGCTTGCGGATTCTGAGAGCGACCACTTCGTAACGTTTCTCGATCTATCGTAGGGTAGACCCTTTTGTGGCTTCAAGAATTCGGCCAACGCTCCGGCACGTTCCGAACTTGACCCCCATCGCTACTGAACCGTGACTGAAGGCTCAGAAACGGCGTTTTTCGGCCAACGCTCCGGCACGTTCCGAACTTGACTCCCATCGCTACTGAACCGTGACTGAAGGCTCAGAAACGGCGTTTTTGAGAACAGGTTGAGAACAAGCATCGGAAAGCTTTCCCGAAAGCTGTCTCATGGCGCTTTCGGCATCCGTGCCGTCGGTTTTGATGTAGCACCGCTGTGTCACGGCCAAGCTGCTGTGTCGCATGATGCGTTGGATCACCGAATCATCGATGCCGAGGCGATTGAGATTCGTCGCCAGCCCACGGCGAAAGCCGTGCCAGCCATGCCACTCGATTCCGGCCTTCGCGAAAATGGGTTTCATTCTGCGCCATTGCAGAGAATCGAGGCTAACTGGCCTGCCCGCAGCGTTGTTGAAGATCGTCCCGGTGCTAGGGTTCCCGCACCGTTTTCGCCACGCATCGAGCAGCGAAGCGAGTTGGGGGATCACCGGAACGGCGGCTTTCGACATGGCTGTTTTCGGGTCGCTTTCGAATCGTCTCCAAATTGAGCGTTCGACTTTCAGGAC
>Ga0126383_10002778_pt1 | contig 11407 bp, 11 predicted proteins | sample PanSoiMetPlot_35_FD_96882 | JGI IMG/M metagenome (GOLD analysis project Ga0126383, IMG submission 96882) | Tropical forest soil microbial communities from Panama - MetaG Plot_35 | ecosystem: Environmental > Terrestrial > Soil > Tropical forest > Bulk soil | place: Panama | collected 2016-02-17
AGGCGCGCGCAGCATAAAGCAACTGACTACGCGTTGGCCAACTACTTTTACTGCCGCTCCTGTAGCCACGGTGACACTCACCACCACGCTCTCTCGCACCGACGCGCCTTTTCATACCATTTACGACAACAACGGCAATCTGTTGACGAAGGTCGTGAGCATGAATACGACCCAATACAGCTGGGATTACGAGAACCGCCTCACTGAGGTCACGCTGCCAAATGGGACGGTCGTCAGTTACAAGTACGATGCCCTGGGCAGAAGAATTAAGCGCACAACCTCTAACGGAGCCGACGAGCGATATGTGTATGATGGTCAGAATGTGGTTGAGGATTTGAACTCTACCTCCTCTGTGGTAACGAGTTACCTGAATGGACCAGGTCTGGACAATCACGTGCGACAGACAAATTCAACTTCTGGCGTCTCCTACTTCCTGACCGATCGCCTGGGTTCGACGCTTGGCATGACGGACTCTAACGCCAATCTGGTGGAGCAACTAACTTACGATTCGTTTGGCAATCACATAGCCAGTAGCCGTACTCGCTACTCGTATACAGGGCGTGAGCGAGATGAGGAGACAGGCCTGATGTACTGCCGGGCGCGGTTCTATGAGGCGCAGTTGGGGAGGTTCATTAATGAAGATCCCATCGGGTTGGATGGAGGAATTAATCCATATGCTTATGTCGGGAACAGTCCATTAAGATTCACGGATCCAACCGGAACCCAAATTCGATCTGATCGCAATTGGAATGATGGCGAAAAGAACCCCACTGGAGAGACCTTGCATAATAACTTTCGACAAGCCGCAGGGATGGCGTGCGCTCTCGATGGTTTCAACCCTTGGGTAAGTGCTGATGTGGCTGCTGGCTTTCAGTTCTTTAATTTTATTGGTGGAAACACTGGGGGCGGCATCATGATCAATATCTTTACACTGGAAATCTGTGTGTACGTCCGAGTAGGCGCAAGTCCGGGCTGGGCGACTGGGCTCTACGCTGGGGCGGGTTCTCAGTTTGGTATTGCACTTGGACCTGCGGAGGGCGCCACTGCTGGCGGACCTGGTGGGGAAGTTTTCATCGACGCAGCGGAAGGTGCTGGTGTATCTGGTAAGGGCGCTGGAATTAGCTCAAATAGTTTTTTCGCAGGTACGTCGGCTGGCCCAACGGTAGGTGTTGGTGTAGCTGGTGGCTTCAGAGTTACGTTTACGAAGATCCTTTACTGTATCAACTCTCCGAACTGTCCGTGTAAATAGTTATGAAAAAGTCGCAAGTCCACAAGTTTAAGGTGCATCTCATTTTGGCGTCTTGTGCTTATGTAGTTACGGTAGCGGCGCTGATGAAACTCATTGGCAACTCTTATTTATTGGCTATTCTCGCATTGGCTGGTTGGGTAGTACTTTTCGGGGTTTTTCTCAAGTACATCTCGCTTTATCGAGGTCAGAAGTGAGTTAACCCAGCAACCTCAGTCCCTTGTATTCAATTGGTTTCTTTCGCGGAGAAGGAAGGGCCCAGGGCCATTCCTTCCCAGTCAGAGCCAGTGCCGTGCTTTTCAACTCCGCCAAAACACGTACATTCCGCGTACCGGGCTGTTGCACCATGATTGTCGCGTTATGATTTCCAGTACAAGCCTCCACCACCGATCGGTGCGATTCACCAACACCTATGTCAATGAGAGTGGCCTGGCGGGTTGGAATTATGATGGTGACGACGTTTACATTGGCGGCCTGGGCGCCACGGGTGCGGGAGGAATCATGGGCGGTCCTGAAATTATTTACCCCATCATTGGAGGAGAAGGAAGCCACATGAGAAACATTGTGCTCGTCGACCCCGGAGTTCACATAGGCGGTTATTTCGACGATCAGAACGACTATGGGTTTTATGCCTATCCAGATACGGGTAATGACTTCTTTTATGGCGTGGGCATTGATACGGATTTCAGCAAAATCCGTAATTATATCCACTCATGGTCTCCGCGCCGCGATTGCCCTTGTGGCGAATAGCATAATTAGAACAATGAGAGTCGTGTAAAAAACCATGAACCAAACGATATTAGCCCGATATCGTAGAAGATCTTTCGCCCGTCGCGCGGTGGCATACGTGCTGGCACCGACGTGGGTTGGATTGCTTTTCTTCGTAATCATAATCGACAAGAGGCGCGGCTGGGTGGAAATGCTTGCAGGACACGGCATCACCCAAAATCTATTGAATCTGTGTGTCGTCCTGATTCTGGTTACTATTATTGCCTTGATTGCATACGGCACCTATGTCCCTGGTGTGTGATTGGTTTCGCTCGCGGAGAAGGAAGGAGGGGAACCAGATCCTTCATCGAGGTCACCGGGGTCTGCTCAAGGTGTGGCCGAAACTGTGACGTGAGCACCTTCATTGAGAAAGGTGATAATAAACCATGAACTTCGAAGTCGTTCGCTCGAATTGGAAGCCAGTTTATGCGGTGGTTCTGGCAACCGTTATGGTATTCGGCACGTCGTGCTCGGTTCGGAAGGCAAAGGGAGTTGCCGCGCTTGGGGTCGCAAACTTCCATTCCCAATTTAATAGTAAGCAGTACCGTCAAATTTACAATCAGACTGACCAGGGATTCCAAAAGCAGACAAGCGAACCGCAACTGACTGACTACTTGGAAGCGGTGCATCGGAAGCTGGATGAGGTGAAAGATGCGAAGGAAGTGCGTTGGCGGGCGAATGTCACGCCGTCTGGAACGCAGGTATCTCTTTTATACCAGACCACTTTTGACGAAGGGAACGCGACCGAAGAATTCGTATTTATCGTAGATGGCGATAGTTCAAGATTGTTCAGATACAATATTCAATCGCCAACGCTAGTAACTAAATAGTTTGCGCGCGCCACTAGAACGTCTCAGCGCGAAGTACTTCATTAAGCGGAACGAGGAATTGAGTCCGGCTTCTTTGGCAGCAACGCTTGCGTCCGGCGGGCCTCTAGAGGCTCAGGGAAAGGTGCCGGGTACGGCTTGGACGTCTCGACTTGATTGTCCCGATTTGTGGGAAGAGTCCCTTTTGATGCCTCGCTACAACAGAATAATTACGCTGTTGAGTATCCCTAAAACTCTTGGTTGAAGAGATGGACCCAATCACGTAGCAAGTTGGGGATAGGTTCACCTTTCTCCTGCTTTTCACGAAGAATATTATCGAGCAGTTGCTTAACGTAGCGTCCAGCCTCGGCGGGATCAATTCCGCAGACCCGCAGGACGAAGTCAACAGCAACATCGTCCCATTCTTCAGGAGGACCCAGCAGCCTTCGCACCAGTTGTCCGAGTTGTTCATCTGTAAGTTCAACTGATTCATTTTCGGGCATGGCGCGCAATTCTCCTTGCTGAGAAGTCGGCCTCTGCCCGCCGCGTGTTTTTAATGCAACTCTTTTTTTTGAAAGGCGCCGTTTGTATCTTTTAACGAGCTAGCACAAGCCCTATGCCACAACTTTGCTAGACCCACACAGATTTACCCCACCACCCCGGCGAGAGCGACTTCTTCGCTTTCCATGAGAATAGCGGAAAAGATTTCTTGGGGATCGCGCAAGCAGCGGGCAGTGCCCAGGGCTCTCACAATTGGACCTACTTGTTCGGTCGGAATCCGGATGCCGACGATTCGCTGCCCGTCATCAGTGGTGACTCGGACGACCTTGAGGCGGGCCTCTTCATGGGTTTTGAACCTGTCCCAAAGTGGGATGATGGCGCCTCCGATGATATGGGTTTTCTGCGTTTCAATCGGCGGGAGCGTGGCGTGTTTCTTAATCCACCAGTCTCGGGCTGTGGCTGGCGAAACAGCCCGGTATCGCGCGTTCAAATCTTCATCTCGCAAATACATGCTGCGGGCTGCTTCAGGCTTCCAGATGGCGAAGCTTCGATAGCTTTGTCCGGTCTCGGCATTGGTATGGAGACCTGATTCGAGCGCGAGCACGAAGTTACCGCTTTGGCGATGTTTGAAGAACGCGCCGGTCTTTCGTTTTCTTGCGTCCTGTGCTTCGTCGAAGCTGACGGCTTTGCAGGGAACGTCGATTTCCAAGGTGTAGTGGGCGGTCTGTGCCTGGGTGATGTTGTCGGTGTGGACAATGCGAGGAGCGTTGGCCATTCGAATGGCGAGGGCTTTGATGTCGGTGACGCCTTCATCAAAGGTGCCGTTGGCCTTGGCGTAGCGGACTGTTTGGTCGAAGAGATCCGCATAATGATCGAAGAGCGCGTTTTGTTGCTCAACTGCGAGCGCAAGGACTCGGTTAAGAAATCTGGGGACGTTGAAAAGATCGTCTTTGCGGACTTCCTCGCCGCCGTCGCGATTAATAACGAGCAGGCCGATGTCGCGCAGGGTTTGGCGTGGGTTGCTCAAGCCTGGCACGTCTCCGCCTTCGACAATACGCCGCAGAGTGAGACAGAGTGCGGCGCGGCCTTCTTCAGTTTCAAAATTGTACTTAGCGAGATCGCCGCTGTCGGTGCTACGGCGGTCGCCTTTGGTCAAGGCTCCGAGGCTACCGAGCCTGCGGGCAATCGTGGAGCTGAATCGTTTCTCTCCGCCGAGTTCGGTTGAGAGCAATACGTACTCGGGCGGCACGGCTTGGTCGCTACGGTGAGTGCGTCCAAAGGTCTGCATTTGCTTGTCGGCAGACCAGCCAAGCTCCAGGGTGATGTGAACGCGGCGTTGGCGATTCTCGGCGCGATTGGAAGCGTGGAGCGAGATACCCATGGCAGCAGCGTCGCTAATGATGGCGATTCGTTTTTTGCCGGACTGAAATTGATCCATTTCGTGGACGTTGGTGCGGTGCATGGCCACGCCTTCAGGATTTCGTTTCCGGTACTCCACGTGGCCGCGGGCATCGCGAATGAGACGCCGGGTTCTTCCAGTGAGTTCGGCTACGGCTTTCTCGCCGAAATGGTTGATCAGTTGGTCGAGAGGGTTTTCCGGTAAATCGATAGCCGATAGGCCGTCGATGACTTGCTGTTTCAACCGGAGCGCTTCCTTGCTTTCGACGAGGTTGTTCTTGGCGTCGCGGACAGGGACTTGGATTGTGCGGCCGGTTCCAGGATCCGTAACGTCCTGGTAGAGGGTGGTGGGGAAGGCGCGATCAACCATGGCGGCGATCACTTCGCGTGGGGAGAAGTCGAGGTCTTCGAGCGCGGCGCCGTTAGCAGTGGCTTTGGCCACTTGTTCTTTGGTGCGAGCTTCGCCGGTCCCAACCAGTGAAATGACGACAGACTTGCCTTGATCGAGAGCGGCTTCGGTTTCGGCGATGACGCTCGGCACTTTGAAGGCGCAAATGACCTGACGAAAGAAGCGTTGATGATCTCCCCAAAACTTATTGAGCGCTTTGGCGCGGGCGCGGGGACCACCATTGGTCACGTCGAGGGCTGCGTCGATATTCCGAAGCACGCTTTGCCACGCAGCCGCGGCGTTGTTGTACATCTCCCGTTGCTGTGGCGTGAGTAGGTGGATACGTTCGCGATATTCGACGGCCTTACCGCTGTTTGGACAAACACCAAAGGAGATTGAGCCGGAGAGGTACATGCCCAATGCCTTCATGTCACGGCTGACCATTTCCATGGCGCCGACTCCGCCAGATTCGATTTCCTGCAGGAACTCTTGAAAGCCTCCGGGGAAGGCAGTGCTTACGCCCCACAGACCTAGCCTGGTCATATAAGCCATGTTGCGTACGTCGGTGGCTCCGGTCGCGGACGAATAGACCACGCGGTAATTAGGATTGTGTTGGGCGCTTTGCAAATCGATTACTGCCTGACCGGTGAGGGTTGGTTCGCCTCGTCCGCCGGCGAGAGCGTTCTTGGCTTTATGGGCCTCGTCAAAGATGACGACACCTTCGGCGCCCAGCCAACGTTGAATTTGATCTATGCGTTTCTCGCCGGTCTTGGCTGCGGCGATCAGCGAAGAGTAGGAGCTGAAGATGGCGCCCTGTGGCAGGGTAATCTCTCCCGCGGGCGGGTAGTCGTTGATGCGGGCCAGGGGAATGTCGGCTAGCCCCAAGTCTGTGAGATCGCGGCGCGCCGACTCGAGAAGATCGTTATTGACTGACAGCCAGATAGCGCGTTGTCGCGATTGGTTCCAGTTATCGGCGATGATGCCGGCGAGCACCCTTCCTTTGCCGACTCCGGTGCCATCGCCGACAAAGAATCCGCCTCGGGCTCCGTCAGGCAAGCGTTGTTCGTGCCGTTGCCCGGCGTAGATCACTCGTTCCAACTGGATGTCTGACAGCAATCCTTCGGTGACGATATCGGCCGACAGGTGCGGTCGATATGTTATGTGGGGTGGAGTGACCGCGGCCATTGACGCCGATTCAACTATGACGGGGTGGTGGGGTAAATCTGTGTTGGTCGATCATACAAATTCTTCTCAAGCTTATTTTGGTCTACTTGCCACATAATTTTGGTAAGGGGGCACCTGCAGGTCGCTTACGGCAAATTGCCAGCTTGCTGTGGCACCAGTGTTCGGGGCGCAGTGGCAAAGGGTCTAGTTCTCTTTGCGGCGACGTCACGTAGCCAAAGCTTCATTCCTTCCCGTCGAAATCGCATGGATCCGGCCTAACGTGTGGGATGAATAAAGGGCGCTACTCATGTGTTGTAGCGTTTTAGGCGAAGCAGTGTGACCTTAGGGTGCGTTATTTTGCTACGAAGGGTATATGCCGGGGACGTCTTGACTTTGGAGATGACGGTGATATAGTGCGCGCCACCTAACAGCGCAGTTGACTTAGAAAGGCGGTGCCATATTTGTCGCCGACTCAAAACGTCATTCGAGAAAGGATTTTCTTCTGCCCTTTCGTCAGCGTCTCTAATTCGCACCACTGTCTGATGACGCAATGACGGCAACGAATATATAGACCGGGCTTGGCTGTTTTGACCTCACTGAGAAATTAAATCTCGGCCTACTCGCCAAGGTAGCAAGGAACGGTCTTTACATCGCTCATGCGGAAGTCAACGCTTCGTGGAATTGGTGGTGTCGGTAGCGGTAACGTTTTGTTCACGGTTCTTAGTCAAACAGAGTTCGAATACTGATGAATCCGCTTGGCGCGCGAGACCAAATGGGTCTTCCGTGATCTCTTTGGGGAACATTTCAGCTTCGGTGGCAAAGGAGGAATCATGACAAGATTAACATTTTCGCTAACGCTGCTTCTGGTGGTACTTGTGGGATACGGCCTTAGCCAGTCTGGCAACAACAAGAAACAATCAGCGTCAACTGTATATGCACAGCGTGAGCGAGCATTCAAGCGTCTCAAGGTGTTTGGATCAGCCCGCGAGTTGTTGCTTCGCGAACATGTGCCTTTCAAGCCCGAAGCACTTTTATCAAGTCACTGGCGCGAGATGCTTGCTGACACTTTCAGTCAGATGCCCGAAATGAAGAGAATGCGCCGGGAAGGCTCGCGGTTAGCTGGAGCATATCTCGCAGACACAATCGACCTTCCGCCAACCGTTACGCTTGATGGTGACACTGTTATCCTCGCTAATAGGATCCGTTTCCACGGAAGTCACGTTTTGATCAAAGGGCCTCACGATGTGCATATCTTTCCGGTCGGAGGCGTCGAGTTGATAAATGATGCCGCGCGTGGGAATTTTGACTGGCGAACTGGACTGAGCGTTCCAATATCTTATCGACCGTTGGAAAAAACGCTCATCGGAAATTATGCGGTTCAAGGCGGTGAAATAACGATTGATTCAAGTGGCACAACCGGTAGTGAAGGAGAAACGGGATCATCCGGAACTGATGGAGGTCCAGGTCAGAGTGGCACTGACGGAAGAGCGGGCAATTGCGGCGAAGACGGTCAGGGTGGTGGGAATGCTCCCAATCCAGCGACACCTCCTAACCCTTCCTCAGCGCAACTCGGAGGAGACGGAGGGCCGGGCGGAGGTGGGGGCGTAGGCCAAACGGGAGGAAACATCGATCTTGAGATTGGATACAGTGACACCCACTTCTACAATCTGATTGCTCGCGGTGGCGACGGGGGGCGCGGAGGCACTGGCGGTTTTGGAGGTCAAGGCGGAGACGGCGGGCGTGGAGGTAGTGGTGGCCCCAGCGCGACCCAATGCGATTGTGGGACACGGCTCGCTAAGGGCGGGACTGGTGGAACCGGCGGCACCGCGGGAAAAGGAGGGAAAGGGGGAGCAGGAGGAACGGGAGGTACCGGCGGCCAAGGAGGTAGCATTAGCGTTACGTATTACAACGAAGGTAGTTATACACCTGACATAAGTGGGGGTTTTGGAGGGGATCCAGGGAGTGGCGGGCCAGGAGGAGCGCCCGGTAGCCCGGGAAGCGGCGGCAACTTCGGAACTGGAGGCGCGTTACTCGACACCTGTCCGGCGCCGCGACTTGGACAAGATGGAAGTCCTGGTGACGGCGGAGCAAACGGCACTTTCGGTGGTTCTGGCGACAACGGCTCACCTGGCACTCACGGTGACGTAGGTGATGTTACAACCACGCGACTGGATGCTTACTGCACTAACTTTGAGGAATGGTGGGTCTGCATGGAGGATCATGCATTCTGGCTGGATTTTCCAGATTGCACGTGCATTTATTCACCGGTTTTGATTGACACATCCGGAAACGGATTTGTTCTTACTGATGCTGAGCATGGCGTGTGGTTTGATTTGAAGGGACACGGGCAAAAGGAGCTTGTTTCTTGGACTGACAAGAATTCTAATAACGCCTGGCTCGTCCTGGATGTTAACGGAAACGGCACAATAGACAATGGAACGGAAATGTTCGGGAACGACTCCGCTTTCGACAACGGCTTTCTCAAGTTGGCTCAATATGACAAAGGAGACAAGGGAGGCAATGGGGATCGAATGATCGACCGTCACGATTCGATTTATTCGAGCTTAAGGCTCTGGCAAGATGCAAATCATAACGGGATTTCGGAGCCCTCTGAACTTCATACGCTACCGGAACTCGGAGTAACGTCAATCTCCCTGGACTACAAGGACTCAAGCCGAATAGACCGGTATGGAAACATTTTCCGTTATCGAAGTAAGGTTGATGATGTTAAGGGTGCACGAGTAAGCCGTTGGGCTTACGACGTGTTCCTAATCACTAGCCATTGAGTTAGAAAAGGTAATTGTCTTAATGCTTGTCGCGAGTAAGATGCGGTATAATTGGGGTAAGGATTGGGCCAAGGATCGGCAGTGGAAACTTCTCTGGTTTTTTCGAACGATCAAGGCAAGAAGAAGGTGAAACAGTGAAAGTGGTTTCGTTAATCTTCGTGTTATTGGCTTTCGTGATCGTTACCCCGGCCCAAAGCCCGGTAAATCCCCCACCAAGCGGCGAATATCCCGCTCACGTACCGTCATCTGAGAACGAGCGTGACTGGTACTCGGAAATGGTTAAAAGAAGCCAGAATCCTAGCTCAAGACAAGCGTTGGCAAAGGAAGATCGGGTCTTGAAGAAGGGATTGCTGGCGCCGACCGCTCAAGATCGCACGGACAATCAAGACCTCCTTAATCAGAAAGATACTGGGCTGATTCGGCTTCTGCCGCGAGAGGTTTACGATTGGAGGACCTACCATACTGCTAAGAAGCTGGACATGATTGGCGGTGGGTCCTACTACTCCTTTCTGTTTCTGACGCACGCATTCTCGGAGATATCCGACCTCCAGTTAGATCGTAACAGCTTGTCGGTGGGGTTTGTCGGTTTCGAATACGGCTTTATGGCTGACCTTGGCGATACCACCCTTGAATCGGCGTCCCAACATTCGGTCGCCTTATTCATGTCGAGCTACGAACCGCCTCGAACGGAGCCCGAAGCACACTGCGAACGGCTTAGATTTCGCAAAGGAGTTGCCGTTGAACAGTCGTTGCTGAAAAGTACCTTGCCGGTTCGTCTGAACGCCACCTATTTATTGCGGTCCATTCACTACGGAGCACCAGATGCGCTAATCGCGTTTCGGATTAGCCGTCAAGATACAGACGGTAGTCTCATTATACCTTGGAAGTTGTTGAGGGTATTCTCTCCGCGGGCCCTGGACAATCGATTCGTGGTGCGTGTAAACCCGACGACGAAGTGTTCGCCAGATTGACGGCAGTGGCGCGCCACCCAAGCGGAACGTCTTTACTAGAAAAGTGTTTCGGATGTTCGGCTGGAAGATGTTACGCTCTGCATGAGCCTTTTTATCGCCTGAGCAAATCCTCAAATGTCCAGAGTCTGCTGGTAATTCCCGCGGCCATCGCCGGCGTACACCGAATGGACGAGTGAATGCGACAGAAGTTGTAATAGGCGAAGTAGAGAGCAATGGCTGCTCTAAGGTTCTCCCATTTCTTACTGAAACTAATAGTCAGACGGGTAAAGCGCCGCATTGAAACGCGGATGTTCAAGTTTTGACGTTCGACGTGTGATGTACAAATGCGTTCAGGATCCGGATTTCCCCACAAGGGGGTTGGTATCGCCTCCTTAATTCTGCTCGGTGAGTACTTCTGCTGGTCCTCAGGCGCGAGCGGAGTTTGATAGATCTTGACGAGCTGAGCGAAGCTTGAGCGGGTTCCCAGTGCGTAGGCGATCGCGGCCGGGTACGGCGGAAATCCATCTGTGGTGATCTGGATAATGTTGGTCGTGCCATCAACAGCATCAAAGACCTTTTCGACGAAGACAACGGTGTCTGTTTCAGTGCGCCGACCAAGATGCCAGGCGAGAAGCAACTTGGTGTCCCGTTCAAAGGCGGTAAAGCAATAGGCGTCGCCGACTCTATCGCTGGTGATGTTCTTTCGGACTTTCTGTTTCTCCTTCATCCGACAATAGGTCCATATCTCGTCAAACTGAAGGTCGCGACATACGACCTTGCGCATGTGGCGGTCCATCAGTTCCTCGCAGCGTTCGCCACCGATCAGGAGTAAGGTCTGAATCGTCTTCTTGTCCATGTCGAGTATTCGTTCGACGCTGCGAATAGCGACGCCTTCACAGAGCATCTTTAAGACCAGCACAGCTTTCTCTTCGGAGAAATACATTCGGCCGAAGAGCTTCTCGCGTTTCGGCGTCGCCTGGAATGACTTTCGGCATTTAAGGCAGAAGTAGCGCTGCTTGCCTTGACGGTCCTTGCCGAATTTCTGTGCCTGAAGTTTACAGTTATGACACGTCACAGATGTGAGCCTTGCCTTTCGGACGCGCCAAGCTCACAATGACTTTTGCAGAGATCGGATGCGAGCAATCGCGTCTGGTTTTCAAAGGGGCTCTGACAGTCGGGTCACACCAACTGTTGGAGCCTTTCATTCTTGGGTGCCAGCCGCTTGGATTCTTTGTGGGGGAGGAGGTTCAAATGCGAGGGGAAGGCAGGGCTAGCCCTCCCCATATTTGTTTTCGCTGCGGATTATGGTGGGCCACGATTCTTAAACCGCCAGTAGGAGCTATGCATGCGCCGCCTCCTTTCGGAGCGTATCTCCATTAGCGGCGACAACTCTGGTTCTC
>Ga0126383_10002780_pt1 | contig 11401 bp, 10 predicted proteins | sample PanSoiMetPlot_35_FD_96882 | JGI IMG/M metagenome (GOLD analysis project Ga0126383, IMG submission 96882) | Tropical forest soil microbial communities from Panama - MetaG Plot_35 | ecosystem: Environmental > Terrestrial > Soil > Tropical forest > Bulk soil | place: Panama | collected 2016-02-17
ATTCCAGGGATCTCGCTTGGCGCTCGCGCACCTCTTATGAGCCACGCCCCGGCGAGGCCCCGGCAAGCTGGCACGTCGTTCGAAAGCCAGGCCACAAGCGCAGCCGGCAGCGGATATGAGAACCAGACCAACCGGGACCTCTCAACGCTACGAGCCCGGCTCACTGCCATCCCGGCCAGGCCCGCAACGCCTACTCACAATTGGGCGGATATCGCACGTCCGCCCAAGGCCGGTGGTGACGCTCCGTCACATGGCCCGTAGTCCTCTCGGGCGCCCACGTCGAGCTGTGCCGAAGAGGGATTCTCATCGATCTGGCCATAATGCCAAGTCGTGCCATGTTATTTGAGAAAAGGCCATTTATGATGAGAACCTAGACCAGGTGTAGGTTCTCATCCTTCTTGTCACCCCGCGATCGTCTGACCTGGGGATGAGTCCAGGCTTCTCATCGATTTGTCACCCTGGTTTCTCATCGATCTGTCATTTTCCTCAGCGACCGGGCGTGGTGGGCGCGGTGAGCTGGCCATGTAGGCGAGAATCTAGTTGTCACGCAGTGTAATCACCGGTAGGCGGGCCGCCTACGGTGTGGTACCGGCCGCGGTGTGAGCGGTGACGGTGACCGCCGACGAAGGCACGCTGGTGGCTGGCACTGGTCTGCGCAGGAAGAGGGTCCGGTTGTGCCGCTGGCCGGGTGTGAACCGCCTTTGTTGGACCTCAGCTCGGCGGCCATCCGCACGCCCAGGAAGTCACGGCTACGGAAGTGGGACGAACTTGCCGAGGAACGCCCGGGCGGATGGTGTGTCGAGCCGGTAGTTGAAGCCGTTCGCCACACAGGCCTGGTCGGCCTTCAGCGAGACGACAGCGACGAGCACGTCGCGGCCGCCGGTGTTCAGGAAGACCGGGCTGCCTGAGTCGTAGATGCAGTTTCCGCCCTGACCGGTCGCGTGGGTGTTCATCAGCAGCAGCAGCACCGTGTTCCGCAGCGCCATGAACGGCGGCGTGGCGAACCTGCGCATAAAGTCCAAGATGAGAATGGGCTTGCCGCCGCCATGCGCGATGCCGATCGCTCCGTAGCCGACGTTGGTGAACTGCTGACCGCGCAGGCCTCCTTTTGCTGCTAGCTGGCCGAGCAGGCCAGCCGCGGGCAGGACCGCCGGGGCCGCCGGAGCAGGCCTTTGGAGGGTGATCACGGCAAGGTCATGGAAGTCGCCCTGGTCCTGCCCGAAGGCAGAGTCCACCTCGGTTTTCACGGCTGGGACGACCGGCCTGCTGGGGTCAAACGTCCGCGGGTCGAAGGTCACCCCGATCGTTTCGCCGCCGAACTGTTGCAGGATGGCGATGCAGTGCGCGGCGGTCAAGAAGCGGGTGGGGGCGATCAAGGTGCCCGTGCAAAATGGCTCCGGGCCGGATCCGAAGTTCACGACCATCAGGCCCACGTTCGGGTGCTGGTTGCCGTCCGGTTGCCCGTTGGTGATCGCCTGCGCCGGGTCGGCCGCAACCAGCGAGGCTGCGAGAACTGCGGCCACCAGCAGGACCGAACGCCGCAGGGCACCTGTCACCTGTCGTTTCATGTTCCCTCCCGGTTCGTTGAATCCGCCCGCCCCTGCCCCCGTCGCAGCCAGTTCCGGCACCGCACGGCGCGACCGCGGCGAACTCGGCCTAGGTGAGCGTCACGTGACCTCTGTAGGGAGCAGTCGCGGTGGCAACATCATCGTGAAACGAGATCACGCCGCTCGCTCCGGCGAAGGCGCCTGTGCCCGCGACAACCACGTGATGGCAGCGGCCGTGGATCTCGGCCAAGGTGCCTTCCTTCCCGGTGAAGATGTATGTGAACATCAGCGTTCCCTGCGGATCGCCGCCACCGCACACATGGTCGCCGTTGAGGTCAACGCAGCCAACGAAGTGCTCTTGCCCCGTTGCCTGGAGCGTCCCGCTTGGCTGGCCAGCACCGCGGAGGTCGAACGTGTCGAGACGCCAGCACCCGACCAGGCTGCCCTCCATCGCGTATGACGCGAGCGCGCTGGCGTCGAAGCAGGGGTCGCTGACGCCGACCGGTGCGGATTGTACGCCGGACACTTGCGTTGTTCCCGCGCTCGCCGCGGCCGCAGCGGCCACCACGAACGCAGCGATCACCGCAACCAGCGCACTCAGCCGAAAGGTACCCCGGCCGAGACCGCGGAGCCCTTGCATGTTTCCTCCTACAGGTTGGCATCCAGGAACGATTGCGCGGGCGCGGAGTCGACGCGGTACTCCAGGTTCGGTCCGTCGCAGCGGTAGCTGAACGTCCACGTGTTGAGCGCGACGAGCGTGCCCTCGTGGAACAACGGCCCGCCCGAGTCGCCGAAGCAGACGCTCTTGGTGATCTTCACGAACCGGTCCGGGAACAGGTCCTGCTGCGTGATCACTGAGACGTCCTTGTAGCTGCGCGCCCCGTCGTACACCGTGATCGCCTTCGGCGACGCGGCGCTGCCGGTGATGAACTCATCGGTGCCATAACCGACCACCGTGAAGGTCTCGGAGGTCAGGTCGAGACCGTCAAGGTAGCCGGCGTCGGCCACCGGCGCGGGAGTCACGTTGGCGACATCCTTGGTCAAGAAGACCAGCGCGATGTCCTCATTCCCGTCCTTGAGGAAGGACATCTTCGAGTTGCCGACACCCCCTCCCCCAAAGCCCGGCCAGTCCGGGTGGACGACGAAGTGGTCAGCCCCGTAGTACGTCGAGTTCTCGTCCGGGTCGGCCTCGAAGGAGACGCGCCAGTCGTCCGGCCCGGGCGCGCCCGGTGGGCCGCCGGCGCCGGCGAAGAAGTCCGTGCAGTGCGCGGCGGTGAGTACGACGTCCGGTGCGACCAGCGTGCCGGTGCAGAAGTCAAACCATTCGCCACCGGACCGCACCTGTAGCCCGCCCACATTCGGGAAGCGGTTGGTGGTGTCGGTGGTCCCGTCGATGACGGCCATCGCCGGGGCCGCCGTGGTCAGCAGGAGCATCGCCGCCCCGGCGACGGCGGCGGCCACCATGGATTTGCGCATAACTGACTCCCCCCTGGTGCCCGGGCCCCGCGGGACCGGCCCGGCCTTCCACCTGGCTACCCAGCCAGGCAGCACCATGTGGCGGCCGGATGCACAAGCTGTGAAGACCGTATGAAGATCCATCCGCCCGCCACGCACTACAGCCGCTTGGGCATCCATCCAGTTCCGGTCGGAGATCGTCGGTGGCCGCCGTCTACTGATGCCGATCCAGCAAGCTGGATGAGGGAAAGCGGGGGTGGCGGCGTAGCTGCTGGCCGAGCTGACCCGCGGCGCCTCTAGGCAGCCCGCCGTCCGGGCGGCCCTGGACCAGCTGCTCGGCGCGGCGCTGCCGCGGATCGTGGACCTGGCGATCACCGGCGAGCGTGCTGACCTGGCTGACCTGGCTAGCCTGGCAGCCCTGTTGTCGAAGGGGCCTGCTGGTGGGCCGTGCAAGCTGACCCCGACGCAGGTCCGTGAGCTGGAGGCGGTGCCGGAGGCCGGGCCGCCCGTCTGCGGGTGGGATGAGGACCAGTGCTCTACGCTGGCCCGGATCGCGGAGGTCGTGTGGAGGCGGTTCCGGGTGGAGTACACCCTGGCGGGGCTGGATCTGCTGCTGGACCGGATCGGCTGCAGCGTGCAGGTGCCTGCCCGGCAGGCCACCGAGCGCGACGAAGCGGCTATCGCCGCCTGGAAGGAGGCCTGGCCGGTGATATAAGGACGGCGGCGGACCTGGGCGCCTGGCTTGTCTTCAAGGACGAGTCCGGCCAGGCCCGTCGAAGGGGCGTGTCCCTCACAACCTGACCGTGCCATCCGCGGGCGACGGGGTGACGGCCTCCGGGTCCTACGTGCTGGACGGCGACCACGGCTGGATGAGATCCACCCGGTCACCAGCCTGACCATCGCCGGGTCCGCACCGCCGTCCGCCGCGCCGCCGCCAGCCCCCGGCAGGCTGCTACCCGACCATCTCCAGCGGCAACTGCTACGAGCCCGGGGAGTTCTGCCCGCACGCGGACGCGGGCATGACCGAGGGTGGCCGGCGACGGCAAGACCATCACGTGCGAACTGGTAAAACGGCTACTACCGCTGGGAAGACTGAATCGTAAGCCGCCTGTCGCGGTGTGTGTCTTCATCGACGCCCCGCCACCGCCAGCTTGACCTTCTGCCGGGCCCGACTTTACGCTCGCATTGCTGACGATGCGGTTGGTCCTGGGCGAACCCGGCCTGCAGGACCGCGCCTCGAAGAGGGGGATTACGATGCATTCTTTTGACTGGTCCTGGCCGAGGCTGCCCCGAAACGCACGCCTTGCCGCGCTGTCGATGTTGCTAGCGTGCGGCGTGCTGCTGGCCATCGCGCGACCGGCGGCGGCGCAACTGATCGAACGGTCCCATGACCACATCGTGGAGACCATCCCCGACGACCAGGTCTGCGACGTGCCGGTCACCACCACGATCGACTTCATTGTCAACGACCAGGAACGGCTGGCCAAAAGCGGGTTCCCGCTGTTCAAGGACACGGGGCGGGGCACGATCACCTGGACCAACCCGGTGAACGGCAAGTCGGTCACGGGCTTCTTCGCCGGTGCGTTCAAGGACCTGACCGTGGTCGACAACGGGGATGGCACCATCACCCTGCGGACCGCTCTCACCGGTATTGCGGAGAAGATCAGGCTGGCTCACGGCCGGGCCGCGACGATGGATGTGGGCCGCGTGGTGTCCGTGGCCGTGCTCGACTACAACGGCACCCCGACCGACACCGAGGACGACGTGCTCATCTCGGAATCCATTGAGTCGATCTCCGGGCGCGCCCCCGACCTGCAAAGCGGCTTCGCGCTGTTCTGCCAGGTTGTGGTCCCCGGGCTCACCTAGCCGCTCCGGGCCGTACCGACCTGGGCTGGGCCGAGGCGCACGCGAAGGTGAACAGCCAAGCGGTCGGGGAGGAACGCATGACCAGTCAGCCGATAGCTGCGTATCCGCAGGAGCGTGTCCGTCGTTGGGTGCCCTTCGCTCTCGTCGTGGGGCTCTTCGTCGCGGCGAATGTGGCCGTAGGCGTGACGGAGTCGCTCGTGCCGGAGCCGCACGGGCACTGGAGCGGCCATGTCGGCAACGCGACCATCGACATCGGCATGATTGTCGTCGTGGTGGTGGGGGCGACGCTTGCTTGGCGGCGCCTTGGCAACTTGTGGGTCAGGCTGGTCGCGGTCGCCACGCTCGCGGTAGTGACGCTGGGGCTCCTCCTCGAAGCGGCCGGCAATCTGCGCGTCGCTCACTCGATCTGGGGCACGCCGTATGGCGATGAGGAAGTAGAGCGGATCGGTTCCGGGTTTGGTGGCTTCGACTCCGGCCATGACCTTGCCGGCACCGGCGACTTTGTTGTCTTGCTCGGTGGCGTGGCGTTCGCGCTCGTTCTCGGCTTTTCGAGGCGAGTGGGGCTGGTCGCAGCCTTGGCCGCGGTCGTCCTCTCGTTCATTCCCCCGCCATTCCTCCTTCCCGCTTGGGGCGTGGCGTTCCTGCTGGCCGTCCTGCTACGCCCACGGCCCCGGCAAGGTTGACATTCGTGCCCGCGTGATGCCTTGACGGCGGTCGGTAACGCTCCGTCACGTAATTCGTGATCCTCCCGGACGCCTACGCCTCCGCAGCCGACGGGCGCATTCTCATCGATATGTCGCAAGCGACATTTAGGCGACAGATCATTTGAGAAAGCGACATTTATGATGAGGACCTAGACCACCAGTTTAGGTTCTCATCCTTCTTGTCACCCGGCACGCTCCTGACCTGCGGCCCGCGGCCGGTTTCTCACCGGTTTGTCCGCGGTTTTCTCATCGATCTGTCATTTCCTCAGGGACCGGGCACGGCGGGCGCGGTCAGCTGACCGCAGCTGGCCATCTACGCGAGGCTCGTCTGTCACGCAGCGTCATCACCTGTAGGTCGCCTCCCCCCGCAGCAACCCGCAGATCGCCGAATCGGAGTGGCTGACGGGCTGCGGCGATAGCGCCCGTGGGCGCATGCCGATCGTCCGGTTATGGCCTTCCTGGTCAATCGCAGAGCGGCGCCGATGTGCCGGGGGTCGTTCGAGGGTTGCGGGTGCCGTTAGGTTTTGCGCACCTCCTCCACTGGTGTTTGCGGAAGCAGTCGGCGTAGCCGTGATGACACCGAGCCGTGGGCGAGCTCTGCCAGGCGAGACCGGTGGTGCCCGACCACCACGGTAGACGCGCCCCTGGCCCGGGCGGTGTCGGCAAGCCCTTCTACTGCGGTGGGCGCTGCGATCTCGATGTAAGTGCCGCCGAGCCCGGCCGTCAGTTGCCGGTGCCGGTTCAGGTTCTGGCTTGCCGGGTGGATGAGGCCGTCAGCGATTTGCACGTGCACGACTAGCAACTGCGCATCGCTGGCCCGGGCCAGCTCAGTCGCGCGGCGTATCACCACCTCGCCCCAGCCGGAGCCGGAGTCCCCGGCGACAACGACCAGCGGTGCCGGCGGCTCGGTTAGCCCGAGGCGCGCAAGCAAGTCCTCGCCGACGGCGTTCACAGTCCCTGCCATCCAGGCCCGGCCCAGTTCGCTCAGCGCCCGCAGGGTGGAGGCCCGGAAATAGTCCGCGAGCGCCCCGCCGACCTGCTCGGCCGAGTACACCGCGCCGGAGGCGATCCGCTGGCGCAAGGCTTCCGCGGGCAGGTCCACCAATTCGACCTCGCCGGAACGCACGAGCTCATCCGGCACCCATGCCACCGTCCCCGTTCCGGTGATCCGCGCCGCGTAATCGCGCACCGACCGTAGGTGCGCAAGGTTGAGCGTGGTCACCACGTCCAGCCCAGCGCTCAAGACGTCGGCGACGTCTTCCCACCGCTGCCGGGTGCGGTCGGCCGTCGCGTGCGCAAGCTCATCCACCAGCACCACATCGGCCCCGGAAGCGATCGCCGCCCTGGCGTCGAAATCGGTGAAGACCGTGCTGCGGTAAGCGACCGTTCGCGGCGCGATCAGGTGCAGGCCGTCGAGCTGGCCGCTGGTCTCGGGCCGGCCATGCCACTCGATCCAGCCCACCACCACGCGCTCACCGTTCCCGGCCCGGCGCCGGCCCTCGGCCAGCATGGCGAAGGTCTTGCCGACCCCCGGGGCGGTTCCCAGATAGGTGCGCAACCGCCCCCTCCCCGGTCCATCGGCCCCCCGGACAGGTTCCATCAGATCACCCGGCTCCCAACACGCACGCCCCGCGACAAGGTGGCCCGTCGTCCGTCAGGTGGCTGGCTTGGGCTGGTCGCGAAGGACCTGCTCTGGGGTCAGTGGCCGGTGCCAGAACACCCACGCGAGGCGGGCATGCCGCAGTTCGCTGGCCAGGGCAGGCGGGGGGATGGCCAGCACCGGGCACTGGGCGTGGGCCAGGCAGTAGCGGCTCACCTTGGAAAACGCCATCCGGGCCAGCCGGCCGCGCCGGCCAGCACCCACGACCAGCACGTCGCCGGGGTGGCAGGCGAGGGTCACCAGCACCCAGCCCGCCGGGCCCCGCTCTACGTGCGGCTGAACCATTGGATCGTCGGGGGCTTCGCCCCACACCGCGGCCAGCGCGTCGCGAAGCCGCCGGCAGGCCAGGAGGCGCCATTCTTGATGCAGAGCATCTGACGGCTGGACCCGCACGCCGTGGTCACCGCCGGGTGGTTCCCAGGCCAGAACCGGGATCAAGACCGCGCCGTGGGCGCGGGCCAGGCCCTCCCCGTACCGCAGCGCGTGCAGGCTGCCCGGGGAGCCGCTGGCCCCGACGATCAGCCGGCCGATGCCCGGCACCGTTCAGCCCTCTTCTTACCTGGTGCTCGGGATGGGTGTCCCGGCCGCGAGCGCGCGTCCTGCCTGCCCGGCCAGCGCAACGGCCACCAGGCGTGCTTGCAAAGTGGGCCGCGACCCCGGCTTGGGGGTGAGCATGAACCGGCCGTAATACTGGCCGTTGCCGAACACCCGCAGCTCGATCTCCTCGCCGGGCAGGCCCGCCCGCTCCACGTCCCAGCGGCCACGGCCGGTCACCACCGTGCCATCGGGCTCCAGCCGCGGCGGGTGCCCGAGCAGGTTCCCGTACTCGAACCGGCAGGCCTGCAGGTCCAGCAAGTTGACCAGCTGCTCGCGGACGTGATCGACCACGTCGTCGGGGGACTTCGCCGTCTGGGCCAGGGTCGCGGCCTGGTGGATCTGCGCCAGGTACCGCTCATCGGTGATCGCGACCACCTTCAGCCGGCGGGCGTAGGCCGCCAGCTGCGACACGACCACCCCGACCACCAGCAGCAGGACGAACGTGGTCACATCCGCCGAGCTGCGGATGGTGAACCGCTCATAGGGCAGGGTGAAGAAGAAATCGAACCAGACCGCTGCCCCGATCGCCGCGATCGCGCCCGCGGCACGGTTCCCGATCGCGGCCACCGCGACGACCACCACCACCAGCAGCAATGCCACGTTGGTGTTCGGCCAGCTGGAGCGGAACGGCAGCAAGATCGCGGCCGCCGCCAAAGGAGCGATCAGAGCAGCGGCGATCGCTGCCCGGTCCCGGGTCAGGTAGCGGGTCATGTGATCACACCGCCTCCGGGGCTCTGGGCTGCTCGCGCCAGAGCTTGACGGCCGCGACCGCCAGCACCACCAGCGCCGGGACGAAAAACAGCCCGGTATGGGTGACCTGGTCGGCGATGCCCGCGACCAGGACCGCGATCCCAGCCACCGCCGCCAGCAGATTCACCCGGGCCGGGGCAAACGCCGCTGCCGCCGCCACCGGCGCGGGCGCAACAGCCAGCAGCAGCGACGACCAGGTCGCCGGGACGGGATCGGCGCTCACCAGCGCCGAAATGGTGATCAGCTGCGCGGCACCAGCCAAGAACAGCGCGGCCCGCCGCCACGGCCAGCTCGGCGGAGCAGGCAGCGGGGTCGCGGGCGCGGCTGGGCTCGCTGCAGGTGCGGTGTCGGCCGGTGCGTTGTCGATGGTCATCGGAAGCTCCTCGGCTACGAGTCCGACAGTCACGAACATCGCCGACCAGGCTTCCCGGCGCACCTGAACACGATGCTAGACCCCGCCGGGAACGCTGCCAAGAACCAGCCGGTACCGTCACCGACGGTGACCATATCTGCGGCGGCAGCCGCAACGCTGGCGCAAGCCGTCGATTACCCGCGGATACGTCTTCGAAGGCGTTGCCAATCCCCAGGGGTGCCAGGTCGTCTTGCCGTGGATGAGGGGCCCAGGCGATGAACCGCTGCGGGTCGGCTGTGGGCTGGCCTGGACCCGGGCAGGCAGCGAAAGTCGTGCGCCGGTGCATGTGATCGTGGGGTGACCGTGCGCGGGACGGAATCTGTGCCTTTGCAGGTCAGCCGGCGCCTGACTGCGCCGCCCGGAACGATCTTGACACGGGTGCCCAGTCTGTTGGGCTTGCCCTTGGCCGATGGCCGTCCACCGGTCGGTCACCGATTGCGGGCGGACCGCGGATAGGCACGTCAGGCTTAATCTTGAGATGAGCGGGCCGTTACGTCACAGCCGGAGTCAGCCGCGGATTCCCGGCGGGGTATGCCAGCAGCAGCCGTTAAGTGCCATTGTTCAGAACGGACGCCGGGGCTGGCCCGGCTGGGCCGCGCGCGGGCCTGCCTGGTTGGAGGATCGGTGATGGGAGCCAGGGGGCAGCTACGTATCTACCTTGGCGCTGCGCCTGGCGTGGGCAAAACCTACGCCATGCTGGGTGAGGCGCACCGCAGGGCCGGGCGGGGCACCGACGTGGTGGTCGGGTACGTGGAGACCCATGGCCGGGCGCGCATCGCTGAGCTGCTGGAGGGGCTGGAGGTTGTTCCCCGCAAGACCATGGCCTACCGGGGCGCGACCTTCACCGAGCTGGATGTGGACGCGGTGATCGCCCGCCACCCGCAAGTCGCGCTGATCGACGAGCTGGCTCACACCAACATCCCGGGGTCGCGGAACGCCAAACGCTGGCAAGACGTCGAGGAGATCCTCGACGCCGGCATCACGGTAATTTCGAACGTGAACATCCAGCACCTGGAGTCGGTCAACGACGTGGTGCAGCAGATCACTGGGGTGCCGCAGCGGGAGACCGTGCCGGATGAGGTGGTGCGCCGCGCCGACCAGGTGGAGCTGGTCGACATGACCGCCGAGGCGCTGCGCCGGCGGATGGCGCACGGCAACATTTACCCGCCGGAGAAGGTCGACGCGGCCCTGGCCAACTATTTCCGGGTCGGCAACCTGACCGCGCTGCGGGAGCTGGCTCTGCTGTGGCTGGCCGGCGAGGTCGACGAGCGGCTTGAACGCTACCGCGCTGACCACGGCATCGCCGGGACCTGGGAGGCGCGCGAGCGGGTGGTGGTCGCGCTGTCTGGCGGGCCCGAAGGCGACACCTTGATCCGCCGGGCCGCCCGCGTCGCTGCCCGCACCAAGGGTGCCGACCTGCTGGCCGTCCATATCACCCCCAGCGACGGCCTGGCCGCCGGCAGCCCGGCCGATCTGGCCCGGCAGCGGACCTTGGTGGAAAGCCTCGGCGGCACCTACCACCAGGTCGTCGGCGACAACGTCCCGCGCGCGCTGCTGGAGTTCGCCCGCGCCGTCAACGCCACCCAGCTGGTGCTGGGGGCGTCGAGCCGGCGCCGGTTCTCCCAGCTGCTGTCCCGCGGCGTTGGCGTGACCACCACCGCGCTGTCTGGGCCGATCGACGTGCACCTGGTCACCCATGAGCGGACCCGCAAAGGACGGCGCCACCCGCCACCAGCCAGCGGCCTGACCGTGCGCCGCCAGATCGCCGGCGTCGCCTTGGCCGCCGCCGGGCTGCTGCTAGCGACTGTGCTGCTGACCAGCCTGCGGGGCCAGCTGTCGCTGCCCAGCGACATCCTGACGGTCCTGGTCGTGGTCGTCGCGGCCGCGATCATTGGCGGTTTCTGGCCCGGCATCGCCGCCGCGATCGCCGGGTTCCTGCTGCTCAACTACTACTTCACCGAGCCCTACCACACCTTCGTCATCTCCCACCCCGACGACGTGCTCGCGCTCGTCGTGTTCGTGGTTGTCGCGGCGGCGGTCAGCGCGGTCGTGGGCCTGGCCGCCCGGCGCACCCGGGAGGCCGCCCGGGCCAGCGCCGACGCTGAAGCGCTGTTCAACCTGGCCGGCAATGTGCTGCGCGGCGAGCACGCGCTTGACGCGCTGCTGGACCGGCTCCGCGAAACCTTCGGGCAAGAATCGGTCACCCTCCTCGAACACCAGCCCGGCACCCCCCTCACTCCCGCCCGTCAGCGCGACCCGCACACCTGGCAAGTGGCCGCAACGGTCGGCGGCAAGGCATGCACCAGCCCCGACGAAGGCGACACCGAGATCCCCATTGGCGACGAACTGGCGCTGGTGCTGCGCGGGCGGCCCCTGCCCGCGGCCGACCGGCGCATCCTGGAAGCCTTCG
>Ga0126383_10002781_pt1 | contig 11394 bp, 11 predicted proteins | sample PanSoiMetPlot_35_FD_96882 | JGI IMG/M metagenome (GOLD analysis project Ga0126383, IMG submission 96882) | Tropical forest soil microbial communities from Panama - MetaG Plot_35 | ecosystem: Environmental > Terrestrial > Soil > Tropical forest > Bulk soil | place: Panama | collected 2016-02-17
CCACCCCATCTGGCAACCCCTATCGCCCCCTGACTCACATCGCGGACGGCCGCCTAGGGCGCCGGCGGATCTCGCCCCAGACGCTACAACCATCGGCAAGAAGGAGCGGGTCAAATGGCCGAGTCCGGGCGCCCAGTAATCTCCCGTTCGGCTGGTTACTTTCCGTCACACACTTGATGTACCGGATCCGTTCGGCGCGGTCGGCGGCTCCTCGGCGATCATCAATCGAGGCGGGCAGATCAGGTCGCCACGCGCCCGGCGTGGACCGGATCCGCCGAGAGTGCATTGCGTCAGCGCATGCCCATGCGCTGATCGGCATGGTCAACCGTGGCCTGCACCGTCCGCAGGAGCCACTGGGATTGCCGGACAAGTGCTATGCCGCGTTCTGCAACAGGCCCTGCCGAGTATGCGTCGCCGTAGATAACGAGTTCGCCCGTTGCGCAGCTGCGCAGAATGGTCAATTCTGGCTGGTAATGCCGATGTCGTTGCTGCCATGATCGTGGGTGGCTGGAAGGTCGTCATGATTGCCGCGGCGCGGCGGTCTGGGGAGAGGTCAGCGGGCGGCGGTGGGACCGCCGGTGACAGCAGCCATCGCTTCGACCTCAACCAGCTGGTCACGATAGCCAAGGGTGACAACGCCCAGCGGTGTGCTCGGCGGGTCATGCTCCCCGAACGCGGCACGGGCAGCCCGGCGGCAGGCCCGCGGCGCAAACCAGGGCGGATCGGGGTCGTTTGAACTTTCCGGTTTGCACGGGCCGGCCAGCTGGCCAGCGGCATACTGGGGCATTAGCTGAGGTTCCGCCTGCCTCGCCGGGTGATTGAGGGGCTGAGCGCATGGATCCCGGGATAGTTGCCCAGGCCGGTCACGTCTCCGGGCAGGCCCCCCCGCAGCCGTTCAACGTGGCGGTCCGCGGCGATGACCGCTATCAGGTCGATGAGCGCATCAGGCCGCTGGAAACCCAGGCCCGCCAGCTGCCGGAGCGGGAACGCCCGAGTTATTCCCGGCCTGGTTCCCGGATCGAGCAATTGCTGCGCCTCGCCGAGGAGCAGGTTACACAGATCGTCCAGGAGTCCCGCTCGGCGGCGAACGCGCTGCAAGCGGCGGCGAAAGTGGACGCCGCCGAGTTGCGGGCTGCGGCGGAGAACGAGGCCGCGGAGCTGCGGGCGGCCGCCAAGCGCGAGATCGATGATCTGCGCGCGTCGGCGGAGCGGGAGGCGGACGCGATCTGGACGTCGGCGCGGCGGGAGGCCGGCGAGCTGACGTCGGTGACCGAGCGAGAGGTGGCCAAGCTGCGGGCGATGGCCGGCCACGAGGTGGCGGAGAAGCGGGCGGCGGTGGAGCGGGAGATCGCCAAGCTGCGCACGACCACCGAGCGGGAGGTGGCGCAGCTGAAGGCGTCCGCGATGCGAGAGCGCGACGAGATTTTCACGACGTCGAACCGGCTGGCGGACGAGATGCTCCGCCAGGCGCAGCGGATCTTGGAGGAGAGCGAGGCGGGCCGGGCGCAGGCCGAGGCCGAGCTCGAGATCCAGTTCGCCTCCCGGCGGGAGGAGGCCGAGCGGCAGGAGGCCGAGCGGCTGGCGGCGGCGCAGGCGGCGGCGCAGAAGCTGGTCACCGAGGCCGAGCAGCGGGCGGCCACGGCCGAGGGGCGGGCCGCCAAGGCCAGCGCGCAGGCCGACCAGACCCGCCGCGACGCCGACCAGCACTCCAAGCAGCTGGTGTCCCACGCCAAAAAGAACGCCGACCAGATCGCCGCCCAGGCCAGGGCCCAGGCCGCCCACGCCAAGGCGCAGGCCGACCAGCTGCTGGCCGACACCAAGACCGAGCTCGAACGGCACCGGGTCGCCGCCCAGCGCGAGGTCGACGAGCTGAACCGGCAAAAGGACGCCATCACGACCAGCCTCGAACAGCTGCGCCGGCTGGTCAGCGGGCAGGCACCGGCCGTCGGCCCCCCGGCCGAGACCGCCCGGCCCGCGGCATTTGAGTAACCACGCACATCGGCGGCTCTTCGCGCGGCCGCTACCGGATCGCCGACCACACTCTGCCATCGGCGGGGCGGGCTGGGCCGCAGACGCATGAGCCCCACCGGCGCGATCAAGGCCTCGCGTGGTCGTCGGCAGGGCCCGCAGGCTCGAGCTACATGGGAACCCGGTCCTGCAACACTGGTGGTGCAACGTACCTCAACGCGGCATGAGCGCGCGGTCCGGGGACACGATGGTCTGCATGACTATCCAGGGCACGTTCGCTATCGTGCCGTGGATGCCCATGATGGCCGTAACGCTGGCGACGCGATGAATCGGCCAAATAAGCGCGCCTACCCGCCGTTATCTCCAGCCCGGTTTCGGGTGTCTCCGCTGTAGCCGCCGTGGGTGTTTTGTGTACTTTTTGCTGCGTCGTGGGACGCGTTATTTGAACACTGTTGCCGCCGCAGGTCCGGCGCAAATTCCCTTGTCGTTGCTGTTTTTAGAACGAATCGGCTACTGCCTCAAAGCTGTGCAGCTACATGTCTACGCCGCAGACGCCTTGGTCAGGCACGGCGTAGACAGGGACGACTTCAGATAACCGCCTAACGGGGACGGCGATTAGAAATCTGGCGAGGCGGTAACGGTACGCCCGATCGAGATGTTCTGCGGCCACCGACAGCGGGAACCAGCGCAGCTTGTCAGGCCCGGCAGGCCGGGCTTCCCAGTACTCACAGGCGCCCGGCTGGTACAACGGCAGCCGACTGCACAGCACCGTCGGGTACCGAAGTCCTGCCGAGTTCGAGGAACACTACAAGATCAAGAATTTAGCCTGAACGAGTTATCAGCTCTGTCCGTCAAAGCGGGGCAACCTTAGTACAGCGACCGACGAACCTGTCGACCAAAAAGGGCCGTACCACATCCGTGCCAGAACAGGGATGACGAGGGGTGCGCCGAGAGTCACTCGGGGGAGAACCATCCGAAGCTTGATGTGGGTCGGTCCTCGTGCTGGACGCGGCGGGTCCACCTTTGCAAGCAAGGGGTCATGTCGGGAGGAAGAGGCCGCTAGCACTGCCGAATCTAGCCGTAGATGATATCAAGGCGACCCCGCCCGGAGGATAACTCACCATTCTGGCAGCGGCGAACCTCACGCATGTTACGCCTGCGCACCCAGCTACCTCCTCTTAATGCGAGGCCATCTGCTGTATGCCTTACTCCTGTCTGGATATCTTCCCAGGGTCAACGCCCTCACCACCTTACCCAAACGCCAGATGTGCCAACCCTTCTGGGTGATCGGCATCGTCGGGAGATGAGCTACGCGACTCCCATCGAGCCCTGCAGGGACCGGCTGGCCCGTGAGCGCGGTGGCGGTGAAGGGCCAGCGGCCGCTTGGGCTTCACGCATGCGAGGAGAGCGGAGAAAGCGATCTCGCTCATTACCACGTGGTTGGAGTGGAGGAGCTGCACGGACTCCATGTTTCCTGGTTCGCCCTGCAGTCGAACTACTCAAGACCCAGCAGGGTTGGGTCATAACTACCCAAGTAGCGTCCAACTTCGGCAGACTCTTGGCCATGGACGAGTTCAACTTGGACAGACCAGAAAGCGACCTGCCCTCTCCCGACCTTCGAGCCAGACGGTGGTCTGCATGGTTCCTCAGGTGGCGTGTTCCCATTATAACAATAGCCGTGGCGGTGGCACTGCTAGCGCTAATTGTCATTTCGCCCATCTTTTTCAATCAGATCACTCTGGCAAAAGGAATCAACTGGATAAGGCTTGGCAACATAGGTCAAGCTTACGGAGGCGCGTCAGCGATCCTCGCAGGGGTAGCACTAGTCGGAATTTCAGGCTCCCTTCTGATACAGGTGCGTCAGGCCAGGACGGAGCGAGTTCGTCTTGTGCGAGAACAACAATTCGAGCTACTCCGGCTCGCCTTGGATAATCTAAGGGTGTATGCTCCAGTTCTGGGTACTAGAACAGGGTCTACAGCTGACGAGGTGCGACAATTCCTTTTCGCTACAATGTCAATGGTTAATGCGCTCTTGGGCTACGAGACGGGTATCTTTACTAAGCAAGACCTAACCGAAGAAATCCTACCGTCTATGTTTGCGACTGAACCCGGCAGGAAGTGGTGGGAAGTAGCCCAAAAGTACTGGACGCCGCGAGCCAACATGACTCGGCGGGAGCGTCAGTTTATGCAGATCGCCAATGACGAGTACCGTCGAGTTATAGTCTCTGGTCGGCCGCCGGTTAAACGAGTTATCAACGATCCCCTTTCAAATATGCCGAAAACCAGTTCGGCCTCCAAGTGGGGCATACCTCTAGTGCGGCTGTTGGTGCAAGTATAGGCTTCCTTGTCCGATCCGCTATTCGGAAAAGGTCGATTTCAAGCCCAAACTAGGACATACCAGCAGGATAGGAGCACATGGAGGTTCTCTAGTCAGCCGATCCGGGAGGGTCGAAGGGGCCACAATCGTGTTATCGAGACGATCATATATCGTGCACCCCGCGTGCCCCAACGGACAGCAAACGACGGTCGCGAACGGGCAGCCACGGTCACTAGGAACGCTGAACAGATCAGTGGCAGAAGACGTTTGGCCTGGTCACAGGCCTGGAGGTTGCTAATTGACTTGTGGTCAGGGGGGTCGAACCGCTGGCCTTCCGCTTTCAAGAGGCTTGGCGAGTCCACCACAGACCGTCTGACCAGACCATGTGCCGTGCTGGCTACCCTGGGTCCAGGATCAACTCTAGGTTTCCGCAGCTGTCGTTAGCACGTCGTTAGCAAGCATGGCCGCAGCCTGGGCCCTCGAAGATGACCCTCACACCCAATTCGGGGCCAGCCTCTCTCGCTCTCGCTCGGCTCGGTCATCCATCTGTCGACCATCCTCCGCGTCGAACGTACTTGAGATAGGCGCGAGACGGCCCCAAAGGGAACTAGTCCATCTGGGCACTGTTCCCTGCTAGTCGCTGCCTGTGGGTGTTGAGACAGTTACCTGGTTCTGCAAGTGCCTGCTGACCTAATATTGGCACGTGCCAGCGTCTCGGGCGCCCAGCCTGTGTGATCAGCTGCTGAAGCTGCTGAGCATGAGGCGCACGGGGCGTGGCTTGAGTGCCTACGACAGGCAGCCCCACGGCGCGCCGTCGCGAGCTCGGAGCCATGCTCCGTTCTCTTCGAGTAGGCGCCGGACTGACAACAGAGCAGGTCGCAAAGCAGCTCGGGTTCAGCCGTTACAAGGTCAGCCGCCTGGAGAACGGGCAGCGTGGCGCTAGCCAGGTTGACATCCTTCGGCTGTGCGAGCTGTACCAGGTCGATGAAAAGTACCGCCTGTACCTCATCAAGCTTGCCGCGGAGGGGAAACAGCGGGGATGGCGGCCGCCCTTCGGCCTGCCGCACTCGGACTACATAGGACTAGAGGCCGAGGCGGCGTCGATCAGCGACTACGGCCTGGCCATCGTGCCTGGGCTGCTCCAGACGCCTGAGTACGCACGTGCCATCGTGCGTTCCGGGGTGTCAGCGCAGGAGCCGCAGATTGTCGAGGAGCGCGTCCGGGTGCGGATAGCCAGGCAGCAGTTGTTGTTCTCCAGTGACGCTCCGACCTTTGAAGCGGTCTTGGATGAGTCAGTACTGCACCGGGTGGTCGGGCGCCCGGCCGTAATGCTGGCCCAGCTCAGGCGGCTGCTGGAGATGTCTGAGTTGCCCCACGTCACCATCCGGATCGTTCCTTACGATGCGGGCAGCGTGCCAGCGGGCGTGAACAAGTTCGTCATCCTGCGGTTCGAACTGTCCTACATCGCCGACATCGTGCTCATCGAGGAGCTCACCAGCCATCACTACTTGGAGGAGCCGGAGCAAGTCGAGACGTATAGCTCTACTTTCCGCACATTGGCCGGTCTGTCCGCAGGGCCCGCCGCAAGCCGGGCGATGATTCTCCGCGAGTTGCGTGCGTACGAGTCGAAGACCGGCTAGCGTTCCGTAGTCTTAAGTCGTAATCGTAGTACGCAGGGAACCGAACTCACAGAAAGTAGCCGGTATGCGACCGTATGAGGCAATTGATACCTCGTCGCTTAATTGGCGCAGGGCAAGCTTCTGCCAGAACGGCGAATGCGTTGAGGTAGCGGCGTGGAACGGCACGGTTATCATGTGCTCTACCCAGCCTGATTCTCCTTATCTCTTTCTCATATGACAGCGAGCTTGAATCCACGTGATGGATGGGACTTCTTCCTATCCTATACGCAGGCTGATAAGGCTTGGGCAGAGTGGATAGCCTGGGATCTCGAGGAAGCTGGTTACAAGGTGCGGGTCCAAACCTGGGACTTCGGGCCTGGCAGTAACTGGATCCAGAGCATGCAGGCAGCCGTCCGCGATGCTGACCGCACGATCGCTGTGCTATCCGAGGCGTACCTGCAGTCGACTTACGGTAGCGCCGAATGGCAAGCTGCTTGGGCCAGCGACCCTGCCGGGGCAGGCCGCAAGTTGCTGGTGGTGAGGATCAGCGCGTGTGAGCGGCCCGGCCTGCTTGCCGGAGTTGTCGGAGTGGACCTCTTCGGGCTTACCGAGCCGGCCGCCAGAGCGAAGCTGCGGAACATGATCGCGTCGGTCGTGAACGGCCGTTCGAAGCCTTCGGTGCCACCCGCTTTTCCAGCAGCTAAGCGAATGCAACCGCAGGAGCCCCGCTTCTCCGGGACGCTACCGCATGTGTGGCGGGTGCTTCCACGCAACCCCCACTTCATTGGCCGCCGTCGGGAACTCGCCGATCTGGCGCGAGGACTGGGTTCGGGGCCCAGAATTTGTGTACAAGCGGTGCGCGGCATGGCCGGTATAGGCAAGACCCAGCTCGCGACCGAGTACGCCCACGTCCACGCGGGGAAATATGATGTCGTATGGCAGATTTCCTCTGGGGAACCAAGCTCACTACCTGGCCAGTTCGGCGCCTTGGCGATGGAGCTTAATGTTGATCCGGCCACGAATAAGAAGGCATTGCAGGCTCAGGTCCACGATCGGCTGCTCACTGTGTCTGGGTGGCTGCTGATCTTTGATAACGCGGATGAAGTCGAGGACATTCAGGAGTGGCTGCCGAGTTGCCCTATGCCGGCAGGGGTACCCGGTCATGTAATTGTCACTACTCGGCGAGGCGGTTTCGCTGCCCTGGGCCAAGTGATGGATCTGGATGTGATCGGGCTTTCGGATGCATTGGAGTTGCTCCGGACCAGGGTTCCAGGTCTGGATCAGGAAGCTGGAGAGCAGATTGCTGAAGAGCTGGGCAGGCTGCCGATAGCACTCGAGCAAGCTGCTGATTATATGGACCGTTCTCAACTGCCAGGCTGTGAGTATCTAACTTTGCTGCGTACCGGTGTTGCCGATGTATACATGCGGGGTCACCTTACCCATTCCAAGGACGCTATTGCCACGCGTTGGGATAGCGCTCTAAAACGCATCGGAGGTAAAAGCAAGGCGGCGGTGCAGCTCCTCGATATATGCGCATATCTAGACCCAAAGACAGCAATTCCGCTGAATTTGTTCACTGCCCACGCCGAACTCCTACCTGAGCATCTCTCCTCTGCAGTGAGAGACCCACTAGCTTGGAACCAAACTGTCGCTATCCTAATTGATCATTCAATGTCCAAGCGATCTCCCTTCGGGCTAGAATTTAATCCATTTGTTCAGGCTGCTGTCCGTGCTCGAAACGACAGGCGAGCTAGAAAGCCGACCGGTAGCCCACTCGGGGTGGCACTGGGGTTGCTGCGGGCCCACGCACCTAGCCGGATCAATGACGCTCCAAATGAATGGCCTAGGTGGGAGGTTCTGCTGCCTCATGTATTGGCAGTGATTGGCCATCTCGATCCAATTGCTGAACAGCCGACCAGCACGGCGATGGCGGACGCCGCGTGGTTGCACGGCCGAGCCGCAACCTACTTGCAACTCCATGGGAGATTGGTTGAAGCCAAGACAATGATGGAGCGCGCCCTAGCTATGACGGAGGCAGCTTGCCCGCCGGACCATCCTGAAGTCGCCAACCACCTAAACAATCTTGCCACGGTCCTGCGAGACCTAGGGCAGTCCGAAGCAGCCCGCCCCCTGATGGAGCGAGCGCTCGCTATCGATCAGGTGGCCTATGGACCTGAACATCCTGAAGTTGCCACTGATATGAATAATCTTGCCGCGAGCCTTCGCGACTTGGGCCAGCCCGATGCAGCGCGCCCTCTAATGGAATGCGCGCTCGCAATTACAGAGAAGAAATATGGGTATGACCATCCTGTTGTTGCTATCCGTCTAGGTAACCTAGCAATGATTCTTCGTGACCTTGAGGAACTCGAAGCAGCACATTCATTGCAGGCGCGGGCACTGGGCATAGATGAAACGACCTACGGCCCCTGCCATCCTGCTGTTGTCCGTAGCCTTAACAACCTGGCCATCATCCTCTATGACATGGGGCAATGTAAGGCAGCACGGTCTTTGATGAGGCGAGCGCTAAGTATCACCCGAGCCGTCTATAAAGAACGCAATTCAGCCGCAGTTGCTACGCTGAATAAGCTAATTACAACCTTGCAAGCGATGGAGTGTTCCAATACAGCGTGGCTGACCAGGGAACGCACTCTGATTCCTCGCTAACCTCGATGTTCCGCGATCTTGAGATGATCAGCTGACGCTACAGCCGGTTGCTGTTTTCGAGCGTCGGGCGGTGCCAGGCGGCCTGGCTATCGCGCCGGGGTGGGTGGGGTTCCACGTGCCCTTGGGTTTGTCCTTTCTGGCGTTGGGGCGGTCGGGCACTGGTCAGCGGGCGCGAGGGCCTGCAGCCAGGTGATCGCGACGGTGATTTGGGTGGCCCAGGGCCAGGTGACGGCGATGCGGAGCCGGATGCGGCGGTCGCCGCGGGCCAGGTGGACGGCGGCGAACAGCCGCAGCTTCAGCCGTTGGGCTCCCGGGCCCGGGCGGTGACGTCCAGGGCGAACATCTGTATCCCGGGCGATCAGTTCGCAGGCCATCGCCATGAGCCCACACCAGATCTGGTCTTGGGCGAAGCCGCGCAGGGCAGGTTATGCAGCCCCGTGTCCTTGGCGACCCGGACCGGTGCCGGGGAACGCTGAACGCGGGAGCGGCGGGCCAACCGGAGGCAAAGTTTGCCAATGGCTCCCTTCTTCGTAAGCCACAGCAGTCAAGACCGTGCCATAGCTGGCGACCTACACAGGCGGCTAGCCAGGCCCGCGCATAATTGGTGCTCTGGGCGTCGGAATCCGCTCGCGCACATACCAAGACATGAGCAAATATTCGGCGTTTCGGCTCGTCTTATAACGAAATGACGCAGACGAGTTCGGCGATCATGGTCGCCATCAAGCCCTCGATGGAAATATGCCAAACTGTGCATGAGTATGCGTTTGAGCAACGCTCGCTATTCGGCATGAGCGCGAGTTGGGGGGTCGCCAGCGCCACGCAGATCTCCCGTTCCGGCGCGGCAGAGACAGGCACTCTGGCGACCCAGGTTGCCGAGCAGATCGGCGGATACTTGCGCCTTGCCGCTGACCAGCGCTAGTTACAAAATGTGATTCCATTCCGGGCCCGGCGCCGCGCGTAACGCCGATTAGGGGCGTGTCAAGTCAGTCGGTTAGGAGCGACCTCGTGCGCCCATAACAGCCATTCTGGCGTGGAGGTCTGGTCGCGAGAGAAAGGATCATGACGAGCGAGTCGCGCCCAAAAGGTAAGGACGTGGTCGTTGCTAGGGGCCGATGACTTAACCGCTCATGCGCTGCCTTCGCGGAAATGCATCCTGACTCTTTTGTGGGCTTCGCGCAGGGCCATGCTGGTTCGGAGAGTTTCAGGCGCCTACCCGCGTTGCTTCGGCCAGGATGGTGAGGATGGCGGCGACGGCCTCTTCCGCGTCGGGCCCTTCCGCAGCCACGGTGATGTGCTGGCCGCTGGTCGCGCCCAGGCCCATGACACTGAGCACGCTCTTGGCGTCGGCCTGGCTGGCGCCCACGGTGAGCGACACCGCTGAGGAGAATTTCGCCGCGGCGACCGCCAGGGCGCCGGCCGGGCGGGCGTGCAGGTCGCCGGTGAGGGTGATCGCCTGCTCATAGCTTGCGGGCATGACGCGCCTCCTCGGCGGCGGCGAGAACCGCGTTGATGTCGGCGCCCCCGGCCGCGGCCACGGTGGCCGCGACCACGCCCTCGACGAACGGTGCGTCGGCCAGCTCGACCGGCGTGGGCAGCTCACCGGCCTCGCCGAGCAGCGCCCGGACGGTGAGGACGGCACTGCCCAGGTCGGGCAAGATCACCACGCCGGCCCCGCTGTCGGCGAGCTTTGCCGCCCGCTGCACCTTCGCCGCGCTGGTGCCAAGCTCCCCGCCGTCGGTGCCGCCCGCGGGGATAATGGCCACGGTGCCCCCGCTGATCTGGGCGGCCAGCTCCGCCGCTCCCTCGGCCAGGGTGGCGCTGTGCGAGACGAGGACGATTCCTACTCTGGGGTCGGGGCTCATGGCATATCCTGAATCGTGTTCGGTATTGCTGAAAGGTAGTTATGATCCAGTCGGTGGAGCGCGCAGCCCGGATTCTGGCCGTTCTCGGCTCCGGTACCCCACGTCTCGGCGTTACTGAGATCGCGGAACGGGTTGGCCTGGCCAAGCCCACGGTGCATGGGCTGCTGCGCACGCTGGAGAAGCATGACCTGGTCGCCCAGGATCCTGATACGGGGAAGTACAGCCTCGGCCCGGCTGTGCTCTCGCTGGGCAACGCCTACCTGGATGGCTCTGAGCTGCGGGCCCGCTCGCTGCTGTGGGCGGAGTCGCTCGCGCAGCGGGCGAACGAAGCGGTCTGGGTGGCCAGCCTGTCTGGTTCGAGGGTGATCGTGCTGCACCACGTGTTCCGCCCGGATAACACCGTGCAGATCTTGGAGGTGGGTGCGGCGATCCCGTGGCATGCTTGCGCGCTGGGGCATGCGATCGTGGCGCACCTTCCGGATGCGGGGCGTGCTGCCGCGATGGCCGGTGACCTGGCCCCGCTGACCGGCCGGACCAAAACCTCTCGCGCGGCGCTCGGCCGGGCGCTGGCCCAGGTGCGGAAGCAGGGCTACGCGGTTGAGGATCAGGAGGCCACCGTCGGCGACGCGGGTGTCGCGGCGCCGATCCTGGGCCGTGACGGCTTGGTGGCGGGTGCGATCGGCGTGGTCGGTGCCGCCGAACGGCTGCTGATTCCCGCCACGCGCGGTGAGCTGGCACGTGCGGTCAGCGAGGCCGCCCGCGCCGTCTCCCGGGACCTCGGCGCGGCCCGGGGCGGTGTGGCCCTGTCGGCGCTGAGCTGAGATCATGGCGCCTTCACCTGTGCTCGCACCTGCTCCAGAGTGGTCGCCCGGAGGGCACGGCTGGCCAGGGCCGCGCACGCGGAGCTGTCGGCTCCGGCGATCCACCCGGCCACCTGCGGCACGCGGGCCGCGCCCACGCTGAG
>Ga0126383_10002782_pt1 | contig 11390 bp, 9 predicted proteins | sample PanSoiMetPlot_35_FD_96882 | JGI IMG/M metagenome (GOLD analysis project Ga0126383, IMG submission 96882) | Tropical forest soil microbial communities from Panama - MetaG Plot_35 | ecosystem: Environmental > Terrestrial > Soil > Tropical forest > Bulk soil | place: Panama | collected 2016-02-17
AGAGGCGAGAGCATATCGAGCTTGCTTGCGGCCACAGCCAGGCTGTGCCGCTCGGCGTCCAATCTCCTCTGAACCGCTCGATCGAGCCGCTGATCCAGCGCGTCCAATCGGGAGGATTTGATTGCGATCAGCGCGCGAAAATCCGTCGCTTCGAGCCTGCGCTTCGCGTCTTGAAGACTCGATGCGGAATTTCTCACGCGCGTCCGGAGGGCTTCAGCCGCGCGTTTTTCAAGCTCACGGCATTTCGCCGACAGCGATAAGACCGTGATTGCAGTCCCCGCAAACCCGCGGCTTTCGACCAGATCGCGCAATTGCGATTTGCGCAAAATCAGAGAGTGATTCATCGCGCGCGCAAGCCCGCTTTGCAGGTACTCGATCCGCGCCGCCAGATCACTCGATTCGGCCGCCACGATCTCGGCGGCCGCGGAAGGAGTCGGAGCGCGATAGTCCGCGACGAAGTCGGCGATCGTGTAATCGGTTTCGTGGCCGACGGCGGAGACTATCGGGATTTCCGATTCATAAATCGCGCGCGCGACCGGCTCCTCATTGAACGCCCATAAGTCTTCGATCGAGCCGCCGCCGCGCCCGACGATGATCACGTCAATCTCATTGCCCGGTCTCTTGGCATGTTTGTTGAGTAAGCGAATCGCGTCCACGATTTCCTGGGCCGCGCTCGCTCCCTGCACTCTGACGGGCGTGATGATGATGTCAATTCCCCGGTTGCGCCGTTCGAGTATCTGCAGCACGTCGCGCAGCGCGGCGCCGACCGGCGAGGTCACGATCCCGACGCGCCGCGGCAGCAGCGGCAGCTTTCTCTTGCGCTCTTCGTCAAACATGCCTTCGGCGGCGAGCCTTTTGACCTGCTGCTCGAAGGCGAGCTGCAGCGCGCCGACGCCTAGAGGCTCCATAACCTCGACGACGATCTGATATTCGCCGCGAGGTTCATAAACGCTCAGGCGGCCTCGCAATCGAACTTCAAGCCCATTCTCAGGCTCGAAGCGCATCAGCCGATTCCATTGTCTGTAGAAGACCGCGCGCAACTGCGAGTGCGAATCTTTCAGCGTGAAGTACCAGTGGCCCGATTGATGCCGCTTGTAATTCGAGACCTCCCCCTGCACGTGCATGGCAAAAAACTCGGATTCCAGCGTGTCTTTGATCTGTTCCGTCGCTTCGGTAACGGTCAGCACACGCCGCTCGGCAAAGAGCGCCGCAAGCAATTTGGAGCTGGAATCATTCATATTTCTGTCTCACATTTTTCTGTCCGATTTCGTCCTTATAGACCGCATGCTATATTTGCCGATCTAGTGTACTGGACAATTTGCTATGCCTCATTTATCAATTGTTATCCCGGCATACAACGAAGAGAATCGCATCGGCCGGACTCTTATTGAAACATTTGACTATTTAGACAGACAGAATTATTCGAGCGAAGTAATTGTAGTCAATGACGGTTCAACAGACCATACTGTTGAAACGGTTCGCAACTTCGAGAGTCGCGCGGGCGGCAGGCTGCGGTTGATCGAGAATCCGGGGAATCGCGGTAAGGGCTATTCCGTGCGAAATGGGATGCTTCAAGCCGCAGGCGAGATCGCTCTTTTTTACGACGCTGATCTGGCGACACCGACCAGTGAGATCGTCAAAGTGGTCGAGCCGATTGTTGAGGGGAGCTACGATGTTGTCTTCGGTTCACGCGCGATAGATCGCAGTTTGATCGGAACGCGTCAATCGCTTTTTCGTGAGACCGTGGGTCGAGGCGCCAATCTGGTCCAGTTCGCATTTACGGGCTTGAGATTCAAAGACACGCAGTGCGGGTTCAAAGCGTTCCGAAGAGAAGCCGCTCAATCGGTCTTCAGGCTGCAGCGGATCGACGGGTTCGGTTTCGATCCCGAAATACTCTTCATCGCTAAAAAGCAGGGCTGGCGGCTGCTGGAGACCCCGGTCCGCTGGAATCACATCGAAGGCTCGAAGTTGAACCCGATAACCGCGCCGCTCAAGGCGCTGTTGGAAGTCTCGACTATCAGGTGGAACAATCTGGTTGGCAAATACGATGAGCAGACTAAACGTCAACATTGATCATATAGCGACCATCCGTCAGGCCCGCCGGACCAATGAACCGAATCCGGTTTCCGCCGCAGTGATCTGTGAACTCGCCAGGGCCGATGGAATCACGACGCATCTTCGGAGCGACCGGCGCCATATTCAGGATTACGATCTGATCGCGCTCAAACAGGCCGTGATCACGCACCTCAACGTCGAGATGGCCGCGACCGACGAGATGGTCGAGATTGCGATTCGGGTCAAACCGGATGTCGTCACGCTGGTGCCCGAACGCCCGCAGGAGGTCACGACCGAAGGCGGACTCGATGTCGTATCGAACCAGAAGACGATCCGCCAGGGCGTAAAAAATTTGGGCGACGCCGGTATCTTCGTCAGCCTCTTCGTCGATCCTGATATCGAGCAGATCAAGGTCGCGGGGAAGATGGGCGCTTACCAGGTCGAAATCTGCACCGCCAGTTACGCGCAATTGAACGAACATCCTGGAGACGCGACCGTGCGCAGAATCGGCGAGATCGAAAAAGAACTGGCGCGCATCGGAGCCGCCGCGCGGGCGGCGACGAAGGCCGGGTTGAAGGTCTCGGCGGGTCACGGCTTGACCTATCGCAACGTCGGGGCGGTCGCCCGCATACCCGAGATCGAAGAATTCAACATCGGACACAACATCATCGCGCGGGCCGCATTGGTCGGACTCGACCGCGCGGTGCGCGAGATGATCGAAGCGATCCGCATCGCGCAGACTAAATAACCGCTTCGAACTTTGGGGGTGGCTCTGCTGGGACGACGAGATGAAAAAGCTTTGGAAGAGCCACGCCTTTGAAATTTTAACAGTTGGATATGCTAAATCAGACCACACAACAAGGGCGCAAGCGAAACTACCGCAGAGGGCGCAGAGGTTCGCAAAGGTCGTTCAGAATTGTCCTCCCTCTGCGCGCCTTTGCGTCCTCTGCGGTTGAGTGTCTCAATCTCGGTTGGTTTGATTTAGACAAACCCTACCGGCCGAACATCCTACTGTTACTGGCGTTGATCATCTGCCTGCTGGCCGTTCCGACGCGACAGGCGCAGCAGGCGGACCGGCAAAATCCCCCCAAACAGGAGAGCAAAGCAAAAAAACCGCCGATCAGCCCTCACGTCGTCCTGATCACGATCAACGGCCTGCGGTCGGATTTTGTCGTGAGCGCGGAATCGCAACACCTGAACATTCCGACCATTCAATCGTTGCGTTCAAAGGGGTCATACGCGGTGGGAATCGAGAGCGTTTTTCCTTCGCAGACCATTCCCGCGCATGCGAGTATGATTACCGGGTCTCTGCCGGCCGATCACGGCGTCACTTCCGATTATTCTTTTGACCCGGAGAATCCTTCTCAGTCGAGGGGGCCATACAAATCGGCGAAGGAGATAAAAACAGACACAATCTTCGAGCTGGCGCGGCGCATGAATCTGGTCACGGCGGCTGTCGGCTTCCCTCTCACCACTGACGCGGCGATCAATTTCAATTTGCCGGATACGGCCGAAGACTTCCTCAAAGCGTCGGCGGCCGCCGAGATCATCGAGAAACATCGACCAAATTTGCTGCTCGTCAATTTCACTTCGTTCGACGCAATGCAGCGGCGTTATGGCCTGCTATCGGCCGAATCCCTGAAATCGATTGAGGCGATTGACGGGCTGATCAAAAAGATCATTGATGCGACTGAAGGCGCTCGAACGGCCGAAGAGACGACCTTCATCGTGGTTTCCGATTCCGGCGCGTCAAAGGTCGAAAAAGAATTCAACCCGAATGTTATGTTGGCCAAAAAAGGGTGGCTCGCCTCAGACGGCCAGGGACGGATCGTTTCGTGGCGGGCCGTCGCGCAACCTTTCGGCGGTTCCGCAGCCATCTTCGCCAAGGATCCGAAAGACGAGGAATTCGGCCACGAGCTTGAGGCGTTCTTCAAGCAGCAGGCCGATAAGCCGGATAGCCCGATCTGGCGAATCATCCCCAGGCGAGACGCGACTAAACTGGGCGCGGACCCGCGCGTGTCGCTCTATCTCGATGCGGCGCCGACTTACGCGATAAAGGCCAAAACAACCGGGGCGCCCATGACCAATTTAACCAAGGGAGAGGATCGCACGGCGCGCGGCTACGCGCCTTCCCGAGTGGAGATGCGGGCCTTGTTCATCATTTCCGGCAATGGAATCAAATCCGGCGTACAGGTTGAATATGCGCGGTTGATTGACATCGCGCCGACAATGGCGAGACTCCTCGGGTTGGAAATGAAAACGGCGCGCGGTAGAGTAATCGCCGAAGTGATAAAATAATTATGTATTGTCACCGTTGTGGAAACATTCTAACGCCTGAAAGCCTCTTCTGTAATCGTTGCGGCTCAAAGGTCCAAAACCAAAGCGAGCCCGAGCGCCCCCGCCCCGCGCATCTAGCGACGCCTCCGCCGCGGCCCCCTCGCCGCGCGCCGGTAATTCCCTCTGTTCCCGATGAGGAATCATCTGAGGAGTACGATGACGAATCATTTGAGGAGTACGAGGAAGATTACCGCGAAGACTCCGACGATCGAGAGCGTGTGATCTTCTCCATCACTCCGGCGTTTTACGAAGTCGCGCCGAGTTACGTGTGGGCGGCCGTGTTCTCGCTGATCTTAACGGCGGCGGTCGCCCTTGCGCGATTCAGTTTTCAGTATGCGGTGATCGCCGCCGCGATATTTTTCATACCACCGGTCATTCGGCACATCCGGTTAAAACGCACGGTGTATACACTGACCAACGTCAAGATTGAGATTCAATCGGGTATATTCGCGACGTCCACACGCAATATTCCACTGCGCCACGTACAGGATGTGACAGTCACCGAAACACTGAAAGAACGCATGATCGGCATCGGGGACGTGTTAATTGACAGTGCGGCGGTGGAAGGTAAAATCAAAATGAATAACATCAAAAACCCGCGCAAATACGCGGATATGATTCTGGATCAGTTGCAGAATTGGCGTTGAAGGAGGGCAGCGCAAAAACTTATGGATGTCACTCTTTTGAAACGGCGAGAGGAGAACGCTGAACCTCCGGAAGAGGACCGAAGATCGAAGATCGCGTCATCACACGCAAGGCGATCTTCGATCCCCTATCCTCGATCCTCGATCCTCATCCGCATGTTCAGCGCTCTGTTTTCCATACTGCTTTTGACCGCAAGCGGCGCGCAAGGTCAAAGTAACGATAAAGAGTTATTGCCTGATCGTCTCGGCGAGAGGTGGCGGGCGGCGGGTCCGGGGCGCGTCCTCGACGCTGAGCGGCTGTCGAGCCTGCCTAACGCCGATGTTCTGCGGGAATACGGACTGCAAAGAGTCATCAAACGCGTTTACACTGACGGAAAAAACGAGTCATCGGTTGAAGTCTTTGAGCTGAATCTCATCCCCAACGCTTATGGATTGTTCACATTCAACCGGGGACAGATTCCTCCGAAGAGCCGCGAATTCTATCAGGGCCGCTACGTCGTCAGAGTTTCAAACACGGCGGCGGATGCGAATTCCGGTCAACAGATTTTTGAAGCGATAAAGCCGAATCTGATCGGCGGCGAAGGGGAGCTTCCATCACTGCCGATGCATTTGCCTGAAAAGGACAAAATCGCGGAGAGCGAAAAATACATCATCGGCCCGGCGGCTTTCAGCAGGTTGAAAAACCTCGGCGAGATGAAAGACGCGATCAATTTTGACGCCGGTGTGGAAATAACCACGGCGGATTACCGCAATGGCGGCGGGCAAATGAGTTTGATTATCGTGGAGTACTATACGCCGCAGTCGGCTTCGGAGGGACACGCGCGAATCCAGGATTATTTCAACGTCCTTGCTAAAACCGGTCCCCAAACCGGGCTTCAGACCGAGAAAGACCGGCGAATATTCAAGCGCATTGGCAACTACGTTGTCGTAATGGCGCCAATTCAAGACATGACTTCGGCGGAAAATATCGCCGGCCAGATCAAGTACCAGAAGAAAATTTATTGGGCGGGCAAAAAGTTCAGCGACATTCCGCTCGAATACCGACCGCCTGACCCGCTCGCGACCGAAGAAGCGATGCGAACAGTCAAGGTTATGGTTCGCTCCTTTTACTGGATGGGCGCAATGATCCTTAGCGCGCTCCTCATAGGGCTTTTCGCGGGAGTCTCGCTCTTTCGCTGGAAACGGTATCGTCGTCGCAAACTCGGAACGGACGACCTGTTCAGTGACGCAGGCGGAACTGTCCGGCTCAATCTCGACGATTATCTATTATCCGACACTCCTCAAATTAAGCAGATCGGTGAAGGGGAGAAGTGATTTCGGCAATAATTCCAACTGCGAGTAGTCTCGCGAAGGAATTATTACGACTTTACCTCACGCTGAAATCCATCCATTGCTCCGCTCGATCGAACTTCTTCTTTGCCAGACCGTCCGTGACGATCAGGCGCAGCAGATAATCTCCGGCGGGAAAGTCGTTCAACTGTAACTTGCCGACATAATCGAATCGCTTCGGATTCACTCCGGGCGAAAATTCCAGGGCTCGCGGCGGGAGTTGATAGACCGGCTTGCCATCGCGGTAGACTTCGGCCCGGACGGTAATTTGAGGCAATCCGGTCTTCTTGTCGGGAGTGGCGTTGTAAATGGCCGCGCCATATTGAATCAATCCGGTCCGCGGAAACCTCCTGACGTATGCCGTCGCTTGTAGATCCCCCGACTGCGACCCCTTATCGGCCCCTTTTTCGGCGCGATCCGGCGAGGTGTTGACGGCGACGGTTGTGACCGCATCGGCGCCTGAATTATTCGAAGCCGCGCCCGCGCCGGTTTTCGGCGTCGTCATCACCAATCCGGAAAGCGCCAGGTGATTATTATTCAGGTTGGGCAGTCGAATGAATTGGCTGGCCGAACCTGTGCGTCCAGTTTCGCCGTCTCTGAGCACAGCGCGGAATTGATATGCGCCAGGCTTTTTAAGCTGAAAATCGGCGCGATACGCCAATCCTTCGGCCAACACCTCGCGATATCGCTTCTCATCGAAATTGAGAACCAGGCGACGCGCTGAAAAGTCGGCAGTTATGCCTTCTTCATCGAAAGCGAAAGCGGCCAGGTCGAGATTGAGCTGCTTCTGGCCGTCGGGGCCGTCCTTGAAAGTCAGCTTCGAGCAATCAATGTGGAAGAGCGCGCGAACGAGAGGGCCTTCCTTGCTGGAGTTAAAGAAAAAAGGCGTCATCCGCAGCGACAGATCGCGCGCTCCCATTGGATTGACCAGCCCCGAAAGAATCTGCTGTCCTCTTGTTTTGGGCGTCTTGGGCGTTGCGGGCGTCTCGTTTGGGCTTTCGCTGTCGCTGACGCCGAAAAACCCGGAGCGCGTGCGCACTTTCAAGCCGGGACGCTTGACATTGACCTTGATCGAATGACGGCGCCGGTCGAACTTCTCGCTATCGGGGTCGAATCCGATCAGGTAGTAGCTCTGCTGGTCGTAGAGCGCCTCTTCGATGCCGATATTCAGATCGTTGGTGTTGACGACGGTGAATCCGCCGGTCTCGCGCGACACATAGTTCAGCCCTTCGAGCGCCTCTTGCGCGGTCTGCAGCGCATCGGTATGGGCAGTGGCGCTGGGACGTCCCGCGACGTCGGCGCCAGGCATGAACGGCTGCAATCCCTTCGCGTCTATCGAGTAGATGACGACGCTAGAACGGTTGGCCAGTTCGACCAGATTCTGCAGGCTTTGCAGGACCTGCTGGGTACTATTGTCGTTATTGGTTTTGCTGTTGATGCGAAAACCGTCGGAGAGCAGGATCACGCTCTTTCGACCGGGGAAGTTGCGCAGGCTGCGAACGACGAAGGTGGTCGCGCCGAGCGTGCCGGTCGTGAAACTGGTCTCCTGGAACTCCGCGAAACTGTCGGCCACGGCTTGCTGCTCCGCCTGTTGCTCGGCCTGAATCGAATCCATCTCATCGGCGCCGCTGGTGTCGGCGAAGGTCGGCATCATATCGCGGCTCAGCGGATTCCAGACCAGCTTCTCGATGGCGGTGTAAAGGATGCGCTTGTCGCTCGTGAACTGTTCCAGCATTCCAAGGCCGGAGCCGGTGCGGATGATGGCGACCAGGTCGCCCTCCTGCATCTGCTCAGCGACGAATGTTTTGAGGGTCTCGCGCGCGAGCGCCATGCTCGGAGGCGAAAGGCCCATATCATCCACGACAAACGCGATTGTTCGTCGCACCTCTTCCGGCTCGAGCTGCCGCGTCGGCATCGATTCAGGCGCGACGACCGCGTCGGCCTTCTTTTTGGGCGCAGGCTCGCGCTTTACCATCGGAAGACTGATATGCGAGAAGTGGGTCAATTGCTGCTTCTTTCCATCCACCAACAACTCGAAATCGCCTTCGGTCAAATCCTCGACGTGTTTGTCCTTCTTGTCGGTAACGACGACGTCCACTTGCACAAGCTGCGTGGTGATGCGCACCACATCCTGCCCCGGCCGCGTCGCGGGCGGATTTTGCGCCGAATCCTGCGGCTTGGCCCCTGGCGGTTGCTGCGCAAACCTGGCGCCGGGGGCGCCGGCGATCAACAGGGCGGCGAGAAAAAAAATGACCGAGCGCTGAAATCTGAGCATGCACATCTCCAGGAAACCGGCGCGGCGCCTCGCGCATAAGCAAGCGGCTGCTAAATCGAGACAGTCGCAGTTAGCCTATCGAGCGAACCGCAGGATTCGGGAGACGGCGCTTGGAGTACAGACTTTAGTCGGAAGGCTCCGTTACCAAGCTCTACCGACTTTATGTCGGCGCTCCAAACGCCGTCTCCCGTTATCAACCCCTTCCAACTAAAGTCTGTACTCCAAACACCATCTACTGTCGGTGCTCCAAACACCGTCTACTGATCGTTAAAGCTCAAACTTATTTCGCTCTCTTCGCTGTGAATTCCTGTGGCGGTTGATCACCTCCGTCTCTGGTAACAGTGAATTTGATCTCGTCCCCGGACACTTTTCCCTTGTAATTAATCTTAATACTGTTACCTTGGGCGTTTATCGTTCTGCTGAAGGAGATGTTGTCTCCATCAATCTTTCCGTCGGAGATCGGTGTGTCACCCTGCCTTCCCGACACGGTTCCTGTCAACTTTCCATCTTCGACTTTAAATGTAAATGTCGTCTCCCTGGTTTGACCATCCCGCGCGGGAACCTGGGCGATCCATTTACCATTTACGTCCGCCGCCCAGGCCAGCGACAAGGCGGCAAACACTATACATACGGAGAGAAACACGATTCTCTTCTTCATTAAAATATCTCCTTGTTAACGTGCCCCTCCTGGACGGAGGGATTTAGGGATGGCGGAGGTCTAAAAACGACATCCGCTGAAAACTCATGCGCCAATCACTAAGACGATCTACTTTCGTGAATTGTCACAGAATTTGGCGCCCGGACCTCGCTGGCGATTAATGTTATCCGGCGCCACATCCCCAAAATGTTTCAAATCGAGCATTCAAAACCAGAGGCGACGCCGCAGACGCCGCGGCGCGTCGCTTATGGCCAGAGAGAGAGCAGATGCGCGGAATTCCAGCCTCTTCTCTGCATGGCCTACGGTTTGCGGCGGCGTCTGCGGCGTCGCCTCTGGTTTAAGCCCTCTAGGAAGAACACGGATCAGTCGCATTACTGTTTAATGAAGACGAGTTTGACCTCGTTTGTTCCCCTCGGCATTTCGATGGCTCGCTTGATGATGAGAGTTTTGCCTTCATTGGACAATTCCCAGCGATCCTTGCTGGTTATGGTTCTCTCTTCGCCATATGTTTTGAGTTGACGGGTGGATTCCAGTTCTAAAATTTTGCCGCCGTTCTTCCAGTTCGCTTTTGCGACGATGGCGCCGCCGGGCTGGCCGCCGTCTTCGCCCGCTTCCATCTGGATGGTGGTCTCACTGCCATCGAGCGCGTAGGTGGCCTTCGGCGGCGCCATCCGAAGCGCCATGGTCATTGCTCCATCTTTCGGCGTTCCTCCGCCCCTGCCGCCGCCGCCGGGATAGCCTCCTCCCCCAGATCCACCGCCGCCGGGATAGCCGATGCCGCCTGATCTACCGCCGGGAAAGTCAATGCCGCCTGATCTACCGCCTCCGGGGAAACCACCGCCGCCCCTGCGCCCGCGCCCGGGGCCCTGCGATCCTGTCCCGTCTCGCCTGCCGATTTCGCCCTGCACCTCGGTCTCGACCGTTAGTTGTCGCTCGTCCTGCGTGACGTTCATCGTATAGCTTTCGAGCGCAGGCGGCAGGTCGGGAGTCTTACTCTTGTCCAACGCCCACGCGCCTGAAAAATCGGTTGTTTTCGATTGCGCGGCGCAGTGAACGTAAACGCCGAGCGTCAACGCGACAGTAAATAGACTCGACGCCAATTGTTTTTTCATTGGAATATCTCCTCGTTTAACGCGGGAATAATCGGCAAGGGGGCCGGCTGTTCCCTGATTCTGTCTGAAAGCTCGACCGATTATGGTTCCGTCCGCTGTCCATGTGTTAAAGAGGAGGCAAAGAGTTTGTAAGGGATGTAAAGATTGACCAGACTGGTAGAGTACTCCAGAAATCATCCAGTCCCAATTGATTCAGGCGGAGGATCGAAAGGTCCCAGTAACGTTTGTTGTATGGGTCGCCTTCGTTCAAGACCACTTCGCAGCGAATCACGCGGTCGCGGGTCCAGACGATCATAGCCTCAAACACCGACCCGCCGCTTGAGCTGGCCGGCATTCGCGTCAAGGTCGCAGGTCTAGACGCGCGCATTCTTTCAGTTTCGCCGGAGGATGTCAGATTTATTGCGCCTGACGGCGTTGAAGCGGCGGACAAGGCGCTCGTCCAATTGACGACCGTCGCCGTAGCGACCGATGTCGCGGGCCGCGAGGAAGACATCATCGTTAACGCAACTTTTAATGGCGAGGACACCAGAAGTCAATCCGTCGCCACCATCGCTTTCAAGGATCCACTTTATCAAGAAAAGCGATCCCGATTAATACGGAAACTTGGATAAATCCAGGAAAATGAATTCCTCAGTTTAGCCCTTCCACTCCGTTAGAAATTAAGTGACACATTTTCAATACACTACCAGTTGAAACACAAAAGGCATAACGATTGCCTTTTTTTTATGATGTTTTCTTCATAGCTTATTTAGGTTTGTTCTCCACATAATTTAAAAAGGAATGGCTTACAAAGAGTTATCGCTTTAGTTTGATAAAAAGGCAGTGATTTTTGAAGGAAACTCAGCGCTTTAGCAAGGAATTGGCGCTCCTGCCACCCTGAAGACCCGCTTATCAAGCACTGCAGGCGCAGTTAACAGGAGATCACTAACGAAAGGCGTTTAGTCTAATTAATTAGTTAATCAGAAGATTGCATCACCTAC
>Ga0126383_10002783_pt1 | contig 11389 bp, 10 predicted proteins | sample PanSoiMetPlot_35_FD_96882 | JGI IMG/M metagenome (GOLD analysis project Ga0126383, IMG submission 96882) | Tropical forest soil microbial communities from Panama - MetaG Plot_35 | ecosystem: Environmental > Terrestrial > Soil > Tropical forest > Bulk soil | place: Panama | collected 2016-02-17
ATGGGGAACGTTGCCGATCCAGACCTCGAACATCCGGGCCAGAACCGGCTCACCCACCCAGCCCAAAGTGAGACTGGTGAGGGTAATGCCCAATTGCACTCCGTTGACAACCTGATCCAGATTGCGGTGGAGCTTCTGGACCGTGCGGGCGCCCACGCGGCGGGCGTCGATGAGCTGCTGGATACGGGTATCGCGGACGCTGACCAGGGCGAATTCAGCGGCGGCGAAAAAGGCGTTAGCCGCCACGAGAAGCAGGATCAGAAAGACCCGGAGCAGCAGCAGAGCGACCATTGAGGGGTAATTCTAACATTCCAAAGGAAGTTAAGGAGGGAGCCGGAACTGGGTTAGAATGAACAGGAAGCGGGGCGGGAGGCCAGCGCCACCGCTGGCTGCAGTTTCGTCCTTCGGGGCAATCGGAGCGGAGATTTCCTGCTTCCATTTTTCTGGCTGCCCGGTCTAAGGCAACAGACAGCGGGTTATGGGTCGGAAACAAACCCAGCGACATTCAGCGGAACAAATCAGGAATCACCTGCGTAACTATGTTCGAAGGGTAAACCCCTTTACTAGCGCCAGGAGGCGGATGTGAACGGCAACGGCAACAACAAGAAGAAACGTCGCAAACGGATCATCATCATCAGCATCGTGGTTGGAGTCATTCTGCTGTTTGCCATCGTGCTGTCCGCTTTCACCCGCGGCGGCACCAAGATCGATCCGACCAAGCTGGCAAAGGTGGAAAAGGGAGACCTGGCAAAGAGCGTGGTGGCCACGGGCAAGGTCACTCCGATCGTCAAAGTTGAGGTGAAGAGCAAGGCCAGCGGCATTGTGAAAAAACTCTACGTCGAATACGGGGACACGGTGAAGCAGGGGCAGTTGCTGGCGCAGCTCGACAAGATTGAGATCGAGGCCCAGGTCGATCAGTCTCGAGCGGCGCTCGAAGCCGCAAACGCGAACCTGTCCAGTTCGCAAGCCGATTATGAACGCGCCAAAGTGGACGCCGAGGGTCCTGATGTTCCCATGAACAAGCGCGCCTACGAACGCGCCCAGAGCATGGCGAAGGATGGCGTAGTTTCCGCCTCCGCGCTCGATGACGCTCAGAAGGCGTATGACATGTCGGTCAACAAGCAAAACGTGGCCAAGGCCCAGGTCACGGTGCTGAAGGCGAAGATTGCCCAGGCGCAGGCGCAGGTAGCCCAGGACCGTGCCAATCTCAAGCAACTGGAAGAGCAATTGAGCTACACCGACATCGTTTCTCCCATGGACGGAATTGTGCTGTCGCGCGATGTGGAAGTCGGCGACGCGGTCAGCTCCATCCTGGTGTTGGGATCGTCCGCCACCCTGGTGATGACGATCGGCGACACCAGCGAGGTCTACGTCAAGGGCAAAGTGGATGAGAGCGACATCGGCAAGGTGTATCTCGGACAGCCGGCCCGCATCAAGGTGGAATCGTTCAAGGACAAGACATTTGTCGGCAAGGTCACCAAGATTTCGCCCATGGGCGTGGAGAAGGATAACGTGACCACGTTCGAGGTCCGGGTCTCAATCAACAACCCCGGCGGAGAACTGAAAGCCGAAATGACGGCCAACGCCGAGATCATCCTCGACGAACACAAGAATGTGTTGCAGATCCCCGAGGGTGCCATTATGTATGACAAGGACAAGAAGGCGTCGGTCGAGATTCCCGACCCCAAGGCCAAGGACGGGAAGAAAAAAATCCCGGTTGAAATCGGGATTTCCAACGGAGCCAAGACGGAGTTGCTTAAAGGTTTGAAGGAAGGCGACCAGGTGGTGCTGCAGTAATCCAGCTCCGGGCGCAAGACGTCCGGACCGACGGGGCACGGGTCGCGTCATCCGTGCCCTTTTGCTTGGGAGAAGAAGCGATGAAGCGATCTGCGTTATACCTTCTGCCGGCCATGATTTGCCTCGCGATCCTCCCGGCTCGGGCTTCGGTGCGGGGCTCGTTTGAACGCAGCTATCCGGTGACGGGCGCAGTCGACTTGCAGGTGTTGACGCGGTCGGGCGATATCGTCGTGCGCAGCGGTCCGGCCGGAACGGTGACGGTCCGGGGCAAGATTTTTGTGAGCGACCGGCTCTGGGATCGCTGGACGGAGAAGCCGCCGGCGGTAACGGAGCTGGAGAAGAACCCGCCCATCCGCCAGAGCGGGAACACCATCAACATTGATTACGTGAACATGCACAATATCTCCATTGACTACGACATCACGGTGCCCGCAGATACCAAGCTGACGACGCGCACCGGATCGGGGGACCAGACGATCGAGGGCCTGCGCACGGCGGCCGATCTCGAGAGCGGCTCGGGCGACCTCCGGCTTCACGATATGGCCGGCGGGCTGCACATTCATACCGGGTCGGGCAACGTGGAGGCCCGCGATGTGGATGGGCGGTTTTCCGCCGTGGCCGGCAGCGGTGACATCCGCATGGAGGCCAAGGGGCAAGGCGATGTGGAAGCGCGTACCGGATCCGGGAATGTGACCTTGCGGGGAGTCAACGGCACGCTGCGGGTCGAGACCGGCAGCGGCGACGTGAACATCGACGGCACACTGGCGGGCAACTGGGAACTGCGCACCGGATCAGGTGATGTGGAAGTGCGGCTGCCCTCCGACGCCGCCTTCGACCTCGACGCTTCGACCAGTTCGGGCGATCTGAATGTGGATCACCCGGTGACCATGACGGTCGTGGGGCGGGTGGAGCGGGCGCGGCACAACATCAGCGGCAAGGTGCGCGGCGGAGGACCACAGCTGATTGCGCACACCAGTTCGGGTGATCTTCACATCTATTGAGTCACGGCGGGGGGCGGCGATGCAATGGTTCACATCGGTTTCCTTTGGAGTGGCGAGCTTTGCCATGGCGGCAGTATTGGGACTGCAGGCAGCGCCCGCCAGAGCCGCGGAGGGCTCTTTCGAGCGCACGCTCCAGGTAAACGGCACGGTGAATCTGGACATCACGACCGGCTCGGGCAGTATTCAGATACGCCCCGGAGCCGGGAACCAGGTGCGGGTCAAGGGATACATCAAGAGCACCGACTGGTTCGGCAACAACGAAGAGCGGGTGCACCGCATCGAGGCCAACCCTCCCATTCAGCAGAGCGGCAACGACATCCGTATCGGACATATGGATACCGATCTGATGCACAACATTTCCATCAGCTATGAACTGGAAGTGCCGGCGGATACGCAGTTGCGGTCGCATACCGGATCGGGGAACCAGACCATCAGCGGCATTCAGGGCTCAGCCGAGGTTACATCCGGTTCGGGAGGAGTCAAGATTTCCGACATTGGCAATCGTGTCCGCGCGGAAACCGGGTCCGGGGACATTGAGATTGACCGCGTGCAGGGTATGGTGCGGGCAAGAGCCGGCAGCGGATCGATTCGCGCCGGTTCGGTGGCGGGAGGCTTCGATGCAGAAACCGGCAGCGGACGCATCCGCCTGGAACAGTCGGGAGCCGGGTCGGTGCGTGCCGATACCGGCTCCGGAGGCATGGAGCTGCGCGGAGTGAAGGGGTCGCTCGAGGCGCGTGCCGGCAGCGGCCAAATCGAGGCCCAAGGAGAACCGGCGGGGCCGTGGACGCTCCGCACCGGCTCGGGTACGGTCCGGCTGCGACTTCCCTCCAGTGCCGCCTTCGATCTCGATGCCCGCACCAGTTCCGGATCGCTCGTGGTGGACCATCCCGTCACCGTGCAAGGCTCGCTGGGCAAGAAGCACATTCAGGGCAAAGTTCGTGGCGGCGGCGTGCCGGTGGACGTGGAGACGGGATCGGGCAATATCGAGATTCAGTAGCGAGAGTCGAGTCGCGGGCGGCCTGCCCCCGCGATACATCGGTTCCCGTTACTTCCGTGACCTTGACCAACCTGCCGGAAGCCATTTAGCGTCAAAGTTTCCCGGGAAAATCCTGTCTGGACGAGCGAGGAAGAACTTTGGCGCAGCGCCCCATCATCACCCTGACCACAGACTTCGGCCTCAACGACCACTTTGTGGGAACCATGAAGGGCGTTATTCTAAACGTCGTGCCCGAGGCCGAGATTGTGGACATCAGCCACGCCGTGCAGCCCTTCGACGTGCTCGACGGAGCACTGACCATCGCCCAGTCGTACTCCTACTTCCCTACCGCGACGGTTCACGTCGTGGTCGTGGATCCGGGTGTGGGCACCGCCCGCCGTCCCATCATCGCCAGCAGCGAGCAGCATCACTTCGTGGCTCCGGACAACGGCGTGCTGTCGCTGATCTATGCCCGCGAGGAGCGGATGCATGTCCGACACGTGACGTCCCAGCACTACTTCCAGCAGCCGGTCAGCAACACTTTTCACGGGCGGGACATTTTTGCTCCTGTTGCCGCCTACCTGGCAAAGCGCGTGGATAGCGAAAAGTTCGGTGAGATCGTCGACGATTATGTGCGCTTCAACGCCCCCAGGCCGAAGCCAGTGGACGCTCGCACCATGCGCGGTGTAGTGCTCAAGGTTGACCGCTTCGGGAATTTGATCACCAACATCACCCCGCAGGATGTGCCCATGCTGTTCCAGCAGAACCCGCCCGCGTTCAAGATCGTGGTGGGCAAGCGCGAGATTGGCGAAATCAAATCCGCCTACTCCGAGGGCGAACCGGGAGAGATTTTCGCCATCCTAGGCAGCATGGGGTATGTGGAGATTTCGACCAACCGGGGTTCGGCCGCACAGGCCATCGGTGTCGGCAAAGGCACGGACGTGAGTATTGTGCTCGAAGGCGCGGCCGCGGCGGGGAACGGGCAGTAGGACAGGCTAGGGACTTTTTGGTTTGGGATGGACGTAGCGGTCCATCTCTCCCGTCCACTTGAGGAAGCGCCACAGGTTTGCCCGTTCCCGCCACGCAAACTCCCAAAATTCCATGAAGCCGATCTGCTGCATCTTCACCCCGCAGTACGTCTCAACCCGCCACAACAGGTAGGGGCTGCGCCAGGGGGTGAGACGGTGGCCGCGGGTCGCGTTCCAGAGGAATCGGAGAATATGCATGACCTGGATTCAGTATAGCCTGCGGCCTGACCGGGACTAGAGGCAGATCAGGTGCGTGAATCCGGTTCGGGCGCACCCGCCGTCTCGCCTCGCCACGGAGTTGCGCGGGGAATCCAGCGTGGGACGGAAGCGCAGAAACGCAGGTATTCAGCTCCATGGGTCCGGCGCAGAGTCGGCTCCTCGTAGGCGAGAACAAAGGTGTGAAATGCCAGCCATACCAGGGCTCCATAGGCCACGAGGCGCGCATCGCCCAGCAGCAAGCCTTGCCCGAAAATCAGCCACGCGACACCGACGTACATGGGATTGCGCACATAGCGGTAGAGTCCGGTGACCACCAGGTGTTGGGTGGGCAGGACCGGCGCCGGCGTGCCCAGCCCCTCGAGGGCAAAGCGGGCAAAGGAGTCGAGGACCGCGGGAGCGCCGGCGGCAAGCAACAGCCCGCCCAGCACGCGCAACCCGGCCAGGTGCAGCAGGGGTGGATGCATGCGCCATCGGGAAATCCACCAGGGCACCAGCCCCGCCACCACGCCAGGAGCGAGCAGCAGAAACATGGCCGTACCGGCAATGGCGGAAATTCGCTTCATCGGGAACGCTCCGAAATTCGCGGCGCGTGTACAACGCTACACTGCGGGCGAGAGCCGGGCGATCGAAGATTACCGCATGCTAGAATCCAAGCGCTGCCTTTCCGCCACCATTCGGTGCGAACACATGCAGCAAGCGTCCAGCAGTCCCATTCTCGCCGTGACCGCAATGATCGATCCCACAGCCCGCCAGAAGGCCGAAGACCACTATTACGCCGCCCTGGACCTGATGTCGGAAGGCGAGCCAGAGCACGCCCTGGCCGAATACCGGAAGTCCCTGGAGGCTGATCCCGGGTTCACCGAGGCCATGCATGGCATGGCTCGCTGCCTTCAGGATCTGAACCGGCTGGATGAAGCCATAGCGGTGGCGAAGCGGATTGCGGAGCTCGATCCTGACGATGTGCTCGCGCACACCAGCCTGTCGGTGTTGTATCAGAAGAAAGGCCTGATCCCGGAAGCGGAAGCCGAAGGCAATAAGGCGAGGATTCTCGGCTGGAAGCAGCAGCTGAAGAAGAAATCGTGAGGCGAGCGATTCAGGTCGGAACTGGCTACAGTTCGTACTTCTTCATCAGGTGCCGGAACGAGCGGTAGGAAATTTTGAGCAGATCGGCGGCCCTGGTTTGTACGCCATTGGATTGTGCCAGCGCGGCCTGCAGCAGTGAGCGCTCTATGCCGGCCACGTATTTTTCCATGTCCACGCCTTCGGGGAGCACCGAACCGGGTGTAGCCGTTGTCACCGCTCCACCGAGCCCGGCAGCCGCCGCCCGCGCTTTGGCGCGCTCTGCGGGAATCTCCACTCGCAGTTCTTCGCTGATTTCGAGCGCCACCGCACGCTCAATGGTGTTTTCCAGCTGGCGAACGTTCCCCGGCCACTCGTAGGAGGCCAGGGCCTCCATGGAGCGGGGGCTCACCCGCATGATCGCCTTGCCCGCCGCCGGTGCGTATTTCTTCAGAAAATGGTTGACCAGCAGCGGGATGTCCTCGCGGCGCTCGCGCAGGGGCGGGGCGCAGACCGGAATGACGTTCAGGCGGTAATAAAGGTCTTCGCGAAACTTGCCGTCGGCCACCTGTTTGTCGAGATCGCGGTTGGTGGCGGCGATCACGCGCACGTCGATGGGAATCTCGCCGCTGCCGCCGACGGGGCGGACCGAGCGCTCCTGCAGGACACGCAGCAGCTTGACCTGCATGGTGAGCGTCATCTCGCTGATTTCATCGAGAAAGATGGTGCCGTGATCCGCCACTTCAAACAACCCGCGCTTGTTCTGATTCGCTCCGGTGAAGGCGCCCTTGACGTAGCCGAACAATTCGCTTTCCAGCAGGGTTTCGGGGAAGGCGCCGCAGTTGATCGAAACGAAGGGTTCGGTTACGCGCGGAGAACAGACATGAACCGCCCGCGCCACCAGTTCTTTACCTGTGCCGCTTTCCCCGTAGATCAGGATCGTACTCTGGGTGGAGGCGACGGTGCGGATGGTGGCCTTCAGCTTCTCCATCGCCACGCTGGCGCCGACAATGTTGTCGAGCGAGTTGCGCGTGGCCGCGTCCCGCTTATAGGCAAAATTCTGCCGGCTGAGCGCCATCTTCTCCAGGGCGCGGTTGATGGCCAGCTTGATCTCGTCCACCAGGCCCGGGGATTTGCGGATGTAGTCGGTTGCGCCTCCCGCCTTGACCGCCTCGACCGCAGCTTCGTAATCGTCCACGGCCGTGATCAGAATGACCGCCGAGTCGGGTGAGACCTGGTGCGCGTAACGCAGCACTTCGATGCCGCTGGTGTTCGGCATCCTGATGTCAGTGACCACCACGTCATAGATGGCGGCTTCCAGTTTCTTTTTTGCCGCCTCGCCGGAATTTACCGTTTCCACCTTGTGGCCGTCCCGGCGCAGGGCAATGTCCAGCATCTCGCAGATGGAGCGCTCGTCGTCCGAAATCAGGATATTAGCCATGGATCCCCCCGGCGGCCGCACCGTCCGCGTATCGGGTAGCGGCGGCATGAAGCTCGGGGAGGTGGCGGGCTTCCGAGCCGGCGCCCATCTCGGCGGCGTCGATGCGCCGCAGCCGCACTACGAACACGCTGCCTTGCCCCGGCATGGAGCGCGCCCAAACCTTGCCTTCGTGCGCCTGCACGATCTGGTAAACGATGGCCAGCCCCAATCCCGTACCGCCCTCAAACTGCGACTGGAAGGGCTCAAAAATTTTTTCAACCATCTGCGGACTCATCCCTGGCCCGGTGTCGGCGAAGTTGATTTGCCAATCGCCGCCTGCCGGCTCAAGCGAAACCCGGAGAGTCCCTTCGGACTTCATCGCCCGCAGGGCGTTTTCGCAGAAGTTCCAGAAGACCTGCTTCAGCTTGTCGCCATCGGCAAGAACCAGGGCACTCCCGGTTCCGTAATGCCGTTCGATGCGGATGGGCGAGCATTCCGCCGCCAGACGATTTTCGAGAAGCGTCAGGGTATCGTCGAGCAGGGGCAAAAGGTCGGTGGGCGAAAAGCGGTACTGCTTGCCGCGGGAATAGGCCAGGAAATCGGTGATGATGCCGTTCAGGCGTTCCGATTCGCGGGTCACGATTTGCAGTAGTTGTTTGTGTTCCTCGTTGAGTTGGGGAGCGCCCGAGAGCATGCTCACCGAGCCGGCGATCGAGGTAAGCGGGTTGCGGATCTCATGGGCGATGGCGGCAGCCAGACGGCCCACGGCGGCCAGGCGGTCCTGCATCCGCACTTCCCTTTCCAGGCGGCGAATTTCCGTCAGATCGTCGAAGGTGTAGACATAGCCGAGGGTTCCGCGCTCCGCCACCGTCAGAGCAGAGACCAGCACCCGGAAAGTCTTGCGAAAGCTCTTGGCAGCCACAAAGCGCACTTCGCCATGCGCGATGTCCGAACTTACACCGGGCAAAGGATCGAGGAAAAGTTCATGCACGGGGCGATCCAGCAACTCGGCTTCGCTTTTCCCCAACAGCTGCTGCGCGGCGCGATTCGCGAGCTGGATGTGGCCATCAAGACCGGTGGTGATCAGGCCTCCGCTGATGGACTGGATGATGTTCTCATGCAAGGCCTGCAGGTTCTCGAGAGCTCCGCTGGTGTCCTTCAGTTCCACATCGACCTGGCGCAGCTTGGCCGCCAGCAATCCCGCCAGGTAGGCCACCGCCAGGTAGGCAAACAGGTTGACGAGAATGATGGCCTGGAGCGCGGGCGGTTCGGGGTGGGTGGTGGAATACGAGGGCACCACCGCGAAGCAGGTCAGCTCGAGAACGGTTCCATAGAGGATGAAGGCCAGGGCTGCAGTCAGGTAGGCCCAGGCGCGTGGCAAAAGGATGCAGGCAACAATGATGACCAGCGGGTAGAGGAAGTTCAGTGAGCTGTCCGCACCGCCGGTGATGTAGACCAGAAGCGTAACCAGCGTCAGGTCGGTGAGCACCTGCAGCAGAGCCTGAACCCGAAACTCCTTCCAGAACGAGATCAGGAGAAGGTAAAAGAGCGAGATTGTGTACCACAGCAGGATGGCATTGACGAACAACCGGATATTGAGCGGCGATGCGGTCAAGCGCGCGATCGCCAGCTCAATGCCCAGCAGGAAGGTGAGGATGATGATGCGGACCTTGACCAACCACGCCAGCCAAAGTCGCTCATCGAACATGGATTGCATTTTGTCTCTAGCTGCCGGCAGCTGCCGGCCGGGACGAAGTCCAGGTCCGGCGGCGACTGCCCGCTATCCCTTTTGCCCTAGCCGGCCAACTTGGCGATCATCGCGAACAGCGGCATGTAGAGGGAAATAACGATTCCCCCGATCATGACGCCCAGCAGGCCGATGATGATGGGTTCGAGCATGGCCAGCATATCTTTGGTGGCCGCGTCGACTTCGTCTTCGTAGAAGTCGGCGATCTTCTGCAGCATGGAGTCCATGGCGCCGGTGGCCTCGCCGACTCCGATCATCTGGGTCACCATGTTGGGGAACACGCCGCATTCGCGCAGCGGATCCACGATGGTCCTGCCCTCTTCGATCGCCTTGCGCACCTTCATCAGCGCCTCCTCCAGAACGCTGTTGCCAGAGGTCTTGGCGGTGACGCTCAAGGCTTCGAGGATGGGCACGCCGGAGGTGATCAGGGTACCGAGCGTGCGGGTGAAGCGCGCCACCGCGATCTTGCGCAGCAGCATGCCAATGACCGGCATCTTCAGCATGGCGTAGTCGAGATAGTAGCGGCCGCGGGGATCTTTGCGGATCTGCCGGATGCCGAAGAAGACGCCAACAATACCCAGGATGAAAAACCACCAGAAGTGACCGACGAAGGCGCTCAATCCGATGACAACGCGAGTCGGCAGAGGCAAAGCCACGCCCAAACCGGCAAACAGGTTGGCGAAGATCGGCACCACCCACTTCAACAGGGCACCCACAATCAGGAACGCCAAAGAGACCACCGATACCGGATAGATCAGCGCCGATTTGACGGCGGCGCGCAGCTTCACCGCTTTTTCTACGTAGCTCGCCAGGCGCTGCAGGATGGTGTCGAGAATACCGCCCATTTCGCCGGCCTCCATCATATTGGTGGTGAGGTCATCGAACACCTTGGGATACTGGCGCATCGCGTTGGCCAGCGTGGCGCCACCTTCCACTGTGGTCCGGACCCCGGTCAGGGTCTTCTGAAATGCCTGGTTCTCCTGATTGGCGGCGAGGATTTCCAGGCACTGGACCAGAGGGAGCCCGGCATCGATCATGACCGAGAACTGGCGGAAAAAGATGGCAATCTCCTTGGTCTTGACCTTGCCCGACCCGAACGTCGGCAGATTAAACTCCTTGCCCTTTTGCCGGATGGGCCCGGGCGTGATGCGCTCCCGCCGCAACTGCGACGCCAAGGCTTCCTTGTTGGCTGCGGTGCGCTCACCGCTGATCTTTTCCCCGTTGACGTTCTTGCCCGAAAAAGTGAACACTGGCATGTGAGCCTCTCCTCGCTTTCGCGCCTTCCCTGGTGAATCCCGGTCCGGCCGCTTGTATGCTTGCGGCGCCAACTGGCGGCGCCGGACGAATCTCTTGCCTGGCTAGCGCTTGCCCGGAGCCGCCGCCTTGGCGGCCACCGTCGGGGCGCGGTTGACGACCCCGGCTCCGCGCGCAATCATCTCCTGCAACTCATCCTGGTTGCTGGACCTGGCCACGGCCGTATCCAGCGCGATCAGCTTCTGGAAGTACGCTGTGGCCAGCGACTGATTGAAGGTCTGCATTCCGAACTTCTCCTGCCCGGACTGCATGGCCGAGTAAATCTGGTGAATCTTGTCCTCACGAATCAGGTTGCGAATGGCGGCGTTGGGCACCATGATCTCCATGCACATGACGCGGCCCTTGCCGTCGGCCCGGGGCAGCAGGCTCTGGCACATGATGCCTTCAAGCACCAGCGAGAGCTGGGCGCGAATCTGCGGCTGCTGGTGAGCCGGGAACACGTCGATAATGCGGTTGATGGTGGACGAGGTGTTGTTGGTGTGCAGCGTGCCGAAGGTCAGGTGACCGGTCTCGGCGATGCGCAAGGCCGATTCCACCGTTTCCAGGTCGCGCATTTCGCCGATCAGCACCACGTCGGGGTCTTCACGAAGCGCGGCACGCAACGCGTCGCTGAAACTCTTGGTGTCGGCGTGGAGCTCGCGCTGGTTGACCACGCAGTTCTTGTTCATGTGCACAAATTCGATCGGGTCTTCGATGGTCAGGATGTGATCGTGACGCTCGGAATTGATCTTGTCGATCATGGCCGCCAGGGTCGTGGTCTTGCCGCTGCCGGTGGGCCCGGTCACCAGGACCAGTCCGCGCGGCTTGTCGCAGAGCTTGCTGACCACG
>Ga0126383_10002785_pt1 | contig 11388 bp, 10 predicted proteins | sample PanSoiMetPlot_35_FD_96882 | JGI IMG/M metagenome (GOLD analysis project Ga0126383, IMG submission 96882) | Tropical forest soil microbial communities from Panama - MetaG Plot_35 | ecosystem: Environmental > Terrestrial > Soil > Tropical forest > Bulk soil | place: Panama | collected 2016-02-17
AGAGGCGACCGCGCTCGTTGTTAATGGTTTCGTCAAGGACGTGCTGCAGCAATTGCCGATGGAATTCGCAGTCGAGGCGCAGAAGCTGATCTCAGTCTCTTTGGAAGGTTCGGTTGGATGAGCAACGACAGCGGCTCGGGCCCGCGCGAATGAGCGGAGCTGAGCGAGAACCGACCGCTTGACCAATCCGGAGTTTGTTTGAATGGCGCTGCTTGAAGTGAAGGATTTGCACGTCGAGATCGACGGCAGGGAAATTCTCAAGGGCCTCGATCTCGCCGTGAATGCCGGCGAGGTGCACGCCATCATGGGCCCGAACGGATCGGGTAAGTCGACGCTCGCCTATGTGCTGGCCGGCAAGGAGGAGTACCGACCGACGGCCGGCGAGGTGCGCTTCGATGGCCGTAATTTGTTTGAGATGGAGCCGGAGGAACGCGCTTCTGCCGGCTTGTTTCTCGCTTTCCAGTATCCGTTGGAAATTCCCGGCGTCGCCACCATGACCTTCCTGCGGACTGCGCTCAATGCCCAGCGCAAGAAGCGCGGCGAAGCCGAGCTATCCACGCCCGACTTCATCAAGAAAGTACGGGAGGCTTCCGCTAAGCTCGGCATCGATCAGGAAATGTTGCGCCGCGCGGTCAATGTCGGCTTTTCCGGGGGTGAGAAGAAACGCAACGAGATTTTACAGATGGCGCTCTTACAGCCGCGGCTGGCGGTGCTCGATGAGACCGATTCCGGTCTCGACATCGATGCGCTCAAGATCGTCGCCGACGGCGTGAATCGTCTGCGCGGGCCTGACCGCTCATTCGTCGTCATCACCCATTACCAGCGGCTTCTCAATTACATCGTGCCCGACGTGGTGCACGTGCTTTCGCGCGGACGCATCGTCAAGACCGGCGGCAAGGAGCTGGCACTTGAGCTCGAAGCGCGCGGCTATACCGAGTATCAAGAGGAGGTCCCGGCGTGAACGCCGAAGTCGCCGTCATCAAGACCGCAGCGGAAACCGCCCTGGCGCAGATGTTTGCGCAGGCGCGTGATCGGCTGCCCGGCGACGACGCAATCGCGGCGCGACGCAATGCGGCCTTTGATGAGTTCGCAAAACACGGCCTGCCGCATCGGCGCATCGAGGAATGGAAATATACCGACCTGCGCGCGCTGATGCGGGATGCCAAACCATTGGCGAGCCCGCCAGATGCGGCGGCCAAAACGCGTGCCAAAGATGCCGGCCGGCTGCTGGGCGACCTCGATGCCCGCAGGCTGGTCTTTGTCGACGGCGCATTTGTCGCCGAACTGTCAGATCTACGTGAATTGGAAGCTGGTCTCATCCTGGGTCCGCTCGCCCAGGCGATGACCGAGGGCGATCCTGTGGTCGCTGGACGCTTGGGCAGGCTTGCGCCCGTCAATGATGCTGCCGTTGCGCTCAATACCGCTTTGATGGGCGACGGCGCTGTGATCCGCATCGCCAGCGGCGCCACTATCGAGCGGCCGTTGCACTTGCTGTTTGTCGCTTCTGGCAAGCCTGCGGCAATGTTTACGCGTTCGCTGGTCACGATCGATCATGGTGCCCGCGTCATGCTGATCGAGAGCCACGAGGGACCCGCTGCGATCGATTACCAGGTCAACGCCGCATTGGAGTTGTTTGTCGGCGATGGCGCCCATGTCGACCACGTCAAAGTGATCGGCGAGGGGACCGAAGCGCTGCATGTTTCCACCCTGGCCGCCGCGATTGGCTCGCATGCGCGATTTAATACTTTCAGCTTCATCAGCGGTGGCACTGTTGTGCGCAATCAGCTGTTTCTTCGGCTTGACGGCGAAGGCACCGTTGCCGGCATTCGCGGGGTTTCGCTGCTAAAGGACCGGCAGCACGCCGACACGACACTATTCGCCGATCATATCGCGCGCGATTGCCAGAGCCGCGAAATGTTCAAATCGGTGCTCGACAACGAGGCGCATGGGATTTTCCAGGGCCGCATCATCGTGCGCCGGCACGCGCAAAAGACGGACGCCAAGATGATGACGCAAGCGCTGCTGTTGTCCGAGCGCGCCGAGGCCGACAACAAGCCGGAACTGGAAATCTTCGCCGACGACGTGCAGTGCGGCCATGGCGCCACGGCAGGCGCGCTCGATGACGAGCTGAAATTTTACCTCATGGCGCGCGGCATTCCCCCGGCAGAGGCCGAGGCGATGCTGATTCAGGCGTTCCTCGGCGAGGCTATCGATGGCATCGAACATGCAGGCTTGCGCGAGGCCCTGATCGAGAGCGTCGCCGATTGGCTATCAGCGCGCTCATCTTTCGAGGGCCGCCGTTCGGCCGCTGCTTCAGGATGACGATCAGATGATGGATCCGTTGTCCAGAGAGGCGCGACGCGGCGAGCTTCGAGGATGGCGGAAAGAAAATGGACCAGGCAACAAGCAGCGCCTATGACGTGAACCGCATCCGGGCGGATTTTCCGATCCTGGCGATGCAGGTTTACGGCAAGCCGCTTGTTTATCTCGACAACGCGGCTTCCGCGCAAAAGCCGCGCGTTGTGCTCGACCGACTCGACGAGGTCTACACCTCCCAATATGCCAATGTGCATCGCGGGCTGCATTTTCTCGCCAATGAGGCGACCGAGGCCTACGAGAACGCGCGCGAGAAAGTTGCCGCTTTTGTGAACGCCAAGCGCAAGGAGGAGATCGTCTTCACGCGCAATGCCACCGAAGCGATCAATCTCGTCGCTTATACGTTTGGCCGCGAGCGCATTAAAGCCGGCGACGAGATCGTGCTTTCGATCATGGAGCACCATTCCAACATCGTGCCCTGGCATTTCCTGCGCGAGCGGCAGGGTGCCGTGATCAAATGGGCGCCGGTCGATGACGAAGGCAACTTTCTGTTCGATGAATTCGAGAAGCTTCTCACCCCGCGCACCAAGCTCGTGGCGATCACCCACATGTCGAACATGCTCGGCACCCTCGTGCCGGCCAAGGAGGTGACGCGCGTCGCCCACGAGCGCGGCATTCCGGTCCTGTTCGACGGCGCCCAAGCCGCGGTCCATCTCGACGTCGACGTGCGCGACATTGACTGCGATTTCTATGCATTTACCGGCCACAAGCTCTACGGCCCGACCGGCATCGGGGTGCTTTACGGCAAGTACGAGCATCTCGCCGCCATGCCGCCGTTTAACGGCGGTGGCGAGATGATCCGCGAAGTGTTCGAGGATCGCATCACGTACGGTGACCCGCCGCATAAGTTCGAGGCCGGCACGCCATCGATCGTTCAGGCCATCGGACTTGGCGCCGCGATCGATTATGTCACGTCCGTCGGCAAGTCGCGCATCCGCAATCACGAGGCGGAACTCGCGCGTTATGCTCATGAGCGTTTGCGCGAGATCAATTCGCTTCGCATATTCGGCACCGCCAAGGACAAGGGGCCGATCGTATCGTTTGAGCTTAAGGGTACCCATCCCCACGACGTCGCCACGATCATCGACCGCGCGGGGGTCGCGGTGCGGGCCGGTACCCATTGCGTCATGCCGCTCCTGGCCCGCTATGGCGTGACCGCGACCTGCCGCGCCTCTTTCGCGATGTACAACACGCGCGATGAGGTCGATTGCCTTGCACAAGCGCTGCTCAAGGCCCAGAATCTGCTTGGATAACAATGACCGAAGACAGCAAAAACGAAGCCAAAGCGGCTGACACGGCCATCGCGGAGACAAGCTCGGCGATTCCGCCGGAGGAAATGGCGCGCCTGACCGACGAGATCGTTGGCGCGTTGAAGACCGTTTACGATCCGGAAATCCCGGCCGACATCTACGAACTTGGCCTGATTTACAAGGTCGATATCGACGACGACCGCATGGTCAATATCGATATGACGCTGACGACGCCGAATTGTCCGTCGGCGGCGGAATTGCCGGCGCAGGTGGAAAATGCCGTCGCCGGCGTGCCCGGCGTGCGCGAAGCCAAGGTCAATATCGTGTGGGATCCGCCATGGGATCCGAGCCGCATGTCGGACGAGGCCCGTACCGTGCTCAACATGTGGTGATTGCACGCAAAACTGCCTCGCACTACATAAACTGTCATGAGTCTTGGATAACGAGAGCAAGATTGAACACGCGGAGGATGTGACAATGGCCGTCGCTCGGCCGAAACCTCAGGTGGTGCGGCTCACTGAAGCCGCCGCCGAACGCATCAAGGCGGTGATGGCCAAAGCCGATCGGCCGATTGCAGCCGTGCGCGTCGGCGTCAAGAACGGCGGCTGCGCCGGTATGTCCTACACCATGGAATATGCCGAGAAGATCAATCCGCTGGATGAAATCGTCGAGGACAAGGGCGTGCGCATCCTGATCGATCCGAAGGCGGTCTTGTTCCTGCTCGGCACCGAAATGGATTACAAGGTCGACAAGCTGTCGGCGCAATTCGTATTCAACAATCCAAACCAGACCGCGGCCTGCGGCTGCGGCGAATCGGTCCAGCTTGAACCGGCGACCGGGGTGACGCCGTAATCCCGATTATTGCTTGAAACAAAAGCTGTTAGGCGCCGTGCATAACGGCCGCTGCCGAAGCTTTCGTCCTTGAAGCGATCAGACCTTCACCGGTCGCAGCAGGAATGCCGGCAGATGGCTGGCCTCCGAATCTTCCGGGCGGCTACGCGGGGAGGGCGGCGGCGCGCGGCGCATGCGCGATTCTTCGCTGCGCACGAGCGGACCCTTGCGTCCGGCATGATGATGGCCACGCGGCCGCTCGGCGCCCCGATGTTGCGGGGGCAGCGGCGGGCCGGGCAGCTTTTCCATGATTGGAATAGGTTGCCCGATCAGCTTCTCGATTGCCGCCACTGCCTTGGTATCGTTGGCGCCCGCTACGATGGTGATTGCGGTGCCGCTGCGGCCGGCGCGGCCGGTGCGGCCGATCCGATGCACGTAGTCGTCGGGGTGATAGGGCACGTCGAAATTATAAATGTGACTGACGTCGAGAATATCGAGTCCGCGCGCCGCGACGTCGGAAGCGACCAACAGCGTCACCTCGCCGTTGCGAAACTTTTCGAGCGCGGCCATGCGCGCAGGCTGATCCATGTCGCCGTGCAGCGCCTGGACCGAAAATCCGTGACGCAGCAGCGAGCGGAACAGCGTGGCGACGTCACGCTTGCGGTTGCAAAAAATGATTGCGTTTTTCAGGCCTTCGGCGGAGCGGATCAGCCGGCGCAATGTGTCGCGCTTTTCGTGCGGCTCGCGGCCGGATTTGATGATGAGCTGTGTGGTCGTGGCGACGGTCGTTGCCGGCCGGGCGACCTCGACGCGCACCGGATTGTGCAGGAATTGCTCGGTGATGCGGCGAATCTCGGGCGGCATGGTCGCGGTGAAAAACAGGGTCTGACGTGTGAACGGGACCAGCTTACAGATGCGTTCGATGTCCGGAATGAAGCCCATGTCGAGCATCCGGTCGGCCTCATCGATCACCAACAGCTCGACGCCGGTGAGCAAAAGCCGTCCGCGCTCGAAATGGTCCAGCAGGCGGCCGGGGGTCGCGATCAGCACGTCGACGCCGCGCGTGAGCTTCACATCCTGATCGTCAAACGACACGCCGCCGATCAGGAGCGCGACGTTGAGTTTGTGATTGGCGCCGTATTTGGCAAAACTTTCCTCGACCTGCGCTGCCAGCTCGCGGGTTGGCTCCAGAATGAGCGTGCGCGGCATCCGCGCGCGGGCACGGCCCTGTTCCAGCACGGTCAGCATCGGCAATGTGAAAGCCGCTGTCTTGCCGGTGCCGGTTTGTGCAATTCCCAACACGTCCCGACGCGCGAGCACGTGGGGAATTGCTTGTTCCTGGATCGGAGTGGGAGCCTTGTAACCAGCCGCAGCGACGGCGGAAACGACTTTTTCGGACAAGCCGAGATCGGAAAACGACATGAACCCTCAAAGGACCGGGCGCGGATATGTTCGGCTTAAGCGAAATCCGCGCTGCGCGGTCGAATCTGCCCTGTTTGGGTGCCCGCAACATATGATTGATTGGCTGAAAGTCAACCTGAAAGCCCCGCCCGCAGCACAGCAAGTTAATCGAATTGCTTCACTTTTTCTGACCAGCCGGTAATCTGCCGCGCCCCGCGCCGAAAGTTCGTCCAATGTCAGACCCGTTGCCGATCGTGCTCATTCCCGGATTGACTTGCTCGCCGCGGCTGTACGCCGACCAGGTCCCGGCATTGTGGCGGTTCGGCCCGGTCACGGTCGCAGACCACACCCGCGACGACAGTATGGCGGCGATCGCGCGGCGCATCTTGGCTGCTGCGCCACCGCGCTTTGCGCTCGCGGGCCTGTCGATGGGCGGTTATATCGCTTTCGAAATCATGCGGCAGGCACGGCAACGGGTGGTCAAGCTCGCACTCCTGGACACCGGCGCGCGTGCCGAGACGCCGGAACAGACCGAGCGGCGCAAGGTGGTGATCGCGCTCGCAAAGAGCGGCCGCTATGCCGAGGTACCCGACATCGCTTTTCCGATTTACGTTCACCGCAATCGCCACAACGACGCCGACTTGAAGCAAACGGTACGCATGATGGCCGCCGAGACCGGCGTCGAAGCCTTCTTGCGTCAGCAGCAGGCGATCATCGCTCGACCGGATTCGCGGCCCGGGCTTGGCGCGATCAAATGCCCGACCCTTGTCCTTGTCGGCGACGGCGATGAGGCGACGCCGCCCGAGCTTGCGCGCGAAATCGCGGGCGCGATTGGCAATGCGCATCTCGCGGTGATTGCCGATTGCGGGCACCTGTCGACACTTGAACAACCGGATAAAGTGACGGCGGCGCTCGTCGACTGGATGAATGGGTAAAGCCGCCAGGTCGTGCGGTTATGATTGGCAAAAACAACAAGCGAATACAGATGGAGGGAGTTGGATGAGTCGTTTCTCACGCCGCTCGGTCCTTGGCGCGCTGGCGGCGCCGGTCGCGACGACAATACTTAATGCACCGGCGCGCGCGCAAAGCAATTATCCGAACCGGCCGGTGCGGTTGATCGTGGGATTCGCCGCCGGCGGTGGCAACGACATTTTTGCGCGCCTGGTCGGCGCCAAGGCCGCCGAAATTCTCGGGCAACCGGTCGTGATTGAGAACCGGCCCGGCGCCGGCGGTCGGCTTTCTGCAGAGTACGTCTCCAACCAGCTCGCCGACGGCTATACGCTGTTGGTTGGCGCGATCGGCGCCATGTCGATCGCCGCCGCAATCTATCCGGATCTGAAATATCATCCGACCAAGACGCTCACGCCCCTGGCGATGATCGGAGACTTCCCCTTGATCCTGGCAATAGGGTCCGAGAATCCCTCGCGCAACGTCAAGGAACTGGTCGAATGGGCGAAACAGCATCCGGACAAGGCAAATTATCCGAGTACCTCGCCGCTCTTCACCATCGCCATGGAGCAGTTGAAACTAAAATCCGGCATGCCGGGCGTTATGATCCCCTACAAGAGCAGCAACGAAATGGTGCTCAGCGTTATCGAAGGCCATTGCCTCGGCACGATCGTTGATCCGCCGCCCGCCGTGCCGCAGGTCAAAGCCGGAAAAATTAAGGCACTTGCCGTGACCGGGGCTAAGCGGTTGGCGGAACTGCCGGACGTACCAAGCATGGCCGAAGCCGGTTATCCCAATGTCGATATGCAAGCGTGGAGCGGCATATTCGCGCCGGCGGCCACGCCGGCCGCGATCATCGCCAAGCTGGAAACGACGCTGAGCCAGTCGATTCGTGATCCCGAAGTCTCGGCGAAGCTGAGAAATCTCGCGGTCACGCCAGGTGGCGCCCCACCGGCCGATTTCCGGCGCATCGTGGAAGACGACATCGTAAAAGTCCGCGACGTTGTCAAAGCCGCGAACTTGAAGTTCGAGGAATGATTTTTAAACGCGCGATGAGAACCGCGGCTACGACGCTCACCGCAGCCATTTTCGCCGCCCTCCAGGTCTGGGGCCCGCCGGCAAAGGCGGGTGAAATCGACCTTTCCGCCCTGGACCTGCAAACAGTTCCAATCAGCGGGCGGGGACCAGGCCGCGCTCATTCTTGCCTGGCTTGATGGTTACTACCGCGGCGAGGACGACCCGCCAGTGATCAACCTCGATCAATTGGGCGCCAACCAAAAAAAGCTTGGCGCTTATTGCGCCGCGCATCCGGATACCAAGCTGATTACCGCCGCCGATAGCCTTTTCGAGCGGGAATGAAAGCCCGCCCAGCGAAAGCGGCGAACTTTTGCAGAATAGCGGGCCCTCAATGTTGCCGCCTTTGCAGTCCGAAATGACCGCCGGTGGATACTCGCGACGGCGGGGCGAATGCGCAGAGACCGGCGACATTTGGTTTTTTGGCTGGGCGTCTGCGTCGCCGGTGCCGCTATCTGGGTTCAGTGGTGGGCGCTATCCGGCTTTCAAGTTCCGATATGCCAGGATGCGAGCACGACGGATCATTGTTTGAGCTACGACGAAATCCGCGCCTGGACGTCTCAGATTGCCGACCTCGCCTGGAATGCCGCCGAATTCGCAAATCGTTGGGCGGCGTTGATTGCGGCGCTCTCGACGGTTTTCTTGGCCATTTTTACCTGGCGCCTATGGTTGTCCAGCCATAGGCTTTGGAACGTGACCAACAAGACGCTGGAACATGCCGAGCGGACTACCCGAAGGGAATCGCGCGCGTACGTCAGCGTCGAGCCGCTCGGAATAAATGAATATACCGGCCACAATTATCTGATTGGTCATTATCAGATACGTAATGTCGGCAAAACTCCTGCGCGCGATGTCACGATCTATTCCACCATTGAATTAGATGTAGACGGAGAAAGAAAGCATTTCCCCATTGGAGAGTTGCGGATCTCTTCTACCGTTTTGCAGCCGGGCGCGATGATGGAATTTGGTTCGCAGTATGGATACCCGATCCCTCCCGACCAATTGGACAGCAATGAGCCTTTGAAATTGAATGGCTATCTGTATGTTTGGGGCGAGGTCCTTTACACGGACGAGTTCAATACGATGGGCTGGACTGCGTTTTGCCATCGTTATCCGTGTGACATGTTCGGAATGGCAGAGGACAAAGAAACAAGAGGGCGTATCCACTACCGCAGCATTCACCGAAAATTCGCCCGCTATCATGAAGAAGCCGGCAACGAGGCCGGGTGACGCGTCAGATCCGTGTCACACGTCGAGCGCCGCCTCGTCGGCGAATTCGGCACGCTCCTGGATGAATTCGAAGCGTGCCTCGGCCTTGGTACCCATCAGCCGCTCGACGGATTTTTCCGTGTCCTTGCGATCGTCGGCAATCAGCGCAACGCGAAGCAGCGTGCGCTTTTTCGGGTCCATGGTGGTTTCTTTGAGCTGCGCGGCCATCATCTCGCCCAGCCCCTTGAAGCGGCTCACCTCCACCTTGGCATTGGCGTGGAACTCTTTCTTCAGTATTTCGTCGCGGTGTTTATCGTTGCGGGCATAAAGGATCTTGCCGCCATGGGACAGCCGGTAGAGCGGCGGCACGGCAAGATACAGATGACCCTTTTCGATGAGCTGCGGCATCTGCCGATAAAAGAACGTGATCAGAAGCGAAGCGATATGCGCGCCGTCGACGTCGGCATCGGTCATGACGATGACGCGGCCATAGCGGAGGTCTTCATCGCGATAATGCACGCCGGTGCCGCAGCCGAGCGCCTGAACGAGATCGGCAAGCTGCTGGTTTTGCGCGAGCTTGTCCTTCCCGGCTGAAGCGACATTGAGAATCTTGCCGCGCAGCGGCAGCACCGCCTGTGAAGCGCGATCACGCGCCTGCTTGGCCGAGCCGCCGGCGCTGTCGCCCTCGACGACGAAGAGTTCGGCGCCTTCGGCCGCAGTGCTGGTGCAGTCGGCAAGCTTGCCGGGAAGGCGCAGCTTGCGTACCGCGGACTTGCGCGCAATGTCCTTTTCCTGGCGGCGGCGAATGCGCTCCTCGGCGCGCTCGACGACGAAATCGAGGAGCTTGTTGGCCGCCGTCGGATGCCCGGCGAGCCAGTGGTCGAATGGATCTTTGATCGCCTGCTCGACCAAGCGTTGCGCTTCGGCGGTGGCGAGCCGATCCTTGGTCTGCCCTTGAAATTCCGGTTCGCGGATGAACACCGAAAGCAGAGCGCCGGCGCCGACCATGACATCGTCGCTGGTCACGGCGGCAGCGCGTTTGCCTTGGCCGATGCGGTCGGCGTGATCTTTAAGCCCGCGCGTCAATGCGGCGCGCAGCCCGGATTCATGGGTGCCGCCGTCCGGCGTCGGGATGGTGTTGCAATAGGAATTGAGAAAGCCGTCGGCGTCGGCGGTCCAGCCAACGGCCCATTGCACCGCGCCATGCGCGCCGACCTTGCCGGCGCTGCCGGTGAAAATGTCGGGATGGACCAGAGTGGCGCTGGCGAGCGTTTCGGACAAATAGTCCTTGAGGCCGTCGGCGAAATGGAAGGTGGCCTGTTCGGGCACTTCCTGCACGCCGCGCAGCAGTTCCTTGGCGCAGGACCAGCGGATTTCCACGCCGCCGAACAAATAGGCCTTAGAACGTGTCATCTTGAACACGCGCTCCGGCCGGAATTGCGCCTTCGCCCCGAAGATTTCCGGGTCGGGCCGGAAACGGACTTTGGTGCCGCGGCGGTTCGGTGCCTTGCCGGCATCCTGCAATTTGGTTTTCGGCTTACCGCGCTCGAATGCCATCCGGTAAAGGCGCTGGCCGCGCGCGACCTCGACTTCCATGCGCTCCGAGAGCGCATTCGCCACCGACACGCCGACCCCGTGCAGGCCGCCAGACGTCTCGTACACTTTGGAATCGAATTTGCCGCCGGCGTGCAGCATGCACATGATCACTTCAAGCGCCGACTTGTTCTTGAACTTCGGGTGCGGATCGACCGGAATGCCGCGGCCGTTGTCGGTGACCGTGACGAACCCGTCCGCACTCATTTCGACCTCGATCCAGTCGGCATGGCCGGCGAGCGCCTCGTCCATGGCGTTGTCAATCACTTCCGCGAACAGGTGATGCAGCGCCTTCTCGTCGGTGCCGCCGATATACATGCCCGGCCGCCGGCGAACCGGTTCGAGCCCCTCCAGAACCTCGATGTGCTTGGCAGTGTATCCGGCATCTCCCGTCGGGATGCGTGAGCCGCCGCGGCGCGCACCATCGCGGCGCGCTTTTGGCGCGTCGGCAAAAAGGTCGGGCATTTTCGATGATTTTGCGGTCTTTCCCACGGCTAGTCCCAAGTGGATGTGGAGCCTATTGCCGCCCGATGCAATGGTTGATGAGACAGCGGCGAATCAGCCCCAGCGCTGGGTTCAACTATGCCATCGACGAGGCAAAAGCATGAACGCCAAGGGGTGCCAAGGGGTGCCAAGGGGTGCCAAGGGGTGCCAAGGGGTACCAAGGGGTACCAAGGGGTACCAAGGGGTACCAAGGGGTACCAAG
>Ga0126383_10002786_pt1 | contig 11383 bp, 10 predicted proteins | sample PanSoiMetPlot_35_FD_96882 | JGI IMG/M metagenome (GOLD analysis project Ga0126383, IMG submission 96882) | Tropical forest soil microbial communities from Panama - MetaG Plot_35 | ecosystem: Environmental > Terrestrial > Soil > Tropical forest > Bulk soil | place: Panama | collected 2016-02-17
GCAGGCCAGTGCGGTGATTGTCGCGTGTGGCGATCCACTGGGATGGAAAGATGGCGATCTGGACGAGATGCTGCGCATCAGCGCGCAGCACGGTTTCAATGATCCGGCGGAGCAGGAGAAGATCCGTAAGACGGTCACCGGGTTTCTTGGCGGCCCGGCGGGCAAGGCGGCTGGAATTGAGCCTACTTTTGATCTGTGGGCCAATCGCCAGACCATGATTGCCTTTACCACCATGATGTGGGCCGCGGAAACTCTGGGCTATGACACCGCGCCCATGGAAGGTTTTATGGAAGACCAGGTGAAGGCCCTGCTGAAAATTCCGGCGCGCGTGCGCGTGGTTGCACTGCTGGCCATCGGCCGGCTCAAAGGCAAGGACAAAACTTACGCTGGAAGATTTGAGCCCACCCGGTCTGTGTTTGCCGAAGAATGGGGCACGAGCATAGAGTTCTGAGCTAGAAAACCTTACCGCTCTAAAAAACTCTTACAGCGGATTAACGCAGATGAACGCGGATCAAAACGGATAGGAAAGAAGATTGAAGAGCGGCAAGCCAAAACAGCACGATTCGTACAATGTCATGAGAATCGACATGTAACATGAGATGACGCTCGGATCGCCGGCGCGGAAGCGTGGCAATTTATACAATCGGGACGCGCCCTGGTTTATACAATAGGAAAGAGGGTCCTTAAAGAGACGACAAATGGAATTTTCTGCTGACCGGATTATCAAACTCTCTGACGCGCAAAACGCCATCCCCACAAGCGACGGGAAACTTTACGCGGAACTCTTCTGCCATGGCACGCTGACGGTGGAAATCTACGCTCCCAAGGGAACCGACCTGCAACAGCCCCACACGCGCGACGAGCTTTATATTGTGGCCGCCGGCAGAGGTTGGTTCTTTGTCGAAGGCCAGCGCCTGAAGTTCGGCCCGGGCGACGCGCTCTTCGCGGCTGCCGGCGAGGTCCATCGCTTTGAGGATTTTACTGAGGACCTTTTGGTTTGGGTTGTCTTCTATGGTCCTGAAGGCGGAGAGCGTGCGTAACCGCGTTGCGATCGTATTTATGGCACTGCTCTTGTGCGTTACGCTGCGCTCGCAGGATACGCCGCATCAACCGCCGGCGCCGCCTGCCTTCGATCAGCAAAGTGCTTCGCGCCTGCTGCTGCAACTCAGCGAATCGCTCCAAGGCCACAGCCAGAAACAGTTTTTCGCGCTCTTCGATTTGTCCAGGATGAAAGATGGCCAGTTGTTCAAGCAGCAAGCCACTTCTTTCTTCAACCAGACTGAATCCATCCGCGTGCACCTCAATCTGGTTGATACATCTGCTGACGGCGACAAGGCCAACATTGCCGTGGATGCTGAGATGGAGGCTGAACCAAGGAATGGCGGGCCTATCGCGCGCAGAAATGAGCGGCTGAACTTTGTGGTGGCCAACTCAGGTAATGGCTGGAAGTTTATTGACGTGCAGTCGCGGTCCTTCTTTTCATTGCCATGAAAGCGAAAGCAACATCGCCCAGGCGATCTCCTCGTAAAAGTGCTGGGCGGAAATCGACCACGCGTGAGTATCCTGATCGTCCTATCGTCGGCGTGGGAGCCGTCATCGTTGATCAAGGGCGCGTTCTGCTGGTGAAGCGCGGCAGTCCGCCGCTGCTGGGAGAATGGTCACTGCCCGGAGGGGTGGTTGAACTGGGAGAAACGCTGCGCGCTGCCGCCGAACGCGAAGCCCGCGAAGAGACCGGGCTGATGGTAAAGGCCGGCGAAGTGCTGGAGGTACTGGATCGCATTGTCCCCGGCAAAGATGGCGCTCCGCAATATCACTATGTGTTGATCGACTTTCTCTGCGTGGTGCATGGCGGCAAGTTGCACGCAGGGAGCGATGCCGGCGACGCATGCTGGGCGAGGGAAGATGAGTTGGGAAAATTCAAGCTGGAGCAGCCCGCGCTGGATGTGATCAGGAAAGCGTTTGCTCTGCAATCCTGAATCCCGCACAGCGGGTGAGGGAACCCTACAGTCCCGAAAATTTAATTAATAGAAAACGCGTGATAGTGCCTGGGGGTGATAGGGCTCCCTCGCTCCGCTCGGGATTTCAGAAACTACTCTCCCCACCGATAAGCGTCCTTCTGCTCCAGGCCAACAAATTGCAACACGCGGCAGGCGAACTGGTGCGCCAAGTCGTCAAAGCTCTTCGGGTGGTTATAAAACGTGGGGATCAGCGGATAGATGGTCGCGCCTGCTTCAGCGGCCCAGTCCATATTGCGGATGTGCACGCGATTGAGCGGCGTTTCTCGCGTACACAGCACCAGAGGGCGCTTTTCTTTCAGGCAGACGTCGGCCGCGCGGTCGATCAGGTTGCCGGCGAGCCCGTGAGCAATTCTGGCCAGAGTTCCCATGCTGCATGGAATCACGATCATGGCATGCGTCGGATACGAGCCGCTGGCCACGTTGGCGCCGATATCGTCATTGTTCTGCGCTTGAATCTTGTCAGATTTCTTTCCGAGAAGCTGCTGCACCAGATTGTTGCGGCCTTTGATGCATAACTCTTCGGCAAAGACGCGCAATGCGTTGTCTGACGCGATGAAGTTTACTCGCTGCACACGTTCGTCGCGGTCCAGCGTGAGCAGCAGCTCGCGTGTGAAGAGCGCGCCGCTCGCTCCAGTGGCAGCTACCGTGAGTACATGGGCTGTCGGATGTAACGGTTTCGGCATCTAAGGGTGTAAGGTCTGGGTTACAGACTAATAGTAGTGAGAATAGGGAGGCGCCTGCGCTGAAGTCAAGCCAGGTTTCTTCATGCGCAGTGGTTTCTCAATTCGGGCCCGGCGACGCACAGCGGCACAGCAACTCGCGCTGTTGCAGGTACAACGCGAGATCAGAGCGACCGATCCGCATGGAAGACTGAAGTACGTCCGCGATTTCAGCGAGGCCTTCCACGACTACCGCCGCGCGCTCAGCGATACAGAACTCAAACAGCAATATGCAAGCGCCGACGTTCTTTTGGTGGGCGACTATCATGCCCTGCCGGCGTCACAGGATTTTGCGGCGTCCTTAATTGGACAACTCGCGGCCGGCCAGTTTCGCGAAGACGGTGGCCCGGTGGTGCTGGCGCTGGAGATGGTTTTCAGTCGCGACCAGTATGTGCTGGACGAATGGCTGCGCGGCGAAATCAGCGAAGACGAACTCCGGGCCGGTATACGCTATGACGACCAGTGGGGCTACGACTGGGAACCGTTTGTGCGCCTCTTGCGTCAGGCTAAAAAGTACGGCTGTCCGGTGTATGGCATCGACCTGAAGCCGCGCGGCAACATGCGCAAGATATGCGCGCGTGACCGCCACGCAGCAGCCCAGATCGCGCAGATACGGCGGGCGCATCCTGAAGCGCGCGTGCTTACGCTGTTTGGCGAAGCGCATCTTGCGCCCAATCATCTGCCGCACTGGCTGCGAGTGCTGCGGCCGCGCGATCGTGTCCTCACGGTGTTGCAGAACCATGACGAGCTCTACTGGAAAGCCGCCGGCGAGCTGAGCGACAGTATTCATGGCGTGCAGGTTTCAGATGGCGTGATGTGCGTTTTCAACGCCACGCCGCTGGAAAAATACGAAAGCTACCGCATCTACATTGGAAAATGGCGGACTGAACCGAACCAGCCCGATCTGGCACCAACTTTTTATAACCTTGTCGACACGTTCATGCGCTCGATGGGCCTGGAGCAGTATTCACCGGCGACGGGCAGCCACTCCAGCGCGCTGATTGAGGATTATCCTGAAGTTTATCTGCGGCCCGGAGTGCGCGAATTTGACAAGCTGCTGGCGCGCAAAGAAATTCCGGCGGTTGAGCGGAAGCCTGTGCTGGAGAAACTGCGGCACCAGGGTTGCGTTTATTCGTCGAAACACAATCTGCTGCTCATCAAGCGCTTTCAGCTTTCAAATGCCGCAGAAGAGGCCGTGCGCTTTGTGCAATATGAGTGCCGCGGCGCGGCATGCTCCAGCGGTCCGTGGGCGGGCAGCTCACACCAGGACCATTTTTACTTTGACGTGATTGACCGCGCCTTTATTACCTTTGGCGCGCGCGTGCTGCTGCCACACTATCCGGTGATGCGGCAGAACGATTTTCGGGCGCTCAGCAGCCGTCCGCACGGGACAGCGGACTCTCAGACGGCATTCAGCCAGCGCGAACATCGCGAGATGATTGAATTCCTGGTGCTGCATAAGGAATCAGAAGGGCATGCTCGCCTGCGCTCAGAGCTTCCGCGCGTATTGGCCACCGGCATTGCATCAACGGGCAAGAAGCGTGAGTTCCTGGTGCGCCATCTGGGCGCCATGCTGGGCGCGGAGATGCACGAAGCGTATCTCGCGGGATCGATGAGCAAGAGTTTTCTGCGGTCACTGTTCTTCCGCAAGATCCATCTGCCCGGCGTGGCCAAGAAGACGTATTTTGAGCTGGCAAGAAGGGTGAATCCGGCGCAGGGGAAGCTCTTCAGCTAGGAAAAACCTACCACGGAGACACAGAGGCACGGAGAACCCTAGATCGGGTGATCGCGCGTGATCTGGTGATCGGGTGATCTGGAAAGCGTTGGCATCCCTGTTCGCCCGATGCAGGGGGAAATTGTTTTCATAATTCACCGCAAAGGACGCAAAGGCCGCAACGCGGAAGGAGAATCATTTTCCTTCCGTTCTTGAAACATTGGTATCGCAGGAATGACTTCCGGCATTCTTTTTCCCTAGTTTCCTTTGCGTCCTTCGCGTCCGTTGCGGTGAGTGCCTCTTCCGCGTCTCTGCGGTGAAATCGCGCTTTAGTGTTAATCTGAAATGTCGATGGACTCCACGAAACTCCGCAAATTGCTGCAAGAAGTCCGCAAAGGCGCGGTCACGCCCGACGATGCTGTCGCTCGTCTGCGGCATATGCCATTTGAAGACCTGGGCTTTGCCAAGATTGACCATCATCGCCGCGTGCGGTCCGGCATGCCCGAAGTGATTTTTTCCCAGGGAAAGACGCCCGCGCAGGTGGCAAAGATTTTCAAGCGCATGGCGGCGCAGGGAGGCAACGTGCTTGCCACCAAGGCCACGGCGGAACATTTTCGCGCAGTGAAGAAGCTGGTCCGCAAAGCCGAGTACCGGGAATTGGCGAAGGCCATCACACTAAAGCAGGATTCGGAAACTTACGGTAAAGGAAGTGTCGTGATCATTTCCGCGGGCACCAGCGATATTCCGGTGGCGGAAGAGGCGCTGGTGACGGCGGAGGTGATGGGCAATGAGGTTGCGCACCTGTATGACGTGGGCGTGGCCGGAATCCATCGCTTGCTGGCGGGCAGGGAATTATTCGATAATGCAAGAGTCATCATCGTGTGCGCGGGTATGGAAGGCGCTTTGCCCAGCGTTGTTGGAGGACTGGCGCGAGTGCCGGTGATCGCCGTGCCCACCAGCGTCGGTTATGGCGCATCGTTCAACGGCCTGGCGGCCCTGCTGGGCATGCTTAACTCCTGCGCTTCCAACGTGAGCGTGGTGAATATTGATAACGGTTTTGGGGCTGGATATGTGGCATCGATGATTAACCGCCTCTAAATTGCGAGCGCTTCTAAATCGCGAACACCAGGATTGCGAACAGCAGGATCGCGAAAACCCGCCAAGCGTCACGCGATGCTGTGATGCCGCGCACATCCTGAGCTCCCGCCAAGCTGCGACAATCGAAAAGGAAGAAAAGTTTGAACATGCTTACAAAACTTTTTTCCTGAAACATATTCACAAAGCAACATACGAAATTTGGTTGGCGTCATATTGGCAGGTGTAGAATCTGCAAAGAATGAGGGCCTGCGGACCTTCCGTAAGGGATCTTCTCCCAGCCGAGGCACACATGAATGTTCACGTCAGCTACAAAACAGGCAAAACGCCTGATGTCGAGCGCGAATTCCAGCACCAAATCCAAAAACTTCAACGCCGGTTGCAGGTCTTTAAGGCTGAACTGGTGCAGTTGAACGCAATCGCGGAACAGGAAAACAGCCACAGAGCAACCATGTCACTGAACCTGCGCCTGCCGTCAGGACAAATGGCGGTGCAGAGATCGGGGGAGAATGCGCTGGCGGCGGTGAAGTCCGCGTTTGCCGACCTGCTTTCCCAGGTGACGAAGCATAAAGACATGTTGCGAGGCCAGTGGACGCGAAAGTCATTACGCCGCGCGGGCCGTGAGCGGCTTACGCAGATGCCCACGCTTGAGACCGCAGCCAGGTCCCTGCGGACCAATGGAGGCAAGCATGCGCAAGCGGACCGCGGGGCTGCGCCGCGGAAGCCGGTTGTGCCGGCCGCCAAGACTGACGAGGCTGCTGTGGCGGACGTGGAGCTGTGGCTGAGCGCCAATTTGCGCAAGCTGGAAGAGTTTATCGACCAGGAGCTGAACTTCCAGGTTGAATCGGACAAGATCCGCGAAGAGCAGATCACGCGCGAAGAGGTGCTGGATGAGGTGATTGTGAGCGCGCTTTCCCAGGAGGACGGCAAAACGCAACTGCTTTCGCCAGAGAGCTGGTTTCACCGCCTGGCGTTACAGGCCATCCGGCGGCTGATCCATGACAATGCTGACACGGCAAATATTTCACTGGACGCGCCCGCGGGCATTCCGAACGTGACCGGCAGCGACGAAAACGTGCTGCAATATCACCAACCGGATGACAGCCTGCCGGAAGAGAGCATTATCCGCGACGAGAGCGTGCGTACGCCGGAAGAGATCATGGCCGGCGACGAAATGGTGGCGCAGCTCGACATTGTTCTGCGCGAAGTACGCTCCAACGATCGCGAGGCGTTTGTGCTCTACACGCTGGAAGGCTTTACAGTTGATGAAATCTCGCGGCTTGCCGGACGTCCCGTGGAGCAGGTGCGCCAGTCGATCCACGATGCGCGCACGCACATCAAAGCGAAGTTGCCCGCGCAGAACCAGCTCAGGAGAAGCCTGCTGCACCATTCACGGGTTGCGTAATTCAAAGAGCATTCATAAGGAGATCAGGCATGATTACGCGTGAAGAGATTCGCCAACTGGCACAGTTTGAATCGCCGACGGGATGCGCCATCAGTTTTTATTTCCAGCCGCAGACACCGCAGAACAAATCACACAAGGAAGAAGCCATATTGATCAAGGACCTGGTGCGCGACGTGCTGCGCAAAGCAGAGCGCAACGGCAATGACGCCGCCATGCGCCAGGACCTGGAGAAGGTGCTGGAAATCGCCGAAGGACTATACGGCAATCATTCCCGCGGCAAAGTGATTTTTGCCTGCCGCGCACAGGGCATCTGGCAGGAGTTTGACGTTCCACCCCGGCTCGGGCGATCGCAAATCAAGGTGAACTCGCGCTTTCACCTGCGGCCGCTTGTGGATGCGAAATCCGGACTGCCGCGCACATGCATTGCGCTGGTGAACCGCAAGAAGGCGCGTATCTTCGAGTTAAACGACACAGAGATCACACAAAAGATGGATCTGGAGTTCGGGCCATCGCCGGCCGTACCACGGAGCGATGGATTCCAGGGCTATGAAGCCGGACATCGCGAGCGCCGCGTGGAAAACACGACTATGCAGCACTTCAAGATGTTTGCGGAGTCGCTGCTGCTGCTGTGCAACAAAGAGAAGCTTGAGGCACTGCTCATCGGGTGCCAGGACGACTCATGGCCAGAGATCGAATCGCAATTGCCCACGGCGCTCAAACAGAAGTTGCGGGGAAGGTTTGCCATTGACGTGCTCTCAGCGACGGCGGACGAGGTGCGCCAGCACGCCAACCGCATCCTGACAGAAGCGAAGTTGACCGAACGAATGGCGCTGATGCGCGAGGTCATGGGAGAATCGCAGCGAAACGGCCGTGGCGCGATGGGATTGAAGCACGTGCTGAATGCCCTGGAGCGCCAGGAAGTGCAGACGCTGTTGCTGGTGCGCGACTTCAAGGCCGAGGCAGTGGAATGCCCGAACTGCCGTCATCTGGACACGCGCATGGTGAAGAGTTGCGCCGTGTGCGGGCACGAGACGCGCGCCTTGAATGACGTTTGCGACTCGCTGGTGGACCTGGCCCTGCGCAACGGTGCGGAGATCAGGATGGTGGACAGCGACGCTGACATGGAAAAGGCCGGCCACGTGGCTGCGCTGCTCAGGTTCCGTGCCGACCAGAACACTGCAGAGAAGATGGCGGTGTGAGAAGAAGGTGCACTAAGCCTCGAGCGAAGCGAGAGGTCCCTTTCGCTATAAAGATCAGCCAGGTTGTTATGATCGGTGCTCACCGATGATTGCCACCTAGCATTTTGACCTGCCCTCTTTACATTTTGGTGGTGATAGGGGTTCCTCGCTTCGCTTGGAATCAAAGAAAGTGATATCCTTCTGCGTTTCCTTTCACACGAAAGTGAGGCCCCATGAAACGCAGAGATTTTCTTTCCGGACTGGCCGTTACCTCCGCCGCGGTGGCCGCTGGCCAGGCCGGCAAAAGCGCGGATGCGCCACAATCACAAAATAAAGACAACCTGAAAGTGCCGCGGACCTCTTCCGCCAAGAACATCATGATTTCGGCCGCTAACGGAATCACTTCGCGGGGGAACCATCTCCAGGCCGGCTATGAGAAGCTAAAGTCCGGCGCGGACACGCTGGAGGCCGCTATTACCACGGTGACTGAGGTGGAGAACGATCCGGAAGATGACAGCGTTGGGCTCGGCGGCCTGCCGAATGAAGATTGCGTGGTGGAACTGGATGCGTGCTGCATGCATGGGCCTTCACGCCGCGCGGGTTCAGTGGGCGGCGTGCGCGATATCAAGAACGTGGCTTCTTTGGCGCGCACCGTGATGGAACACACAGGCCATGTGATGCTGGTGGGTCAGGGAGCCACGCGCTTTGCCGAACTCATGGGATTTCCCAAGGAGAACCTGCTGACCGAGCACTCACGCAAGATCTGGCAGTTGTGGAAGGAATACCACTCTGACCGCGACTGGTGGGGGCCGGGCCTGGCCGATCCCAATTTCAAATTTCCGGTGGGTCTGGAGACGAGCACGCTGAAAGACCAGCCGCAGCCGATCCAGCGGCTCTATGCGCTGGCGGCGGAGATCGGCATTCCCGAAGAGAGCCGCATGGATGCCATCCAGAAAGTTCTCAATCCGCCCACGGGCACGATTAACTGTTCCGCGTTGAATGAGAAGATGGAGATGTCCAGCGTGACCACGACGAGCGGGCTGGCGTGGAAACTTGCGGGCCGATGCGGAGATTCGCCGATCATCGGAGCAGGTTGTTACTGCGACCAGGACGTAGGCGCGGCGGGCGCTACGGGCAGCGGTGAAGAAAATATCAAGATTGTGGGCGGGCACACCATCGTGGAAAACATGCGCCGCGGCATGTCGCCGGAAGAGGCCGGCATGGACGCGCTCAAACGCATTGTCCGCAACTACAACAATGACATGACGAAGCTGATTTACGTGAGCATGCATTTCTACATTTTGCGGAAAGATGGCGCGTATGCCGGGGTTACCATGTGGTCAGGTTCGGCGGAGCATCCGGCGCGTTTTGCCGTGGCAGACGGCAACGGTCCGGCAAGGCATGAAGTGGCCAAGGCGCTCTATCAGGGTAGTCCTAAAGATTGGCCGCCGATGCCGCGTGGACGGAGATAGGAAGGGCGAAGAACATTACCCACTGATCAGCACTGATGACACTGATCTGGAGAGAAGAGTTCTTTGCCGCAGATTTGCGCAGATGATCGCAGATAAAAAAATTGGGCTGCGAATGAACGCGAAGAACACGAATTAAAGCAAAAGATTTATTCGTGTTTATGTGCGTGAATTCGCGGCCGATTGTTTTTCTCTAGCAGTTAGCAACTGGCCAAAGCTGAAATGTGTCGAGTTTGATTGGTCAGGCCAATTGCCAGCTGCTATTTGCTAATTGCTGGTTTTTACGCGAAGCGCACTTTCACGTCCGCGCGTTTGGCCAGGTGAATGCTCTCCACAAATCGGACTTTGCCGCTTTTGCGTGTCATCACAATCGATGACGTTCGCGTGCCTTCTCCGAAGAAGCGTACACCTTTCATGAGCGCGCCATCGGTTACGCCGGTAGCGGCAAAGATGATGTGCTTGCCCGGCGCAAGATCTTTGGCGGTATAGATCCTCTTTTTGTCCTTGATGCCCATTTTTTCAATGCGGGCCTCAAGCTCCGGCGTGTTGATGACCAGGCGCGCATGAATTTCACCATTCAGACAGCGCATAGCGGCGGCGGTGATTACGCCTTCCGGCGCGCCTCCGCTGCCCATGACCACGTGAACGCCGGTACCGATGACAGCGGCGGCGATTCCAGCGGAGAGATCGCCATCGGTAATCAGGCGGATGCGAGCTCCAGCAGTGCGGATATCGTCAATCAGCTTCTCATGGCGTGGGCGGTCGAGAACCACGACAACAAGATCGCTAATGTCGCGGCTCAGGCGGCGCGCAATGGCCTTGAGGTTTTCTTTTACCGGCGCGTCAAGATCAACGGCGTCTTTGCAGGAAGGGCCGACGACGATTTTTTCCATGTAGCAGTCCGGCGCGTTGAGCAGGCCGCCTTTTTCTGAAGCAGCCAGCACCGTGATTGCGCCGGGAGCTCCTGTGGCGCAAAGGTTTGTTCCTTCCAGCGGATCAACCGCGATGTCAACTTCCGGTAGCTTCTCGCCGTCATTCCAGCCTGCTCCCACATGCTCACCGATATAGAGCATGGGTGCCTCATCGCGCTCGCCTTCGCCAATCACGATGGTGCCGCGCATGGGGACCGTGTCCATGGTGGCGCGCATAGCTTCTGTTGCCACCTGATCAGCCTTGTGGCGGTCACCCGTGCCCATGGTGTGCGCCGAAGCGATAGCTGCATCTTCCACCACGCGCGCAAATTCCAGCGCCAGCTCAAATTCCATTTGATTGGCAAGATTTTTAGGCTGTGTTCCTTTTTCAATAGTGGTCGCCATGGCGGCCTCCCAATGTCGTTGATACATTCTTTACTGAAACACAAGGTCCTTCCGGTCTACTCGCGCACTGATGAAAGCGTGCGCTCGTTTACGACCGTCAGGATGACGATCTTTAATGAATGGTGAAGATGTTTCTATACCAAAACAAATTCAAAATGCGCTAATCCCCGTCACGTTCTCGCCGATGATCAGCGCATGAATATCGTGCGTGCCTTCGTACGTTTTTACTGACTCCAGGTTCATCATGTGGCGCATGACTGGGTAATCATCGGCAATGCCATTTGCTCCCAGGATGTCACGCGCCATGCGGGCGCACTCCAGCGCCATCCACACGTTGTTTCGCTTGGCCATGGAGATGTGCTGGTGCCCAACTTTGTTTGCGTCCTTGAGGCGGCCCACCTGCAGTGCCAGAAGCTGCGCTTTGGTAATTTCGCTGATCATCCAAGCCAGCTTTTCCTGGACAAGCTGA
>Ga0126383_10002787_pt1 | contig 11381 bp, 9 predicted proteins | sample PanSoiMetPlot_35_FD_96882 | JGI IMG/M metagenome (GOLD analysis project Ga0126383, IMG submission 96882) | Tropical forest soil microbial communities from Panama - MetaG Plot_35 | ecosystem: Environmental > Terrestrial > Soil > Tropical forest > Bulk soil | place: Panama | collected 2016-02-17
CCTCTCGTGGTAGACGGCGTGATGTATACGACGTCTTCATCGAATTACGCCTACGCGATTGATGCCGCGACGGGCCGGCAGTTGTGGGAGTACAAGTATCAGGCGAAAGACCCGAAGCACGATGTCAAAGGCGTCTCGAATCGTGGATTCGCCATGCTCGACGGACGCCTGTTTATGACGACGGGCGACGCATGGGTTGTGGCGCTCGACGCCAAGACGGGGCGGACCCTCTGGGAATCGAAATTGGCCGAAGTGTCGGAGGGGTATTTTTCGACAATGGCGCCGCTGGCTTTGAAAGACAAGGTGATCGTCGGGATGGGCGGCGGTGAGACGGGCGTTCGCGGTTTCCTCGACGCTTACGATCCGGCGACGGGCCGCCGCCTGTGGCGGTTCAATACCGTGCCGGGGCCGGGCGAGTTCGGAAATGACACCTGGGAGGGCGAGAGTTGGAAGCAGGGTGGCGCCGCGACGTGGATGACGGGAACATATGATCAAGAACTCGATTTGATCTACTGGGGTCTCGGCAATCCGGGACCGGATCTGAACGGGGACGTGCGTAAAGGAGACAACCTCTACACCTGCTCGGTGGTCGCGCTCGAAGCCGCGACAGGCAAACGGCGCTGGCATTTCCAATTCACGCCGCACGACGTTTATGACTGGGACGCGACCGAGACCCCGATGCTCGTCGATCGGACGTGGAAAGGCCGGATGCGGAAGTTGATGTTCCAGGCGAACCGCAACGGCTTCTTTTACGTGCTCGATCGCGAGACAGGCGAGTTTCTCTTCGGCGCGCCTATCGCGCGGCAGACCTGGGCCAAAGGATTGGACGCGAAAGGAAGACCGATCCTGCTGCCCGCTAGAGAACCGACCTACGAAGGCACGGTGGTTTACCCCAGTCTGGTGGGAGCAACGAACTGGCAGTCCCCGTCATATGATCCCGCGACCGGCTGGTTTATCTTCACCTACACAGAAGCCGGCAACGTCTATTTCAAAGAAGATCAGAAGTTCGAGCTGGGCAAATCTTATTGGGGTGGGCGCACCGCGGCGCCCGGCGACGAGGAATGGGGCGGCGTTAAAGCGATCGACCCTGAGACCGCAGAAACCAAATGGGACTATCGGCTTACGAGAGGAGGCCTCGGCAATGGCTTGCTCGCGACTGCGGGTGGATTGACCTTTGCGACCACCGGAGACGGCCACTTTCTGGCGCTCCATTCCCGGACCGGGAAACTGCTCTGGCGAGCGCAGACCGGCGGAGACATTCACGCCTCCCCGATCAGTTACGCCGTGAACGGGCGGCAGTTTGTCGCCTGTTCAATGGGCGGCATTCTGATGAGCTTTGCTTTGCCGGAATCCGAACCCGAGTCCATCGGTGACCAACGACAACCGCAATGAACGGTGAGGTTGTTGATCATACACGCCCACAGCCTTCGCGGCGCCGTCAGTGGTGATGGCCGTGTAGCTCATGACCTTTGGCGATTCACCAGACGACGGCTTCAATTTCCGGATCAACAAAGCCGCGATGATGACGACCGGACAAAAAATGATGTTGAATTGTGGTCATATGAATAATTGGCAGAGTTGTTCATCGGGCGTATCTGCTCCTGGCGATGTTGATCGAACTTTCGATGATGAAGTCCATGTCGTCGAAGCTCAGATCAATCCCGCGGTGGTTCTTCAGCTCGTACAGCCAATCGTCAATTTGGTTGCGCATCTGGTTCTGAATGTCAGGGTTTGAAACCCAATCAACTACTATGCGCTCTTGAATGATCCTGTCAATCTCGAGCGCCGTCTCGGTCGCGATCTTGCGCGCGCCGGGCGCCGGAATTTTCAATCTGCCGAAGACATCATTGACCACGCCGTAAAACGCCGCTGCAACGTCGTGATTTCGCAACTCAGGCGGCAGGTCATCGCTCGAACGGTCCCTGACCTTGATCATCACATCGGAGACCTGCTTTAAACACTCCGCGTCTGAGATTCGTTTTTCGCGCCAGGCTTCGATCACGTCTTCAAGAATCTTCCAGCCGCGGCGATAGAACAATGGGTCTTCATCCAGCTTCTCTATGATCGTCTTCTTCGCGCGGTTGGCGATGGTTTCGGCCTCGGAAGCCAGGGATTCAATCCGGTCAATCGGCGCCTGAAATTCTTCCTTGTCGAAGATCGGCGCCTGTGGAGTGATTCGCAGGCTTTCGCTCGCGGAGACGTGTTTACCAATCAGGTCCTGCAGCTTCGATTCATACTCGCGGAAATCAATTTCTTCAGCGTGGCGCTGTTTCATGTTCACGCGCAGCTTTTGAAAGAAGACCAAGTCTTTCTTATATCGCTCCAGCGTTTCGCCCGGCGAATCGTTGATGAATTTGGCGCTCGAAAAAGCCACACTCATCGTCCGGTTGAACGCCGAAAACCTGGCGTAAAACCGCCCGCGCAATTCCTCGTCGGCCAGAAACCGCTCGAACGCCTCTTCGTCCATCTGATCACCTTGCTCATTAAAGACGTCCCAGAGCTCGGAGTATCGCTGCGGCAGTTTGGCCGTCTCCTCGGAAATGTCGGTCAGCGCCAGCGCCAAATCCTCCCGCTCGAATTCGGGCAGTGAGGCGTACAGATCGAGCGCCTCGTCGAGCTCACCCAGCACGCCGAAATAATCAATGATGAATCCGAATTCCTTGCCTTCATACAAACGATTGACGCGCGCTATGGCCTGCAGCAGGCCATGCTCTTTGATGCTCTTGTCGAGATACAGAACCATGTTGCGCGGCGAGTCGAACCCCGTGAGCAGTTTGTCAACGACGATGATAACCTCCGGCTCGTCGCTCTTGCTAAAGGCTTCGATCAACGAGCGGTTGTACTCCTTCTCGTTCCCGTACCTCTCCATCATCCGTCTCCAGAACGCCTGAACCTCATCTTCGCCCGCGCGTTCGAAAGGTTCATTGCCTTCGCGCGCGTCGGGACCGGAAATCAACACTTCGGAAGTGACAATGCCAAGCTCATCCAGGCATTCTTTATACTTGATGGCGGCGCCTTTCGATTCCGTCGCCAGTTGGGCTTTGAAAGGCTTCGGGACGTTCTTGCTGAAATGCCCGCTGATGTCCCATGCGACCATAAAGAACCGCTGGTCGGCCGGGTTCAATCGCCAGGGCGAAGAGAGTTTCTTCTCCAAATCGCGGCGCCGGTCCGCCGTCAACTGTTTGGTCACGCGCTCGAACCACGTGTCGATCGCGCGCCGGTCAATCTCTTGCGAAATGCGCCGGCCTTCGTAAAGTAGCGGAACGACGGCCCTGTCGCGCACGGCTTCATCTATCGTGTAGGCGTCAATGATTCCGCCGAATTTCGCGGCGGTGTTCCGGTCCTTTTTTTTGAGCGGCGTGCCGGTGAAGCCGATGTAGCAGGCGTTTGGCAATACCTTCCGCATCCGCGCGTTGGTCTCGCCGTACTGGCTGCGATGGCTTTCGTCAACCAGGGCGAAGATATTGTCGGAAGAGTTTTGATAGCCCGACGCCTTCACCGCGGTCTCGAACTTATCAATCACAGTCGTGATGATCGAAGCCTTGTTCAGGGACAGCAGCTCGAGCAGATGCTTGCCCGTAGTCGCCTTCACCGGATCTTTGCCGCAACTGTGGAACGTGCCCCAAATCTGGTCGTCCAGATCAACGCGGTCAGTCACCAGCGCGATGCGCGGATCTGTGACGCTCTCCTCCAGCGCAATCGCCTTCGCCATCATCACCATGGTCAGCGATTTTCCCGAACCTTGGGTATGCCAGATGACGCCGCCCGTGCGTTTGCCATCCGCGCCAACGCGCTTGATTCTGTCCAGCGTCTTCTTGACGGCGAAATACTGTTGGTAACGGGCGATCTTTTTCTGCCCGGCGTCAAAGACGATGAACTGGCGCGTCAACTCGATCAGTCGTTCCGGGCGGAGCAGGCAATAGATCGCTTTGTCCTGCTCCGTGACCGGCAGCCCTTCCATTTCCAGATCGTCAAAATAACGTCGCGCATACGCGAAACGGTCGGCGAAGAGCTTATCCTTCTGCTCCTTCGTGAGCGGTTTATTGACTAGCCCGCCGACCTCTTCGTTGAATTCTCGGACGGCGTCCGCCCGCTCTCGCCAATGCGCCCAGAATTCCGGAGGCGTTCCTGTCGTCGCATACTTCGCCTCGTCCCTGTTGATAGCCACGAGCATTTGCGAGTAGACGAAGAGCCGCGGGATGAATTCACCGTGTTGATTGCGCAGGTGGCGGGAGATGGCGGTCTTGATCGCGTCTTTCTCATCGGGACGTTTGCATTCGATCACGGCGAAGGGAATGCCGTTGACGAAGAGAACGATGTCCGGGCGGCAGGTCTGAGCGCCGTCCGCGCGCTCGACCTCGAATTCTTCGGCGACGTGAAAGATGTTGTTTTCGGGACGCTTCCAATCAACGTAATTGAGCGTGAAGCTCTTCGTGTCGCCGTCAATCGTCTGCTCGAAACTTTTACCCAGGGAGAGCAGGTCGTAAACCCGCTCGTTCGTCCGGATCAGCCCGTCGGCCGGAACGACATCCTTCAGCGTCTGAATCGCCGCCTGAATATTCTCGTCAGAAAATTCATGCTCCCCGCCTTTGAAATTGATCCGGTTCAACTTGCGCAACTGCTTTTCCAGAACGCCTTCGAGCAGCACATTTGACAGCTTGCCCCGGCGCTCCAGATGGACCTCTTGCTGCCGCAGGTAGACGTGGCCCATATTTTGAAGCAGTTGCAAAGCGGGGACCTGCGAGATGTGGTCTTCGAGGAATGAAGGCGATGATGAGATCTGCTCTGTCATATCGGAATTTTCAGCCAACGTCCCCCGTCACATTCACGCGAATCCGTCCCGTGAGCAGCTTCTGCATCAGCCCTCGCTTCTGTCGCTTGAGCGCGGCAAGTCGCTGGCGCAGCAGGCCAAGCTTACGGTCGCAGGCGTTGAGCGCTGTGGCGATGCGGCGTTGTTCGTCTATTCGCGGTAGCCGCAGTTTCAGCGCGCCTACCTGCGATGGGTTTACCGCCGGATAGTTCGTGCCTGCAATCAGAGCGTTGATTTGCCGAGTCGTCTCATCAGAAAACAGGCTGTGATAAACGAAGGCCGCGTCAGCTTCGCGCTTTGCCGTTATCACGGCGAATCCGGTCGAGGCGATGACATCGTCGGCTTCGTCAGTGAACCAGGCGAAGGCTTGAAGATTTGGGCGGACCGTGGACATCAAGATGTCGTTCTTTCGCACGATTCGCCGTGCGCGCGATGGAGAGTCCTTGAATCGAATCTTTAAAGCGGGAGACGAGACCTTCCCTTTGCATACAGAAGAGATGTCGAGATAGAAAAATTTGAAGGCTGGATCGGTCTTTTCTGAAAGCGTTCTGCGATTTATCTCGCAGATTTCATTGAGCCTGACCCTCTTCCACTTTTGCTCGCTGAACTCGGCGAACCGCTTCTCACCCGTCAGCAAGCGCCGCATCAGGCCGCGCTTGAGGCGACCCTCAGCGGCGATGAGCTTTTCGGTCCGCACGATGGCTCGATCCCAGCAACTCAGGATGTCGGCGATTTTCCCTTGCTCGATCGGCGGAGGGGTTATCACCTCCAAAGAAAGAAAACTCTCCTTCGAGATGTTCTTCAGGCTTCCGCTTGTGCCGTTCGAGATATTGCCTATTCTCTTCTTCACACTCGGTGAAGTAAGGACATAGCCGAGCCATCGGGCGTCAAAACGCGAGTCCTGACGAAAAGTGGTTTGCCAGGTTTTGTCTGATAAAAACAGGCTTGGATAATCCCGGCTGATATAGGCGCTTTCTCCAACCAGCTCCTGGGTGTTGCTACGGCTGATGAGGATCGTTCCTTTTCTGACAGTGACCTTCGCTCGTGTCAAGTCGCTCTCCGATATCCTTTTATTCTCTTCAGGGTAAAAGACGCCTCCCGAGACGCAGCTCACTTTGAGAACGGCAGGGGCGCCATCGCCGGCGTAGACATCCTTTGCGCTAACGCTCACGCCGGATTCGAGTTTTTCGATGAAGTGACTGAGCGGATGAATCTCCCAATCAGCCGGCGTTTTTTTCATAGTCCCAGTTCCTCCAGATGCCTGTTCATCTCCGCGCGCACTTCGGCCAGTTCCGCTTCCAACCGCTCAATCTCTTTTTGCGTCGCCCGAATATCTATTTCTTCCTCCTCCTCGAACCTGTCCACGTAACGCGGAATGTTCAGATTGAAATCGTTCTCTTTGACTTCCTCGTATGTCGCCCGATAGGCGTACTTCTGGACAGTCTCGAACTTTTTGTAGGTCGCTACGATCTTTTCGATGTCCAGCGGGCGCAGCTTGCTCTGGTTCTTTGTCTCTTCGTATTCACGGCTGCCGTCAATGAATAAAACATCGGTCGTCTTCTTGCCGCGGTTGAAGATCAGGATCGCGGCCGGGATGCCCGTGCCGTAAAAAAGGTTCACCGGCAGGCCGACCACGGCTTCGAGGAGGTTCTCTACGATCAACTTCTGTCTGATCTTGCCTTCGGAGCCGCCGCGAAAGAGCACGCCGTGTGGGACGATCACGCCCACTTTGCCCGTGTCGGCGACCGTGGTCTCGACCATATGGGTGATGAAGGCGTAATCGGCTTTGCCGCGCGGTGGAACGCCGCGATGGAAGCGGCAGTAAAAGTCTCTGGCCGCATTGTCGGCGCCCCACTTGTCTAGCGAGAAGGGGGGGTTGGCGACGATGATGTCGAACTTCTTCAGCGCATTGCCTTCGAGCAGCTTGGGGTTGTTGAGCGTATCGCCCCATTCGATGCGGGCGCTGTCCCTGCCGTGCAGGAACATGTTCATCCGGCAGAGCGCCCAGGCGCTGCCGTTCGACTCCTGCCCGAACAGAGAGAAATCGTTGTCGCCGACTTCATCGGCCACGCGGATCAGCAGCGACCCCGAACCGCACGCCGGATCGCAGATGCGCGCGCCTTTCTTAGGTTGCAGCAGTTTGGCGAGCAGCGTGGAGACTTCCGGCGGAGTGTAGAACTCGCCGCCCTTCTTGCCCGCGTCCGAGGCGAAACGTTCGATCAGGTATTGGTAGGCGCCGCCGATCACGTCGCGGTCGCCCACGCGCGACGGGCGCAAGTCTAGGCGCGGATCGGCGAAGTCTTCGATCAATCGTTTCAATCGGCGGTTGCGGTCTTTCGTCTCGCCCAGGTGAGTTTCGGAGTTGAAGCTGATGTTGCGGAAGACTCCTTCGAGCTTGGTTTTATTGGCCTCTTCAATCGAGGTCAACGCGACGTCAATGATCTCGCCGATGTTCGGCTCATGGCGTCTTCTGTAAACAGTCTCGAAGTCGCTCCCGTCGGGCATGATGAACCGCTCACGGCTCAACCGGCGTCGAATTCTCTCCTCGTCCCCTTTGTACTCCAGATGGTACTGTTCAACCCTATCCTTCCAGACATCGCTGATGTATTTGAAAAAGAGAAGGACCAGGATGTAGTTCTTGTATTCGGATGGGTCTACGACGCCACGGAAAGTGTCGCAGGCTTTCCAGGCGACGGCGTTAATTTCGGCCTGGGTTATTTCGGGCTGGATCATCAGTGGCTGGCTCATTTAATGGTCGCCCCCTTGATTACAATTTTTGAGTAAAGTCATTTCGATCAGCTCGCGGCGTCTGTTTTGAATCTCTTCCATCAACTCTTTTTCGCGCAAGCTGAGTTGATGGATTTTCGTGACGCGCGCCTGGGTCTCTACGGGCGGCGTCTCGACAGGCAAGCCCTTCAGCGCCACCAGGTTGATCAGGCTGGCGCTGGTTCCGGTCGAATGCTCTACGATGTAACGCTGGGCCGGACGTTGATTGATGTACCAGGCCAGGTATTCAGGCAATACTCTTTCATCGGGGCGCAGAACGAAGAACTGTGAAGTGGCTATAGTGTTGTCAATCGGCCAGGTGATCGCGACCGCCTGTTTGCGCGGCCCGCGCGAAATGAACAGGACATCGCCTGACTCCAGAATCTGACTCCGCTTCAGATCCGGCAAGCTGACACGCGCGAGCGAGCCGTTCGAGAATCGGGCGTCCGGCGTGATGTCGCCGACCTGAACGACCCGATATTGCCCCGATGCCTCAGGTTTGATTCTCTCGCGGAAAAGATAGCCGGAGCGAATAGTGGCGATGTCTTCAAGATAAAGCATTGAATTATTTGCCGGTGGGAGAAGCCAGTATGGGGCGGCTTCTCCCACTCTTGGCTGATCTTCGGACACATTTTTAAAGTCAGGTTTTATTTTGTAAATGTGTACAGACATCAGCGCTCTTTGTTACTGATCCGGGCTCAATCCGGCTCCCGCGCCTGCGAGCAGGTTGCCGGATCGTTTCAGAATCAGATCTTCGGGCGGATAGGGCGAATAGCAGGCCCAATCCTGACAGATCTGGTTAACCGCATCCTGCCAACTCAGGACGATCTTGTCGCCGCAGCGATTGTTCAATATGAAGTTGTCACTTTCGGCGTAACCGTGCCAATCGGCCCCGGCCTGATCCTCAGATGACATCAGATGAGCATCCTCCCGGCGGCCGGCATGGATCCGCAAAACCTGACCCGGTTTGAGAAAATCGGCGTTGACGCCGATCCAATAAAGCTCCAGTTCGCCGGTGGCCTGGCAGGTCTCGTCGAAAAGCGCGTGGCGGACCTGCATCGTCGGGAAGTGAACCTCGTCGTTGCCAATGTTCTTCACATCCACCCATTCGCCGAAAAGCTGTTCCGGACGATTTGGGATGGAGCCGTTCTGATCTTTGTTGCTGTCTTTGCCCGCCGGGTTCGGCTTGGCCTGGATTATCTGTAGGCTCATCACTTTGGTTCTCCTTTCCGCTTCAGTCGGATGTGACAAAGCAGTCTGAAGGTTTGTATGAAAGGCCAGCGATGAGCTAAGATTCACACGCAACAAAGGAATCAGCTCAAAGCTGACCCAATTAAGCCCGGACGATGGTTGAGATCACGTCCGGGCTTAGCTGTTTTCGAGGGGTTTAATCCTAGAGGCAGGTGTTTTATCTGTCAAATAAATTATAGTCGAATGAGAACTTTTTCTGAGATACGATGCAGTTTGCTGAAAACTACATCTAAAAACCCAGACTTCGGCACATCCCGCAATGGTCGCAGGCCTTGTTTTTTTCGATCGAGCAGAGTTTCGTTTCGACGAATTCAAGAAGGTCGCCTGACGATATGGCTGCTTCTTTAATATCGAACTGCTGACGGCTGGGATGCGCCTCATACTCGGCGCCGGTCCAGGGGGCATAGTAGGCGGACGGAGGTCGGGGAGTATCAGACGGCGTCTCGACATTCAATTGGGTCAGAGCCTGCCGCACAATTTCCCGCACAATGTTTCTGATCGCGTCTTCGTTAGCCATCAGTCTTTGTCTTCTCCGTCATCCTGTTCAATGGAATCAACCACTCCGACAATTGCGCTATCAATCGCCGCTCCGGCTTCGCCAGTTGAGGCCGTCGAAGCCGACCAGCCTTCCTGGACGACAATCACGATGTCGCCCTCGCCGGCGTCAACGGAATCGAGCGCCAGCATCGAAGCGCCGCGCGGCGTGCCGTCGGGATTGATCGGTTGGACAAGCATAATGCGCGCGTCTCCGTAGCGCGAATTCTTCTGTGTGGCGACGACATTGCCTAACACCCGAGCCAGAATCATTATCGCCCTCCCTACGTCGCAATTGATTTCACGTGCGATTCAGAATCAACGATGCCGACGATTGTGCAATCGGTCGGCACTTCGCTTCCCTCGAACGGGAAACTAGCCTCTTTACCCCGACACCAGAAGACAAGCTCGCCGGCGCCCGCCCCGACCGAATCAATTGCGACGAGTGGTTTGCCCACTTGCCGCAGGTCGCCGTCGAGAACCTGAATGACCAGCAGCTTACGGCCTTCAAGCGTTGTGTTTTTGACCGTGGATACCACGTTTCCAATGACGCGAGCGAGTTGCATATTTGTGGTCCGCTAATTATAGATGACCGGATCGAATAACTGAAAGGAAGATTAATGCCGACCGGATTGCGAGTCGTCATATTTGATTTCAACGGCGTGATCGTTGACGACGAGCCTATACACCTTGAATTGTTCCGCGCGGTTCTGGCCGAGGAGGGGATCGCGCTGAGCGATGAGGATTACCACGAAAAATATCTGGGCTACGACGATCGCGGCTGTTTCGCCGCTGCGCTCGCCGGCGCGGGGCGCGATCGAGAGGCGAACGACTCGGCGTTCATCAACGAATTGATCGAACGCAAGGCCGCGCTCTATCGCGCGGCGATCAACGAGCGTTATCTGCTTTTTCCCGGAGTAGCGGAGCTCGTCCGAAGGCTCGCGGACAAATATCCACTGGCGATCGCCTCGGGCGCTCTGCGCGACGAAATCGAAATGGTTCTCGAACGCGGCGACATTCGCGATTGCTTTCAAGTGATCATCGCGGCCGAGGACGTCGGGGCTTGCAAACCCGATCCGGAAGCTTACCTCAAAGCTCTCGCGGCGTTGAACGCGGGCGAGCGCCCGACGATTCATCCCGGCGAATGTCTGGTGATCGAGGATTCGATCGCCGGCGTCGACGCGGCGAAGCGCGCCGGCATGCGCTGTCTTGCCGTGACCAACAGCTACGCCGCGGAGGAGTTGAAGGAGGCCGATTGGGTCACAGGGAGTTTGGCCGAATGTGATCTCGAACGATTCCTCACAACGCCTTGACCACCACGAGAGTCAGGTCGTCGTGCTGGTGCGCGCCTGTGGTGAATTCTTTGATGTGATCGAGGAACGCCTCTATGATCACCGACGCGCGCAGGTGGCGGTGTACGAGCAGGAAATCAATTATGCGCTTCTCGCCGAATTCAACGCGATGCGGTTGTGGCGTGTGCGCCTCCGTCAATCCGTCAGTGTAGAAGAAGAGCACATCGCCTTTTTCCAGATGCAATGTTTCGCTCTTGTATTGCTGTTTGTCGAAGACTCCGAGCAGCAACCCGCCTGTTTTCAAAGCCCGCCATTTGCCCGAAGCCTTGACCAGCAGCGGCGAGTTATGTCCCGCGTTACAGTAATTAATGGTCTTCGTTTCAGTGTCGAGAATGGCGTAAACGAGAGTGAGAAGCAGTTCCCGGCCCAGGTCACGGTGCAGGCGCAAATTGGCGTCGCGCAGCGCGCGCGAAGGGCCACCGCCGCGTCTGGCCACGCTGCGCAGGATGCTTCGCGCGGCCGCCATGCCCATGGCCGCGCGCACTCCTTTGCCCGCGACGTCACCGATCAGGATTCCCATGCGATCCGGCGTCAGCGGGATGTAATCATAAAAATCGCCGCTCAGATTCAAAGCCGGTTCCAATCGCGCGGCTATCTCGAAGCCTTTCATCGACGGCGGCGCGTCGGGGATCATCGCGCGCTGCACGTCGCGGGCCATCAGGATTTCG
>Ga0126383_10002788_pt1 | contig 11381 bp, 13 predicted proteins | sample PanSoiMetPlot_35_FD_96882 | JGI IMG/M metagenome (GOLD analysis project Ga0126383, IMG submission 96882) | Tropical forest soil microbial communities from Panama - MetaG Plot_35 | ecosystem: Environmental > Terrestrial > Soil > Tropical forest > Bulk soil | place: Panama | collected 2016-02-17
GTCCATGTTCTGAGGCGTGAAACGCCTCGCCTTCGTCCTCGGGATGGGTCTCGCCCTGGCCGGGGGCGGCAGCTGTAACCCGTCGAGCGGCCCTTCCAGTCTCGCCCAGGTCCTCGTGGCTCCCGTCCTCGACTCGATCTTCGTCGGGGACAGCCTCGGCCCGCTCAGCGTCACCTACCTCGGCGACAACGGTCAACCGCAGCCCGCCGGCGCCGTCACCTGGCAGAGCGGCGACGCCACGGTCATCTCGATAGACGCCACGACCGGCAAGATCGCGGCGCTGAAACCCGGCTTCGCGCTCGCGCTCGCCACCGCTCACGGCGTCACCGGCGCCGCTCTGGTCGTCGTGTCGCGCGCGCTCCAGGTCTCCCTGCTGCTCGACACCCTCTACTTCATGCCCGGCGACACCTTCACCGTGCCGGTGCAAGTCGAGCACCAGGCGGCCGGCGTTCCCGCCGTCTGGTTCAAGGCGATCGGAGGGACCAACGCCGTGTTCGCCATCGATTCCGCCACCGGCAGGGACAGCGCCAAGGCGACCGGCGGACCGCTGCCGTTCCAGGTATTCGCGGCGCTGGGACCGGACACCGTCGCCGATACCGGGGCGGTACGGGTCCTGACCCTGAGCGACACGACCGGCGGCGTCGGATCGTATTCGATTCTCGGCACGGTCATCCGCCGGGTCAACGTCCAGACCCAGGCGACGAATTATCAGCGCGTCGGGGATACGCTGACGTTCCGGCTGCGCGCGTTCATCACCCAGGGCACGGTGACGGCCGAGGCGGCCATCGTGACGATTCGGACCGGTCTCTCGGCGCCGGGAACTTCGCCGATCGATTCCCTCTCGAGGACCGAGCTGCCGAGCGCGGGGTTCGACCCGGTGTGCCGGCCCCCTCGCAACTGGGCGACCTGGTCTACGATCGCGACGGCCACGCCGATCGCCGCGCTCTCGCGTCCTGGAGGATCGGTGACCGTCACCCAGGTCGTTCCGGTGACGGGCGGATTCGCGATCAGCGGCCGCTTTTCGTTCGTCGCGCAGCGCACCGACTTCTACGCCGATCCCCTCGGCCGGCTGCCGATTCGCGGAACGTTCGTTGCTCCGCTCACCACTCTGACGGGCCGGTGCTAGCGACGAGCTGCGAGCATGTGTTCGCCGACCTCGGCGGCATCGCCCCCGGACGCCTGAGCGATGCGCAGGCACTCGGCGCGCTGTCCCTCGCCGCCGCCAACGCCGCCGGCCTTCACCCCGCCGCCCCACCGATTGCCCAGGCCGGTCCCAACGGCGTGGTCATCGCGCTGGCGTGCCACGGCGGCCACGTCGCCATCCACGCCCTCCCGGAAACGGGTATCTGTTTCGCCGATGTCGCCGCTGTCGGGAAGGCGCAGCCGCAACGGGGGCTCGACGTCATCATCCGGCGCCTCGACGCCCGCGACGTCCGCACCGACGCGCGGCACCGCGCCCCGGCTCTCCAGGCACCCTCGGCCCCTCCCACCCACACGGAGCGCAGATGAGCCAATGGTCCGGCTATGCCGCAGTGCCCCTGCGGCTCGCTGTCGGCGGAGTCTTTCTCCATCATGGCATTATGAAGCTGCAGATGGGCATTCCCGGGGTGACCGGATTTTTCCACTCGCTCGGAATCCCGTTTGCCGGCGTCTTCGCGGTCATCGTGACTGCCCTCGAGACGGTGGGGGGGGCGCTCGTGATCCTCGGCATCCTTACGCGGATCTGGGGGATCGCCTTCGCCGTGGAGATGGTCGTGGCGATCACGCGCGCATTGCTCCCCAATCATCAGAGCTTCGAGCTCGAGGGGATGCTGCTCGCCGGAGCGCTGAGCCTCGTGGCGCTGGGGGATGGCCCCGTGGCGCTGGGGATGACGCTGAAGCGGGGCTGACCCCGCCTAATGCAGGATACGCAGCAGGCCCGCTTCGGCGCTGCCGCGAATGAACGACTCCGCGTCGGTGGCGGAGATCGTGACACCGGTGCGGGCCCAGTCGGCCGCGTCGTCCTTCATTTGATGGACGATTTCCTCCCACGTGCCTTCGTACACCCGTCCCGCGGTGGTCCGCACCCGGTGAATTTCTCCCCCGGAGCTTTTTTTCATCCCCGCCAGCTCGGTCAGCAGCGTGCCGAACAGCTCCAGCTGCCGCGGGTCGCGCACCTGGCCGTCCGACCCGATCGCCTCGATCTCCGCCAGCAGCAGGTCGTCGGGTGATGCGTCGGCGGTCAGCTCGCCGAGCCGACTGTTCCACGGCTTCAGCTCGGGATCGTCTTCCTTGAGCTTGTAGACGCTGCGTTTCAACTCGAGCAGCCGCCAGATCGCCAGCGTGTCGACGTGGTCGTCGGGGGTCGAGCGCTCCAGGTGGAACAGCGCCGCTTCGTACTCGCCACGGTCGTAGAGCAAGTTGGCGAGGTAGATGCGGGCTTCCGCGTGTCCCGGCTCCAGCTCCAGGGCACGGCGCAGCCAGAACAGCGCTCCCCCTTCGTCCCCGAGGCGGTGCGAGGCGTAACCCACGCACGCCGCCGCCTCGGAAGAGTCGCTGTGCGCGGTGAGCGCGACCTCGAAGAAGCGGCGCGCCTGATCGAGCACCGACTCGCGGAACAGGGCCCGTCCCACCTGCAGCATCAGGTCGTGGTCGTCCTGGAAGCCGAGGCTCAGAATCCGCTCGAAGCAGGTCACCGCCCCCGGCCTGTCGCCCACCTTGAGGAGCACCTCCCCCAGGCCGGCGAGGGCGTCTTCATGATCGGGATCGAGGGTGAGGGCTTCTTCGAAGCTTTTGCGGGCCCAGGCGAACTCCTCCCGGGCGAGGCGGGCGTATCCCATGCCGACATGGAGCTCGACGGCGTTGGGGTAGAGACTCAACCCCTCGCGGAGCACCTCGATGGCGTCGTCGTAGTGTCCTTCATTGTACAGCTGATGCGCGCGGTCGTCGTATTCGTCGGAGCTGAGGAACGGTTCCCCAGTCATTCGAACGGGACCCCCTGGAAGGTTGCGCTATGATATGTAATGGCGGGGAGTTACACAAGCAGGAAACCGGGTTCCGGCATCCGGGGTCCGGGCTCGACGCCACGGACACCGGATGCCGGATACCGTGCGTCGTTAGTTCGGCTTCTTCGTCGTGTCGGTCGACGCCGGAGTGGCCGGCTTCGCCTTCGACGTGTCGGCCGCGGCCTTCGGCTTCGGCTTCGCCGCATGATGCGCGGCCGTCTTCGGCTTCGCCTTCGACGAGTCCGGCGTCTGCGCCGGCGTCTGCGCGGCGGCGAGGACGGGAGCGGCCACGAGCGCCAGGGTGATCAGCATCTTCCGCATAGGTGTTGCCTCCAAGGTTGGACAACGCGGCCCACCGTGGACCGCTTCGGCGGTTAGACCCGGTTCCCGGCCCTGGGGTCACACCCCCCGGTCAGGGGCGGTCGGGCCCGGGCTGGACGCGGCGGGCGCGGGACAGCGTCGACGGCGCTGGGCGCGGCGGCGGCGGAACATTGGGGAGCAGGCTCTTCACGTGGGCCAGGGCGGCGGCGTGGGAGCGGCCGCGCTGCAGCTCCTGCACGGCGGCGGCGGCGACATCCAGGAAGCGCAGCCCGCGCAGTCCGGACTGGGCCGCCGCGACGATCAGATCCACCGAGGAGTCCTCGGCAAAGCGGTGGCCGACGAGGTCCGCCACCGCGTGCAGCGCCGGTCCGGTCGGCTCACCGGGCAGCACCGCGGTCAGCTCTCCCACGAGCTCCGGCGACAGCCCCCGCGACAGCGCCGCTGCGACCGCGGTGACTTCGGCTGGATCGGTCGGCTGCGCCTCTCCTGCTTCACGTAACAGCGCGCGCGCGACGCGCAGCTGGTCGGCGGAGGTGCTCACCGCCAGGACGATCTTGTCCGGCGCGACCCCTTTGGCGCCGCCCTCGAATGCCTTCTCGATCAGCGGCTGAGTGGGCAGCCCTTCGCGGTGGGCGGCGACCAGGATGGAATCGATTGCGGACAGGGCCGGTGGGGGAACGCGGCCGGCCAGCCGCGCGAATCCGCTCTGCGCGGCGAGCGGCGTAGCGGCGGCCAGCAGGAGCGCGACCAGCCGCCGGGCGGTCACCGCGCCAGGGGCCGGACGAACAGCAGGGCGTTCTGGCGGCCGAACCCGTCGTCGACGTAGCGCCCCGCCAGCGGGTCCGCAACCCAGCGCTCGCCGTCGACCACGAACATGTACTCGTGCTCCCCGACGGGGAGGACGACGGAGGCGCGCCAGATGCCGTCGTGGTCGTCGTCGCGCAGCACCACGGCGCCGGGACGCCAGTCGGTGAACGAGCCGACGACTTCGACGGACCGCGCATCCGGGAACCGCCCCACGAATTGGGCGATCCCCTCCTGCTCGCCGAGCACCGGCCCCGGCCCGCGTGACGGGATGACGGCGATCGCCGCGAGCGCGGCGGCGAGCGCCAGGCTCCAGATCGGCCGCACCGCGATCGTGACGGCGTGCCGCTCGGTGAGCCATTGCGCGACGCGCTGTCCCAGCCGCAGTGGGGGCCGCCGCACTTCGGCCATCACCCGCGCGGCCACGCTTCCCACCGGCGCCTCGGCGAGCAGCCGCGCGGCACGCTGCAGGGCGGCGGATTGCTCGCGCTGCAGCGGCGTCAGGTCGTCGGACGGCAGCTCGCCGTCCAGCACCCGGTGTAGTTGCGGATCGATGTGCATCATTCGTACTCCTTCAGCGCTTCCAGCAAGGCCGCCCGGGCGCGGTGCACCCGCATCTTCAACGTCGGGATCCGCTCTCCGGTGACCGCCGCCATTTCTTCGTAGCTCATCCCCTCGACGTGCTTCAGCAGGAACGCTTCCCGCTTTTCCGGCGACAGCGTCTCCAGCGCCCGCTCCACCTGCGCCAGCTGCTCCGCCCGCTCCGTCGCCGCTTCCGAATCCTGCGGGTCGGCGATCGGCGGGGCATCGTCGAGGGAGAGGTCCGACGTGGAGCGGCGCGCGAGGTGACTGCGACAACGATTCCCGACGATCCGATACAGCCAGCTCTTCAGCCGGCCCGGGTCGCGGCACGTAGCGAGATGGCGGTACGCCCGCACCAACCCTTCCGCCACCGCATCGGCCGCGGCGTCGGGATGCCCCAGCATCCGTGTCGCATACCGCAGCAAACCCGCTTCGTAGCGGCGGATCACGATGCCGAACGCCTCGGCATCGCCCCCCAGGACCTGGGCCACCACCTCTCCGTCGGTCGGCTCCCGGTCCGTTGCGGACAAGACCCCGGCCCCGATCATTCGGTCACGGTCGGTCACGCGTGGCCAATGCTTCCCGGGCGACCAGGAGAAAGCTCGAGCCGCGCAGGCCTTCGCCCTGCACCGCGCCGGCGAAGGCCTCGAGCGTCGCCTCCGCGCGGCGCCGGTAGTCGGAAACGCCGGTGACCGCCGCCAGTCCGAGCAACAGATGTGCCGCCCAGGCGTTAGGTCCCGGCAGCATCTCGTCGAACACCGGCTTCATGCGGTCATCGACGACGGGCGCGTCGCTGACCGCAACGTCGAAAAAGCCGCCGGCGAAGTCGGCGAAATCCTGGCTCAGGATCGCGGCGAGGTCCTTGGCGACCTCGAGGTAGTGCGGGCGACCGGTGGCGGTGTAAGCGGCGACACATGCATCGCCGATCATCACCTGATCCTGCAACAACCCGGTGAGCGTGCCGTTCGTGACGTGACGCACACCGCGGCCGGGTGCGTAGACGCGCCGCAGCAGGGTGTCGAGCGCGGCCACCGCCCGCCGCTGCGCGACCGAATCGCGCAACGCATCGGCGGTGGTGATCGCCGAGCTGATGGCGTAGCCGTCACGGTCCGCGAAGACCTGGCGGCCGCCGCCGAACGTCAGGCCGTGCAGCAGCGCCGCCAGGTGCGCCCGACCGGCGTCGTAATACCGCGACTGCGCCGTCGCCACCCAGGCCAGCGACAGCACCCGCGCCAGGGACGCGCGCACGATCTCCGGCGGCTCCTCGCTCGTCGCCGCGGCGACGGCCTCGGTGTCGAGCATCGCGTCGACGGCGGTGCGCGCGACCGCCAGCGCCGCCGTGTCGCCGCTGCGGATGTACTCGGTGATGAGCAGCGCCACCGACTGCGTGGAGGCCACGCCGGCCAGGGCGTGCCCCGAGGCGACCGCGGACGCGAGGCTCCCGCGCACGGCCACGACTTCCGCCGCGAGGGCCTGCGGGCGCAGCACGCCGTGGGCGCCGAGCGCGCGCGACAGGGCCAGCTGCCGCACCACCGCCGCGTGGCGCACCAGCACGTCGCGCCGGTCGCGGAAGTCGCGTGCGACATCCGGGAGCAGCTGCTTCAGGCCGCGGCCGGTGACGGGGTCGTCGGCCGGGAAGTAGGTGCCGCCGAAAAACGGTGAGCCGTCGGGAGTGAGAAAGACGGTGAGTGGATAGCCGCGCAGCCCCGCGAGCGAAAGCACCGCGCCCTGATAGCGCTGCGCCACGTCGGGTCGCTCGTCCCGGTCGACGCGGACCGGAACGAACAGCGAGTCGATCATCGCCCCGAGATCGGGATCGGAGTACACCTCGCGATCCATCACCGTGCACCAGCGGCAGTCCTCGGCGCCGACGTACAGCAGCACGGGACGATCGAGCCGGGCCGCCAGGGCGAACACTTCGCGGCTCCACGGCTGCCAGCTCACCGGCTGCCGGGCGGCGCGGGCGAGGTAGGGCGTCGCGGTGTGCGCCATCTGGTTCACGAGCGCGCCGTGCTCGGATGCGCAGGCGGGCGCGACGAGCGCCAATGACCAGTAAAGGAAGGGGCGACGGTGCATGGGGGGTCAGCGGAATGTACATACCCGACCCGGCGGCCACCCGTTCCCCGCCTCCACCTAGGGATGGATGATGAATCCCGCCGTCAGACTGGGGACGGTGTACAGCTCGTCCCCCGACATGAGCCGCCGATACGTGTAATCCACGCGCAAGGCGGTGCGGGAATCGAACCGGACGACGAGCCCCGCCCCGCCGCTGAATCCCGGCGCACCGACGGCGCCGCCCGCCCCCACGACCCCCAGGATACTCGCGCCCACGCGCGGCTCGAGCGTGAAGACCGGCCCCACGCGCAGGTTCGCGGCGAGCGAAATATCGACGACACCCGCGAGCGCGTCGGCCGCGATGGCCTGGGGGTACATATCGATCGACACGTCGCCCCCGAAGCCGCTACGGGGGCTGAAGCGCGCTCCCAGCTCGAACAGGCTCGACTCCTGATCGATCGGGGTCGCACCGGCTTGAAAGCTGACGATCGGACCCTGCGCGGCTCCCCGCGAGGCGAACAGCAGTGCGGCGGCGAACGTCATGATGAGGCTGGTATGGGCGCGCATTCGGCGGCTCCGGTGAAGTGTGCGTCCCAACTTCACCGCGCCATTTCAAGTCGATTTCAAGCGGCGCAAGTCGTTGTCCCGTGCCGTCGTGGCGGCCGGGCCGGACGCGCGCGCCGTCCCCCCGCTCCCCGGTCGCTTCTGTGGGGTGTTATAGTTGGTCCGGTCCCGGGGCCGCAATTCGACCCCGCCTTAAAAGCCCTGCCCTCCGGAGGAGACCTAATGGCCAAGGCTGGAAAGACCCCGATGGCGGCCGACGAGGGGTACTGCGTGAAGTGCAAGACGAAGCGGAAGATTTCGAACGCGCAGGAAGTCAAGATGGCCAACGGCCGACCAGCTCTCAAAGGAGTCTGTCCGGTCTGCGGCACGGGGATGTTCAAGATCCTACCACCCAAGTGAAACCGAAGAAGGCCCGGGCGACCGGGCCTTCTTGTTTCTACTGCTCCGCCATGAAGGGGTAGGCGAAGTCGGTGGGCGGCGCGAAATTCTCCTTCACCACCCGCGGCGACACCCAGCGGATCAGGTTGAAGAGACTCCCCGCCTTGTCGTTGGTCCCGCTGGCGCGCGCGCCGCCGAACGGCTGTTGACCGACCACCGCGCCCGTGGGTTTGTCGTTGACATAGAAATTGCCCGCGGCGTAGCGCAACGCGGCATGCGCCTGCGCTACCGCGCTGCGGTCGCGGGCGAAGATCGCGCCCGTCAGTGCGTAGGGCGACGTCGTGTCGACCAGCGCCAGCGTCTCGGCCCAGCGCCGCTCGGAGTAGACGTGCAGCGTGAGCACCGGCCCGAAGATCTCCTCGCACATCGTGCGATAGGTCGGGTCGTCGGCCTCGAGCACCGTGGGTTGAATGAACCAGCCGTCTTTTCCGTCGACGCCGCCGCCGAACAGGATCTTCGCGCCAGTCGCTGACCGCGCGCCCTCGATGTAGCCCGAGATCTTGTCGAACGCTTTGCGGTCGATTACGGCCCCCATGAAATTGCGGAAGTCGGCGGGATCGCCCACCCGCACGCGCCCGAGCATCGCCCCCACCCGGTCGCGGACGGCGGGCCACAGCGTGTCGGGGAGATACGCGCGCGAGGCCGCCGAGCACTTCTGGCCCTGGTACTCGAACGCGCCGCGCACGATCGCCGCCGCGAGCGCCTCGGGATCGGCGCTCGCGTGCGCCACGATGAAGTCCTTGCCGCCGGTCTCCCCCACGAGGCGGGGGTAGTCGCGGTACGACCGCAGGTTCTGCGACACCGTCTCCCACAGCGACTGGAACACCTCGGTCGAGCCGGTGAAATGAATGCCCCCGAGGTGGCGGTCGGCGAGCAGCGCCGCGCTGATCGGAGCCGCGGGCCCGGGGAGGAAGTTGATCACGCCGGGCGGCAGGCCGGCCTCCTGCAGCAGCTTCATGATGAAATAGTTCGAGTAGACCGCCGTCGCGGCCGGCTTCCATACGACCGTCGTCCCCATGATCGCCGGGGAGGCGGAGAGATTGCCGCCGATCGACGTGAAATTGAACGGACTGATGGCGTAGACGAACCCCTCGAGGGGACGGTAGTCCATCAGGTTCCACGTCCCCGACGGCGAAAGCGGCTGCTCGGCGTGGATGCGCTCGGCGAAATGCGCGTTGAACCGGAAGAAGTCGATCAGCTCGCACGCCGCGTCGATCTCGGCCTGGTGCGACGTCTTGCTCTGTCCCAGCATCGTCGCGGCGTTGACCGTCGCGCGGTATTTCCCGGCCAGCAGATCGGCGGCCTTGAGGAACACTGCCGCCCGCTCCTCGAGCGAGGTCCGCGCCCAGTCGGGCCAGGCGGCGCGGGCGGCCGCCACCGCCGCGGCGATCTCCTTCGGGCCGGCCTGGTGCACTTTCGCGAGGACGTGCTGGTGACAATGGGGCATCACCGCATCGGCCGTCTGACCGGTCCGGACTTCATTGCCGCCGATGATGAGCGGAATCTCGATCGGGCGGGCACTCAGCTCGCGCAGCGTGCGCTTCAGGTCGTCGCGCTCCGGAGTCCCGGGCGCGAACGACTTCACCGGCTCGTTTTGGGGGATGGGGATCTTGGGCATTAGTCGCGGCTCCCCTTGACGCGCACCATCAAACTGTCGCTGATGCGCGTCGCCGTCATCGGCTGCACCGCCCGCTTCGTCCCCCGGGGAATCATGCCGTCGAGGTTGGCGAGCTCCACCGCGCTCACCGCCATGACCGTCGAGGCCTGCCGCAGGTCCCAGTCGATCGCCTTGTCCCAGGTGTCGGATTGGGAGTGATGGGTGTGGTTGTAGCCGCGGGTGATCTGGTTGAAGTTGAATCCCGGCACGCCGTACGGCAGGAACGACAGATGATCGGTGCCGCCCTTCATCGCGTCGGTGACGGTGTCGGCGTTCAGGTCATGGACCGGCCGCAGCAGCGCCCGCCACAGATAATAGAGATCGGGCCGGCCCTGCAGCGCCTGTCCCGTGATCGCCCCCGCACCGTTGTCGAGCACGATCACCGCCTGAATCGAATCGGCCTCCGCGGCGTGCGTCTCGGCGTATTTGCGCGAGCCGATCAGCCCCTGCTCCTCCCCGGTGAACAGGATGAACCGGATCGTGCGCTTCGGCTTCACCCCCGAGCGCGCGATGATGCGCGCCGCTTCGAGCGTCGCCATCGACCCGGTGCCGTTGTCGGTCGTGCCGCTGCCCAGGTCCCACGAGTCGAGATGCGCACCGACGATGACGACCTGCCCGGGGAAGGCGCTTCCCTTGATGTCCGCGACCGTGTTCCACTGCGGGACCGAGTCGGTGGTCATCGTGTTGCTGATACTGGCCTCGATCTGCGGGGTGGTGCCGCCGGCGAGCAGACGATCGAGCATCGCATACTCCTCGTGCGCCACTACGATCCGGGGATAAGGGTAGATCCGGTTCGGCGAACCGCTCATGTTGAGCAGGTCCTGCTCCTTTCCGGCGTCCACGATCTCGCCCAGGGCGCCGGCGTTGCGCAGCAGGAATGGAAGGTCGTTACGGAACTGGGTGATGGCCGCCCGCTGGGCGGAATCGAGCCCCGGGGGAAGGCCGAACCGGCGGAATGCATCGCGCTGCCGGGCCGAGTCGGCGGCGGTCATCGCGGGCCCGTCGTTGTTCCAGACCATGTTCGGGGCGCCGAGCATGACCCACGCCCCCTTCACTCGCGCGCGATTGGCCACGAGGCTGTCCGCGTTGGAGACGTCGATCCGCACCACCGGCCCGCGCACCGGCTTGCCACCCGTGCCGGGACACCACGCCCAGCTCGCCGCGACGAGGTCGTGGCTGCGCGGGGCCACCAGCCGCGCCCACATCGGGCCGCGCGTCCACGTCCCGCCGAAATTCCATTGCTCGAGGTGGGCGCTCAGGCCGTAGTCCTGGAACCGCTTCAGCGTCCAGTCGTTGGCCGCGCGGGCCGCGGGTGACCCGGTGAGACGCGGTCCGATGACGTCGGACAAATAGGAGAGGTTTTTCATCACCTCGGAGCGGTTCATCCCTTCGTCTTGCAGGGCGCCGACGCCGGCGGTGTCGACCGTCAGCGGCTGCTGCCCGGCGAGCGGCCCCGCGAGACAGCACGCCAGAACCGGAAGGATTCGAGAACAGGACAATCGCATACGCCACCCTCGAGATGGGCGTTGAGCAGAAAACCACGGAAGATGACGGCGGGACTCCCTTACATCTTTAAGTATCGGTCGGCGGGGTCCGGGACGCTACGCCGCGCTGCGGGGGAATAGGGAGGGTGATGGTGAAGGTCGTGCCGATCCCCTCCGTCGACTTGAGGGACACCGTACCGCCGAACACGTCCTGCGCCACTTTGCGCACCACCGTCAGTCCTGCGCCGCCCACTCCCCCACCCTTGGTGGTGAACCCGGGCTCGAACACCCGGTCCACGAGGTAGGCGGGGATTCCCACGCCGCGGTCGGTGACCGACATCCGCAGCGTGTCGCCTTCGCGATCGAGCTTCAGCGTGATCGGTCCGCGGCGCTCCCGGGTCGCTTCCGCCGCGTTGCGGACCAGGTTGATCATGAGCTCGTACAACAGGTTGGGGTCGCCGTTCAGATGCACGGTGTCGAGCGCCGTAGACA
>Ga0126383_10002790_pt1 | contig 11377 bp, 5 predicted proteins | sample PanSoiMetPlot_35_FD_96882 | JGI IMG/M metagenome (GOLD analysis project Ga0126383, IMG submission 96882) | Tropical forest soil microbial communities from Panama - MetaG Plot_35 | ecosystem: Environmental > Terrestrial > Soil > Tropical forest > Bulk soil | place: Panama | collected 2016-02-17
ATACGCGGTCTGATGACGGAGGTTTCATTTGCGCGCCACGGCGCTGAGATCATTCTGAGCAAACGACTGGCTACCGCACCTTAGCACCCTGGTAATCTACCGCTTACCCCGAAGTTGTACGCCGGTGTTCGATAAATTCCGTCAATATGCCGCATTAGCGCTTTTAATTTGAGGTGAAATTCGCCATCCGTTAACCTCAATATGATCGCCTACCAACTCTCAAATCGCAGTGGTGGTTCCCAATCCCAATTCAGAGGAGATTCATGTCGACGAACGAACTACGTAATTTCCTGGCCCTTCCTTATGACCAGCTGGAAGAATTGAATCTACACGCCAAGGAACAACGCCAGAAGCGAGTGGATGTCCACAAGATTCAGGAAGAGCGCATCAAGTATCTTACCGACGAAAAGCGCATCAAGGCCGTGACCGTGCTCTTTAGCGACCTGGAAGGCCGCTTGCACATGCTCGACTACGATAAGAAGTTCCTGGTCAAGAACTTCGCCAACCTGACCTTCGACGGCTCTTCGATTCGTGGCTTTACCGCACAGCGCGAGAGCGACTTACGCCTTTATATCGACTGGCCCGCCTTCTATTGGGGACCGGCGGACGTGTTTGGACCGGGTAAGATTCTTGTCTTCGGTGATGTGATCGACAAGGACGGTACGCCCTACGGCGCCGATATCCGCGGCATTCTTAAAGCCTTCGCCCAGGAACAATACGACAAAAATGGCTATACCCTGAACGCCGCGAATGAAATCGAAGGCTTTCTGTTTGCCGGTAAGGATGCCGAACGCCATTATCACGAGACGCACAAGTTCGAATACGTCAACACGGGCGGGTACTTCCATTCCCTGCCCGGTGACCCATTGAGACTGTTCATCGATGCCACGGCGGAAGTGCAGCGCGCGATGGGCTTCCAGAACGAGAAGGACCATCCGGAGGTCGCGCCGTCGCAGTTCGAGATCAACTATTCGTACGGCGAAGTGGTTGCGGCTGCCGACCAGATCCAACTCTATAAGCTGATCTGCCGCCAGATCGCTACCAACCTTGGGCTGACTGCGTGCTTCCTGCCGAAGCCTGTGGTCGGCGTTAACGGAAGCGGCATGCATACCAACGTTTCCGTGAGCAAGAATGGCAAGAACATGTTCTGGGATCCCAAGGGCGAAGAGAAGCTGAGCAAGCTTGGCTGGCAGTTCATCGATCGGTTCCTGACGCACGGCAACGACACTTGCTTGTTGTTCAACTCCAGCGTGAATGCATTCCGCCGTCTCGATCCGCATTTCGAAGCGCCGAACCAGATCAAGGCCTCGCCGGTCGATCGCGGAGCCATGATTCGCGTTCCTATTGGCAACGAGAGAAGCATGCGCGTGGAAATGCGTTCAGTCGCACCCGATGCCAATCCCTACCTGGTCATGCTTGGCGTGTTTAAGACGGGACTTCAGGGCGAAACCGCGAAGATCAAGAACCTCCGTCAGGCCGAGCGCTACCTACCCGACAACATCTACGACGCCATGGAGAATTTCCGCAATGCGGATTGGACTACCACACTGCTTGGCGCAGATGTGAAGCAACGCTACGGCGAGCTTAAGCAAAATGCTGCGGATCGTTGCCCGCGCCTTCTGGGAACCTTTGTTAAGGCGCCCGAAGTCCAGTACCACCACGACGTCTACAACCAGTTCCTCTGGAATTTGTTCTGAAACGGCTTCCTTCTCACGGCTCTATCGAAACTGCTCCCCGGCATCGCGACTTGCTACCTTGCGGAGTTCAGGAAAGCGCAGCTTGGTCCCCGGCGGAGCAGTTCCGATAGAGTCCTAACGTCATGCGGGACTCAGTCTATTTCAAAACCCCACCCTTCGTTCAAGCTCCTGGAAACGCGGATCCGTTCGCAAGTTGTCCAACCCAAAATTTACTTCCAGCGCAATCATCCATGTGTCGTGTTGGCGATACCCTGAGTCCAGATATTTGAACGCTCTGTCGCGGTCCCCCAAGGCGGCATAGCATGTCGCAAACTCGACTGGCGACACGTAATTGTGGCGGGCGAATTCCGTCAGGTCAGAAAGAGCTTTCTGAGCTCGAAGTTTGTCACCCGAAGCAGCGCTGATGTAGGCGATGTTTGCTGAATATGCTTGCGGATATGCCGCCTTCGCTTTTTCAGTCGACGCAATCGCATCCTCCCATTTGCCTTCCAGCTCGTATCCTCGGGCTAGCAGAAGATACGCGCCGGTGAATGAGGGATCCATCTCAAGGACGTGCTGGCTCTGGGCAACTGCTTTCGGGCCATCGCGCGCGTCCACATAAAGCCAGGCAAGGTGGATTGAAGGCAAAATATCCAGCGGCGCGAGTTCGATGGCCCGGTTGTTCTCCGCGATTGCTTCATCGAATCGTTTCCGCAATTGCAAATAATGCGAGTACTCACGGTGAGCAGCTGAATTATTGGGATTCAATTCGAGCGCTCGGCGGAATTCCCGCTCTGCGCCACCCCAATCCCATTCGTACCAAAGTTTGATCCATGCCAACGTGGTATGGGCCTCGGCAAGGTTGGGATCGATCTGGAGCGCCTTTGCGATCGCAGCGTGCGCCAGCGGAATTACCTCTGCCGGATCAGCAGCGGCCAAGTCAGAGCCCAAGGACGTGTAGCAACTCGCCAGCGTCGTCCACGCATCAGCGCTATTGGGGTCAATCTCGACGGAATGCTGCAGATAGCCGATGGCTTTCTTGGTATCGGCAGCGTTTCTTCTGTTGAAGAGATACTTGCCCGTCAACAGGGCATCATAGGCAGCAGGATTCGTGGGCCGGCGGACCGTCAAGGTCGCTCCCTCCTGGGGGGTAAGCTTGGCGTTGATTTGATCCGCAATAGATTTCGCCACTTGACCTTGTAATTCCAGAACGTTTGTAATTTCGCGCTCGTAACTGGCAGCCCACAAATGCCGGTCCTGCCGTGCGTCAAGAAGCTGTGCGGTAATGCGTACATTGTTGCCTGTCCGCTGCACCGATCCCTCGACAACCGCGTCCACATCCAGTGCAGCAGCAATTTCCGGCAAGCTCTTCTGCGTCTGCTTGAACTGCATAACCGACGTGCGCGAAATGACCCGCAGAGAGTGAATCTGCGCCAGGTCGGTGATCAGTTCGTCCGTCATTCCGTCCACGAAATATTCCTGGCCTGAATCTCCGGACAGGTTTTGCAATGGCAAGACGGCAAGCGAGCGGATATTCGGCCCCGCACGGCGATCTAGGACATAAAAGACAACCGCCACGACAAGCACACCGAGGGCAGCCGACACCAGTAACCAGTGGCGGGCAATTTGCTTGGGAGCCCTAAGAGCTCTGTCGCTCTCGGAAGCAGGGGATTCCAATGCTAGAGCGGCGTCCGAAATTGCTGGCGGAGTAGGCACCACAGTACGAACTGATCCCAGAAACCGATAGCCCTTCTTTGGCACCGTCTCGATGATCTCCGGATCCCCCAACGCCTTCCGCAACTGGGAAATGCTCTGGGCCAGAGTTGCTTCCTCGACAAACGCATCAGCCCAAACCTGCCGCATGAAGTCGTCTTTGGTGACCAAGCGTCCAGCGTTCTCAACCAGCAACACGAGCGTATCGAAGACCTTAGGAGTGAGCGCTACAGGCTCGGAGCCGCGCAGGAGAATCCGTTCGGTGGGATCAAGGCGAAACGCGCCGAACTCGTATGCCGGCCTCGTGGAAGTGGCCATGGGCGTATTGCCAGAAAGGCTTCACGATTTTATCAGCAAATTTTGAGAGTTCTATTAGGACTTAATTGTTTGCAATCAGGTATTGAAGTCTGGCGTTGGGGAGTCTGTGTATCACGATCGCCCCAGATTCTGTAATCAGCCAAGGGCGCGCTATGTCGAAGTCGCCCATGACACAAGAGAGAGCAACAAAAGGAGAAGCCATGAATAAGGTAATTTCGAGATTAGTCGCAACCGTCTTCACCCTGCTTACATTCGTCCCTGCGTTCGGCGCTCAATGGGAGGCTGCCGTGGGCGCTCAGAGTCAGGACAAAGGACGCCAGGTGGTGGCCTTTCTCCCTAATGAACTTTGGATCCACGCCGGAGACAGCATTCAGTGGACTGTGAATGCCGATGAGATCCACACGATTACCTTCCTCACGGTTGGACAAGTGCGTCCCCCGTTTTTCGTCGGGTGTCCTGGATTCTCTGTTGGTGCGGCATCATTTGATGGATCGACGTGCGTCACTACCCCGCCGATGGTGTCGGGACAAACGTTTGATGTGACGTTTCCGACGGCGGGGAATTTCAAGCTGGTGTGCCTGGTTCATCCGGACATGACCGCAACGGTGCATGTTCTTGATCCATCAGTTCTGCTTCCGCATGATCAGGACTTTTATGACAAGCAGGCTGCCGAGCAGGCCAATGATCTGCTGGCTGAGCTCAACGCAGGACAGGCCCATCATCACACCGATTCACCGAATTCGGTGCTCGTTGGGGCTGGAGCAACCGTGGCCAGTGGCGGGGGGCACAGTACGATCTCGCTGATGCGGTTCGTTCAACCTGAATTGGTAATCCATGCGGGCGCCACTGTGGAATGGACAAATGACGACACCAGCATGCCCCACACGATCACATTCGGCACGGAGCCGCAGGATCCGTTTCCGCCTTCACCGAATGTGACGGTTGACGCTGACGGCGCGCGCCACGCAACGATTTCTTCGACCTCCGACAGCGCGCATTCTGGCTTCATTCAGTCAGCGCCACAGGATGAGACCGGGCTGCCGCAGACTCCGCTCGGCCCGACGCATTTCAGGGTCACTTTTACGAATCCCGGCATCTATCCATATATCTGCGCGCTTCACGACAATCTCGGAATGAAGGGAACTATCATCGTATTACCTTAATTTGTTGGGAACCGGCAGCCAAGTGCTTGATCGTTCGCTGGTTCCGCTAATGCGTGTCAGACGAACGATTGCGCCGTTTCTGGTTAAACGGTCAGTGAGTGGATGGCTAGCCGGAAGTCAAGGTGCGAACACTTCTCACTTGATGCAAAATCGCCTTCTCAAAGCAAATCGGGCGCTCCGCGTTCGAGAGAATGGCGGCGTAGCTAACAGATGAATACCAGATCCAAAGCGCGGGTTCAGAATCAACTGTGCGCGAAGAATTTTGTGCTAATTTGTGCTACCGATAGTGGGATAGGTCCCTTGGAGCACTTAGAGCGCGTAGTAAAATCAATAACCAATTGATTCCATTAGTGTGCCTTCAGTTCCTCTGGAACTTGTTCTTGATAGTCTGTTCTCGCTCGAGACGCCCCGATGCAATTTCGGGGCGTCTTTATTTCCTCAAGAACAGTCGGCTAAGTCATGGGTTTGTAACAGGGTTGCGATTGCATCCCTTGAACCTCATCAATTACGACCTCGGTTCACAGATAGGTGATGGCAATCGGGTATTATGAAACTTCCTGGTGATCCTGGTGTGGGGGAAGGTGATTCTATAGCATGGGAATCCTGCTCGGAGTGGTGCGCCGGCTCGCATTCTTCTCGCTGATGTGCGCTGCCATTGTTTCTCTGGCCTGTGACGAGTGGCCGGCCGGCCAATCGCTTTGGATTCGTCTCACCGATCCCATTTCCACCTACACCGCAAAAGTCGGTGATCCCGTACACGCAGTCCTTATACAGGACCTGGTTTGCGGGCACGAAGTATTGGTTCCCATGGGCACCTCTGTCGAGGGCGTTGTTCACAGCACGCACAAGGTGGGCTGGGGCATTCGTCACGAAACGGCCGCACTCGAGCTGGAATTCAACCAGCTGGATCTCGATGACGATTCAACCGTGCGGATGTCCGCGCGTGTCGAAGAAGTCGAGAACTCGCGCGAGCAGGTGAAAAACGGCGTCATTCACGGAGTGATGAGCACGGACACGTTTCAGGGCCGCATCAACAGCCGCCTGATCCACTTGCCGACGTGGAATCCCTACTCCGACATGGGACTGATCGTCTACAAGGCAACCTTTCCCATTTTCCCGGAACCCGAGATCTACTACCCCTCGGGCACTGATATGCGCCTCAGGATGCGGACCGTGATGTCATCACTTCCTGCGCCGGTGAGGACGATTCCGGAAAACGATCCCCTGGACGTATCTCTGGCTTACAGTTGGGTGCAGCAGTTGCCTCAACGTACCACAACCCTCAAGTCGGCCAGTGCCGACCTTGTGAACCTGGTATTCCTTGGATCGAAAGAGCAAGTGCAATCGGCCTTCCGCGAAGCAGGTTGGCACAACAGCGACCCTCACTCCCGTCACTCGTTCATCAAGAATTTCTACGCGCTGCTGAATAACAGCGGTTATCAACAACAACCCATGATTACTCTGCTGATGGACGGCAAGCCCGAGGACATGAACTGGCAGAAGAGCCTCAACAGTTATGCTCGCCGTGACCACCTACGGATTTGGGAATGGGTACCGGAGGGTGCCATCGAGCCCGTTTGGGTGAGTTCCTCGACCCATGACACAGGCGCATACCTTTCTGTGAAGTCCAAGGGTTTCGTCCATCACATTTCGCCGGACATCGATCACGAACGTGAAACGGTCATACGCGATTTGAACTTCTGCGGATGCGTGAAGTCCGTAGCCTATGTCCCGCGTCCCGGAATCTCTACCATCACCCAGAATGCAAACGGTGACTTGGTGCGCACCGACGGGTCTATCGCGGTTGTGCAACTCCAGGATTGCAATCCCGTGGTCCCAGGACTTGCTGCCGGCTCATCGTCCGCCAACTTCAAGCCGGGCAATCACGTGTTCCGCTATCTCCGCCGCGAGATTCTAATTTTCCGCAGCGACATTTGGCGTGCAAATATCTTGTGGGGCGCGTATGATTTGGGCCGCATGGCCGTTGCTGCGATGCGTCACCAGCCGCTGCCGCCAATGGGCGACGAGGCCAAGCCTACAATGACCATCCTGCCCATAACAAACCCCGCAGGAGTGAACTAGCGGCGGGCTAAATTCCGGCGCCACTCTGGATCAGCGAAACGCTGAAGCCTCTCCGCCTTCGCCTTTAAACAGCGCAAGGATATTCACGTTTTCTGCGCCTGCTGTAGCCTGTCAAAGCGATGGCTTCCAGCGGCGTCAGCACTTGCAACTACATTCGGCTCATTCGCGGAAATCCCAATTTCCGCCGACTCTGGCTCGCGCAGATCGTCAGCGAGAACGGCGACTGGTTTTACACGCTGGCCATCTACAGCCTCCTGCTTGACCTGACAGGCAAAGCCTCCGCCGTGGCCATGGCGCTGGTCTTGCAAGTGCTGCCCATCACACTGCTTGGACCGTTGGCCGGGTTGGTGAACGATCGCTTCAGCCGTCGCAAAGTCATGATCGCGACCGACCTGATGCGGATGCTCATTGTTGCTTGCATGCTACTGGTGCGTACTCGCGAGTTCGTTTGGCTGATCTACCTGCTGCTGTTCGCAGAAACCGTGATGGTCGCCTTCTTCGAACCGGCGCGCACCGCTTCCATCCCCAATATCGTTGTTGGAGATAACGTAATCGTCGCCAATACCCTCTCTTCGGCGACGTGGTCCTTCGATCTCGCAATCGGCTCAGTCTTGGGCGGCATCGTCGCAGCCTGGCTCGGCCGTGATGCGGTATTCGTGATTAACTCGCTGTCTTTTGGAGCCTCAGCCTTGCTCATCAGTCGAATGCATTTCCTCGAGCTCCACGCCGACCTTGCCAGCCGGCATCCCGAAGACCGCGCTGCAGGCTGGTTCGCCCTTCGTGCCGGCTACCGCTACATCATGCACAATCCTTGTCTCACTGCTCTGGTGTGCCTGAAAGGAGGCGTCTCCATCGTCGGTACCTCATGGGTGCTCTTTCCCGTAATGGCTACGCGCGTCTATTCGCTGCCACTCGCGGGCCTCAAACCCGATGGCGCTGCCCTCTTTGGCATGAGTCTTCTCATGGGAGCTCGCGGCATTGGAGCACTCGCCGGCCCCGTCTTCGCCACGCGAATAAGCGGACACCAACAATCCAATCTGAGATTGGCCGTCCTTTTTGGTTTCGTCTTGGGCGGGATTGGATACATCTGCCTGGGAAATCTTCAGAATGTCTGGATTGCGGTTGTCGTGATTGTGTTGGCGCATTGCGGTACATCCACTGTGTGGGTCTTTTCGACAACCCTGCTGCACTTGAACACAGATGATCGTTTTCGGGGTCGTGTCTTCGGCGCCGAGCTAGCGATCTCGATGCTCGTTTTAGCTGCTGCCGCCTTCCTTGCAGGTCGGGCAATCGACGCAGGCATTTGGCCGGGCACAGTGGCTGTTGCGACTGGCATGACGCTGGCAATTCCCACTTTAGGCTGGGCTTGGGCCATGCGCCTGTGGCGTTCAGCAGGGTGCGCACCAGAGTCCACTTAGGTGGCGATATGCTATTGAGCGTCGGTGTTGTTGCCCTTGCTACGGTAGATCCGAGATGTCTACCCCTGCTGTAACCTGAACAAACGTTCAGCATCGAGAGTGCAAAAGCAAGATATACTCGGAAATACCTGCCCGAACGATGCTTGACTGACCCGGTCTGGATGGCCGGAACCTGTGAATGAGTGATATGGGAAGCGACGCCGATCGTGCATCGCGAAGAGGGGTGGAGGGTACCGCTGTTTCCAGCGGTGAGAGCTCGGCAGCCAATCCTCGTCCCGCGCTTGGCTCCGACGGCATGACCCTCGCCGAAGGATCCGACACAGACTTCACTCAAGTCGGCACTCAGAGATTACCCGTTTCTCCTTCACCCGTACCTAAGCGCGATTCCTCCGACGATGCGACCATCACTGAAGTCCGTCGGCGACGCGATCCCAGCTCTGGCGTTCCCAACCAGGTCTTTGCCGCTATTGGCGCAACCCTGCTCGAAGTCGGCACCGTGCTGGGTGGCCGCTATCAGATTCAGCAACTGCTTGGCATGGGTGGCATGGGTGCCGTGTACAAGGCCCACGACCTCGAAGTCGATCGCACGGTTGGTTTGAAAGTTATTCGCCCCGATCTCGCGGGCAATCCTGCCATTCTCGCGCGCTTCAAGCAGGAACTGGTGCTCGCTCGGCAGGTCACGCATCGCAACATCATCCGTATCTACGACCTCAATGAGGCCGACGGTGTGAAGTTCATCACCATGGAATTCATCGAGGGTGAGGACTTGCGCACCATCCTGACTCGCGAAAGTAAGCTCTCGCCAAAAGAAACAATCGACGTCGTGCGTCAGGCTTGTTCCGGATTGCAAGCGGCGCATCACGAAGGCGTTATTCACCGCGACCTCAAGCCCAGCAACATCATGAAGGATGCTTCGGGCCGCGTAGTGATTATGGACTTCGGTCTGGCGAAAACCGTCCAGGGCGACGGCATGACACAGACCGGAATGATGATCGGCACCATGGAGTACATGTCGCCGGAGCAGGCGATGGGCTCCGAGCTTGACGCTCGCTCCGATATCTTCACCATGGGCCTGATCTTCTACGAACTGCTGACCGGCAACATTCCGTTCCGCGCTGAGAGTGCCATCGCCAGCCTGGTGAAGCGGACGCAGGAACGCGCCGTTCCTCTGTCACACGTTGACCCCACAATTCCTCCGGAATTAAGCCTGATCACGGCCAAGTGTCTGGAGCGCGATCGCAACCTGCGCTACAACACCGTGCAGGAACTGATCGATGACCTGGACACCTTCGAGGGTCGCCGTTCGCGCTCGAGCACTCCCGGGCAGTCGGCGCTGCGCACCTCAGCCTTCAAGGGGCAAACAGGAGTAGCTCAGTCACAAGTCGGCATAGAGGCAGTGCAGCCACCCAAGAAACTGCCTGTCAAGTGGGTGACCATCGGAGTCGCTGCGCTGCTGTTTGCAGTCGGTGGCGGTGTGCTCTTGAAATCGAAGATCGGAGGCGGCGCAGGCATCGGCACACCGCAGCCTGCTGCCGTCTCTCTCGCCATCGTGCCGTTTTACAACGAGTCGTCCGACCCCAGTCTGAATTGGCTTTCTTCGAGCTTGTCGGAGACACTCAGTACCGACATTGGCCAGTCGCAGCGGGTTCGCCTGGTTTCTCCCAGTCGCCTGCAGCAGGTGCTGCGCGACTTGCATATCTCTCCGCAGTCACAGCTCGACCTGTCCACGTTGAAGCGCATTGCCGATTTCACCAACGCTACCACGGTCGTTTATGGGCAGTACTCCAAATTCGGCGATCAGATTCGCATCAACGCAACGGTCTACGACCTGAAGAACGATCACACCTATGCGCTAAAAACTGATGTGCCCAGTGAGAAGGATCTTCTTGCCGGACTGGATAACCTCGCCTCTCAGGTTCGGGCGAACCTTTCGACCGATCCCGATGTAATCAAGGAGCTCAAAGGCCAGTCACAATTTACGCTGACCAAATCCGTCCCTGCGTTGCGTGCCTATGACGAGGCGCTTGCGCTTTCGCGCTCGGGTAAAGAGCAGGAAGCCGCCAAGAAGTTCGAGGATGCTGTCACCGAGGATGCGAATTTTGCCCTGGCCTATTCAAAGCTGGCACTCTCCTATCACAAGCTGGGCTTCGACGATAAGGCGCAGCAAACATCACGTCGTGCAGTGGCACTGAGCGAGAACTTGCCCACGCGTGAGAAGTATCTCGTTGAGGCCAACCACGCACTTGTGATGAACGATACTGCCAAGGCCACGGCGGCTTACGAGAAGCTGACACAGGCCAACCCTGACGACACCGATTCGCAGTTAGCTCTGGCCGCGCTGTACGAGGACGCTAGCAGTTACGCTGAAGCCCGCAAGCGGCTCGCGCGTGTTCGCTCATCGGATCCGAATAACCTTGATGCACTGCTGGCCAGCGGACGCGTCGAGATTGAAGCAGGCAATCCACAGGCTGGTTTGGAATTTTTGAACCGGGCCTATAGCCTTGCGACGCAGTTCGGCAAGGATGAAACCAAGGCTTCCATCGAGCAGCAGATGGGCACTGCCTATTTCAACCTCAATCAATTCGACGAGGCCTTGAAGAACTTCCAGGCCGCTCTGGAAATCCGCAAGAGGCTTGGCTTAGAGAAGGGTGTAGCCAGCAGCCTGAACATGATCGGTTGGACCGAGGCCAAGCGGGGCAACTCCAATGAAGCGCTGGCGAATTACAAGGAGTCGCTGGCGGGTTTCCAGAAGATCGGCGACAAAGCTAACACCGCGGCCGTGCTGCTGAATTTGGGCGCCTTTTACGGCGATCATGCAGAGTATGAAGACGCGATAAGAGTTACAAATGACGCGTTGACTCTTTACCGCGATCTAAATGACGAGGCTGACCAGGCGTTATGTCTAAACAATCTCGGAACCTTGCGACGGTACCTGGGCAATTTCCAGGACGCCCTGACCTACTATCAGCAGTCTTACCAGATGCGGGAAAAGCTGAAGCTCTCGGAA